>Ga0160428_1001454_pt1 | contig 17839 bp, 24 predicted proteins | sample SolpanmetagenomM_FD_108198 | JGI IMG/M metagenome (GOLD analysis project Ga0160428, IMG submission 108198) | Solar panel surface microbial communities from Lawrence Berkeley National Laboratory, California, USA - M | ecosystem: Engineered > Built environment > Solar panel > Unclassified ... | reverse complement strand
TACTTGCAGTGCTTGATGTGAAGAGTGCTGTAGATGGCACTGCAAGCAAGTTCTAATCAAAAACAGCGATATCCTCGACTTCGACCCTGTGAGATTTTAAAGATATCCAGGCTTTATCAATCTACCACACGACTTCTTTTCTTCTTCCAAGTCCAGAAAGTTATTGTGAGTCGTCGACTAGTCGGGCTGGGATTCAAGGATACTGATTACTTGTACTCAGCTTTAAACATCCACGGCACTCATCACACCACCCATCCTGCCTACAGAAATGGCGCGCAGAGCCGGTATCCCAGACCGCTTTTTGAGTCTTGACCAACATTATTACTACAGAAACCCTGACTTTCCTGCTAAGCATAACGAAGCCATTGCAAAGCGAGCACGGGACTAATCATCTCGCACGAGAAGGACTTAGTATACCGCTATACTGCTCAATTCACTGACCTCACAGTCCGGGGGTACGAGGTGGCCGCGGTGGTACCTGTAGCTGGCAAGAACGCTTTCATGGCTGTCAGCGGATCGCACGTAGGTCAAGATGACCAGTTCGAGGATGAAGAGTCCACAGCACCCTCTCCAGGCCTCAGCAATCGGGATACCACATCCTCCTCACCTCCTCCAACCTCCTGGAAACTCTCCAGCACCCCTTGCAGCGCCTCTTCCTCCGCTTCCGACGATGCTGGCCACAGCGATTCTCCAAGCATCGGCAATTGGGATACCTCCACCCTCCTCCTTCACACAGACTGCAGAAACAGCTCCAGCATGCCTCACAACCTCTCTCGCCTCAAATGCTACAACCATCCCACCCCTCAAGGTCTATGAGGATGAACAATGCACCATGTTGCCGATTGGCAAGTCACCTGCAGAATATCTGATCAAGATGGTCACTGGTGTTCAATTGACAAAAACAGACGAGACAGACGAAGTCCATACAGCCGCATACACCACCGCTATCAACTGCGCGCACGCACGTTGACAACATCAAGATGCTTTTGACGAAATCATTCGAGACAGTGGAGGACGACAAGGCCCAAGGCCGTATTGTTGTATATGCGCAGGCTTATGTCTTCGGCGCTTCAAATACAAAGATGTACAATCGCTTCAAAAGAGGCATAGAACGTGGCATTATCGACATTGTGCGGAGAGACCACCATGAGGCCTGATGGAACCAAGTCCATTGAACTTATCATAGCGGAGCGATCGACTGCACGCCATCAGGTCATCACATTGACGGACGATCAGAAAGAAATCATGTCCGTCATCATCGATCACTTCAAGAAGTATTACAACATCCCAACTCATGACGAGCATCTTTCTGCACTTCAGGACGCCGCGACTAAAAGGGCACTTTGAGTACAATGCTCAAGGCATGATGCATGTTCAGGCTTTCGTCGCCAGCATGTTCAGATGGGTCCAGGAGACATTGATTGATGTCAACAAAGCAAAAGGAAAAGCATTTGGGAAACGGCACAAATACAAGAACGACCAGGATCCTGGCAACAAAGACAAATTCTCGCCCCGAGCTGTACAAGCAGGAGCTTCCACAAGAGCTTAAACTCCTCGAGAGGAGGTTGTGGAGAGCACTCGGGGTGACCTTACCTCGCCACGAATGCTCTGACCAGGCATGAGGATTAACTTCGACGGGTTGCTTCGCCTTAATTTCGCCTTTGCCAAAGAGATCAAGGACAAGGTTGATAAGCAACGTGCTAGAGAGATCCGCAGTCCCTCAATAGCGCCTATGATCTCTTCTGTAAACGCAGCGTATGGAGCGAGGATAGAAAACGTCCAGCAAGAGGGTGTGGGGAGGGGTTTGCTGGCCGGCCTCATGCTCAAGGCTCAAAGACAAGACAGCGACGCTGGAGATTTCCGATGTTGACGAGGCGGCCGACTTCGCTACCAAAGTCATAAACTTCATCGACCTGATTGGCTTGCACAATACGTGCACTTAATTCTCTTCTCGCGCATCCGAACTCGGTCAAAACAAAAAGGCGCATTCAGGCCATACTGGAAAGGGCTACTTTGCAGAATGTGACTATTGCCGCGGACGTCCTCCAGGATCACAACATGATGTGCGTCAAAGAGTGTCTCAGCGGTGATGGGTAGCATAAAAAACGAGTTCAAGGAGAAAGAAAGGCCGCGAGTCTGGACGATGATTGGGATCTCAACACGGTGGCAATTTCATGGCTGCGTTCATGTCGAGGCCAATATCCTACCTAGCCTTACATCTACTACTCGCCGCAGATCTTGAGAGATGTTCCAGCCGTGTCATTGCCACACAAATGAACCGCCTAACTTCCTAGAGCTGCCGGACGAGGCCCATATCAACAGATTCCAAAGCCCTAAGCCTGGTGCTCCCTATTTCCAAGCGTTGCTGTCCTTCCTGTTACACGCTTATCAAGTGGTTGCAGGATTGCAGGCAAGCTCCAAAGGCTGGCCCTATCCTGGTTTCCACAAGGACTGGACACCAGTTGCTATTGCCAACTTGGATGCCGAAAGCAGCAGGAGAAGCAATGATCAAAGCCGCCGAAGACTCTCCTTCGCAGAAGGATTTGAGCAGTGGCTCAACAAGCAGCTTGCTTCGGCGATGTCGCGAGAAGTGACGATACTTCTACTGTATTTGCCACGGCAGGCTTCGCATCATGCGCCGAAAAGGACTAACCCCGTGTTCGAGGACATTTGAAGAGGAGAATGAGAAGAAGCGGAGGAGGCAAGGAAGAGGTCGAAAACTGAGTAGATTGATGAGCATTTACGACAAGATACGAGATTGATGCAAAAAGCATGGCATGGGCTTCACGATTCGGCAATGATACCCAGGGTTAATAAGAGTATGGTAGTACTTGCAATATCATAAATTTCACCACGAAATTCTCTAGGCTCTATAAGGGCACCTCGTCGAATAGTGCGGCAAGTGGGTAGGCTCTCCATGTCCACTGTGATTATAATGAAAGCTTGAGGGCTCAATTATATAACATATCACCATGTTACCGGCCCAAGCATAGACAGTTCGTGTCCTGAAAACACCGTTGCTGACTGGGTACTGTACTTTATGCATCTTGTGACAAAAGTAATCGTTCTTCCTATCATGAAACACAGGGCGTGTAATTTGTGTGATTGTATAGTATATTTCACATCCCCCAACTACACAATCCAAAAACCCCCCAAAAACACTCCTCACACCTCATCCTCCTCACCCCAACAATCTTCCTCCCAGCCCTTCTCCTCTATTCTACTGCTCAGCAGCAGCCACCTTCCCCGCCTGCGCACCTCTCTCCGCAATCCTCGCAGCTCCACCCTCTCTCCCCACAACATCCTTAAAACCCGTCCTAATAGCATGTTCCGTCGCCGTTCCCACCCTCTCTTTGGACAAAAGCTCCACCAGCAACGGACTCGGCTTCCCGCTTCTCCCCTTGCCCATCCTCTCCTGCGTCTCCTTGTACAACTTACAGCTCTGGATATAGCTGTCGAAGAGATACGCGCTATCCATCGGTCCGCCTTTGGCTTCGGGATGAAATTGCGTGCTGAAGATGGGGCGGGATTTATGGATCATGCCTTCATTGGAGCTGTCGTTGAGGTTGACAAAGTACTCTTTGTAATCTGGGTGCAGGCTCGCGACGTCGACAGCATAGCCGTGGTTTTGAGAGGTAATGTGGCAGCGGCCCGTGGTCAAGTCGAGGGCGGGGATGTTGTGGGCGCGGTTGCCGTACTTGAGCTTGATGGTCTTGGCGCCGGTGGCCATGGCGAGGAGTTGGTGGCCGAGACAGATGCCGAAGACGGGGAGTTGGTGGTGATCGATGATTTGGCGAAGGTTGTGAGCGGTAGCGCGGCAGTGGGTTGGGTCGCCTGGGCCGTTGGAGATGAAGACGCCGTCGAAGTGCTGCGCGATGTTTTGGACGGGGTAGTCAAAGGGAAGGACGGTGACGGAGGCGCCGCGGGAGACGAGGGAGCGCATGATGTTTTCCTTGACACCGCAGTCGATGAGAGCGACGTGGAGGTCGCCGGGGGAGGCGATGTGGAAGGGTTGCTTGGTGGAGACGCGGCGGACGAGGTTGATTGCTTCGGGGTCGGTGAAGGCTTCATCTTCATCGGCATCGTACTTGTCGCCGACTGTGATGCGTGCGAGGGAAGAACCTTGTTCACGAAGGTAGGTGACGATTTCACGGGTGTCGACACCGGTGATGGCGGGAACGCCGGAACGAGCACACCACTCTCCCAAAGACTCTACAGCGGTCCAATGGCTGTAGTGTTCGGCAGCATCTGCTACGACTACACCAGCTGCTTGAAGGTGAGGAGACTCGAAATGGCGGAGAAGTCCGAATTCATCTCTGGACATTCCTGGGACACCATAGTTTCCAATGAGTGGCTGAGTAAAGACCAGAATCTGTCCGCGATAGGAAGGATCGGTGAGAGATTCTGGGTAACCAACAAGAGATGTGGTAAAGACGGCTTCTCCAGATACGTTTACATCAGCACCGAAGCTCTTTCCAGAGAAGATGGGTCCGTTCTGGAGGAAGCGACAGTTAGTATTCTATACAGACAAGCTCTTGCTCAGATATTGTCTAACCTTGATGGTGAAGGTGGCTCTAGTCTGTGTTGACTTCGAAGGGCGATTCCTGGGAGTTTGGGGGTTGACATCTGCCACAGTAGCCAGGAAGCGAGCTTGAGGCTGGAACTTGGAGGTGTATCTAGTCAAGCTTGATGGCTTGGTAGTAGCAGATTGTTTGATAAAGCGAGACAGCATGATTGTGGTGTTGTACTGTCTAGCAGAAGAGCAAAAAGATGTAGATTGTTTATTGATTCTTTAACAGAAGGTTTCTCAAATTGAGGAGGCTTTCCAAAGATGGTCTGAGGTAGTATGGTTAGTAATGAGTGGTGAGAGGAAGGAGAAGGAGATGGACATGCCTGAAATATAGTCCTGAGAAAGCAAATGGTCAGTATACTGGGAGCTCCGAAGTTGGACCCTCTCACTGACTAACTCACTTGAGAGGTGAAGATGGACACACGCATGTACGCGGTGGAGTGTAAGAGTGGCGGATGGTGTAGGAGGGGCTTTAGCAGCACATGTAGCTGGACGATGTTTGGTGCTTGTGGATGGCGGTTGAGATTGTAAAGATGGAGCGAGACTTTGAACAAGTGCGTGTTGTTATCTATGACATGACAGAACTTTTCTAATTTGTCCCGGTTATCGCTGCCATGCTGTTTAGATCTAGAAAGAAGCACGTGACTCTCGCACCTCACGACTACCAGAAGCACAAAATCTTGCATACAATAGAGTAGGCTGATCATCACTGATAGTACAGTTAGGCAGGTATGGGAGTGAGAGGCGCCCTTGTCGCGTCAGCTCGATAGTTCAGTTCTACTATCAGGAGCTGGGTATAGCTAGAAGAGCAGTGTGTTTATCGTCAGTAAGGGAAACCTCTGGAAGATATCATGCTCGGTCTCAAGCCTAAAAGAGCTTCTTCCCATAGCTCTCAGGCGATTGATCGTGAGCGTGAGCGTGAGAATCGAGTTGCCTTCTGCAACTAAATCTCCATGACTTCCGCCCGTCGCCCAACGTGTGTAATCACCTTCTCGGACCCTCTGATTCAAGAGCAGAGCCGAGGATGAAACACCATCGCCGAGATGGTCAAAAGTTCATTGACATTGACCATCATCATACCGCTCTACCTTCACCAACACCACAACAACCCACAATGTCCAACAGCCTCAAGATCCTCGTGCCCGTCAAACGGGTAATCGACTATGCCGTGCGTCCCTCCCCATCCGCCACATCCTCACATCCTTACATCCTCGCCCACCACCATCCAAACCACAAACACTAACACTCCCACTTTTCCCCAGATCAAACCCCGTGTAAACAAAACCCACACCGGCGTCGAAACAAACGGCGTCAAGCACTCCCTCAACCCCTTCGACGAGCTCTCCATCGAAGAAGCCGTGCGCCTACGCGAGCGCAAAACCCCCACCGTCGACGAAATCGTCGCGTTCAGCGCCGGTCCCGCCAAAGCCCAAGACGTTCTCCGCACCGCCATGGCCATGGGCGCCGACCGCTCCATCCACGTGCAAGTCGACGAGTCGTCAGATTCAACAGGGCTGGAACCGTTAGCTGTTGCGAAACTGCTCGTCAAGGTCGTCAAGGAACAAGGCAGTAATCTGGTTATCACGGGGAAGCAGAGCATCGACGACGACGCAGGACAGACGGGGCAGATGCTTGCGGGGCTACTGGGGTGGCCGCAGGCGACGCAGGCGAGTAAGGTTGTGATTGAAGATGGGAAGACGGGGTTATGGGCGACTGTGACGAAAGAGGTTGATGGCGGGGTTGAGACGACGAGGAGTCCGTTGCCGATGGTGATTACGACGGATTTGAGGCTGAATGAGCCGAGGTATGCGAGTCTGCCGAATATTATGAAGGCGAAGAAGAAGAAGATGGAGAAGAAGACACTAAGTGATTATGGAGAGGAGTTGAGGCAGAGGTTGAAGACGGTCAAGGTGGAGGAGCCGCCGGCGAGGAAGGGCGGTGGTAAAGTTGAGGATGTGGATGGGATGATTGCTAAGTTGAAGGAGTTGGGCGCGATATAGGATTTCTTTAGTGTATTATGAAGTCAATTATTAAGCTCTTCGATGCATGATGATGATGAGGACTAGTCAAGAAGTGTTGTCTTACTCCCTGCATGGCACCAACTCATCAAGCATAACCTTCCAACACATCCAACCATAACTCATCACACCAGCACAAAATCACATCCTCTTCATGCTCCCATCACCCCAAAGTCCAACAACCGCCAATCCAAAAGCCAATCCAGTACTTCCCAGCCTAACAAACTCCGCAACCCTCCACTTCTCCATACTCGTCCTAACAACCTCTCCATTCATCTCCTCCACTCCTCCCTCCACCCTCCTCTCCCTCAAATCAGCCACACTACCTCCAACACCAGCATCAACATAACTTTCCTCAATCGCAACATCCTTGCTTTCCTGCTCTCTGAACGCTTCCTCCCGCTTAGCCATCTCAGCCGCGACCTTTCTAACATTCTTATCATCAGTGCGGAGGAGGAACTCAGCAGCGCCCCAACCAAGAGAAGCGACAAGCGAAGTCCACAGGAGGTATGGGTGTCGGCCGCCTCGGGGAGGAGCGAGAGCGAAAGCGGCAGTGTAGGAGGAGACGGCGATGGCGAAGAGAGCCGAGAGATGGCGCGTGGTTGAGCGCTTGTGGGTTGTGAGTGTTGCTTGGGCGTCGGATGCGGTGGGAAGGGTGAGCAGGGCGGGGATGGATTGGGTGGATGTGGTGTATGAGATGCCCTGGGATGGTGGAGATGGTTAGCTCGGCGCAGAGGGGTGGCGGTTGGTTGGTTGGTAGCTTGCGAGCTGGAGTAGGAGGGCGCTTACGGTTAGGAGACCGAGGGAGATGGTCCCCACGAACTTGAGGATGGGTACTGCTGTCTTTGACATGGTTGCGACGACGAAGAGGATGAGAGCGTTGATGGAGGCAAGGCAAGGCAAGGCAAGTCGAGCGGAGGAGCCAAGGGAGATAGCAGCAGTGAGATGAAATGCGGGGATAAATTGCGGGGCGAGTGTCCATCATTTCAAGTTAGAATATATACTCGAGATATTCGACATAAACATAAGTATATTTCACAACATAACAATGGCAGATACGGAAGAGTATATTCGCTCCAGATTCCAGCAACTTGTTCTTGTTCCTACTAAGCTCCTTTCAGACCACAGATAGCATCCGCAGTCCTCATCCCCGACGAAACCCCAGCACCAAAAGACACAGCAGACACAGCAGACACAGTCCTCCCTGATGCGCCTGCACCACCATCAGCCCCAGGGTCCCTTTCCCAAGAAGCCCATATCACATCCGCATATCCCGCGCCCAACGACGAAGCCCCAACCTCCCTTCCCTGTACTTCACCACCCCCAAAACGACAGCGTGCCTCTCCCTCTCCTGCACCACCACCACCAAAACGACCCCGTCACACCACCGACCAACAAACCCGCGCCAAACGCCTCTTCGGCTCCTTATTATCCACCCTCTCCTCCAGCACCAAACCAACAACGACCCAACGCCGGCGCGCCTCCATCGAAGCCCGCCAACAGGAAAAATTGCGCGCACAAGCAGACGAATACGATCGGGAACGACTTAGGCAACAAGCTAAATCAGACCAAAGGCGGAGAGAGGAGCAGGTGGTGTGGGAAGGGTGGGAGAGGGAGGTTAGGTTTGAGGAGATGAGGGGGCGGGCGGGGAGTTTGAGGACGAGGGGGGTGCCTGTTTTGGTGAGTCAAGTTTAGCGAGGAGAACATTTTGCAGGGGTTCTTAGTTTTCTTTTCTGGGCGTGTGTTGTGTTGTTGGTGTTGGGGGAGAGGAATGGCCACTGGAGGGGTTGGAGATGGAGATGGAGATGGAGAGGAGAGGAGAGGAGAGGAGAGGAGAGGTCCTGGATGTAGCATTGGAAAGAGAGAGGCTCGGGACCAGTGCATGGCTACCAATACAACATGCTAATCCGTTCTATCTCTGGTATAGTACTACAAACCATGGTCCCTCCGACCCCACGAAAAAGCCCAAATCGAGCGACAAAGACGCGAGGTAGAAGAAGACATCGAGCGGGAATTGGACGAAGTCGATGAGAGGAGAGCGGAGGCATTGGCTAGACAGCGGATAATAGAGCAGAGAGAGAACGACAGAGATGATAGGATAGCAGAGCAGAGAGATAACGACAGAGATAACAGGATGATAACAGAGCAGAGAGAGAAAGACACAGGTGATATAAATATGGACGAACCAATGGTGGATACGAACGAGCATGATCAAAGGAATGGCAAAGGCAAAGGCGAGCGAGTGAATGGCGCGGCGCACGAAGGGGAAGAGTCTGCGAATAAAAGTAGACAACATATAGAACAGGAAGGAAATCGAGATATAGCGGAGGATAATGATGAGATGGTGGTGGAGGCTGGGGAGGATGCGGTTATATATTGAAAACGAAACGCGTGAGGGTCCTACATTGACCGGAGGTCTCTAGCTATAGAGCTCGGGTTCCTGCTGTACATATATCTCCCGCTTCCCTGGCCAGTTTATCCAAAACCGCAATACTGGCATTAACGACAAGCTACTAGACCTAGACGACTCAGCTCTACGACGTCGATGGTGACGAAGAGGTGCTTATCGTTAGTGGAAATGCTGTTCTCATAGTCGGCGAAGTAAGTCGTGGTGGTCGTTTGAATAGGTGAACTGGAGAGCCAAATCCACCGAAACTCATTCCATCCCATGTCGTCTGATCTGGAGTCGCGTATCCATAGAAGCTCAAGGCGCCCGTATGTGACTGAAAAGATGATTGAGTATGGTTGGATAGCTGAGAACTTCGCTCAGTTGGTAGTGTGAAGGGCGATGTTGGGCGAGAATCAAGATGCGGATTGCCTGTAGCGTCCATACTTTTGTGTCGTGACGTTTCGACTACCGTATATCTGTTTCCATACTCTGCTGCTCCATCCAAATCGTTCACGTCGTCGCTTAGTCGATACCACGAACCTCTTGATGCTCGTGAGCGACGTGAGCTCGTGAATGAAGCTGGCATGGAGAGCCGTCGTCGAGGACGGTCGAAGGTAATCGAAGGAAGACGTGGCATGGACGAACGCCGAGTAATTTTTAATTCGGGCAAGAGTCTAGGTGTAACCTGATCCGGATCGTGAGATTCTGCTGTAGTGGTGGCTGGTTCATGCAGTTGCTTCGCAAAATCCCCCAGAGCTGACGCGCGTATACTTGATGGACCATAGAATGACTGTCGCCGGTCATCTGAATCGCCGGCAGTATTTACTTGACTCTCTTCAGCGTTGATAGCTTGTAACAGTTCGAGATTTCCAAGATCCACGGATATAATGGGGCTTCGCGTTTGCAGCGGAGGGCGTGCGGCTGGTGAAACTAGCCGCAGTCTTTCTGTGTTGCTCGTACATCTCGTCTTCCGGATCTGGCTGAGACGGTTCATGCGCATGAAGCTTGATTGTCTGGGTATACTGCGAGCTTGGACGATTCCACCGTTGTAACCAGCTTCCAATGCACGGATACCGAAGAGGTTACTGTCGTCGCCATGCATACTATTGATCAGGGTTCTGCTGTTCATTGTCCATCGTCGCGTTCGTCGCATCGAAGCTGCCCGCAAAGCTTGTTGTAAGCTGGCGAGAGTGAGTAGGGTGGCAGTTCTCACCGAGACACGGACTTGCTAACCTTCGTCGTCTCCTGTGAATGGTATATAGGGCGTAGAGAATAGTGCAAATGATCAAGGCGGCGAAGACTCCACTGTAAGAGATTAGCTCACGCTTGACAAGTTCGAGGGCAGATACTCACAGGACTTTGTAGGCGGTCTTTTCGTAGGAGAAGAAGGGCATATCGTTGCTGGATAGCCTTGTCTGCGTGTGTACACATGGTCATCATCGGAGGTTGACCAGAAAACGTGGTCAGGGCCAGATTCACGTCGTTGAATGGGACTCCCGAAGGTCCATCGTGCCTTCCTCGCGGTGAACGTAGAATCATCGTCCGTCATATCTCTTGGCATTCTCCATTTTCCATCTTCAAAATTGACCTTGCGTCCGAGGCATAGATTTCTAAACCATTGCTGTATCTCTACTCTGCCTAAAAGACTCCAGCGCATTTTCAGGTCGGTCGTTCTCAGCGCTCAGTTCTGCAATCAAGCCACCAGCACCACGTCCTTTCTCATCTTCGGCTAACTTCTGCTGCACAAATGCGGTCATCTCCTTGACCTTTTCTGTTGCAACACGGGTCCATCCTAGAAGTGTCACAGCATCAACAGTGATACCACCATACTTCGCAATCTGACAGACTTCGCCAAACTTGTTGACACTGATGACCATTTCGCCTTCCCGAACCTTCTCCTCTGCCTCCGTTGCGTCAATCAGGACGATGTTGCCAGAATCATAATAGCTGAATGACACGCAAAGTGGATGGTGTAGCATGCTCAGTTTGACTGGCTCGCGTTCGCGAATGCTGTACACGGTTACTTTCTCACCCTCAACAGTAAAATCGGGCCTTCGGAAATGTTGTAATGCTGCTACTAACGCAATACATGAAGCGTCGAGAAGGTTGCCATCGTGTGCAAGAACATGCACATCGGCACGTATTGCAAAACATTTGAGCCCTGCAATCAAGCACAATGATTCTGTGTCAAGAGCAGATGATCGTCGAACAGTCTTCTCCAGAATTCTCGACAATAGTGCTTCAGAAATGGTTGGACTATCAAAGGTCAGCATCAATTTACTTCATTAGATACGAGATTGACATACCGGCCTACTTCGAAAGTTGGAGATGCCATGGGAGAAATCTCAGCGGAGATATTGAAAGTCCCTTCGAATTTGCGATCTGGAAATGGTGTGGTTACTTCTGCCGATATGCATACTGATACTCTGATGAGAGTCAGTATCATGAAACGGCATTTTGTAAGGCTAGGACTTTGGCCTACCTTGTTTTTCCAATTCGAACATTCACTTGGCCGAAGTCTTCGCCGAAAGTGAGCTCGACGGGTCGATATGCATCAAGTGGTCGATTATCAAGTCGAATGCCTTCTCTCAGGGCCTCCAGGATAAAGGCTTTCTCATTGAGGGAAAGATCAGCTTGACGTGGCATTTTGAAATGCGAATCACGAAGACGGGTTATTGGTGGTGTTTTCAGGTCGAGTTTGAGTTTCGTTTCAGACATTTCGGCCCTACTCCGACTGTCCACTACAAACACGTCATGGCATCTTTCGTTCGACTCTCGCAACTCAGAACGCGACATCAGCAGCAGAAGCGCGAAATCAGTCTTGACAGCGCGCCGCCATGACAGACAACAGTAACTACGCGTCCCTCACTGTGAAGGAGCTGAAAGAAGAGCTGAAGAAGCGCAGCATACCTTCCACTGGACTCACGCGCAAACAACAGATCATTGATCGACTGATACAGCATGACGGCGAAACCACTAAGACTGATGATAAGGAAGAGGAGGTTACAGCTGGTGAAGCAGACGCGGCGATACTGACTGTGGAGGAAGTAGCACAAGAGAATGAAATCGAGGATGTCAATACTGCAGAAGTCGCAAACGACCAGGATGAGGTAGAACTCGAAGCCCAATCTAAAGCGCCTAGAGTTGCAACTGAAGCAGCTCTGATTGAAGCCCACGCATCGACACATGCGACTTCGATGTCGCCGACAGGAGCAGAAGAGAGCCGAAAGAGGAAACGTCGAAGTCTAACTCCAGCAGTCGAAGAGGATGAGATACAGAAGAAGCTCAAACACGATGACGAACCTCCCAAGGAAGAAACTGCAGAGGTGGTAGCCAACGCGCCAATTCAAATCGGCGAACCGGACACCACAATAAACCTTGGCGCAGGCATCAGTGAAACAGAAACAGTTGGTCTAGCTGGCACAACAGCTGAACCAGTAGCCACTGCAGAAGGACCTCCAGATCAATTAGGTCCAGAAGAGACAGCCAGGAATGCGCCACAACCACCAAGCACGGAGATGGTTCAGCAAGCGGCCGGCATGGAAGAGCTTGCCACTGAACCAAAAGAAGACAACAAGGCAGAAGGTATACTCTTGAATGAGCAGAAGAATGAAAATGAGCCAGAGGCAAAGGTGACAGCCGCACATACACAGTCTAGTCTGGATGAAAATACTCTGTCATCTGACATGGCCACAAAAGACTCGCCCACGAAGCTTGCGTCAATGCACGCACCAGTATCAACAATCGAGCCCGGAAGACATCCAGCAACACGAGCATTGTATATAACAGGTTTGAAGCGGCCACTCCACGCCTCAGATCTCGAAGCACATCTCACGTCCCTTGCATCCGAACCAGACGTACTGGAAGATCTCCATCTCAACAACTTCCGGACGCACGCATTCGCCTTTTTCAAGACTCTCGCTGCAGCCACCAAAGTGAGGTCGGCTCTGAACGGACGAGCATGGCCTGAGGAACGAGATCGGCCTCCACTATATGTGGACTTTATACCTGAAGATAAGGTGCGCAAATTCATTGAGCAGGAGACGGCTGCAGCTAGGGGCACGAAGTGGGAAGTTGTCTACACAAATGGTGAGAATGGTGAAGTTGAGGTGTCGCTGCAACAGACAGGTGGTACATCGGTACCGTCAAATGCAGCAGGGTTAGGACCACCACCTACAAAGCCAGGACCAGGACTTGATATGAAAATCCCCACGGGACCACGCAGTATGACACAGAAGAGGCAGGAGCCCAGAAAAGAAGGACCTGCTGCAGCACAGAAGAAACCAGAGTCTACCCAGTTCCTCGCACTGGATACGCTGTTCAAGTCGACAGTCACCAAACCCAAGCTCTACTTCCAGCCTGTTGCGAACGACCTCGCATCGAGCAGACTGCGACAAATCCAGGCTGGAAGGGAGGTCAAGGCACAGCCAAATACTGAGCAAGAGAAATGTCGGTATACGTGGGAGGACGGGCAACTGGTTAATGGAGGTCCCGAGTATGGGCTACGCCGAGATAGAGGTCGAAGAGCTGGTTTTAGGAAACCCGGGCAAGGCGCACGGGACCTGTATAGACCAAGGGATGGTTACCGACCTCGGCGAGACTGAGAGTGAACCATGCACGGCTGTTGGCAGCCTTGAGTGCTCAATCGTTCTCCTTGGCTTCTGTATAGCATTTTTTAGATGACGATACCCAAGAATATTTCGTGGATGGAAGCATTTTTTTTTCTTGCCTTATGGAACGCTCGGCTTCTACGGTTCGTGATTGGTGATGATGAGTAATAAACTCAGAGTCCTTTGTCGGCGGATCTGTTTCTCGGTAGAAATAAGTTGTCGTGCTTTCACTTGAACGTGTCTTTGTCTTTAAAGATATTTGAGATGATCTGATGCTTCTAGATAGATCTGCTACGGATTGCGCACTGAATACATTATTGTAAGTAGGATGGGAAAGATGCTTGCCGTACATGCCATTTCTCTGCATGCTTGACCGTTTTGCCGAGGCGCCAAGAATGGATCTGATTGCTTGATTCTGACATCAATCAAGGCAGCAAAGAATAAGATCTATATCTTCTGTTATGAGGATCTGCTTCCCGTCTCTTGCCTTCTTTGTGAGCAAGAATCTTATCTGGTGCTTGTACTACAGATTAGACAATCATTTCACCAGACCAGACGAAGCTCACGAGTAGGCAAGATGATGTATTATAGGTGAGTGACTCCGCCCTGTCGATCAGATGCTGCGCTCGTCACTATTCCACGCATGAAAACAGAGCAGACAAGGAATCGTGACTATGGCTTCGGCTTCTCAAATTCGTGGTATGTTGGCTAATACGCACTCACTATAGATCCCTCACCCTCTTCCTAGCCACCTGGAGCCTGATTTCCAGCACTTCCACAGCCTACCTTCTTCACAACTTACCGGATGACCCGCTACATATTGCAACACATCTTTCCGTTTACTGCCTCTTCGCAAGTGCACTGGCTATGCTAGGCATCGTGGGCGCTAAAAAGGTCGGTGTTTTCTAGCCACCTCGCATTTTCAAAATCGACCCTGCACCCTGTCGTCCGAACATTAGCTGACGTATTCTCTCCTTTGCAGAATAATGCAACTCTTACGACCATTTTCGCCAACTACCTATTCGTCGACGTCTCTCTATCTACCATCGGACGCCTAGCCACACTCATTTTATTTCCGACGCTCCGTGCCGAACTCTGCTCGGCGACATCCATTCATGCGTTGCTACAGTCGCAAAATGGATCAGATAACTTGGTTTTGGCGGATAATGGCTTGATTGCTCAAGATATGGTTGGACAATGCCGACAAGTTGTAGTTGTACTGCAAGCACTTCTCGGTCTACTCGCTGTTGGCTTGACTTTTGTGCAAGTCATGCTCGCGATCAGAGTCAACAGATACGGCCAAGAGCTGAGGAGGCTGGAAACAATGGTAGACGTAAAGAAATTGGTTGGTTTGACACCGTCCTTTGTCAAGATGGAGGAGAAGAAGAAGTACGTAGTGCTTGAATGAGCACTGTGTGTTGGAGCATTGGAATGGACGCAAGCTGGCCTTGAAGGAAGCAGGAGGACGAGAAGGAGAAGATTTTACGATTGGTAATGGCCTGGACGCTACCGCATGTCTTTCCTCCTTAGCATTTTCTCATGATACCCAGGGCATGGCGGCGACATAGGACGGCAATACTTTTCATACTACAGATAATACATCTCTTCTACATCTATATTCCTTGTGGTCGCCTTTATATTCCTTGTGATCAGCTTTTAAGAAGATCAACGGAGCCGATCCCCAGCATTGTTTGATTGGGTGGAGGGATGACCGCGGATGGCTTTGTAGTATCTAACCACTTCGTAGAGGCGACCTAGCCATTTTGCTGTTTTACAAACGCAGCATCCAGGACAGCGTTAACACTTGATTGTATCAGTCTTAGCGTACAGACTTGATGCTCAGTCGCTCCAAAGGAGCAATGTTCTAGCCTTTGAAAAACTTCCAAGTTCCATTTAGTAATCCGTCGATCGCCGCTAAAGGGTTCATGCCATGCACTTCCAAATTTCTGTCTTCCACCGTCTCATCCTCCATCTGAAGACTCGATCTTATTTCTTGTACGCATCTCAGCAGCTGGTGAGTCGTTGTCCCATTACATGTCTCAGATCCCCGCAACTGCGCATACGGAGACAAAGGATGGTGGCTCTCTCCAGTGGAAGCCGCATTGTCATCCCGCTGCAAGCCGGAGCGCATCTGAAACAGCTAGATGAGATGGTTTTGAACTAACATGACAATCCGAACTTCAGTATTGTCAACTTCGTTCGCCGCCACATCATCCTTATCAACGTATCCGCATTTTCAGATCGAACATCCGCATCTTCTCGCATCATCAGCATCACCCGCAGCCTATTTCAAAATGTCCTTCTTCGAGTCTCAAACACCAGGTTGGGCCCAGACACAGCCAGGCCGAGAACAGTCGTATGAGGCACCTCAAGGTCCGTTTGGTATACCAACCGTCAAAGCCGGCCATAAAAAGCAACAAGAGCGAGGATTGACATTAGTCTTAGGGACAAGCTCGCCTTCACCACCGGTCGATGCTTCCGCGTTTAATGCTCAATTCGAAGGTGCGTACAAATGGTCCTACATTCGTCTCGTGGCTACATCCCAGAAAGATGCAAAAGATGGACACACAAGACATGGAGTAGATCGAGTCCATTTCTCGAACAGGTATCTGACTCTCATACAGAAATCCAGCGTGTGACAGACAACCTTGTCCGCAATGGTAAAGTTCTAGGAGGAGAAGGTCCGGCGCGACAAGATTCCATGATTCCAGCTGGTGCCTTCGCACATCAACATCCTGGATTTTATGGTGCGTACCTAGGCCGGCAATGAAAGATCCACGACTTACACTTCCAAGGCAACCAACGTGACCACTCCAATAGCCACTACGACGGCATGCGGTCGCACTCTTCTCATTCTTCCTCGAGCGTACAAGGCTATGTCGCCAATCAACGTTATGGTGGTGGCGGTAGACAGAGCGAGGCTGAACAAATGATGCAGGCGAAGCGCCGTGCTGCTGCTCAACGGGAACGTGATCTTCGCAATTATCACCAAGAGCAGCAGTACAACAGAAGTGAGTCAGCTTGATGGCCACTGTGATGCACGACATGACTAACCAGCATCTCCTAGATGTAACTAGCGCCAAGACCGAACGTGCTATGAGTCCCAATGCCATGAACGAGGAGGAACGCAGAGAACTCATTGCAAGACAACACAGAGCTCTGTACGGCGATGGTGCGTCTCTCTATTCCCCTGATGGATCTCGTCCGGTGAGCCAGGATGCTCGTGTTTTGGCCGGCCAGGTGGCACCCACGCCAAATCTGGATGGTTACGGCGCTGCTCAAGGCGCTGCTGATAGCAGCGTCCCTGGCCAACAATCTGGCGAAGGTATGGTACCCAAGTCAACGAACCCTGCTTCGACTTTCGCCATGTTCGACAATTCTCAACAGCCTGCCCGAACATCGACCTCCTCACCCGGAGGAGATACCACCGCTGGCGCTGGTGTGGGTTTGATTGGCTCTCGCGTCATGCAAGTCGCTGGACTGAAGCGCAACAGCCCTCCAAGCTCTTCCCCCCTGGCATTTGGCGCCAAGACTATGGATGGCCAGCGCTCCACATCCGCTGCCTCAAACCCTGCCGTGCCTGGTGCAGACGGCAAGCCTGTCGGACTAGGATGGGGCGCTGCAAACAATGGTCCTTGGGGTCCTAACAAGCCTTCCATGGGAGGTATGCAGGCTCCTGTCTGGGGCTAAGCACAACAACATACTTTCTTTTCCTATGTTTATATGAGGATGATGGATGGCTGATGAGGGTACAATAAGGTAAAAGGCATACTCTCTTATTCCGGAAAAAACGAGCATATCTGAGCGGTGTTTTGTTTTCGTTTTCTTCTTTATCGTCTGGAGGGATTTCCTGGTTTGGACATGGCATCCTGCGCAAAAAATACCACGGGTGTTCGTTCGGCTTCATTCGACACGGCTGCTTTATGGGATCACGATTGTTCATAGTCTGGGAGGCTCGCACAAGTATTTGACATACTGGGTTTATGGGTGACGGATATATCATGGAGGAAGGGCTTGGACATTGTCTTGTGTTTGCTGTTTTTGGGAACATACATCATTGCTGGCGAAAGAAAGATAACATGGGAATGGAATAGGTCCATAGGTTGGCGTCGGTCGGTTGGGAGGGGACTGGTACGCTGCTGGGTACATACATATCAATAAATCATTGTACATGCCATGTCGTTATTCTTCTTTAAAGTGCTTTTTAATGCCAAGACAGAAACTTGCATGATCTTGACCCTGATTTTCCATT
>Ga0160428_1001453_pt1 | contig 17845 bp, 20 predicted proteins | sample SolpanmetagenomM_FD_108198 | JGI IMG/M metagenome (GOLD analysis project Ga0160428, IMG submission 108198) | Solar panel surface microbial communities from Lawrence Berkeley National Laboratory, California, USA - M | ecosystem: Engineered > Built environment > Solar panel > Unclassified ... | reverse complement strand
CCTCGGTATTGTCGTTTACCGTGGTCTTTACTTCGGAATGTACGACTCCATCAAGCCTGTTCTTCTCACTGGTAACCTCGAGGGTAACTTCTTGGCCTCTTTCCTCCTCGGATGGACTGTCACTACTGGTGCTGGTATTGCTTCTTACCCTCTCGACACCATCCGTCGTCGTATGATGATGACGTCTGGTGAGGCTGTCAAGTACAACGGTACCATGGATGCTGCTCGTCAAATCGTTGCCGCCGAGGGTGTCAGGTCTCTCTTCAAGGGTGCTGGTGCCAACATTCTCCGTGGTGTTGCAGGTGCTGGTGTGCTCTCCATCTGTAAGTTTTTGACGTCTGCTGATTCACATTTGACACATTCTAACTCATCTCGACAGACGACCAAGCTCAACTCCTCATGTTCGGCAAGGCTTTCAAATGATCAATTAATATGCATCAAGATCTGAAGCAGCAGTAGCAGCAGAGGGTGGGTATAGATTTGGGAAGAAGAAGATATCCGGGGCTGACTGGGGCGGAGGTTGTGTACGAAAAGAGGGCAAGCATTGGGGTCATTAACGTTTCTCACGCCTTTTTTTAATGGGAGAAAAGTTGTTTTTGTCTTATGATATATACACCGGCAAATGGCAATTTCATCTTCTCATCTAAAAAGTCGCGGCTCTGTGCTTGCTATACCTGACGCTTTGTGTTGCGAGTATGAACTCTGTGACTGTTGCCCGCCTCAAGTTCGGTTGTGTTCTATGTGAAAGAAGTCTTTACAGATCCAGGATCCAGATGAATCGGGAATATCTGTTGTCTTCTAATCAACTCTGGCTATGAAACAGCTGTGAGGAGTACCGGACCTATAATAAGCTTGCTGGAAAAAACACCAAGTTAAGCCTATGGAGAGCTTAGTCAGGTCTTATTAAATACGCGCTACCACTAAAACTTGACCTTTTGAAGCTCGTCATGGGCTCGAAATCATGAAAAGTCATGCCTGTTCTCGTACCCCAACCCTGTGATCTTAGTCTCAAAAGATCCAGATATTTTCTCGACAGAACGACGTGTATTCAAGAACCATACTTACCGTCCAAATCAAACGAACGAAGCCTTACCAACAAATCTCCTACCAATGCACACCTTGCCACGAAGCAATCACTGGAGAGTTGCCGTCTTTGAGCAGCACAAGACACGACTTGCCATGAGGCAATCACTGGAGAGTTGCCGTCTTTGAGCAGCACAAGACACAATTTCCCACGAGGCAATCACTGGAGCTGCCGCCTTTGAGCAGCACAAGACACAACTTGTTGTGTCAAAGCTGTCATATATTCCTCACAACAACTGCAACGTTCAAACAACATAAGCGACACTGCCACGAACATCTCATCGTCCACGGTGTGAAGGGTGCTGGCCTGGGTTGTATAAGATGCGGGTGCCAATCCTAGCATCTCTAGCAGGAAGCATTACTGAGATCTCACTGGTATCTATGCGCCTAGAACGGTCACGATGCGTTGTGTAACTGGTGCCAGTGACACTCAAGGCTAGGTTCGCTGCTTTACTTTGCGGAATTTCCGAGTCAATGTCCATTGAGATGTCGTAGACGCCTATACGAGTTGTTCGACCACTTTCAGGCGTGTGAAGGCTGTCGATGCTGTCTGAGAGCTGATGATGCTCGACTTCCTCAGAATATTGCCAGCCACAAGACCTGAAGAAGAACGACATCAAGTCGTCCACAGCGCCGCAGGAAGAGCCGGGGAGGAGCAACGGATTGTCAGTCTGGACCACGCGCTTGAACGAGAACAAGAGACATCAACATCATCATCGTCATCGTCATCATCATCAATACCACCCCACCAGGATAGAAACGACGCGTATTCAAGCACCATACACTCTGCATCGAAGACACTCCTATTAGAGCGCACCTCCTCTCATGCAAATGCGAGACCTGCCAGCAGGTTCTCCGAACTGCCGCGACGTTTCAAGAGCACCAGCGCCAAAAAGCGTCTTCAGTCCAGATCAAACCAATGAAGCCTGACTAATCAATCTCCTACTAATGCACACCTTGCCACGAGGTTTTCGCTGGAGTTGCCGCTTTTAAACAGCACAAGACTCAATGCACACCTGTGCACAAGACCATGCCATCTCGGAGGCGTCGAAGACTATTAGATGAAGTATTACCTTAGTCATTTCAATGGCTTCCACTAGGGGCTATTCCCGCCGTCTGTCATGGAGGATGAAGACTGCAGCCCCTGAATTCAGGTACCCAACACGCGAACCAACCAATTACCCTTTCTCACTGCCAGCGAACATGAGCTACCTGATATGTAACACGCTCGACAGAACACAGCCGCGTTGGCAGGAGTCGAGAAACTACAAGATGAGAAACATCTTTAGATGATTGTATCGCATGAACACTGTGTCTCCAGCATAGCACTCTACATCCATGACGAGGCACGCGTCGTGTGAAAAATGCCGATTTTTATTCAGCAATAGACTTTCATTGCGGTGCTGTCGATTATTTTAACCTTATATATTTAACTTGTTTTGACCACCCCAACAAGTTAGTACAAGCTCTTTCGATCTCGCAGATCTTATCCACCCCAACATACGCAAATCACCACATCAACACCAGTCTATCACCCTCTCGCTACACCGCCAGACTCATGAATACTCGAATACCCCCAGCTAAGCGCCAACATCTTGGCACATAATCCCCATAACAACATCAGCCTCACCACCCCACCGGTCTGTACTGATCCCAGTGGACCACCTTCTCATCGACAACTTCCATCGTATGCAACTTCTCCTTCGCCCATGGACAACTCCACCTGTGATGAAGGCGACAATCTATCTCCACCCAAAAGCCACGCTGCAATTGAGATTTCTTATATTGGTTATTATTGGTGCCATTCGGCTTCATGCGCACCCATGTCGGAGGTAGCTTCTTGTTGTCGCCCTCGTTGCAGTGGTTACCGATCTTGATTACATCCGTGTCCCAGGTAATGATTGATATGTCGGAGCCGTAGGGCTTTAGGAGGCCGCTGGTGCAGGAGAAGCCTTCGATCATTGGGGCAAGCCTTGAGGGGTCGCAAGAAGAAGAAGAAGAAGAAGAAGAAGAAGAAGAAGAAGAAGAAGAAGAAGAAGAAAGTCGTAGGGGGACTCCGGCTGGTGCTTTATATTCACGACTCCAATAGATCTGAAGGCCCAACCGTACCTCAACAGGGATTCCATCAATAAGCCAAGTGCTTACCACGATAAATTGTCACTAGGAACGCCTTTAAGCTCATTAGTGATCAGGCACTAGGAATGCATACGACCAGTTCAAAACACCTCCCGCGAAGGGTATTGAACCAACCGCTGTCTCAATGTTGTCTCTGGTTTGGTTGGTAGTAGTTCTGCCTGCTACAGGTATGCAAGCCATGATGTATTTGCTGACCCAATAACAAGTACTCATGTTTCACAGTCACTGAAGTCATCGCTTTACAACTGCGAATGGACGATGCACGTCGGCCATATCTCTACACACAAATATTCGGCGGAACCGCTTATCTATAATCAAGTCTTTTCCTGCTCGAACTTTGGCGTGTTAGGGAAGCGAAGGTTATTCTACCACCGACTCAGGATGCTGCTCCGTATGCACTATCAGACTTCGAGACACCATATCAGAAACTCGACCTCAAACTCGATGTTGTGGGGACTGGTCCGCAGACATAGCAGGCACAAGTTCCATGGTCGAGACGTCATCCATGTGTAGGAGATCCTCCAGATCCATATTACCGTACGATTGGGCACCATCGCCGCCTTGTATAGTCTCCTGTGTGCGTGGTAAGACTCTGCTGATGCAGTCCATCAACTGAAAGAACAAACTTGTGCTTGTGTACCAATCGCGTCCTTGATCTCGGACAGATCATGCAGCCAAGCTTCAAAATCTTCGAGCTCGGTGAATGACAGTTGCGGATCTAGTGTCTGCATTGCCGTCCCAACTAGCGGCATTGTTATTCCGTCAGCAATTGGCATCATATCACTATTCAAAGATGGTGCCGCATCTGCGAATGATGAAATTGGGTCGATGAAAGTTGGTAGCATATGATCCAGTGGCACGGACGAAGCTGCAGAAGGTGCCAAAGTATTGCCCAATGCTAGTGTCCTCGGATTCCCGGAATCGGCGCCCGGCAGCGGTAGTCGCGAAGACTCATTCACAGGTGCCACGCTGAGAAGAGACATGTATGGTTCAGTTGAACATATGGGGGTGGTGGACATCGCGCATGGCTGATAGTCGTGATCAATATGCTACAACGGCAACTCAAGGTGTGGTATTTCATACTCACTCTAGACCTCGAAGCGGTGGCTTCGTTCCTCAACCTAGCTACGCCGGCCGCCAGCAATCGTGCCTCGACGACGGTATCAGGTACACCAACCTCTCTAAGCAGATCGCGCAGTATACCATTCTGAGAGTCCACTCTCCTAGCAGCTTGCTGCATTTCTGCTGTTGCTTGCGCACCAGTTCTGACGCAGTTTGACCACCGGCGCTCCAGATCTTCGAGGTAAGCCTGCTTGCGAGCACGAGAGTTGCGTTGGTTTCGTCGCTGGCGTATACGCTACATTTAAGGGTCAAAGTCAGTAATACAGTTCTTCACTAAATAATATGTCTGGTGGCTATCAAGAGGCAGATCTTCGGAAATATACACACAAAGTCGACATGATCATTTTCATCTTGATTGTCACTCTTCCTTGCACCATGGCTATATCTGAATCTGTAGAGCACAGCACTAGGCACTTTTGTACTCTGGTGTAGTTGCAAAAGAGCAAAAAGACGGAGCAGAATCAAGGTGGTCCATACTCCTCCGAAGTTGCTCCTGACCAATTATAAACGACGAATGCCTCATCAATCCTTGGCATATAGCCTAAGAGAAAGACTTGAAAACACAATTCCACTTGATGCCTGTTCTTGTACTGCCCGGACATGACATGTTTTGCTTAAAGAATGCGTCTCATCTCGACCGTCACGTGACAGTGAGGCTCGAGCGTTCTATATGCCAAGCTTGGCTTTAAATGATAAGCTTTTGAGCCGCGACACGTGCTCAATCGTCTCGTCGTCAAAACACTGCGGACGATGTCATCAGCAGAAGTGACGTTGTGTCACCATGAAGTGCCACTGCTTCCTCAGATTCGCCTCTGAATTGAAGAAAGATACGTGCCACCACAGCACGACTACGACCAGCAGACTCCTTCACTTTTTTGTGCGCCGTTCAACCACGCATTCAACATGGCTTCGACTACCCAAAAGTCACATACTACAGCCATAACTGCCGCATCTCAGCATCGTCAGCAGGATGTGCGGCGGTATGCAACACCCGCACAATATGATCCCGAGTACAACCCCGTCGCACTCCCGTCTGTCATTCCACCCTCAAGCTCAGGTGATATGGCCGAGACTTCCTCCATCACGACATACTCTCCATCCTCCAGCGATGACGACGAATCCGATACATCAACACTCCAACCCTCACAAACACCAGCACCATCCTATCCGCCATCCCTCCTCCCGCCCTATACGCCAAATTACAAAGGTACCTACGCGACGAAAGAGGACTATCTAACTGCTCTACGCGCTTGGGCAAAAGAGAAAGAGTACATGAAACCATCTGAAGGATTTGGGAATCTCCAGGGTTTCTATGGCGATATGAACAGTGAGGACTATATCAAGCGTGCGGACGACAGGAGAAGGATCGGTCGGGGAACACAGAGCAGTATCTCGAACAGGGAGGATGTTGCTGGTAGTGCTGGTTTGGAAATTGGAAGGCGGAAGAGTCGAACCTTGTTTGGCAGGAGAAGAACCAGCAGAGCCGAAGGAGAGGGTTTACTTGAGCAGGGAAGTGTAGCTCCGGATGCAGACTCGGTTGCTGAGCTGAATGTTGCGCCGGACAAAGGCACACAAACAACCAGTGCCGATAGGCCCGTGTCAGCACAAGCCAGTGAGACAGCGAATCGTGGCAGGAGACCTAGCTGGTTCAAGAGACGATGGAATGACTACAAGGGTATGGTGGATGAAGAGGAGAAAATGCCCGAAATTTAGCGATTGCGTATGCAAAGTTAGAGGTGATGTTAGCTCTCACATCGTGATTTCATGCCTTCTTCCTGGTACTTCTCCCAGTCTCATGATTCGGCAACGACGCAACATGACCTCGGAGACCTGATTACCCAGCCTTGCTTGACTTGATGATTTCACTCTTGACTTATCGTCCGGTCTTGCTTGACGCATAACTCTGAGCACCTGCTCTGGAAGCTGCCTTTGCGCCTCTTGGGCGTCCTTCCCTGAGCACATTCTTCGACTTGTATATAAGCCCTATTCACCGTACTCACTTGTCAGTCGAGATCACACTAACAAAAACATAATCCTGACACTCTTTGCGATTTTGGATCTCAGCCCTGTTACAGTATAAAAAAACACACCATGCCTCGCCAACTGGTATTCACCCTCGAAACACGACCCAAGAAAAGTGCGACAAGCCCTCCAGACGATTCCAATCGCCATTCAATCTTCATGCGCGGCACGGACCAGACAAAGTATATCGAGATACTCACTCTCCACGTGTTCTGGGGTGATATGCAGCGTGCAAACAAAGAGAGCGATAACAAAAACCTCTGGTATCTTCCCAAACCTCTTCGTCAGCCAAAAGAGCACAAGACAGAGGAATTAGTGCTCAAGACTAGCATACCGACAAAGGACGACCCTCATAAGCATACCAGATATGAGCGAGACTCGATTGCGACGGAACAAGCCTCAAGGAAGCTGCGAGCCTTGCGGAAAAGGTGGGATGGACCCTCAAGGCTCCTGGTAGTACGCTATACAGGCTCATTGCGTGTCTTGCAAATACCCCCACCGATGAAACCTACGCGCGTAACGAATTTATGATGGAGTGTACTGGATGGGGAAAGCCAGGCGAGAGATACCCAACGACAGTCGACTTTTACAACCATGTCATCTAGCCGCTGCAATTTTGGTGGACTGATGTGCTATTTGTGTTGGAGGACGTGGGGCGGATTCCGGGATATGTGCAGGAGTCGTTGGAGAAAGCTATACACGCCGCTGCCTGACTACTCCCACGAGCCTTGTTCTGCATTTGGGGAGGATGATGATGATAGTGTTGATGTTGAGGCCAGCAAGTTAGCCAACAGTGGATACTACTGTGGTGGTGGGCCAGCTCGACCAGATGATATTAATGGAAGAAACGCAAGATATTCAACAAATAGCAGTAATATTTAGTAGCCCCGATGATACACAACCTGATTTCCACTTGTGAAATATGGATGTCTCGGTGTCAGAAGCTGAAACAGATTTTCCTAAGATTCCAGTCATCTAAAAGCTTTGTCGCATATAGGCACACAACACCTACCTTGGAACGCTCCGTGACACACAATAAAGACGCTTGAACTCGGTTGTCTCTCTCTCTCTCTACCTATCTCTTTCTTCTTTCCTCATCATAAGTATCATCATTATATCATCACCATCGTTATCGTCATATCATCTGTTCTCCCCAGACAGGGCCATTGCAGTAGGCTCAGAACCTTAATCCATCAAGCCAGGTTCTGCGCGCGAACCTCACGAATGGCATGAACGCTGTCAAAGTCCGCTGTAAGTTGCGACTACAATGGAAGGAGGACAGCCGCGGCATCATTGTGGAGGATTTCAGCTGGGAGAATAATCAGTCGATCGTCTTGGAAGAGGAATTTGCTTTGAGTGAGATAAATCATGCGCGATACTGGCGAGCAGAGTTGTTGTTTTGAAGGTACTTCCCTTTGCCATTAGTATTAGATTTGACTATCTGTGAATGAAGCCATAGAAGAAAACGTACCACAGATTAGCGCATCCTCCCAGCATTTCAGCATCGTGAAGTCGAGGGATAGGTCCCAGACTCTTAATATTAATACGTTATATTCGAGGACTTAACCTTCTAAAGCTCTCCATGGGCTCGACATCATGTGCCTGTTCTCGCACCTCACATCAATAATTCGAAAGAACGGAACAGCATAAGAAATCTGCCAGAGCATACCGCAAGCAACAGATATCAAGAGCACACAGTAGCCAGAACGTCGTGGCGATCAGGACCAGAACGACAAGTATTCAAGCACCATACGGTTACAGGCAGCCAACTGCCTTGAAGTTCTTGACCAAAGCACGACGAGCACTCGTACGAGCGCCATACAGTCTGCATTGGAAAAACTCCTTCCGTAGCCTCTCCTCCGAGCGCGAAACTTGCCACCAGGTGTCACAAACTGGCCTTTCTAGACCGGAACTGCCATGAGGCTCGTCTTCGAATAGGCTGCACTAGTCTAGTCCTGAATAGGCAGCAATTCCCGATCTACTCGAATCCCACACTCCAGCTCTTACAATTGCTGTGCCAGAGTGGGTCGTCAAGTTCTTTGCAGCAATTGGGGGGGGTCACCTCAATCACTTCTGCTATCTGTTCCGTGATACACCTATACTCTTCACATCAGTCTGTTCATTTATGTTTCAAAGCTCAGCTCCTCGAGACGGCCCTTCCGAACTGGGTATCTCACTTCTTTGCAGCAATTGGCGGGACGGGTCACCTCGATCACTTTTGCTATCTGTTCCTTGATACGCCCAAAGCTCAGCTCTTCGCAATGTTTCCACCTGTTTGGCTTGCCGGTTTCACTGGCATCGTTGGGGTGGTTAGCGGTGTGGTTTCTGCCATCATTTCTTTGATGCACCTACACTCATCACAACAGCCTTCTTATTCATATCCCAAGCTCAAGTCTTCGAGGTCCCGTCTCCCGTTGTGTTTTTCTTTGGAATTTCGGGCCTCAGTGACGACGACAATCAACAAGGGATATTGATCCGAAGCCACGCCACAAACATCTTCCTCAGACTAGGTACCTGCAAACTGCATTCATATCGCGGCCTGCAGGGCAAAAGAGCGAGCAGACTACAACACTACTCTGAGAGCAAAGCATACGAATCTCCACGAGCTGGCTTGCCTTTACTCAATGAGATCCAGATATCATGTATACTCCATGAGCTATTGGAATTTATGCCTTGACCATTGATCGTCTGACTGCTAGAGGTGCCTCTCTAGTTCGTTTGTTGCCAGCGCGTCCCCTATCCACCTATTAGTCTGGCATCCCTACTGCCTCAACTTCCAGCCACTTGCTGGTTCATTTCAAACCCAGAGTGTTACCTTGACTTGACTTGCTACTTCACTTTTTGACTTTTCCTGGTCACTTCTTCCTCAAGTTCCGAGCGACATTAAACATACATCGAAGCGTAAGCATTGTCAAGCCCTAATCTCAACCTCGAACGCTTAAATTCGGTCGTCTCTCTCTCTCTCTCTTCCTCTTCCTTCTTTCATCAGCTTTCATCATCATCACCAGGATGTCTCATCAACATATCCATTCTTATCATCATCATCAGGATATCTCAAATTTTATCATCAATTTATCACTCCAGTCTTCACACCAGCATTATCATTCAATTTCTATTAATATAGTATACCTTGTCCCGTTGTCTTCTTCTTCGGGATTACGGGTCTTTTCACCGCAGTTCTTTGAATTCATCGTGACCAGAGAGTGGAGGAGCTCCACCTCAAACAAGCACAATTACAGCACCAGCAACAGTATTTGCAGTATGCAGTCTGAAATTCATGATATACAACCGGATCTTATTGTGAAACATGAATGTCTTGGCGTAAGAATCTGAGACGGATCTCTTTCGAGATTTGAGTCATCTGAGGCGTTTTCGTGCCCCCTCGAACAATGGCGGCAGTCTTCCCGCTGAGTCTTGATTAGGCAGCAATCCCCGAAGCGTGAAATTAGGATCTTGTGCTACCTGTGATGAGTGAATTTTGGCTTTGTCACACATAGGCACACGACACATACCTTGGAAAAGTTGTGAAAGATAACAAAGCGCGTCATATCCCCCTTTGTTTCAGATGAGATCTGAAACGAGAGCCAGCTGAAAACCCCTCTACGGACCCGTGCGTCATGCCTCGCCAGACTTTCCGTGATTTAGGATCTCGTGACCGTTCGCACTATCCTAGCCTTATTTCACTTGAGATTCCCACTTTCTTCTTCCTCTCTTCTTCCTTCTTTCCCTCTCCAGCACCCTTCACACCCTTCTCGGCCTCCCGCCACCACACCACCTCCTCATCAACCCCCAGCGCGTTCGCTTGGGGATCACACCCCAAAGTAAGTTTTTTGTTTGTGTTTTCGCACGTCGGCACTCTCCTCGCGGCGGCAAGCAGCAGCAACAACAGCACGATGTCGAAGGACATCTCGGAGTGGTCTCTGGTGAGACAAGACAGCAAGGTGGAAGGCAGCAGCGGTGGCTGGGAGTCGGTGGGCAACCCCGACACCACCTCTTCTTCTTCGGAAGAGGAGGAGGTTGAGGGGTTGTCCCGACAGGTCACGAGGAGGACTGCGGTCCAATTCAGTGACCTCCTCGCCACCGTTCGCCTGGAGGAGGTGGAGGCGTTGGCTCTGGCAATCAGAGCGAGACTAGATGGTGGCGACGCGCCAAAGCTCTCTTGTGAGCTTCACACACCACCCTTTAACGGGTTCTACAACCTCGTATACAAGATCTCCTGGTCCAACGGTGAGCAGTGGGCTTTCAAGATCCCACGAAGAGGACATGGCAACGAATGGAATGAGATCGCAGCACGTGGCTCTCACTCTGAGTTCTACGCAATGAGGCTACTTGCCGAGAAGACGACAATCCCTCTGCCACGCGTCTTCGAGCTGGACACTGGTCTGGACAACGAACTTGGCTGCCCGTTCATGTTCATGGACTGGCTACCTGGAGTACCTTTGCTTGATCTCTGGGATAGGTTCGTATCCAAACCAAACATATTTGATGACACTCTGGTGCGCGTTAACTTGATCAGAGAGCTTGCGACGGTCATGGTTCAGCTGGAGTTTGGTCGCCATCGTCGTGGTGGCACACCCTTGTTTACACCTGAAGGCGAGTTCCTCGAGATTGGTCCTCTCATCACACGCGACTTGGGCGTGGAGTCCTTTGATAACTTGCCCGACCTAATCGAGGTTGGTCCTCTGGTCGACCACTTCGATTTTATGACATGGAAAATAGAAAGAGCTCATACCAGAGCGGAAGAAGATCCCGAGTATAACCTGTACAAGATGAGGGATGACCAAGCTCGAACAGTATATGGCAAGCTGCTCACCTGGATGGACAATAGCATGAACGATCAAAAAGATTTCGTCCTGTCACACACTGACTTTGGTCCCCAGAATGTCCTTGTCGACCCAGAGACTGGAAAACTTACCGGCATCATCGATTTTGACGGTATTACAGCAGTGCCTCGATACCTTAGCAATGGCTATCGAGGCTCCTACCCTCACTGGCTCTCCCGTGACCAAGATCTGTATGAAGGTCCCGACAACAATACTGCAAGCTTTCCAGTGAACAGCGAAGAGTACGACTACTGGCGTGCAATCTGGCGTTTCTTCGTCAACGAAGCCCACATCAACAGAAGCAACCAGCCTTGGGTTACATTTCCACGATCGCGCCAGAGCTGGACCGAGATTCCGCGGACATACGCTGAAGGGCTCACCCCAGCCTACTCCCTGGATGCTCGAATTATGTCCATCGCAGCAAACGATCCGATCAACTCGCTGCCCAAGATCATCAACATCATACTCAAGAAGATCATATACCTCAGCGAGAATTATCCATATCTCTTTCGTACTGGCAATGACTATGACCTGTCACAATCAGAAACTGCCCTCTCAAACAACTCCAATCCTTTCATTCAGGATCCGATGACAATGGGTCAAATCTTGGTGCCCACCACAGCTACCCCAAGGGCTGCTGCCGACCTCCTGGACGAAATTACTCTGGATATGAATAGTCTCGACGTATCCACTGAACCTGTTTCACCATCTGAGCTTGAATCATCAATGGAATCGATCTTTGACAGCGAGCCCGTTCCAGAAAACTTTCGGAGATTCAAGACTACCAACCTTTTACAAGATGCCGCTGAAGATCGTCTCTGCCAGGCAGATCTTGCTATCTTGAAGGGTTGGTTCCACTTCCTTTTTGCTGGCGAAGACCACAGTCGTCGAGTCGTTGAAGGGTACTGTGATGATACGGATGAGGGAGATTTTTCGAGGGCTCAGCGTCGTGACGAGACTCATCCATTGCCCTGATGAAGACAGACTTTGTTATTTCCTCAACCCCGGACTGCAAAAAATGGTCCAGTACTCCCCAATCCCTCTCTGCTGAGCTCGGTCGAATGTTTGATTTTGTTCATGAGACGGAATGGTTGATGTGGTGATTGGTGTCGACGTCGTGGAGGAGTTCGGTTATTGGACTGAAAGAACAAGAACAGTGTTGGCACTGGACATGGAGGATGATTCTCTTCAGCATTTGCATAGCGATAAGACTACGGTCAGGATATTTGAGCGAGGATTGTTCTTCTTTGTGAGGTTATGTTCCGGGTGGTTATGTCCCTTTGAAAGTATGGTTGTGAGCATGGAAGGGTCAATGCATGGAAGGATGGTATGGAAAGATATATAACATGGACGACAAGAAGCATGGGATGGTTAACGATATGGATGACACTGCATATGATGGTACACGCTGCGACAATGTCGTCGACATGGCATGGAAAGGGATTGTAAGAATGAAAGGGAAAGGCATTACACAATAGCAGACATGACTGCTCTGCCGCTTATGACACCGGTCTTACTGAACGAATATACAAACCTTTACATGATGATAATACTTCGTGTTCCTTCGTGTTTTTGAACTGGGGAGCTGGGGGGCTGAACTCTGGAAGCTGAAGTGTGTTGGCTTCAACTCCTCAACGAATCAGCTCTAAGCACCAATCTCGTCTTGGCAGCTGAGTAGTTCTACTCGTCTTCCCTCGATAGATAGTTTTAATCTTTTGCTTTTCGAGATTTTAATATCGCTTATAGCTTTGTAGAGACCATCGCCCTTGAACCTTCTTGTATATCCTACGTACTACCCTCGGCTGCCGCGTCATTATCGCAGCTGGACTGCTGACGCCACATCAACAACAGCGTCCAGATCCAGGAGCAGGAGAAAGATAGCACCAAAACAGAACACCGCGTTGTCGCATCGACTATTTGCGATAACCGTGCGCTCAGACCGAACTTCTAAAATATCCTTCACCTTACAGCTGTAGCTCCAGCATTGCGAACAAGCATTGGCCCTGACATCACTCTACATCAACCCCTACCAACCACATTTCACCTCATAAGACACGACGATGCGGCTCACACAATCACTTCTTCCAGCTTTCCTGCTCATCATATCCGCAATCGCCGCCGACCCTGCACCAAAAAAGAGTACTTCGAAAGCTTCATCCTCCAGCTCAGCCTCGACATCCGCACCAGCTGAGACATATCCTCCATGCACAATCCGGTCCCTCACCTCCGGCAAATTCTTCGATCTCAATCCCCTCCACGTTGCGCCTCTCCCCGAAGACTCCACGAAAAAGCCGGCTGGAAATATAAGGACAGAAAGCTGGCATGCTCGAGGCTATGACTATGGAGCTAATTTCACGATAAACTTTTGTGGTGGGTTAGTGGAGGATCTGACGAATGGTGGTTGGGGTCAAGAGATGGGTAGTGATGGCCTTTGGACAGGCTGGAACTCAGGAGAGGAAAGAGTGAGACCTGGCGTCGTTGGGTTGGAAAGAGAGTTGTGGGGGAATGTTTCGGCGGTGTATGTCAGGGATGGACAGGTCTTTTCGATAGGGTGAGTTCATGCGCGCTGAAGTTGGAAAGATTATGGATAAGACAGCAGGACATATCGCGGAGGTCACGACATGGCGCAGTCTTCGCAAGCTTTGCTGAAATGGAATGGATCTGGAGAGAGGGTTATCATCAAGAATCTTGCTAATGACTATTCTCAAACAGCCAACTCAATTCAGACCCAGTCATCCGCGGCCGCAAACTTCTTCTCAACTACACCGATGGATCTCCATGTCCCAGTCATCCTTATTCTGCCAATTCTCAGCACAAGCGGACCATCCTCCCAGGTTCGCGGAGCCCAAAAACTGTCTCCGACTCGCACTTCGAGCACCTTGCAAATACAGCGTCGCCTTTGGACCACTCTGTCGAGTCCCTGGCTGCACCTATAGGCGGAGGTAGCAACACACGGAGAAAGAACACCATCATCAGCTTATTGTGTGAAGATGAGCCAACAGCGCCAAAGGTGAGCTTGGCATTCCTGGCGAGTCCGGATGAATGCAGTTACTTCTTCGAATTGAGAAGTCCCTTTGCTTGCCCAGCGGTGAATGTGGCGAAGCAGCAGGTGGGACCGAGCGGAGTATTTGGTCTAATGTGAGTTCTCATGTCTTGAGGAGGCATCATCCACTGAAGCTAATCAAACATTCAAGAGCGTTTATTGCAATCCTCGTGTACATTGTTGGTGGTGTCGTCTACCAACGGGCGGTCATGCATCAAAGAGGCTGGCGTCAATTACCGAATTATGCACTTTGGGCTGGTATTGTTGGCTTTGTAAGCGACATGGTCATCATCCTATTCTCTTCGTGCATGCGGTTCGTGCCATGGAACAGAGGCAAGCGGTTTCAGCTGAACAGCAATGGCTACAGCAGAGAAGGTGGAGTGGAAGAAGATAATAGGATTATCGACTCGCTTGATGAAGAGTGGCGGGACTGACTGAAAACGACGACTCGAAAGGCTCAAGAGTAACGATATAGAATGTATAGAATGTGTTGAATGTTGTACAGGATAATATATCATAAGATTTTGTTTCTCTGACCTGCCATAACCCTGCCCCCTAAAATTGGCCGAAAAGGGTAATCGAGTCCTCGTGCTTGCCTCTAACCATGTCACTCTAAAAAGTTCAGCAACCCAAACACGCAACACAACTTCTATCTCCACAACAATCCTTCAAACACTCTCGACGCCGCGCCCTCTTCACTGTATATAGCACCGAGCTCACCCCAACACCTTCACCGCCAAAAAAGCCATCCCAAGCACGCGCAACATTCTCGTAATGCCATCAACACTTCCGTCCACGTTCGCCTCTGCCGCCGCAGGTAATAACGATTCGTCCAACAGAGCTTCGTCACGTCCAGACGGACCTGGAGAACCTTGGTAGGTGATTCTGTCCATTGACGGAGGAGTGAGGATGACAGTAGAGTAGCACAAGGCGTCAACATTGGATTAAGACGTGTGAAGACTGCTGGAGGAGTTTCATTTGTGGATTCAAAAGCTAATCTCTTCTTCATCTCATGTAGGGCTCGACGTACAAACGGAGCTACACAAACTTTCAGACGCCCGTCAACAGCCACAACGCAGTCACACGTTCGCGAATCTAGCCAAAACGCTCCCATTATGGCAAATACATCTCAACCACCAACGCCGAGCATTGGAGCCTATGTTCCTCCACACATCTCTCGCCACAACACAATTCTGGAGACCCGGTACTCGAGGAATCAGCTTCTGGATTTGTTCAAGGAGCAGAGAGATGCAGGGGCCCTGGAAGGTGATCTGAGTGAGCTCTATGTCGGGGAAGATGCTGGTACGAATGGTTCAGACGCAGGAGGAGGGCCAAAATGGGGACGACATGAGCCCAAGGAGAACGGGGTCGGACCAGATATTTGTTGGGATCGAGGAGGTGGAATTGAGCCACTGGGAATCATGGAGATGTCTGAAGCGGAGAAAGAGGTATGTTTAGTACAAAGCGACGTATTCAGGGATGCCCTATGCTAAAGAATTGCCAGCTATTCACGACCTCCGTCAATTCTCCAATCAAGGCTGTGACAACTCAAGGCACCAGGGATAATAATCAACGAGATACATTGAGCAGAAAAGCCTCTGGACTTGGAGGGAATTCTGCAGCATTTGCCTCACCTGGATTAACTCGGACGGCTCGTCGCCGTGCGCCTAGCGAATCTTACCCGTTTCCCAGTTCGGATGCGACCGCAGGAGACGACAATACTGAAGGTATATCTGCTGCGACTGGTGCTGGACTAGGGTTGTCAAGAAGGAAAACGGAACGTCAAGAGGATATCGCCGAACAGACCGATGAAGTGGCCACGCCTGGAACTGCTGGCAATAATTCCAACGCTGGCTTTGGCTCTATGAAGAGAAATCCATTCGGCCCTATTAGCGCAGGGCTAAATGGTCCCGCTTCACCTTGGGGTGCATCTGCTCAGCCGGCCTCTTCGCCCATGGGTGCGTTTCGTGGCATTGGGTTCGGTTCTACACCTGCTGCGTCCTCTGGTAATCGGCCAGGATTCGGCTCAACTCGAGGTGGTAGCAGATTTGCGGACCTCATGAAAACCAGCATTGAGGATGAGCCTTCGTCACTACATAGCAAGCCTTCAATGGGCAGCTTCGGTCTTTCTGAAGATCCATCTTCTAGAAGACACACTCCTGCACTTGGCGATGATGGTTCCGAACGTGCGATCAGTCGTGCAGTCAGTCGTGCAGGCACGTTCGGAAGTGCCGCTCTTGGTGGTCTACATGATGTTACTGACAGTCGTTCCGAATCCACAAATCCTGTCAAAGGTCGTGGTGGCCACTATGGCCAAGCCCATGGACTCGAAGACTTCAATTCTGGAGAAGCCAACAGCCCTACATACACAAACCCTTACCAAAGTCCACCTAATCAGGCCAACAGCATCCAAGACCTGGCTGATGACATGGACATGAACGTCCTTCCTGGGCTTGGTGGCTTTCAGAGAGCACCGGCTCAAGATCCTTCTGCTGGTACATTTGGGGAGTCGAACGAGAATCGTCAAGGTCAATTCCCTTACGACTCACGCCACTTTGATCGCCCAGAGGCAACAAACAGGGGTTTCCCTGGTCTTGGCGGCCTTGGAGGCTTGGGTGGTTTGCCTGGTCTCGGTAATCCTGGTCCTTGGTCTAGTGGACTTGCTACAACGACTCCTGGCAGGGAGAGAGCTCCAGGTGACGGTTTCGGTGACCATGCTATGCGCACACCTGGTGCCTTCAGCTCCCCTACGGTTGGAGTTGGTGGTGCATTCGGTGGTGCTGACAGATTTGGTTTCGGAGGCACTGGCACGATTGGTAGAGGGAGCAAGCTCAGCTCACTCTATTCCGGAAGCACTCAAGATCAACTTCAAGGCCCTCGCGACGATGGCATGTATGACCAAGAAGGCGACGTTCTCAACGGCCTTGGTGGCAGTCGTCGCGAAACCGAAAGTCCATTTCGAGCAGGTCGTGGCAAATTTGATGATTTCTTCCACTCTGGCGAAAAGACAGGAGAGCAGAATCAGACGTATTCACCCGCTTCAGCCTTGCAAACACCCCTGCACCAACCTGCTCATCGCGAACCCAGCATTGGCAGCTCTTCGTCAAGCCAGATTCCGGCGTCACAGCAGAAGACTATGGTCATGCCAGACAGGATTCGTTGGGTCTACAAAGATCCTCAGGGAAATACGCAAGGTCCATGGACAGGTTTAGAGATGCACGACTGGTATCGTGCTGGCTTTTTCTCCCCAGAGCTGTTAGTAAAGAAAGTCGAAGATGCTGACTATGAACCTCTGGCACAACTGATCAGAAGGATTGGTAACTCGCGCGAGCCCTTCTTGGTACCTCAAATTGGTATCCCTGGTCCAGTCGCCGCTCAAGCCGCTGCCCCCGCCAGCTGGCCAACGCAGAATGTTCCTCAAGCTCCTGCTGCTCAGCCTCCATTCGCCAGTAGCTTTCCGAGCTTTGGCACTACACTTACAGCTGACCAGCAAAATGCGCTCGAGCGTCGCAAGCAAGAAGAACAGTACCTCATGCATCAACAGAAGGAGCATCTTGCTTGGCAGCAGAACGTTGCGAAGCAGATGCAGATGCAAGGTCAACCTGGATTTGGGCGT
>Ga0160428_1001452_pt1 | contig 17854 bp, 20 predicted proteins | sample SolpanmetagenomM_FD_108198 | JGI IMG/M metagenome (GOLD analysis project Ga0160428, IMG submission 108198) | Solar panel surface microbial communities from Lawrence Berkeley National Laboratory, California, USA - M | ecosystem: Engineered > Built environment > Solar panel > Unclassified ... | reverse complement strand
GTGGGCAGGGCGATTGAGGTTGAGATTGCGAGTGAAGGGTTGAGAAGGCAGGTTTTGGAGAGGAGGAGGGTGGGTGTTTGATGGGGTGGATGTGTATCTTGTGAATGGAACGAAATTTTAATGAGAACGAGGTGGAACAGTATGGATACGTCCTCATTATCGCGACGTTGAGTTGACTTATGGACGACGATCAGCCATTGTCGGGTCCGTATTGCGAATCTCCATATAGCAAGGGCCTGTACGATTCGAAGTGTACATGGCCAGCAGGGCCGAAGGGACGAATTTGTGGCCACCTCAAGAGATGATTCGTAGCTGTCCGGCAACGCGATGCAACGCGATGCAACCCAAGCGAGTTGAGGACTTGCACGACAAACTTCGGCTGATTATCTGTATCGAAAGTATCTGGGGAAGTGCTTCTCTACTGGAGACTCACCAACGAAACACAGGCAATCAAGCGCTCGTCCATTCAAATAGCTGAGAAGCGGCTAAAACGCTGCATGCGACATATTCTCAAATTAACGAGATCAAACGACATCGCTTAAGCCATAGCCAAGTCAGAATCGTATAAGAGCAATACTAAATTATTTTTCACGCTTCGAAATGCTTACGACGTGTATTTCATGCCGACATATATTTCGTATCAACAGATCAAGACACTCAATGCATCAAGCACCAATCTCGGTGTCCATATCCTGATCACCACCATATCCACTCTCCTTCCTCGTATCCTCCGCGCTGTCATCGGATGTATTTTGTGCTGGGACTTCACCGTATGAGCCTGGAAAGAGTACGTTAGTATCTAGATGTATGCAACAGCGCGCTTTTCTGCATCGTTAATTGTTGACTTCTTCGTCATGTCCCCGCATCCTCAACATCAACCCCGACACTTGCAGAACATCCAGCATATGCCTCTTTCTTCTCTTTCTTGTTCCCAGCTTGTACACCATCTCACATCTTCACTCCTACACCATCTCCTTCTCATACCCATCATCACAAACAAAGCACAATAAAAGAGAATGAAAAACATACCATCAGCAGCATCCCCACCCATCCCCTCCGTCATACCACCCTGTCCGCTTTCCGAAATATTCTGGCCATAACGGATATTATCGGCGGTCTTCTCGCCACGGTCTGAGTCGGCGGCTTGGTTCATGCCGGTGTTGTTGTTTGTTACTTTGGTTTCAGCGTCTGGTCGGGGTGTGTTAGATGATGGGTTAGGCGCAGGAGAGGTAGAGCAAGATTTCTTGGTCTGTGGGATGATAGGGTTGAAGCGAGCACAGATGGAAAGGCAATATTACAGAGTATGGAAGGAGGAAGATGGAGACATACTGCCGAAATCGCCACCATCTTTTGTGGTGGGCACAGTTACTGTTTGGATGGACTCGTATCTTGCTTGTTAGTTAGTCATTCTGTACAAACAGTCTGTAAGTACGCACTGTGGTGTTTCGCCGCCGGGCTACAAATGTGTCAGTACCTGGAGGCTCCAGTGTTTCAGAGCTTGTGATGTTTTGGGACATGGTTACGGGGACGTACTTCGGTATCCATGAGCTTGTCTGACATGATGGATGGGCGATACAAGGGATTCGAGGTCAGGAAGTAAGCAGATGTATGGAAAGATGTGACTATGTGTTGTGTATTTCAGATTCTGCAAGTTTTATGAGGTTTACCCTTGTCTATATGACGTATCGCTTGCCCTGAAGCAAACCTGAAACAAGGGGACCGTCGGGCCGAGCATATCCGCTGAATGCCTCCTCATTCTCGCATATAGTGGCATGTATTGTTCTCGTTAGTCTGGCGCCTATCGGCACCGATTTCTTTCCTTTTCGTGGTGGGAGCGTCGCTAGATCACTGATCTCCTCGCTCAGCTGCCTCTGGCTCGGCAGTCCTCAGTTGTGAAACCATCACAGTGAATCCGACGTCTCACAATCGGCCTTCTGGCTTTCTAAAGTACGCGCAAGATAACTTGCATTAATGCGGATTCGTACGCCTCACGTAAAGTCGAGATCCAGCCCGAGACCAGACAGATAGCTTAGTAATTGTCAGCTTAGTTGAGGCGAATATAGGAGCACACCTTACCTTTCCAGAAGACGCATGAACTTTGCGACAAAAGCTTCCAGATGGAAAATGACTTTCTGCAGACAGCATTAGATCTCAATCAAGTAGTATCAGAGTGATACAACTTACGGTTCCCAGCTTGATTCGGTGCTCATAGAAAGCAGACCATCTAATTACCTCTGGTTTCAGGGCATCGTCAATCTTTGGAATGAGCTTGTATGTGAGTGTCTGTATTGTTGTTAGAAAATTATCTTACTGCAAAACTTCACTACACCCACCTTCAAGATGATGGTCGCCGGGATACAATGTGTCAGAAGATCGTACAGCTTTGCTCGAACTTGCAATATCCTTGCCGGCGTGTGCTCAGCGATGATGTCGTCTGCAATTTGTCCAATCAATGCTTCCCAATCTGGCGGCGGTATAGGCGTTCTCTCCGTCACAACTTCATTCTGTGCATGAACCGCCTCATACATCAACAAAGCCCTCCTCAAATTCCTACCACTCTCTTTTGCAATCCTCCTGTTCAATGCATCCACGTCTGTAAATCTCTCTTTCTGTCCTACACTCTTCAGTACCTCGCATATCTCATCTTCACTCGGTGCAGCCACTCGCACAAGCAGTGTCCTTGACCTGATTGGTGCAATGATATTACTCGTCGAATTCGCAATAAGGATCAATCTCAAGTTCGGACTGTATTTTTCCATCGTTCGCCTCAAAGCAGCTTGTGCATCTCTCGTCAAATGATCTGCCTCATTAATAACGACCACCTTGAACCGCTGTTTTGCACTCAAATCGACCTGTTGTGTTTGTGCCACCTCCTTCAATAGATCCTGTACAACGACTCTGTCATAGTTTGCAACATCCGACGGTGTGATTTCGAGGTGGTAAACAGAGGCGACGATGTTGAATTCTAGCTTCCGATTGCTGCTGGTTTGGAAGACGCGGGAATCGATCTTGATCTTTTCGACACCAGGACCGTAGAGCTCGCGGAGGGTGGCGACGATGCGTGTTTTCTTGCCGGCACCAGAGGGGCCGTAGACGAGGAGATGAGGAAAGTCGCCGCTTTGTGCCTGAGAAAGTTGTTAGCCTGATGTGTACGTTCACGGAGATTTGCGACACAAACCAAGGACCGAAGACGGGTGGATAGGTCATCGTGGTATGTGAGAGCTTCCAGGCTGCGTGGACGATGTTTGTCAACGAGCAGAGCCATCTTTGTTGATGCAATGAAGAAGAAAGCTTGCTGTGGTTGTCTAGTGGTTTGTAGACGCGCCTGTTTCGCGTAGAGTGGTTTCGGCACTCGGCTGAATTGCGAGCGAGCATGCTCCATCTGTCTCTTCAGAACATGGAGCTCATCAGACACACTGCTTTGTCAATCATATCAACCATCATGTCTCTCACCCTGTGTCTGACTCGTCAAGCAAGATACCTTACTGTGAAAAGTGTGTTCAGAACTGCCGTCACCACCCGCCATGTTTCATATTCTGCTCTACGTGTCAAGCAAGATAGATTGATGGCAGACATACATCATACATGTCAATGGGGAACTGGTCAACGATGGGGCGAGTGAGTCACATCATGTTCTCTTACCACTACTTGTCGCTGTGATTATCGTGTTGACGTATGTAGGGCGGAAACAGAAACGGGCATGAGCAGACTGGCCCTATCGGATACAGATAAACAGGCTCGAGATTGGTTCCGTGATACAACAACGTCACTCGGCTGTACGGTAAAGGTTGATGAGATGGGAAATCAATTTGCAGTACGACCAGGGAAGAAAGAAGGACTTCCCACTTGTGCTGGATCTCACCTTGACACTCAACCGGCAGGTGGGAGGTACGATGGGATCCTAGGTGTGACAGCTGCTGTCGAGATGCTGAGAGTCTTGCACGAAGAGAAAGTGGAGACGGAGGTAAGTAGCTTCGTCATGACTGTGGACTTCGAACTGCTTACATAGTCGACAGTATCCTGTAGGTGTTATAAATTGGACCAGTGAAGAAGGAGCTCGCTTCCCAATAATGATGGTATCATCTGGTGTTTGGGCTGGAGAGGTGCCTCTCGAAAGAGCACATAACTTAGCATCAGTCATGAAAGGTGACAATGCTACAATGCTTTCAGAACTGAAAAGAATTGGCTATCTAGGCGATATGGCTTGTTCTCACGAGGCTATGCCGATTGCCGCACATTTCGAGCTTCACATCGAGCAAGGAACTCGTCTGGAGGGTAAGCAGCAGAAAGTAGGTATCGTGACTGGAGCTCAAGCCTTTCGCTGGTTTACATGTACAGTCAAGGGTAGAGACTGCCACGCTGGGACGACAACACTACACACAAGATCAGACGCCCTGCTCGCTGCTGCTAAGATGATTGTGGCGGCTCGGGAGATTGCTCATCGAGCTGGTGCATTAGCCAGTACCGGTATCATTGAGGCCAAACCTGGTTCAACAAATACGGTCCCTGGTGAAGTGAGCTTCACGCTTGATATTCGAGCTATGAAGGATAGTCAGGTGTTGGAAACAGAGAAGGTCATGAAAGAAGAGTTCAGTAAAATTGCCCAAGGAGAGCATCCTGAATATCTCAGCTCTCTTACCAAGGCAGCTCATCCCGACAAGTGCTCGGTACATTGGCGACAGGATGCAGACAACCCAGCGATACACTTTCATGATGACTGTATTCAATGCGTGACCGACGCAGCAGAGAACCTGTTTGGAAGTGAGGCCACGAAATTGACTCAGAAACTAGTCAGCGGCGCTGGGCACGATTCGGTTTATACGAATAAGCACGCTCCTACAAGCATGATTTTCGTGGTCTCGCGAGATGGGATCAGTCATAACCCTCGGGAGTACACATCACCGGAAGACTGTGCCATAGGTGCTCAGGTCCTTATGAGCGCAGTCCTCAATTATGACAAGCTCCGAGCAGAAAGAGGCGCATGATATAACGTTTATACCATTAGCATATATACCTAAAACATACTATTTACATACCATTCCCATTACTGCTCAGCCTCATGTTCAGGCGCCTTCTCAGCCTCCTTTTCAGCCACTTTCTCAGCTCCAGTTTCAGCTCCCTTCTTTCTCAATGGCATCTTCTTCTTCTTATTCGCTCTCGGTGCCATACTCTCCTTCAATGTCTTCAATCCCTCAACAACAATCTGATGATCATCCCACTGGTGCAAACCACTGACGATACAGATAGCCACTACACCTTCAACACCCTTGACCTTAATAGGCACTCCACCACCATGGATAGCATACTCTCCAACCGAGTCGCCCAATTGGAAAACTTGACCGAACTTGGCTTCATCGCCACCAAACTTGTTGTGCTGGTACCACGAACTCTTGCCCCATCGTAAGACAGTCTTCCTCTTGCGCGCGACCCAAGAATCGTTGTCAGGAAGAGTACCGGGCTGAGAGGTAGCGTGGAATAGCAGTTGATTTGAGTTTACATGCGTGATATTGACGACGGCTGGGCGTTCGGGGAAGTCCTTGCGTAGCTGAGCGCGGATTGAGGTGCCTAGCGTGTAGGCGTCATCGGAGGTGAAGCGAGGAAGTTCGAGGGAGGCCTCGACCTTTTCGATCTCGGCGAGCTATAAGAGAATGATGTGTTAGCACAGGTAGACAAACTGCAAAATAGACAAGCTTACGTCTCTCGGAGCTTCTGGAAAGGGGCTCATGGTGAATGTGGTGCTGTAGAAGGAAGTAAAGTTAAGATGAGATGAGTCCAATGAGGGCAGACGTTGTCAAATTGATGACGATACTAGCGCGCGCTAAGCGGGTAGAATATAGTTCGGCAAGTTTGGCAAGTTCCGACAGCGTCGACTGAGTTAGTAACAAGTTAGGTGCTCAGACACTCGGAATGGCTAGGAAATCAATACTTACTGCAGCTGAATGGGTGTTCTCGCCAACAGAAGTGACAGATCTCGCTAAAACTCAATGGTCGGTGAACGGAGGTCGGAGCTTGAGTTTAGTTCTACTGTAGCGCCGAGCTCCAGCTTCTGCACCGAGTCTGCTTGCTTTATCAGCTATCTACTTAAAACTTGACCAATCTGAAAACAGCCTTGTAGTCCAACTGTGACCATGTTTGGCTTCGGAGGCGGTATTGCCTTCACCAAAGAAGATATCCCTGATCAAAGTGGACGAACAATCCTAGTGACAGGAGGTATGCCGCCCAATTTCTTTAGATGAGCTATATAACACGTCCGTCAGATCCAAAACTCATCACCTTGTCCATACAGGCAATTCTGGCCTTGGTGCAGCAACCATCAAAGAGCTCGCTCGCCACAATCCAGCTGAATTATGGCTGGCAGCACGAACTTTGTCGACCGCCGAAGAAGTCGTTAAAGAGATCCAGCAAGAAATTCCTTCTGTGAACATCCGCATACTTGAGCTTGACCTAGGCTCATTTGCTTCCATCGCTAAAGCAGCAGCCGAGTTCAATGCTAATGCTAAACGACTTGATGTGCTGATGCTTAATGCTGGAGTGGCGATGCAGCCTGCTGGTTTGTCACAGGAGGGATATGAAATTCATGTTGGGACGAATCATATGGGACATGTTTTGTTGACGAAGCTACTCATGCCTAAGTTGCTGGAAACAATGGAGATGGCAGGGAGTGATGTGAGAGTTGTTGTAACGACTTCTGGTGGTGAGTGATGATGCTGCTGCCTTGCATTTCTGTTGTTGGATATGTGCAATGATCGACTGCGGTATATATCTATGAAATTTGGCTAGCTAACACTCGTTCAGCACACGGCCATCCCAAGAACATACCATTCGACGAGCTAAAAACAACTCTCCATCCATCACACTCCTGCCTAGGTACCTACGGCCTCTCCAAGCTCTGTAACACAATCTTCACCAAATCTCTCGCCACAAAGTATCCTTCAATCAGAATAGTATGCGCCCATCCTGGCGTGGTCAACACCACACCACCAAAAGGAATGAATGTGGATTTCCCCTGGCTCGGCCCTGTTGCGCTTTTCTTGGTCAATACATTTGGAGCGACGCCAGAAGTCGGTGCTAGAAATCAGCTTTGGTGTGCTGTTGGGTCTGGAGTGGTGAGTGGGACGTATTATGAGCCTGTTGGGAAGGTAGGGACGGAACCTGCTTTGGCTAAGGATGAGAAATCGAGGAAGGAGTTGTGGGAGTGGACGGAGAAGGAGCTGGAGGGTGCGGGATATGGTGGTTGGCCTTAGGCAATGGTTTGGTATGGTGTATGGTCTTGATTCCTGATATCTTCCAAATTTAAGCACTAATGGGTGAAGTATGCGGCCAGAGAGATCAAGAGAGTGAGTTCGTGACCATTCAGCATAATGAAGCAAATATTCTCGCTCTGGATTATGGGTGTGGTCAATAACATAACTGAGGGATCACATGTTTGCGATCTTGCTGTTTGTGTTTCAAAATCTTGATGCCTAACTTCACTTAATCTATCAAGGCAGGCACGATGTCTTGGCAATAGCTCTTCCTCCTTCGTCCTTTATCACCTCGTCCTTCGTCCTTCTTCCATCTTCCTTCCTTTTGTTGTAACAATCAACAACTCGCGAACTCTACTTTTCGCGTTCGCTCTGTTGAGAAGCTCCACAACACGAAAGAGGTTACTATAAGCCAATCAAAGACGAACCGAAGGGCTCAATCTTGTCTATTCCATGCCATCCTCCGTCAGCCGCTTTTTTGACCGCATGGCGCTTGCTACAGCAGGTGGATGTGCCCACTTCATCCACTCATGCGGCCATCTCGGTGAATCGTTCCTTCGGGTCGCGCACGGTCTGGTTTTCGCTATTACAAACCTTTTGCACGCCATCGAACTTCTCACCGGTGACATCTGCTTGTGGTGTGTTGACGCCATTAAGGCTCCTGGAATGTCGATCAAAGCAGTTTGCTTGGAAGCTATACACTGCGGTCTGATCTTCCTTTCCTTTGCAGCGCGAAGACCTTCCGATTATGTTCTCCTCTTCGTTGCTCGGTTAGTCCTGGGCTTTATCGAGTACTATTTGGCACCAACTCCGGAGACTAGAACAACAAATGCCAATGACAATGAAACTCTCGAAGACAATGGCTCCCTCGTTCCGCTAGTGAATGAAAAGGTCGATTACGAGAGCTTGCCCGTGTGCAGAAACAATGGTATAAGTATTTGCTTCCCTATCGCTATCAACCCTGATTGCTAGTCTTAGACCAGCATCGGCCGCTGGCGTTGTGGGTAGCCCTGAGGCGACAAGCTCCGAGACTGGGAACCTGAATGTCCGCGATACTAGCGAAGATACATCACCATTATATGATGCGCCTTCTCATGAGCCACCACCTTATACTCCATGTGATTCACATCCAGCTGGAGCAAACCAGAGTGAGACAATGCACATTGGTGATCAGGTGAGAGGTAGGGACGAAGAGAATGCACAGGCTCGACTCGCTGCGGAGGCAAGAGCGCGGATATTTCGCAAAATACGTCTCTGAATGGCTCTGAATAAAGACGAATTGTATCGCGTGCCTTTTACTCCATTTGAGTTGTGGAGGAGCAGGATGTCTTGGGCGAGTTGAAGACAATTCGAGTCAACGACAGCGCTCCTGAAAAGCAAGAATTAAGTCGGGAACGGAAAAGAAATGTCTGAAAGAGCCAGGCATGAATCACGCTCGGGAGGTACTCTGCTCTGGATCGAGTGACGTGAACACAATAAGCAGCATCAATATGATAAAAGTAGCTACGAAATGAACTTTGTTGGAGCTGCACGTATATCACAAAATCGCTTCAACCTGAAACGACACTGAAACACCTAGGGTTCGTCACCCTAGCGCCACCTGCATTCATCACGTCTTCCGTCACTCGTTTAGCCTGTAACCTCTTCCTAACACTCTCCAATGTCCACCACGCACTCACACAAAGCCCCTCCCCGCCCATGGCCAACAGAACAACTCGAAACACATGACGACCGCTCAAAACGCGAACATGCTGCTTTCGTGTTACAAAGTAGAGATCATTTGTGGTGGTATGCCGCGTCGATGAATTCTGTAGGTAGTTCTTGATCTTGTTCGTTTGTGCGGAATATATGATGTACCATCGGGGCGGTATCCGTATAATATCATTCTTGCTCAGAATAACTGTGCTTCGTATTTCGCAGACTGGAATGGGTGTGTTTGAGATGAGCGTGGTTTCCCAGCTTGTCAAGTACCGTTGCTTTGTGCCTGTGAACCTCACAAGATATTTATGCCTTTTTCTGCAGCTTTATCGTATCTTCTCAACCTCTCAGGCGTCTCCATCGTCACGTCTTCCAAAGCACAGCATATCCCAACCCCTTTCCCCATTGTAATCACACCGTCCCCTCCCCATTCCCTACCCCATCTCACCCCAGACCTTGTGACACGCCAGAAAACAAGGAGGAAAAGAGCTAATGCCCACCAGACCCTCCCCCAAACCCGCCTCCACTTCACCAAAATCCTCAGCGGTCTTGACCCCTCTCTGCCTCCCGCAAAATACACCTCCGTACGTCCTGGCCTCGGCATACTTCCTCCATCACAGCGAGGACAGAGCGCTGCACAACCAGCTGAGCCACAACGTTCGAAACGACGAGAACGTGCGTCTCTTGGCACTGCGGGCACGGGTGATGAAAAGGAAAGAGGGGAGAGGAAGGGGAAGGGGAAGGAGAGGGAGAGGCGGAGTGATGGTGGTAGTGCGAGACGTGTGAGTGGACGTGTGCGGGATGCTGATGGGGATGTGGAGATGACGACGACGATGCCTGAGCGTGCTACACCAAGAGCGCGAGCGCAAGACCGGAGCCAAGCGGTGGGAAGGAGTGTGCTTAGTACTGCGCGTGTGGAGGCGAGGAGAGGGGACCTGGGCCGGGTCGAGCCTGAGCCTGGACCTGAACCTGATGATGAGGTCGAAATCGAGGCTGATGGAGGTGTACGGATTGATTACTGACAGACAGGCGACCAAAGAAATACGCGCAAAAGAGGCCATGGTTCCACGAGAACATGCACTCGGCGCTACTGGCAAGTTTTGCTACAACGCACGACATGCCACAGCCGTCGTTGCAGTGGGCGAGCCAGCTTTCAAAGGTGGAAGTCCAGTGACATGGGCAAGCAAGAGAAGAAGATATATCCATCCACAATGCTCATGTTTGCATGACCCATCTATGACAACTATATACAGGCGGTGCGTCCATGCCGCCATCCACTATGCAATATGCTATATGCTATGCTATATGTTGTGTGCTCGACCTGCAGCTGCTCCGTATGACGCTGCAAACCTCTCGTTGAAAACATCCAACATCAACGTACTGCCACGTAAGTCTTTGCGTTGTGTCAACAAGGCAGCCGACATACTGACATGCTCTTCCCAACCATACTCCATATCCAATCAAGCGTCATCATCCATCCAAAACGTCGGTCCCGTATTCGAACTCATCATCTCCTCCACATCAGCCGCCATCCTCCTTTCACTAACCTCTCTCCTCGCACCACCCTTCACACCCAGCTTCAACCGCATCGCTCGCTGCGATAATAATATACTCTGCATGCTCATTGGGCCACTCGCTGAGAAGCTGGTATCGCCTGATCGTGGAACAGGTGTACCACCCCAGGATGCTGATGGTATGCCGTAACTATAGTGAGGATGGTATGTTAGTCTTTGGTTCGGTGTTAGTGTGTTCGACGTATTGGTATGATGCTATCCAGAAGTCTGCAGTGTTGTATGACTGGTGTTGGCTGGATAAGTGAACTTACACCTACTGCAGTGGTTCGGAGGACGACGATAGGCGGTTCAGATGTAGGTAGACATCTGTACCATATCTATCCACAAATACCACAAATTAGCATCATCCTTAAACCGAGCAAAGTCATCAACTACGCAAATCGTCTACTACTCACCCTTCCATACTAATCAGCTTCAGATCCCCTCCAAAGTACCTCGCATAGAGTCTCGAAATCGGCAACCCATACCCAAACCCAGCCATCGGCGCTTTGAAATCACTGGTATTGCTTCCAGGCTCCAAACTCGGCGTTTGGTCAACAGTCGTGTACATGTATGTCCAGACCAAAGGAATCGCACTTCTAGGTATACCGCCACCTTCATCACTGATCTTGATCGTGATATCTTCCTTACCCTCTGCAATAATCACTTTCGTGACTGGAAACTCGTCTCGATCTTGTCCGTGCAAATCCACCACGGCACGAAGACTGTTCTTGAGCGTTTCGAACAGCATGTGGCTCAAATGGCCAGGGACGTACATGAAGTTCAGATCGTCACGACATACGAGTTGGATCTTGGGTGCTTCGAACAGACCGTAGTGGTCTTCACATACGAAGCGTGCGTTTTCAATGGCTTCTCGTGCCAGCTCTTTGACGTTCGTCTTGGTGCAGATGATACCGACGTAATTTGGATCGCCGTGCTGCCTTTCGTCTGTTAGGGCGATGTGTTGTCCGATGAGCATGCGGATGCCTATACGAGACATGTAGAAGCGGTCGAGGAAGGCTTGGATGTTGTTGTCGATTTGCATCCTTTGGCGTGCGCGTTTGTAGTCTAGCACACCTTGCGCTATTGTTGTGACTACGCCGTCATGACGACGCTTGATCTTGTGGAGGGTGTCGCGGAATCGAGCATTGTAGTCTGCAAGTTCTCGCGGCCACGGCGAGCCGTCATCTGTGGCAGCAAAGTAGCGACGAGAAGCTGCAGACGATTTGCCGCCATTTTGTTTCGCCGTACCATATTGGCCTTGCTTTACACTTGGGTTCTTGACGGTGTTGCTGAGGAGTTTTGGCGCCGCTTTGCCTGGTGCCATGAGGCGTTCTTTGATGTCGGAGGGGATGTTGGGACGTGGCAGCTCGATGATCTCCTCGAAAGATTGAGCATACCAGTCTGCTACTTTTTCTATTGCTGGAAAGTCGCCGAGGCCGTCTGGTAATTCGTTTAGTTCTTGTACCCGGTGGGCTAGCCGTATTGGTAATTCTTCGGACAGGAATTGTGAGGCCCGGAATAGCGTTCCTGTGATACGTCAATTGGTGTCTTTCTGTGGCAAGCACGCAGCATTGAGCATACCGACTGATGGCTTCTCCCCAAATTGTACCATCTGCCGCAGACTAACACCAGTGGCTGGGAAGCTAGCATAGTGCTTGATCGTCTGCATCAGGTTTTCCGTCCGTTTCCACGACATCTTGAGATATGTTTATTGGGCTTGCAGCCCGAGGCGTGAGTGATGTTTCAGTCGGGTTTGAATGAGTCACAGATCGTAGGAGTGTTGGGCTTGCCGAGCGAGTCTTTGCGAGTTGTAGTACTCCACGGCTCTTCAATTGACACGGATTGTATAGCTACAGCGAGGGGAGAGATGTGGTAGTATATATAAGGAGGGGTTAGGGTGGTACTCGCGAGGATTGCTGCGGGGTGTCTTGGTTGATCGGGAGGTGAATATGGATTCGGTTGAGGGTTTGGTGTAGTACAGGTACGGGAGATAGCCAATGGTCAGAGAAGTGTGTTTGGATGAGGTTGGACAGCTGTGCTGGCAGTGTAACAATAGTATAGTACCTTGTCTACCAATGAACCTCGTATGACTTTTGAGGTCATGCAAAGACCTCGGTGAGGCGGACATATGGATCCCGATGATTACCCGGAGTGACAGCACATCAATCTCAAGTAGTACACAATGACCTAGGATGTGGTATTTCGTGTCATTATTGCTGCCTAGTGGTGAACCACTCAATCACAGATAGCATGTGTTCAAGTCGTAGAAGTATGTCTGTCCATTGTCCTTACTCTATGTCCCCTGGTTCATGTCTCAGGCATACATCTCATCCAGCTCGAGGCCACTCATACTCTGGCATCTCAAACTTGCTCGGTTGAAGGCTCGGTAGCGATGCTAACTTCAACATCAACTTGTCCAATCTCGTCCACGTCACAAACCACATCACATTGCGCATGATGCTAAGACCCCACCCAGTCCTCGGATTGAGATACTGTGGAGCTACAGGCATATACTGCACCTTCTTAACATAAGGAAGCATCAGATCTTGATAGCTGGCAAGTGCAGTCTCCACATCTCCAGCACTGCGTAGAATTTCTCCAGCCAGTACATAACCCCCAATGATGGCCAAACTCGTGCCAAAGCCTGTCAGTGGTGTAGGACAGTATCCTGCGTCCCCAAGCAGTACCACACGACCATGCCAGAGCGTGTCTGTCCTGATCTGCGCCACTTCTGAACAGTAGTAGTCCTCGCTCTCGTTCATGCCTTTGAGCACTTCAGCAGCTAGCCAGCCAGCATCTGCAAAAACTGAATCCATGAGCGCTTTGTACTCCTTGTTCCCTTTGTTTAGTGCGTCACGATGTCGTGCTAGCACTTTTGGATCGCCATCGGTAACAACAATAAGATTTCCTCGTGTATTTCCAGCTGGATCAGGTCGGATAAAGGTGACTCGTCCGTCAGTAGCATTGTACCATTTAGCAAAGAGGCTACCTTTAAGTAGATCTCCTTTGAAGGTGAAGTACGAGCAGAAGAGGTTGAGAGGGTGGAAGCACTCTTGAACTGCCTCTTCGCCCTGAGCTTCTTTCAGCATCATATCACGAATCTTCGAGTATAGACCATCGGCAGCGACTACCAAGTCATACGTTTTCTTCTCCTCACTATGCATGAGCGTCACCTCGACTCTCGCTCCATCACCATCGTCCACTACCTGCTTGACATCTCTGACATAATCACCAAACACAAACTCAACATCCTCACTATCCTTTACACTCTCATAAAATATCTGATTCAACGCACCTCTAAATATCTCAAACTCTGACGTGAAACTCTGCACTTCCGTGGATCCAGTAGCTCCAAACTTTGCGAATGCTTTACCACTATTATCGACGAATTCGATTCCTGCCTCGTGCGTGACGTTTTCGAGGATTTTCTCTTCGAGGTTCATAGCGCGGATGATGTCGACTGCTGCGCCACGGATGTCGACACTTGCGCCAGTGAGGCGGATGGCAGGAGCGCGCTCAATGATGGTAAGATGGATACGTTTGGGCGTGCCTGCAGTGTTAAGTTTGAGTAGCCAGAAAGCGAGGACGAAGCCAGCTATCCCACCGCCCGAAATGAGGATGTTGAGGGGTTCATCGGGTCCGGGAGTCGAGACCGCCATCTTGATTGACTAGGATTGACAATGATTAAAGATCTGGCAGTACTGCTGCGGTCTTTAACCCGATGTCTGTAGCGTTCAGATGTAAAGATGGCAAGCAGGAAAACAACGTGTTCTTTCGAGGTGGATGAAGAATGGTTTGGAAGTCCTCATAACCTGTATAGCACGTTTTGCACGTTCAAACAGCAGAACACAGCACTAAGTAGATTGCCAACTTTCAGATCATGAGGAAAGTTACAGCAATTTAGGCGAAGGTGGCACAGCAATCAGAGTACTGGTCTGGGCATCGCCGAGCTCGCATGCAAAGCCGAAAGCTCGGTCCAATCACCCGAGTAAAGATGGCCGAGTTTCGCAAAGGACGATCTCACAACGCGTGCACATGGAAGATATATAACTCTCTGCCAGTTCTGCAGTGTGGTGAATCGAAGGGGACGGGAGCTTCAGCACAATATGACGTAACACAGTGGCAAAAGTCGCGTCGACATGAAACCCATATTGAAGATGTCACACAAAAAGCACAAAAGAAATCTCAAGATTTGTCTAATACTTCTCTTTGACTATACAACTTGACATTAGCAAAAACTACATGATATTCTGAGAAAGACAACGAGAGCAAACATCTGCGTGTGGTGTTCCAGTGTCGTGACGAAAAACCTCATTTCGAAACCGAAAGAACTCTTGGTGATGTCCTCTGTCTTGTTGTTGTCTGCATTCATAATGCTGCAAATCGAGAAACGCCTCAAGACGGAAGTTATCGACGAGAGTGCAGGACAGCACTAACTGTGAAGGACTGTGAAATAGCTGAGACTGCTGAACTGCTGAAAAGGCTTTTAGTTTTAATGCGAAGATGTCATCGCGTGGTCATATGCTGATGAAGTGCCGCATAGCTTGACATGGTGACACCTCGTGACAAAGAAGCATACGACGTGGAAAAAAGTGAGTGTGGTAGATTCACGACTTGAAGAAAGCAGACACTTGAGTCAGATCAGGAACAAGTGCTAGTACCACATCTGGCTACAGCACATCAGACCTCCAACAATGTCGACTTGAGGCCAAATTCCCTGAAGATCTCGCGCCAGATATCCAATGCGTACTCTAGACCACCTCTTTCAGCATAGGTGAACTGTGGATGAGCACCCCAAGATTCAAGAACAGCTCCAAGGCTGGCTTTGATCGATGTGCTAACCTTTGCCAGCACTATGGCTTCCCGATGACCATGGTTCTCACAAGGCCAGAAGTTGGTGCACACTCTCCCACGTTCGGGTTCGATGACATACTCAAGGATCTTCATTGTCACCTCTTCGGGCAAGGTCTCGAGGCGGCTCAGTTTTGGTACTTTGGCGTCGGATAGGTCGTCCATAGCGAGCATGTCATCAGCGAAAGTGCCAGCGTCAATGTGGTCGATTCCAGTCTCCTCTTCCAGTCTTCCACCGTTGTCATGCTGCACTAGTAGGTCACCAGAAGAATCTTGGCTCGTCATCGTAGGAAATCTGAGAGGAGCGAAGCAAGAAAAGCAACAGTCGAGTTGAAACAAGAAGTCCAAGAAGTCGGTGAACAAGTAGAAAGATGGTGTTGTTGCAGAAGTGAAGGAAGGTGACAGGACAGCTCCACTGATGAATTGAGGGCCATTCACTAACAGCCAGGTCCACGGAAGTGAGAGCGTATACCAATGACGTGCTCGCTCTCGAAACCCACCTGAAACACATCACAGATCTGAAACACATCAGAGACCGAATATTTTGAGCTGAAATGAACTGGAATCGTCATTGATCCCAAAGTCTTTCTCTCCTCCTCCACAAGCTACTCTACTGTCAATCTGCAAATTCGTCGACTTGTCGAGCAGGAAGCACAAATGTCTATATATGAACGAACATTGCAACCTTGCGTTGCGCTTATATCTTGATATTCCAGTCCAACCATATGTAACTTAAATCCTCATTGCATACCCTCGCAGGAAACGCCATCTGCCCTCAACTACCTACAAACGCCTCCATCCATCTATCTTTGATAAATAGCAGAATAGCCATTGGGTGCCTGCTGGTTATATATCGCAGAAGGCGGCAACGAATATAACGCCGAGTTGTACGAAGGAACCGCTACACCAATCTGCGCTGCACTTGTCATTCCACTCGTTGTGGTCGCCATCGGTACAGGCTCGACTACCGCAGTAGCTTGGGTAATAACTACCGTTGCATGTGTCGTGACGACAACTTGTGTCGCTTGACAGGTCTGTCCATTCGAGTCGGTCGTCAGATATATACCGCCAGTACTGCTGCCTCCACCGCCTCCGCCTCCCATAGCTGGCATGTATGATGCTGGGCTGTTCGGGCCATACGTGCCAGATGGCATGGAAGAGGCATATGAGGAGAAGCTAGAACTTGAGCTGCTCGTGGAAACAGTGATATTACTGCTCGAACCAGGAGCAACATACATGTGCGGCGTACAAGACACACCAGCACCAGTCGTCATATTATAGAAACAGTCGCCGGCATTCGTGCTGTACAAGTTTCCATAAGGCATGTAACTGCCTCCAGTTGCTACAACACCTCCACAAGACTCCGTTGTGTTGCCTGTACATTTCGAATTGCAAGAAGACTCACTGCCGCGACCATTTGGAGGCACGCCATCTGAAAGGACATGGCCACACCAGCATTGTTGTCCTCCAAGCATGCCGGCAACAGCATATTTGGCCACGGAGCATGCTTGTATACAGGACTCTAGGCTGTTGGGAACGGGATTGCTGCCATACATTTGGGAAGATAAGACTGATGTTGAATTGACGACAGCGGTGTAACAGCCGAGATAGCCATAATTACCGATCGTCAAGGGTACACCGACCAGATTGTTTGGATTGCTGAGGCCGGAAGTTTGTGAGCTGTTGGCGGATGATGTCGTGGTCGAAGATGTCGAGCTACCGAAGGACTTCAACGATGTGGAGGTGGTGAACATGGACGTGCTGGACGATTGCAACAAGCTTTGTGTTGATGAGGATGTAGAAGTAGGAACAGAGTTCGAAGATGATGTGCTCGTAGATGTTGACGTGTTAATGCTAGTAGAGAAGGAACCCGAGGAAGATTGGCTGCTGGAAGATGTTGCGATGCTTCCACCACTAGTAACAGAGCTTGACGAAGTCGAGGAAGTCGAGGAAGATGTACCAGAAGAGGTTGATGTCGACGTTCCAGCGCTCGTAGTGGAGGTACTGGTCGACGTTGATGTCGTTGATGTCGTTGATGTGGCAGTCACAGCAGGCGCAGCACCAATATACCTTGCTCCTAAAACACCAGCTTCTGTCGCATAACCGCCAACTTCGCTCTTCATATAGCAAGGGCCAGGACCAGATGCTCCAGGAATAAACGAGACATCAACACACCCAGTAGTGGTGGCACACAGGGCCATGCACAACTCGAACGTGTCTTCTGTTGGGCCGCCCATTCCGGCTCCTGGACGATCGACTCCACACTCAATCAAGTACATTTGTCCGCCAGTGGAATAAGTCTGTTGATCTGCTGCATTACAGCTCAGAGGGGTACTAGCAACTGGATATGTTGCAGCAGAACTTGTGCTGCTTGTTGTTGACGTTGAAGTTGAAGTTGAAGTTGAAGTTGAAGTTGAAGTTGAAGTTGAAGTTGAAGTTGAAGTTGAAGTTGAAGTTGAAGTTGAAGTTGAAGTTGAAGTTGAAGTTGAAGTTGAAGTTGAAGTT
>Ga0160428_1001449_pt1 | contig 17874 bp, 20 predicted proteins | sample SolpanmetagenomM_FD_108198 | JGI IMG/M metagenome (GOLD analysis project Ga0160428, IMG submission 108198) | Solar panel surface microbial communities from Lawrence Berkeley National Laboratory, California, USA - M | ecosystem: Engineered > Built environment > Solar panel > Unclassified ... | reverse complement strand
GGGAGCCCATCGGCATTCCCGCGACCGCTAGTCCGCGCACGCCGTTCGGGTGCTGCGCAAGCACGCGCTTCATGTCGGCGATCGGAACGTGTCCCTCAAAGGCCATGCCGTCGATGATGGCGGTGTGGCAGGACGCGAGGGCGGCCGGCACGCCAACACGACGTTGGAAGGCGGCGCGATTGGCGTCGTCGATGACCTGAACCTTGCGGCCGAACTGCTGGCGCACCTGAGCCGCCCATTTCTCGCAACAGCCGCAGCCCGGATCACGGTGCATGGCGATGTCTGCCGCGGCCGATGCTACGGCAGGAATTGTCATCAACAAGGCGGCAGCGATGCCGCGAAGGCCGTGCTTCATAAGTCAGCTCCGAATGAGAAACCCCGCCCTGCCGGGGGAATAGGGGGATCGACAGGGCGGGGGAAAGCGCTCCTTACTGGGGGCGCTTACCGTGCTTGCTGAGCCAAGCCTGTAGCTCCGCAATATCCTTTTCCTGCTTCGTGATCGTCATCTGCGCCATCTGGCGGGTCTGCGCGTCCTTGGCGTCGCGAACCGCGACGCGCGACATAGCGACCGCGCCGCGGTGATGCTCGATCATCTTGCGGGTCCACATTTCGGCCGCGTCGCCCTGCTTGGCCGCCATCATCTTCTGATGCATGTCCATCTCGGCTTGGCCGTAGGGATTGCCTGCCATCATCTTGGACATGTCACCGCCGTTCATGCCGCCCATCTTGCTGTGATCCATGCCCTGCATCCCTCCGCTCTGCTGCGCGAGCGCGGGCGTGGTGATCAGGGTAAAAGCTGCTACTGTCAGTGCAAATCGCATTGTCGATCTCCTCGGGTTCTAAGTCTTTTACGCGTGCGGGTACGCTACCCCTCACCCACGCTGCTAAAACGCTCGAGATGTCGGCTGGAAACGAGACTTTATTTCCAAGGGCCGCGCGTCTGCGTCGCGTATATTATGCGCCAGTCCCGGCGCTGCGACGTCGCCGCTTAGGCCATCGCATGTAGAGAAGGACCGCCCCGCCCAACCATAGAAACAGGCCGCCGATCGCGAAAGCGAGCAGCCAGGGTGTGTTGAAGTTCTCGTGGTTCGTCCAATCCATGATGTGAAGGCCCCAGAAGAAGTCATAGAGCCGCCACGTCCCGGTCCTTACCGCCATGATCCGGCCGGTGTCGGCCGCGACGAATACGCGAGTGGAATCAGGGTCGTTGAACGCGACGCGCCAAGCGGGAAGCGTTCCTCGATATTCGGGACTGGCGCGTTCGATCCGCTCAACCGTTGCCTCCGGTCGTGCGCCACCGCGCCAAGCGGATCGTACGATCGATTCGGCTTGGCGCGCCGTCGGCGCTGGAAGCATCAGGCCCGTCGAGGCGTCGAACAGGCGAGTACCCTTGGCGGTCGTGACCTCGGCGACGAGGCGGCCTAGCCACATGCGATAGGAGATGGCCTCGATCGGCGCATCCGTCGCCGCGACGATCGCCGATGGCGGTGCGATCGCTACTCCGCGGGGAAGGGCCGCCACGGCTTTGCGGTCGACGAGATGATCGCCATGCACCCGATCGATCGGCAGAAAGCTCATCAAAGCGCCGCTCGTGAACCATAGCAGCAGCTGCGCGCCGATGATGATCGCAAGCCATTTATGTGTGCGGCTCGCAAGTAGGTGCAGCCTCAATTTCGCACTTTTCAGAATCACCCCTCCATCAACATCGTCGCCGGCGTCATTTCATGCCCGGCATGTCCTTCATCATCTCATCGTGATCGGCCGGGGCGCTCGCGACCAGTGCCTTATATTGCTCGGGCGTCATGCCGGGGAGCTTGCGGACGAACGCGACCATATCCCAAATCAGCGGGTCGGGATGCGTCTTGCCCCACGCCGGCATGGCGCTGAGCTTCACGCCGTGCTTGATGATCCAGAATTGCTGTGCGGGAGTGAGATCCTGGGCACGCGCGAGTTCCGGCGCTTTGGGATAGAGGCCCTGGCTCATCTCGGACTTCTCGACGCCGGGGCCTAGATGGCACCCTGAACACATCTCGCCGTATAGGCCAGCACCGACCGACACGCGCTGCGCCGACGCAAGATCGGCCGGTGGCGTGACATCGCGGGCGTGCGCCTCGATCGACCGATCGCGCAGGCGTTCGAGCACCGAATAGACCGCAGGCGTGTGGGGCTCGTCGGCCGCGATATTATACACGCCGAAATAGATGAACGCGGCTGTGCAAACGGCGACAAGAACCGCCACCACCGCAACGAAGGACAAGCTCGGCAAGTGCCGTTTTAGCGTGCCCGATGCCTCGCGTTCCATTGCTTCCTCCCCTCGATATCCCAGTTGCTTATGGTCGCGAGCGGCCTAGGGGCGCTCGAGTTGGCAGGCTCAGAACCACATGCGGATGCCGGCAACGATGCTGCGTGATGTGGCCTTATCGCCCTCTGCGCGGACGTAGCGGGCGGTGTCACCGAACCGACGATCCAACGACACGCCGATATAGGGCGCGAACTCGCGCCGAATCTCATATCGGAGCCTCAATCCCAGCTCGGCATTGGACAAGCCCGATCCGATCCGGTTTTCAGGCACATCCTGAGCCGCGAAATTAAGCTCGGCGCGCGGCTGCAAGATCAGTCGCTGGGTGACGCGCTGGTCGTAGTATCCCTCGAGCCGACCAAGCACATCGCCCTTGTTGGACAAAAACAGCGCGCCCTCCAACTCGAAGAAACCTGGCGCCAGCCCCTCGAACCCCACGGTCGCATAAGTGCGCTTCGGGGAAGGCCCCAAGTCCTGGCGCACGCCCGCCTGTAGATTGAAATACGGGCCGATTGCCCGGCTATATAGCGCCTGCACCTCGGCACTCTCGATGCCCTTGCGAAACGCTCCCTCGCCCTCGCTTTTGACGAACAGGCGGTTGATGTCTCCGCCGAACCACGCTTCGCCATCCCAGCGATAGCCGTCGCGACCGTTGCGGAATTGATACTCGGCCAGATTCAACAGCACTTGGCTAAAGTTCTGACCGCCATGCTGCCGAAGATGATGGCGGCCCATTGCCATCGTCTCAGCGCCGTAAACGTCGTCGGCCGCATGGTCGGTCGGGATAGGCGGGGGCGGTCCGTTCCCGGCGGGAAGCGCGGTGCCAGTCTGCTGCACCCCTTCCATCGCCATGCCTGGCATGCCGGCCATGCCGGGCATCCCCTGCATGTCGTGGCCGCTGCTCTGGTCGGCCGGCATATTCATGCCCGGCATTGCCGAGTGATCCATGCCCTGCATCGGCTGCTGAGCGCCCTGGGCGGGCGTCTGGCCGCTTTTGGGCATCTGCATCCCCGGCATCGACTGCATGTCCTGCTGGGAGCCCTGCGGGGCGTTCTGGTCCATCCCGGGCAGGGTCGAATGATCCATGCCCGGCATGGTCCCGTGATCCATACCCTTCATACCGGCCATTGGCGCGGCGCGGCGCTTCGCCGTCGGGGCGGCTTTCCCCCTCGGGGTTGCGGTGCGCGTGATAGCCTTCGCCTTTGTGGCGGGCTTCTCCTTCGCTGCGGGTTTGGTCGCGAGCTTCTTCTTGGCGGGCATCGGCATCGTCATGCCCGGCATGTTCATGCCCTGCATCGACTGAGCGGCGACGGGGGCGGTCATGCCGAGCATGGTGGTGGCGGCAAGCGCCGGGATCAGCCGGTTCATGCCGCTACTCCCTCAAGCGGCCGGACGGTGACGACACGCATCATGCCCGCGGTCATGTGATAGAGGTTGTGGCAGTGAAACGCCCAGTCGCCCGGGGCATCAGCCGTCAAATCGAAGGCCATCTTGCCTCCGGGCGGCACGTTCACCGTGTGCTTGCGCGGGGCGTGGTCGCCGTGGCCCGTCACCAGCTCGAAGAAGTGACCGTGGAGATGGATCGGGTGCGGCATCATCGTATCGTTGATCAGCGTAATCCGCACCCGCTCGCCATTGCGAAACGGGATGGGATCGGCCGGGTCGCTGAGCTTCTGACCGTCGAAGCCCCACATATAGCGTTCCATGTTGCCCGTCAGGTGAATTTCAAACTGGCGCGATGGCGCGCGCACGTCCGGGTTGGGCGCGAGCGCCACAAGGTCGCGATAGGTGAGGACACGGTGGTCGAGGTCTTCCAGGCCCTGCGGCGGCTCGCCGCTGCGATCTGTAGGGCTCGGGGAAATGGTCTGCACGCCCGGCCCCATCTTGACGCCCGGCGCATTCTTCGGGTCGCGCATGCTCATGTTCATGCTGCCACCCGAGCCGTGATCCATCCCGGCCATGCCGCCAGCCTGGCTCGAGCTGCCCTGCATGGCGCTATGATCCATTCCAGGCATAGGAGCGCCGCTGCTCATCTGGCCCTGATCCATGCCGGCCATGCCGGCACCCCCTGCGGCCATCTGGCTATGGTCCATCCCCGGCATGGCAGCGCCGCCCATCTTGCTATGGTCCATGCCGGCCATGCCCGCCATCGCGCCGCCTACCGCCACCGTCCCGTGATCGGTGGGCTCTTTCCAGCCGGTCAACTTCCAGAGATTGCGCGAGGCATTCTGCATCAAAGTGGGGTCGGCCCCGCGCTTCACGACCGGGCTCTCGTCCGACATGCCGGACATGCCCTGCATCCCGCCCATGCTCCCCATGTCCATGCCCATATCGGTCATGGTCAGCAGCGTACGCGGGCGGAGCGGGGGCACGGGCGCGATCATGCCTTCGCGCGGAGCGAGCGTTGCCCGGCCCATACCCGAACGGTCGATCGCCTCGGAAACGAAGCTGTAAGCCCGGTCCTCAGGCGTCACGATCACGTCGAACGTCTCGGCGACGCCGATCTGGAACTCGTCCACCTGAACGGGACGGACATTCTGACCGTCGGCCTGGACGACGGTCATCGGCAGGTCGGGGATGCGAACATTGAAATTGGTCTGCGCCGCGGCGTTAATGATCCGCAGGCGAACGCGCTCGCCTGCCTTGAACAGCCCCGTCCAATTGTCATACGGCCCATAGCCGTTGACCAGGAAGGTGTAGGTCGATCCGGTAACATCGGCGATGTCGGCGGGGTCCATCCGCATCTTGCCCCAATCGATACGGTCCTTCAGGGGCATTTCCCGACCGGCGAGCAAGCCTGCGAGGGTCGGACGCTGGTAGTTGAAATAGGCACCGCCCATCTGCTTCAGTTTGCGGAAAATCTGGTCGCCCGTCATCTGGCTATGGTCGGACAGCACGATCACATGCTCGCGGTCGTAAGCGATCGGATCTGTGCCGGCCGGATCGATCACGATAGGACCGTAAAGCCCGCCTTGCTCCTGCGCGCCCGAGTGGCTGTGATACCAATAAGTGCCCGCCTGGATGATCGGGAACTCGTACACAAAGGTCGAACGTGCCTTGATGCCGGGGAAGCTGATGCCGGGCACGCCGTCCATGGGGAAGGGGACTAGCAGTCCATGCCAGTGGATCGAGCTGTCGACGTCAAGGTTGTTGGTGACGGAGAGACGGACCTTCTGCCCCTCTTTCAAACGAATGAGGGGTGCCGGCACAGTGCCATTAACGCCGATCGCGGGCGTCGACTTGCCATCGACGGGAAGTGCAAAGCTGTCGATCGTCAGCGCGATCTCAGCGCCTGACACGACCGGCAACGGCTTGACGATCCCGCCCGACACAGGCTGCGCCCATGCAGGCATATAGGCAGTAAGCGCCACGCCGCCGCCCGCCAGGGCAGCCCCGCGTAGCATCTGGCGGCGATCGAATATGCGGCTCATACGGTCCTCAAGGCTCTCGAACGGGAGTGTCCCTCTAGCCTTGATACGCGGCAGGGCGCGCTCCCCCTCATCGCTTTGGTCGAAGGCGATAGCATGCGCTACCGCCCTCCTGGTTATTGCTTAGCGGACGAGTCTTGGCGGCTTAGTAGCCATAGCGGTTGGAATAATCCCGGTCGTGGTCATCGCCATGCTCGTCCCGGAGATCGCGATGCTCGTCGCGGTGCTGGTGGCGAAGGTCACGATGAACCTGGCGGTGCTCCCGACGCGTCAGCCCATAGGCGTGTGCCTCGGAGTGCTCATAGCCGAGGGCATCGTGATCGTCGTGATGCTCGTCGCGCAATTGCTGATGTTGCGCGGCGTGTTGCCAGTCGCGTTGATACCGCCGATCCTGATCGTGGGCCATCGCAGGAACGCCAATGCCAAGCGTCAGTCCCAGTCCAAGCGCAGCCTTACTGAATACATCCATGACACCTCTCCTCACGGTGGAGAGTTCTGGCCATGCGCTGTTGAACCGCTACTGAAGTCGCTCGTAACCAATTGTTCAGGCTAGGGTAGAGCGGCCGCTGACCCCAAGCCTGTCTGCCAAGGTGCGCCGCGCCCGATAAAGGCGGGTTTCTACCGCCTTTTCGCTGATCCCTAACGCATCGGCCGTCTCGGCTTGGCTCAATCCCTCAATGGTGCGCAGCACCAAGGATTCTTTCAAGGCGGTCGGCAAGCCCGAAATCGCGCGTGTCACGCGGTCGAGTTCCTGCCGGTCGCCCGTTGCGTCGTCGATCGCGACTTGATCGTCTGCAATCGCTTCAGCTTCGGGACCGATCGGCGCGGCGAATGCCAGGAAGCGCCGGACAGTGCGCTTTCGTCCCCAATCCCGGCATTTGTTGATCGCAATCGTCGATAGCCACGCACGCATGGATCGTTCGCCGTCGTAGCGGGGCAGGGCCTGATGCGCCGCGACGAATGTCTCCTGCAACAGGTCCAGCGCCTCATCAGCCTCTCCGACGCACGCGCGCACCATGCGAAAAATGGACTGCCTATGCCGGCGCATGATCTCGGCGAAAGCGGCTTCGCGCCCGGCGATGCTGAGTGTCGCCAGCTCGCCGTCCGTGAGCGTGGTCCAGTCGAGGCTCACGCGCCGAACCTCAACGTGCGTCGTCGGTGAGCGCCTTCACCACGGCCTGATCGAACTGGCCAGTTTGATTGGGCCGCAAGATCTGCCGCATGGAAAAGATGTGCGCCAGCGTCGCTTTCTGTAGCTCGCCCATGACAGCGTGGCTCTGGTCGACCGCTGCGGCGACCCGCGGCCCATTGCCGTGCTCGGCCTCGATCGCTTCGGCGAGCCGGGCGTTGTCGGCCCGCAATTCCAGCTCGAACGCGCGCCGCTGCACCGCGAACCGCTGCTCCAACACCGCAAGGCGTGCTTCCTGGCTGGCGTCCAGCGCCAGCTTGTGATGCAGCACATCGTGAAGCTCTGCCCCCGGCTGCGCGCGCAATGGGAGAAGCGCCCGCCCGACGAACACGCCGATGATCGCCGCGACGAAACACGCGAGAACGCTAAGCAGCAGGCGGGTGCGCCCGCTCATGGCGCCCCCAGAAGCAAGGTCGAGGGAGCGAGCGGCGACACCGGCCCCAAGGGGGATAGGGACGCCGCGCTGGCCTGCCCAGCTGGTAGGCCAGCGCCAACCATTCCCATAACGAGAGCCGCGGCGATCGTCATGGCGCCGACGCCCATACCGACCCGCACGGCAGGTCGCGCCGCGATGCGCGCAAGCACCCGGGCTTCGATTCTGTCGAGGCTCGCCGGCACGGGTGCCTGCGCCAGCCTCATCAACACTGCGTCGAGGTCGTCCATATCGTTCACTCCACCCCTCTAGCATGGATTACGCAAGCGAAGCTCCTACCCCTCACTTCGGTCGTGTGAGGGGTAGCCGATTGCAGCGCGTAATGAAGGACAGGAACCCTCCTGTCGAAAGGCACCTTTATGCGCCGCGTATCTGTTCTGACTGCCGCTGCCGCTCTCGTCATGTTCGCCGGTGCGGCGAACGCGCATCCCAAGCTCGTGTCCGCAACGCCCGCGGCCAACGCGACAGTCGCGAAGCCCGCGCGTATTCAGCTTCGCTTTAGCGAGAAGCTGATGCCGGCCTTCTCCAAGGCCGATTTGGTTATGGCGGCGATGCCCGGGATGCCGGAGATGAAGATCGCCAGCACCGCGGCGCTCGCGTCTGATGGGCAGACGCTCGTCGTCACGCCCAAGGCACCGCTCCACGCCGGCCGCTACAATGTCGCGTGGCACGTCGTCTCAACCGACACCCACAAGGTGGCCGGCAACTATGCCTTCGCGGTGAAGTGAGCCGATGGACGACTGGTCGCTGATCGGCGTCCGCTTCGCGCTCTACCTGACGCTGGCGGCGCTCTTCGGCCTTACCGCATTTAGCCTCTATGGGCTTCGTGAACGCGAGCGCGTTGCCGCGTTCGCGTTGCGTCCCTGGTTGATCGCCAGTGCCGCTCTTAGCCTGCTGTTCTCGGCCGCGTGGGTAGTGCTGATGGCTTCCTCGATGGCGGGAACGCCAGCTTGGCCGATCGACCGTGACGCGGTCGGCGCGCTCCTTACGGGCTCCTCCATTGGGCTGGCTTGGAAGGTCCGCATGGTCGCGATCGTCGCTGCCGCAGTCGCAGCAATGTTGGCGGCCGGTCGCAGCTTCTGGTTGTTGGGCGCCGCGCTATGCTCTGCCATCGCTTTGGGGACACTGGCCTGGACAGGGCACGGCGCGATGGACGAAAGCGCAATCGGCTGGGTCCACCTCGCTGCCGACATTCTCCACCTGATCGCCTCGGGCGCTTGGGTCGGCGCACTGCTCGGGCTGCTCCTGCTCGTCTCCCGCCCTGCCACACGCGTTGATGCGGCGCATCTCGGACTGACACACCGAGCGCTGCATGGGTTCGGCACGGTCGGCACGATCGTGGTGGCGACAATCGTCGTCTCCGGCCTGGTTAACGGTTGGATGCTTGTTGGAATTGGCAATATCGCAAGCCTCGGCGCGACGCTCTATGGTCAGCTCCTGCTTGCGAAGCTGGCGCTGTTTGCGGCTATGCTGGGGCTGGCCTCGCTCAATCGGTTTCGGCTGACGCCGGCATTCGAGCGGTCGATCGTCGCCTCGGATCATGGCAGCGCGCTCGGCACGTTGCGGGCCAGCCTCGCGATTGAGACAGCCTGTGTCGTAGCGGTTCTCGGGCTTGTCGCTTGGCTCGGGACGCTTGCACCCCCTGCATCGACGATGTGATGCGACGCCGGGGAGCCCTCGCGTGCCCCGGCCCACCAGGTGGATTCACCTGATGGATCAATCCATCCTCCTCGATGAAACGGGCAGGATGCTGGTGGTGGCCGGCCTGATCTGCGTGGTGCTGCTCGTGCCGATGATGATCGTCGGCCTGGTAATCAGCATCATTCAAGCCGCAACCTCGATCAGCGAACAGTCGCTGAGCTTCGTCCCCAAGCTGATCGCATTGGGCATGTGCCTGGTGGTATTCGGAAGCGCCGTGGTTGAGCTGCTGACGAAGTTCACGGCGGAGCTTTTCGACGTGATCGCGCGGATGGGGCGTTAGTCCTGCGCGGAAGTGCGCGGACGGCCGAACCGCCCGCGCGAGCGCCGCTTAGGCCGCCATCTTGTCGCAAGCCTCGGCACAGTTGCGGCACGCTGCCGCGCAATCTTCCATCCCCTCGAGCTGCTCGCAGCTCGCAGCGCACGCCCGGCAGATCTCAGCGCATTCGCGGCAGATGTGCTGATGGTGAGCGGACTTGCGCGCCATGAAGTCGATTGCGACCGCGCAAATCTGCGCGCAATCGGCCATGATCTTGATGTGCGCGGGCGCGGCGTGCTCGCCGCCCATCTCGAGGCAATGGTTCATCGCCATGTGAAGGCAGGTGATATGACATTCGTGGCAGGCGTCCATGCACGCCTTCATGTCGGGGTCGATCTGGTGCATCTTACTTTCTCCGTCTCAGCCCCGCCCACCCTAGATACGCGGCTCGCGCGATCACCCCTCGCCGGGATCGCCATCGTCGGACTTGGCTACAGGGCCCATCGGCCGAACAGCGTTGCAACGATGACCCCCGCCCCGAGCATGACGAGGGTCAGCACGGTCATCGCGGCAATCTGCGGCCCGGTCACACGCGCGCCCGTTGCCATGCCGCTCATCCCCGCCATCATGTCGTGCCCCATGTCCGGCATCGGTGTCGCCGATTGCCGGTCCGCGCCGACCTCGTGCCCGCCATGTCCAAGCGCGCGAACCGTGCCCATGCCGTGCTTCAGGCGGACGCCGACAAGCCAAAGGTTGATCGGATAGGCGACGGCGAAGCCGACGAGCGTCGCCAGCGACATGACGCCCCAAAAGCGCAGTGAACTGGCGTGCATCGCGGCCATGTCCCGGCTCATCAACACCACCATCGTCGGAATCATGCCGGCCATGACGGCATTCATCGAAAGCCACTCGGGAATAAACGACATGCGAAGCGCGCCCCAATAGGAGCCGCCCGCCATGTCGCGCATGAACAGCGCCTGGAAAATCAGCAGCCCGAAGGCGAAGCCGAACGCATATTCGGCGATTACGTCCTGCCACATCGGCAGGCCGAGCGCCGTGGTGATCGCGGCCGCGGCGATGACGCCGGTCGCATCACCCGCCATGCAATGAATGGCCGAGCCCAACGCCTGCTTCCACAATGGTCGAACGAAGTCCTCGTGCCGCTCGTTCGCTGGCTCCTGGCAGGATAGCACATAGGCTGCGGCCATGATCGGGCCGCCATAGAGCGTGACCAGCAGCCACCCCCATTTCATCACCCGCAGCTCGGGGTTGCGGGTGAAGGCATCCCACGCGACGTGGGCGACCGAAAGTGCGGTCAGCACAAACCACCCGATCAGCACGACATCGAGCCAGGGGGCCGGGGATGGCATCGTCGCGGCAGCTCTCCTCTACTGCTAGAGGATACGCGGCTCCCGGCCCTAACCCTTGGCTGCGTGCCTCACGCGAGCTTGCTGGACACGGCCTTAATCGCTTTCAGCCCCGATCCGAACCGGGCGATGGCCTCACGGTTCTTCTCCAGCTCGCCGTAGGGGAGATAGGATATATCGAGGTCGGCGACGCGACTGAACGCGGGCCGCTGCAACTGCGCGCGAACGTCAGCTTCGCGTGCGTCGGGCGCGACCAAGAACAGCCCTGCGGTCGCGTGAAGGTCGCTGCCGCTCAAAGCCAGGTCGAGCATCCTGACGATCCCCGAATAGATCGACGTGGAATGCTCCACCTCGAACGCCGCAGCGACGTGATCGCCGCCCTTCTCAAGCCAAAGCACGTCGATCAGGCGGATAGAGTCTGCCCCTCTCGACGTCGCGATGGTGTCGGGCAATCGCTCAAGGCATCCGTGTCCCAAAGGAGCGCTGTTGAAAGGACGGCTGCGGTCGTTGGCGGCAATCCAAACGTCGTAACCGAGCGCCAATCCAAGATCGCGAAGCCAGGCCTGGATTTCAGTATGAGTACGCTCGTTCTCGCCTTCGCGCTGGGCCGCCTTGCTGAGAGTGCGCGCTTCCTCGCGCGCCGCTTCGAGCCGCGCGCTCCAGTCGCCGATTGCAGCACCATCAAGGGGAGGCGCAGGATAGCGCTTCGATCCTACGTCGAACAGCAAGCCGCCTATTGCACCTAGGTCGTTCGACAAGAGATCGCGGTGCCGGTCGTTCAGGTCGAGAATGCCTGTGCGCATCGCAAGGAAGTGCTCCCAGCTTCCCAGCTTCACATTCGCGCCGGTGAGCGCATTGTAGCCATTCACGATCGCGGTATTGAACGGCGGCACAAGCGTGGGATGAAGGAAGTAGAGGAGGTTCGCGACCGCTGGCCCGAGCCCCTTGATCTTCAAGCGGTCGATCGTGTGGATATGGCCAATGATTTCCTCAGCCGTGTCGCAACACGAACAGGCGTCGAGCAAGCGACCGAACGCGCGCTGGTTCTCCGGACTCTCGTAAATGTCGGGGATGCGGAGCTTCGGTTTCCAGAGGAAGGCGTGGTCGGCGCCTTTGAAAATTTGCCGCTGTTCGGCGACGGAATGAACGACGGTCTCGAGCGACGATCCACGGTAGGCGACACCGAACGTGCCGCGCTCGATCTCCGCTACCACTTGGCCGATGCCGCGCCGGATCGAGCGAAAGTTTTTCAGGCGCTCATCCCAAAGAAACCAGCTCCGATAGGTCGCGCTTGGGTCATCCCGCCATCGTGCAATGAGACGTCGCACGAGGCCGTCGTGATCGTCGCCAATGGTCTGCAAGCCGAGTTCTGCCGCCATTATTCCCCCGTGCGCTTCCCGCTGCGCTGTCAACCGCGGTTCTAGTTCGACGGGTAGATATCGTTTTACGCGGGAAGGGCAAAGCTGATCCGGGCGGTCACACCCCGGCGCTCCGCTCCTACAGCCCACTCGCGATAGACGCGGCAATCGCCGCGATCAGCCGACCATCGGTTAGGGTATCGACTGCATCGTCATGATCTTCCCTTTGCGGCTAGCCAATCAGCGGCTTTTGGCGAGGATCTGACGACATTTACCATGGGTTAAGTTCATGGAACTTCTGCCCATTCCCTTTTGCTCGCTGTGATCATGACGATCATCGGTTCCCATCCCACTTTCCATCTTTTCGCAGCTCGCACGTTGTTCTGCGGTCGAAGTCGTGGCGCAGGCACCGAGCAACACAAACGGCAGAGTGCCGGCGAGAAAAAGACGTTTCATAGCGGGTTCCTCAAGGATCGCTCTGGGAGATTTACGCTCTGATACGATCTCACGAAGAGGCTAAAAAGACTCGGGATTTACATACCGCAGTGATCCCGAATTGCAGAGCTTGCCCAAACCACTGCGTTAGCTTGAACACGTGGCGACGGGCTGGTTGCTGCCCAAGGGCGCGGGCATGAATTTCCGGTCTGCGTAGTTTCCGACCCTTCATCGTGTTCGGTCGCCGGTCCAGAACACCGGGAATCTTGCAAGGCGATCCCGCACATCCAAGGAATTCTTTATGACCGCACGCCGCTTTTTGATTGCAGCCGCATTTCTCGCCGCGCCCCTCATGGGCACAGTGCAGCCGGCCATCGCCGCGCCCGGCATCGGCCATACCTTTTTCATGCGCGGAAGCGTGGTGGATGTCTCGGGCAAGAATCTTGTCGTGTGCATCGGATGGGCAGACGGCGCCGAGGCCGGTCAGGTTCTCAAGGTCTATCGTAATGTGTCGCGGCCTGGCCCGCGTAGCGGCGCGAGCTTCACGCGTACCGAAATCGGCACAGTGCGCATCGATTCTACTCTGAACGACCATTTTGCGACTGCATCCCCGCTCACTGGCAGCGTGAAACTGCATGATATCGTCGAACTCGAGCGACCCGTTCGTTAAAGGCATCGTGCCCTAAAATCAGGCATTAGCCGGTGTCATCGAGAGCGGGCTGATCCCCGTTCTCGATACAGCGACCGTTGAGGGAAACAGGTCGCGGACGCGTAACACTAGTGAGAAGGGGCGGGGGTTGACCTTGACACGATGTCAGACCCTACATGCCTTCGGGTCGAAGGAGTTACGCCATGAACGATCCTCATTCTCATTCCCACGCCGGGGGTTGCGGCTGCTCAGCGAAGCAAGCAGCCGAACCGGCTGCTGCGCCCTCGTCATGCTGCTCGGGGGCGTCGACCGCGCCAGTGGCAGCCGAACAACCGGGCAAAACGGGTGGCTGCTGCTCGGCAAATAAGGTGCCCGACGACGCGGCGAGGGTGACGGACCCGGTGTGCGGCATGACGGTCGATCCGGCAACGACGGCGCACCATGCCGCGCACGCTGGCCATGAATATCACTTTTGCAGCGCCGGGTGCCGGACCAAGTTCGTCGCCAATCCTGACGCCTATCTCGGCGACAAGCCGAAACCGGAGCCGATGGCGACGCCGGGGGCGATATGGACGTGCCCGATGCACCCGGAGATACGGCGGGAGGGGCCGGGGACGTGCCCGATTTGCGGCATGGCTCTCGAACCGGAAGAACCGTCTCTCGACGACGGCCCCAATCCCGAGCTGGTTGATTTCACGCGCAGGCTATGGGTCGCGGGCGCTCTTACGATCCCGCTGCTGATCGTCTCCATGTTCGCCGAAATGACGGGCTTGCATGTGGTCAGTCCTGCGGCCTCGCCGTGGGTCCAACTCGCACTAACCACGCCGATCGTGCTGTGGGCGGGCTGGCCGTTTTTCGAGCGAGGGTGGACCTCGATCCGCACCTGGCATCTTAATATGTTCACGCTGATCGCGATCGGGGTCGGCGCGGCGTTCCTCTACAGCGTGGTCGCGACACTCGCGCCCGGCATCTTCCCTGCGACGTTCCGGATGCACGGGGGCATGGTCCCCGTCTATTACGAGGCTGCCGGCGTCGTGGTGACGCTGGTGCTGCTCGGGCAGGTGCTCGAATTGCGCGCCAGGGCAGCAACCGGGCGCGCGATCCGCGCGCTCATGGATCTCGCTCCCAAAACAGCGCGACGGTTGAGGTCTGACGGCTCGGAGGAAGAAGTCGGTCTCGCCGACGTGGCGACCGGCGACCGGCTGCGGGTCCGCCCGGGCGAGGCGATCCCGGTCGACGGCGTGGTGGTCGATGGTCGCTCTTCGGTCGACGAATCCATGCTCACCGGCGAACCCGCCCCTGTACTCAAGGAGGTCGAGGCGGCCGTCACTGGGGGCACGATCAACGGGACGGGCAGCCTGGTCATGGAAGCTCGCGCGGTTGGTTCGGATACGATGCTCGCGCGCATCGTCCGCATGGTCGCTGAAGCGCAGCGGAGCCGCGCCCCGATCCAGGCGATTGCCGATCGCGTGTCAGGATGGTTCGTGCCGCTTGTCGTGCTGATCTCGATTGCAACCTTCATCACGTGGTCGCTGCTCGGCCCTGAGCCGCGTATGGGCCATGCCATCCTCAATGCCATTGCGGTGCTGGTTATTGCCTGCCCATGTGCGCTCGGGCTCGCCACGCCGATGTCGATCATGGTCGGCACCGGACGAGGCGCGACAGCCGGTGTGCTGGTCAAGAACGCGGAAGCTTTACAGGGGCTGGAGAAGGTCGATACGCTGGTCATCGACAAGACGGGCACCCTTACGGAAGGCAAGCCCAAGCTGATCGCTGTCGAGACGATCGGAGCGGTCGACGAAAATGATATGCTCGCGCTCGCCGCGGCCGTCGAAGGTCAATCCGAACATCCGCTCGCCCATGCAATCGTCGTTGCCGCCAAAGAACGCGGGCTCCAGCTCGGCACGGTCGAGGATTTCACCTCACAAACTGGCCTGGGAGTCAGCGCTACGGTGAACGGCCGTTCGGTCGTGATCGGCAACCCGGCGCAAATCAGTCGGATCGGCGCTGACCCCATGCCGCTCGACGCCGCGGCCGATCGTCATCGTGGCGAAGGCGCAGGCGTCATCCTGGTCGCTATCGACGGAGCACTCGCGGGGCTGCTCGCGGTCGCCGATCCCGTGCGGCCATCGGCGCGCGACGCCATCGCCGCGCTCCGCAAGGAGGGCCTGCGCGTCGTCATGCTCACGGGCGACAATCGTGGAACGGCCGATGCGGTCGCTCGTGCCGTGGGCGGACTCGACGAGGTGCGGTCCGATCTGCTGCCGGAAGACAAGGCCCGTATCATCGGGGAGCTGAAAGCGTCCGGTGCCAAGGTCGCGATGGCCGGCGACGGCATCAACGATGCCCCCGCACTGGCGGCGGCGGACGTCGGCCTTGCGATGGGCACGGGAACAGACGTGGCGATCGAAAGCGCGGGCATGACGCTCACGCGGGGCGATCTGTCGGCGATCGTGCGGGCGCGCAAGCTCGCCCAGGCAACGATGCGCAACATCCGCCAGAACCTGTTCTTCTCGTTCCTGTTCAACGGCATCGGCGTGCCCGTTGCGGCCGGGGTGCTCTATCCTGTCGCCGGCATTCTGCTTTCGCCGATGCTGGCCGGGGCGGCGATGGCGCTCTCGTCCTTCACCGTCGTCCTGAACGCGCTGCGGCTCAACGCGGTGAAGTTGTGAACATCGGAATGGCGTCGGACGCCAGCGGCGTCTCGCAGCGCATGATCCGCCATTATGAGAAGATTGGCCTCGTGCCTCCGCCAGCGAGGCGGGGCAGTTACCGAGACTATGCCGACCCCGACGTTCATCGCCTTCGCTTTATTGCCAACGCGCGTGACCTGGGGTTTCCCATCGAGGAGATCAGGACGCTACTCGGCCTCTGGTCGGATCGCAGCCGTTCGAGCAGCGAAGTCAAAATGCTCGCTCAAGCGCGCGCTGATCACCTTGGGCGTAAGGCGGCTACGCTCGAAGATGTGCGATCGACGCTGCTGGAACTGGTAAACCGCTGCCACGGAGATGATCGACCGGACTGCCCGATACTTCGCCGCATGGAAGCTTGAAGCTGCGCCTACTCGCTACGGCGATGAGTAACCCCGTCCCGCCATGGTCGTTGCGACGAGCGAAGAGTGACGCGCAATGACGCTGCCCGGCCGCGGATCGCGTCCATCGTTCGTCCCATTTCTCGTGCGATCTGCGCGATTGTCTGCTTGGCCGCTACCCGATTGCGTAGCTCGGCGTCGGCCTCATCCGTCCAGCGTACGCCGCGCTGACCGGTCAAATCGATATCTCCTTGTGGCGCTTGCGAGCGTTTCCGGCTGATCTTTGCCCTGACCTCAGCAAAGTGAACAGAGATGTCTCCGATGACAACGTCGGGGCAGCCCTCAAGGTAGCGGTGAAGATAAGGCGTCAATCAACCGACATTCGGCGATCGTCGTGGCGTCGCATCGCCCCCATTTAGCGATCTCGTCACGCAGCGTCTGCAGATCGGCGAGTTTGCGATCGATCTCTGCGATGTGCAGCACCGCCATGTCATCAACCGCATCGCACGATCCACGCGGGTCGTCTGCGAGGCGTAGCAGATCGCGCACCTGATCGAGCGTGAAGCCAAGGTCGCGCGAGCGCTTGATGAAAGATAAGCGATCGAGGTGCGCCTGTTCGTAGAGCCGGTAATTCCCGCCGTTGCGGCGCGGTTCATCGATCAACCCTTCGCCTTCATAATAGCGGACGGTCTCAACCTTCAGGCCGGTTAGTTTCGCGATTTGCCCAATCTTCATGCGCGAGCCCTTGACCCTCTAGTAGGATGAGGGTGCATATAGGGGGTCCGACGCGCGAATCGAGAGCATCATGGCGGACGACTGCTGTTCAAGGAAAGGCGACACGATCGCGCAGTTCGGCCGCAAGGCCGATCAGCGGCGCGTACTGATCGCCGTCATGGTCATCAACTTCGTCATGTTCGTCGCCGAGTTCGGCGGGGGCGTCTTCGCCCGATCGTCGGCGCTGATGGCGGACTCGGTCGACATGCTCGGCGATGCGGTCGTCTATGCGCTGAGCCTTTATGCGCTGAGCCGTGGCCCGCGCTGGGAAGCCGGCGCGGCGCTCGTCAAGGGCGGCATCATTCTCGTATTCGGCATCGCAGTCGTGTTCGAGATCTTCGACAAGATCGTGAACGGCGTGCCTCCCTCGTCTACGCTGATGCTGGCGTTCGGAAGTGCGGCGCTCGTCGCCAACCTGACCTGCCTCGCCATGTTGTGGAGTTTCCGCTCCGAGAATGTGAATATGTCCAGCACGTTCGAATGTTCGCGCAACGACGTGGCCTCCAACGTCGGCGTGCTGATCGCGGCCGGGCTGGTTGGGATGACCGGCGCGGCATGGCCGGACATAGCGGTAGGCGGCATTATCGCGCTCATCTTCCTACGCTCGGCGTGGCATATTCTTGCCAAAGCGATCCCGGCATGGCGCGCAGCGCGACCAGTGTCTCCGGAAGTCCTGCGATGATCCCTGTATTTGGCCGCGCCATCGCCGTGACTATCCCGCTATCGGCGTTACTGCTACGGGGTGCTCCGTGCGACGCCTGCTAAACATTCTTGCTTGCCTGATGCTCGTCTGCTCCCTGGGAGCGACGGCGACGGCGCACGCGTTGGAACGGCCGGATGCCAGCATTAGTGGAAGCGAGACGCCGGGCGAGCAAATCGCCGAAGGCCATACTCCCGATGACAGCGATCAGGTTCCGGCGGACGGTGACAAGGGATATCCCCATCATCATGGCG
>Ga0160428_1001448_pt1 | contig 17878 bp, 17 predicted proteins | sample SolpanmetagenomM_FD_108198 | JGI IMG/M metagenome (GOLD analysis project Ga0160428, IMG submission 108198) | Solar panel surface microbial communities from Lawrence Berkeley National Laboratory, California, USA - M | ecosystem: Engineered > Built environment > Solar panel > Unclassified ... | reverse complement strand
GAGCTTGTCGAAGCATCTCTACCGCGCAAGTAATCTTAACGCTTAGAGTTAGTTACGCAGTAGAGATACTTCGGCAAGCTCAGCATGACGCGCCATTTTTACCATAAAGTAATTAGCGACGGGTACTTACCAGTCTTTTACGGTCGATTTAGAGTCAAGCAACAAAAAAGGCTGCCTAGTCGGGCAGCCTTTTTAGGTTCACAAAATTTGGGTAGGCCGTACTTTATTCCTGCTTACGGGCGCGAGCAACTTTCTTTTCGTCTTTCTCGGCCTTCTTTTCTTTCGTTGATTTAGTTGGCTCTTTCTTTTTTTCTTTGCGAGCGTCTTGGGCTTTTGCCATGAGTGAAAAAAGGGTTGGGTGATGGGGAAATGAGAAAGTAAAAGTGGCTGACTAACTGACTAACGCACGATACCGAAGGGATGTTGCCCTAAAAAGCGCGCTAAGCTAGTTCTGAATGCCAGCAAACGCGGGCCAATAACACTCACGCAAAATACGCAGGTGATGCTGCTCGTGGCCGCTAATGATATAGAGCAACGCGCGCACCGACGTCGCTCCGCCGTTGGCGCGGCCGGCACGGTCGAGCTGTCCGGCGTTCAGACCACTGAAAAAGGCTAGCGTGGCCGCCCGTACAGCTTGGTATTCCGTAAGCAAGTCGCTTAGTGGCCGGTCGTTGGCTTCGCTGTGGGCTGCAAATTCGTTTTCATTGAAGCCGGGCAGCTCCTGGGCATCGGCGCGGGCAAACCGCAAGGCTCGGTAGGCAAAAATCCGCTCCGAATCGGTGAGGTGCACCAGCACTTCCTTGGGCGTCCACTTGCCGGGGGCATAGCGCAGCAGCGCCTGCGCCTCGGTGAGGCTAGCCAGCTCGCGGTGCAGTTCGGCCGCCTGCTGGCGCAGCTGCGTCAGCGGGTCGACATCAAGTGCTATTAAATCAATATACGCTTGGGTGTAAGGCAAATACGTGCCCGGCGCCGGGCGCACCAACGTAACAGCAGCGGCAGTAGACATGGCGGCAAAGGTAGCCGCACGCTGCAAATACTGAAATTCCAGGCGAGCGGCCCCGCGCGGACGGCGCACCAACGATCGGCCGCCTACCCGCCAGCGGCTGGGCAGCGTAGCCCGCGCCGCCACGCTAGCCTCGGCTAACTCCTTGGTACCAAAGGCCCAGCGCAGAAAATCGGGCAAAATCGCTCCCCAAGTATCCGGGTGGTGGTGGCCGCCGGGCACTTCTACGTAGCGCGTGGCGGCCGGCGGTAGGCCCTGGCGAGCCAGGTCGGCCAGCAGGTCGAGGGTGTCGTCGATGGCGTCGATAATGCCGTTGTTATTGCGGTCGCTGGTTTCGTCGCTGGTGCCGGCTTGCAGCCAAAACTGCTGGCCGGGCCGGGCTGCCTGGGCCCGTACGAGGCTGTGCATCAGGCGGTCGGCGTCGGTGTATCCCTCGTGCAGGCCGCGCCCCCGCCACCAAAAGGAGCCGCTGAAGGCACCCGCCCGCCAGCAGGCTTCCGGATGGTGCCAGGCCACATCAAAGGCCATCAACCCTCCCAGCGACATCCCGGCCACGGCCGCCTGGCTGGGCTCGGCGCTGGCGTGGTAGTGCGCCTGCACGTAGGGCAGCAACTCTTTGAGCAGAAAATCGGTGTAGCGCCCGGCCCGGCTGCCCCGGCCCAGGTAGTCGGGCCGCGCGGCCACGCCGTACTCTTGCAGGCGGTCGGCGGCGTGAATAGCCACCAGCACAAAAGGCCGCACTTCGCCTTGCCGAAACAGCCGATTGAGCGTGGCCGGCAGGCGCAGGCGCCCCAGGTCCTGGCCATCGTTTAGGTACAGCACCGGGTAGGGCTCGGCCGCCCGTGCCGAAAAGCCGGGTGGCAGCACTACGTCGAGCCGCACCAAGCGCCCCAGTGCCACCGAAAATAACGCTTCATCGCGCTGCACCGTGACGGTGGCCCCGCGCGGCGACTGAAAACGAAAAACTGCCATTGGCCCGCAAATAAACACGCGCCGCCAGATTTTAGGGAAGTTGGCCGTTCAGTTTTTCTGCTTAGTTTGCGGCCGGTTCCGGCGCGCGTGCCATCCCCGCCAACCCCGCCCCTTGCACGAAGAATACCGCCGCTTTTACTCCCAGCACCTGGGCCTCGACCTGAATATGCTGGTGGTGGGTGACTACGGTTATCCCATTATTATTTTTCCTACTTCCAACGGCCGCTACTATGAGGCCAAAGACTTTTTGCTGGTCGATTCGGTGCGCTGGTTTGTTGAAAACCGCCTTGTCAAGCTCATCTGCATCGATAGCGGCGACAAGTGGAGCTGGTACGCTAAGCACCTGCCCCCCGGCACTCGCGTGCACAACCACGGCCTCTACGACCGCATGGTGAGCGAGGAGCTGGTGCCGCGCTTGCAGCAGGAGTGCCAGGTAGATAAGGTAGCCGTAGCTGGCTGCTCGCTCGGTGGCTACCAGGCGCTTAACTTCGCTTTTCGCCACCCCAGCCAGGTGGCTCATCTGTTTTCGATGGGCGCGGCCTTCGATATCAAGATGTTTTTGGATGGGCACTACGACGAGCAGGCATACTTCCACAACCCGCCCGACTACCTGCCCAATGCTCAGGACGAGAATTTCTATAAGATGAATATCATCCTGGGCACGGCTGAGCATGACTTCTGCAAAGGTGCCAACTACCAAATGGCGGAGATTCTCTCCCGCAAGCACATTCCGCACCGGCTCGACGTGCGCCCCTACGGCACACACGATTGGCCGGTGTGGCGCGATATGTTCCCGGAATATGTCTCTACTATCTTTTAAGCGTACTATACTTGTAAAAGCTTACGCCCCTTCTACCCTCTTCTTTTAGCAGTCACCCTCGTTCACCATGAAAAAAATCGGCATCTTGTTTGGCCAGGAAAATACCTTTCCGCAGGCCTTTGTAGACCGCATCAACCAGAAAGCCGTGGATGGCATTACGGCTGAGTTTGTCAACATCACCGAAGTAGAGCAGGCCGTGCCGACCGACTACGCCGTCATTCTTGACCGTATTTCGCAGGATGTGCCCTTTTACCGAGCTTACCTCAAGAATGCGGCGCTAACGGGTACGGCCGTGATTAACAACCCGTTCTGGTGGAGTGCCGATGAGAAGTTTTTCAATAATGCCCTCGCCGTGCAGCTGGGCGTGCCAGTGCCCAAAACCCTGCTGCTGCCCAGCAAAGCCCGCCCCGACGACACCAACGAAAACTCGTTTCGCAACCTGGCTATGTTCGATTGGCAGCAAGCCTTCGAAAAAATCGGGTTTCCTGCCTTTATGAAGCCCCACTCCGGCGGCGGCTGGAAGAGCGTTTATAAAGTCGATAACCCTGACGAAGCCTGGCGTGCCTACGACGAGACCGGCCAGCTCGTAATGCTGTACCAGGAAGCCGTGGAGTTTGATGACTATTTCCGCTGCTACTGCCTGGGCGGCCAGGACGTGCTCATCATGCCTTACGAGCCCCGCAATGCGCCGCACCAGCGCTACCAGACAGAAATGAAAACCCAGGGTGCAGCCGGCGAGCAGCTGCTGGCCACCATCCAGGACTACGTGCTGCGTCTCTGCCAGGGCCTGGGCTACGATTTTAATACGGTAGAATTTGCGGTGCGCGACGGTATTCCGATCGCGATCGACTTTGGCAACCCGGCCCCCGACGCCGATCTCAACTCGGTAGGCCCCGAAAACTTCGAATGGGTAGTTGAGCACGCCGCCAACCTGGCCATCGCCCGTGCCCAGGCCCAGCAGCCGGGCCAAGACAACCTTACCTGGGGCACCTTCGTGCGGAAGTCGGCTAGCCGCACGGCTATCTCTTCGGCTGGTGGCTCGGTGGAGGTTGGTACGGCCGTGCACGAAACTAATGACTTGGGTGCCACGCCGCCCGCTCCGGCTAAGAAGGCCGCTGCACCCAAAAAATCGGCTGCCCCCGCATCCGTAGCGCCTGAAGGCGAGGTGCCGGCCACCAAAACCCCGGCCAAGCCCAAAAAACCGACCGCTAAAAAGTAGTCCTTCCCTTATTTTACAGGGGTAGTAGAAAAGGGCCGCCATTGTTGCTTGGCGGCCCTTTTTTGCAGCTTTTTCCTTCGCTCTTGGAGGGCCTTCTACCTACTTATCCTTAGTTGCTACCTGCTATGCCCCAGCCCATTTTCACCCTCGGCATCGAGGAAGAGTTTCAAACTATCGACCCCGTGACGCGTGACCTGCGCTCGCACATGTCGAAAATCGTGGAAGATGGCAAAGTCACGCTCCACGAGCAGGTAAAGGCCGAAATGCACGAGTCGGTAGTGGAAGTCGGCACTATTATTTGCAAGAACATTCAGGAAGCCCGCACCGAAGTGGTGCACTTGCGCCGCCAGGTAATCGAGCTAGCCGACCGGGTAGGGTTGAAGATTGCCGCCGCTGGCACGCATCCATTCTCACGCTGGCAAGACCAACCCATTACGCCCGATGCGCGCTACGACAAAATAGTGGAGGAGCTTCAGGAAGCCGCCCGGTCCAACCTCGTTTTTGGGATGCACGTCCACATCGGTATTCAAAACCGCGATTTGGGCGTGTATATGATGAATGCGCTGCGGTATTTTCTGCCGCATTTATTTGCCCTCAGCACCAACTCACCTTTTTGGGAAGGCCGTGAAACCGGTTACAAGTCCTTCCGCACCAAGGTATTCGAGCGCTTTCCCCGCACGGGTATTCCTGGCTACTTCACAAGTGCCTCCGACTACGACGAGTTTATCGCGCTCCTGATCAAAACCGGCTGTATCGACAACGGCAAGAAAATCTGGTGGGATTTGCGGCTGCACCCTTTTTTCGATACCATCGAGTACCGCATCTGCGACATGATGATGCGCTCCGATGAAACCATCGCCGTAGCCGCCGTGATGCAGGCGCTGGTGGCTAAAATTTATAAGCTCAAGAAGCAAAACCTCAATTTCCGACTTTATCGCAGCGCGCTCATCAAAGAAAACAAGTGGCGGGCGGCCCGCTATGGCCTCGATGGCCAGCTTATTGACTTTGGCTCGCAGGAAGAAAAACCGGCCCGCCAGCTTATTCTGGAACTACTCGATTTTGTGGATGATGTGCTCGACGATTTGGGTAGCCGCCACGAGGTGGAATACGTCCTCAAAATGCTGGAAATGGGCACCGGCGCCGACCGCCAGCTAGCCGTATTCCACCAAACCGGCGACCTCACCAAGGTAGTGGACTACATTCTGAGCGAAACTACGCACGGCTTGTAAGCCCGCTGGCAAGCAGAAACTTATTCGTAATTTGGCGGTTTGTTTCCAGCGAAAATCGTTAGAATCGCACCAAATCGGGCTAGTTTATGAGTAAGATTAAAATTGCTATTTTAGATATGTACAACAACTTCCCAAACGAGGGAATGCGTTGTATCCGGCAGTTATTACAGCGAGCGGCAGCCGCCAATCAGGCAGAATTTATCGTCGACACCTTCAACGTGCGGGCTAGCAACGAAGTCCCGGGTCTCGACTATGACATCTATATTTCGAGTGGCGGCCCCGGCAGCCCACTGGCATCCGACGAGCCTTGGGAGCCGCTGTATTTCGCTTTTGTCGATGCACTGTTTGCCTTTAATAAAACGAGTGAGCACAAAAAGCATTTATTGCTTATTTGCCATTCTTTCCAGCTGGTAAGTCGTCATTTCGGCCTCGGAGAAGTTAGCAAGCGCAAGTCGACTTCGTTCGGAGTATTGCCAGTGCACCTAACCGAGGCGGGCCAGGCCGACCCAGTTTTTGCGGCCTTACCCGAACCCTTTTTTGCCGTCGACTCGCGCGACTACCAGCTCACCGGCTTGCTGCCCGAGCGGCTGCAAGAGTTTGGCATTGAGGTGCTGTGCCTGGAAAAAGAACGGCCGCACGTGCCGCTGGCCCGTGCCATCATGGCGCTACGCTTTTCGCCCGAAGTAATTGGCACCCAGTTTCATCCGGAAGCCGATGGAGAAGGCATGCTCCGCTACATGCTGACCGATGAGCGTAAGCAGCAGGTTATCACGGCTTATGGCGAGGATAAATACCACGAAATGGTGCGGCTCCTGGCCGACCCGACGACCATCGAATTAACCGAGTCAATTATTCTGCCCAGTTTTCTGCGGCGGGCACTGGCTGAATTACGTGAGCCGGCCTTGGCTTAATGAGCGGCTTACCTTAGCGGCTAGCCTACCCACCAACTACAGTGGCGCGAATCAGGAAGATTCGCGCCATTTTTTAGCGCTACCTTTTCCCTTATGATACCGGCTCCCCGTCAGTTATTCAACGCTGCTTTCACGCCCGAGCGTTACCAGGCAATGCTAGCGGATATTGACCAGCAGCTGCCTGGGCAGCTGGATTTTCGAGTTGCGGAAACCCCCGTGTTCGTGCCCGCCGCGCTGCGCGACAAGCTGGTGCAAGCTGGCCAAGACATTATCAAAGTACTACAGCAGCCTGATTTTAAGTCGTTAACTGAGCAGGCTATCCCGGCCGGCCAGCGAGTGCCTAACGAAGATGCGCACGCCGAGTTTCTGACTTTCGACTTTGCCGTGTGCCGCGATGCGCAAGGCGAGCTAGAGCCCCAGCTCATTGAAATGCAAGGCTTTCCGTCGCTGTATGCCTTTCAGGCTTACCTGCCGGGCGAGTTTTCGCGTCAGTATCCCCTCGCGCCTACGGTATCACCTTTCCTAGAAGTCTCTTCCAAAGAAGAGTATTTGGCGGAGGTTCAGAGGCTGCTTGTTGGGGACGAAGATCCCGAAAATGTTATTTTGCTCGAATTATTTCCTAAGCAGCAAAAAACCAGAATTGATTTTTATCTCACCAAAGAATACTGGGGCGTAGAAGCCATATCGCTACCTGATATCCGGAAGCGGGGACGCCAACTATTCTACGAAAAAGATGGCCGGGAAATTTTAATTAAGCGGATTTATAACCGCGTTATCTTCGACGAATTACTGCGCTATCCTAATTTACATCCGGCGTACAATTTAACTGATGACGTCGAGGTAGAATGGGTAGGCCATCCTAATTGGTTTTTTCGCATCAGCAAATACACGCTGCCGCTTATCAAAAGCACTTTTGCTCCGCCTAGTTATTATTTACACGAGTTGGGCAAATATCCTGCCGACCTCGAAAACTATGTACTGAAGCCACTTTTCTCGTTTGCCGGCGCAGGGGTGCGCCTGCATATAACGGCTGCTGACCTCGATGCTTTGCCGGATAAGCAAAATTATTTATTGCAGCGCAAGGTGCAGTATGAGCCGGTTATTCAGTCGCCGGATGGCTTGGTGAAATGCGAAATCCGCTTGCTGTATACGTGGCAAAAAAAGGAGGCAAGCCCTAAGCTATTAGCTGGCTTGGCTCGCCTAAGCCGGGGCGAAATGATTGGGGTTGACTTTAATAAAAACAAGGACTGGGTGGGTGGCACTACACCCTTATTTGAGAAATAGCAGCAGGAACCTGGACCAGCACGTTTGCGTAACTCGGCATTCAGCGTATTTCACTCGATTCTCATGTCTACCCTTGCGCAACGCGGCTTGCAAATTTCTAAAAACGCCATTTTTAACGTATTCCTCAACCGGGCCAGTCGGCTATTGGGTAAGCCGTTCATGATAGTTACTGTTCTCAATGAAGCGGCTGATAAGCTGGCTGATGAGAAGAGCAAAGACAATAAATTCAAACAATTATTTAGCGTTGCCCTCACGTTGGTGCGCTTGGTGCGCAGCTATACTAGCGGTGAGTACCGGCAGATTCAGACCAATACTATCGTTTCGGGCCTAGCGGTGTTGCTTTATGTGCTTTCGCCCATCGACTTAGTGCCTGATTTTATTCCGGTAGTAGGTTTTCTGGATGACTTGAGTTTGGTAGGCTGGTTTGTCGGTAAGTTTCAGGTAGAAATCACCCGCTTTCGCGAATGGGAGCAATGGCACGCCAGCGCTAGCAATTCGGCTAGCGGTGATACTGCCCTGCCCGCCGTAGCCGAGCTGGGCCATTCGTAGTAGCCCTTAAAAGCTAGCGAATAAATCCTTGCCGCTATTGCTCGCCTTTTTGGCACTTGCTTTGCCAGATCAAGCGTCCGTCTGGATTTTATAAAACGGGTTCGTCATGCTTAGGTAGATCCAGCATGGCGAACCCGCTTCTGTACCTGCCTTCTTAAGGAGGATTACTTTATCTCGGCTTAGGCAATTATTTTACCTGCCCACCGCGTACTTCATGCTTTTGCTTTTTCCAGTTCCCTACGCCGCTTTGGCTAGCTTGTTTTTTACTAGTGCAACGCTTATTCCTCAGGCACTTACCAGCCAGCAGCCAGCTACTGGCTCGCTAACGACCCCGCAGCTTGTTTCGCACCTAACAACTGCCATTGCCAGTCTCAAGTCCCTACGAGCTACCGTTGACGCTCGCGAGCGAATAAACACAAAATACATAACCGCTCTTTCAAGTATCAAGCTTACTACAAAGCCATTACGGATTTATCTAAAAAACCAAAAAGGCATTGAAGTGCTCTACGTAACGGGGCAGAATGGCGGGGACGCGTGGGTGTACCCAGGTGCGTTTCCTTACGTCACGCTTAGCCTCGACCCCATGGGCGCGCTGATGCGCCGCGACCAGCACCACACCACCCTGCAAGTAGGTTTCGGGACCATTGCTGAGCTACTGGAAGGCTCGGAAAAATTACAGGATAAGGCCTTCAACCGTTCTTTTAAGTACACGGGCGACAGTACCTTTCAGCGGCGACCATGTTACGTGTTGCGATCCGATTATCCCCAGTTTCGGTACATCACTTACAAAGTGGGCAAAGACGAGAGCCTGGCAACCATTGCTGCCCGCTTTGGGTGCGGCGAATACCGCATTATGGAGCGCAACAGCCTCACTACTAGCAGCCAGCTTACTGAAGGGCAGACGCTACAAGTTCCCAATGCTTATGGGAAGCGCACGTTTGTGCTAGTAGACCCAAAATCGTCTTTGCCCCTGGCAATTGCGGTATATGACGACCGGGGGCTGTACGAGCGCTATGAGTTTTCCAATGTTATTGCTAATCAAGTAATCCCAGCGGAAGAATTTACCAAAGATTATAAGGGCTACAAATTATAATTGGCTTTCCAGCTTATGCGCAAGCCGGGTTCGTTTACCTATAATTTAATGGGTGCGCGGATTCTACACTTATTTTACTGCCTACCGCCGCATTGTTTTTTCAATCTGGTCCCACATGTCAGGAGTCAGCACCCCGAGCTTGTTAAATTCGCCGGCGCCGTTTAGCCACTCGCCGCCGTCAATGGTAATAACCTCACCATTTACGTAAGCCGAAAAGTCGGATACCAGGTACGCGGCCAGGTTGGCTAGCTCCTGGTACTGGCCCACCCGCTGAAGTGGCACGCTAGCTGCCGGGTCGAGCTGGCTAGCCAACGGCTCGGGGAAGAGCCGGCTCCAGGCGCCTTCGGTGGGGAAAGGGCCCGGGGCAATGGCATTGGAACGAATACCGTATTTTGCCCACTCTACGGCCAGCGAGCGGGTGAGGGCCAGTACTCCGGCCTTGGCCGCAGCCGATGGCACTACAAAAGCCGAACCTACCGAGGCATAAGTAGTTACGATATTAAGAATGGTGCCGGGCTGTTGCTCGGCTATCCAGCGCTTACCTACTGCCAGGGTGCAGTTGTAGGAGCCGCGCAGCACGATGTCCACTATCACGTCGAATGCCTTGTGGCTAAGGCGCTCGGTGGGGCTGATAAAATTGCCGGCAGCGTTGTTGAGCAGTACATCCACGCGGCCAAACTTGGCGTAGGTACGGTCCAACATCGCCTCTACCTCGTTGTATTTTCGTACGTCGCAGGCTACGGCCAACACTTGGCCGCTCGTTTGCTGGCGCAGTTCGGCAGCCGTTTGCTCCAGTACAGCGAGTTTGCGGCTCGTAATTGTTACGTTAGCGCCTAATTGCAGAAAATACGTGGTCATGGCTCGTCCCAAGCCCGTGCCCCCACCCGTGACAATAATAGTTTTACCGGCTAAGGCGTTGTCGCGGAGCATGGGTTGGGTGTAGGGCGCATTCATGCTGGATGGGTTGACCGCGCTAGTGCGGCCTTAGTTAGATCCCGAAGGTAAGTGGCAGTCAGCTTTCAACATCTGCATGTTCACAAAGCTTTTCCCTAATTTATGCGCAACTTGCAGCGCTTTAACATAGCAGGCTAGCATTTCGAATATTCAGTTTATGTCTTCTCCTCTCGCCCCGGCCCCGGTGGCTACGGTAGCCATTCTCGGCTGCGGCTGGCTGGGCCTCCCTTTAGCAAAGGCCTTGCTGGCCCAAGGCTACCGGGTAGTGGGCACTACCACCTCGCCTGAGCAGCTTCCCTTGCTGGCGGCCGTAGGCATCGAACCACATTTAGTACAATTGGGCCCCGACTTCTCGGCGGCCGATGAAGCCCGTCTCATGCAGCTTTTGCGGCAAGCCAACATCTTGGTTTTGAACGTTCCGCCGCGGGCAGCCGTGGCGGGAGGCTATCCGCATCTGCTGCGCCCCGTGCACCGGGCGGTGGCCGCCGCGCGCCTGCAAGCAGTAGTCTTCGTCTCTACCAGCGGCGTTTATCCCGAAGAGCCCCGCCGGATGTACGAAACCGATGCCATCAGCACCCGCGACGTGGCATCGGATGTACTGCGTACTGAGGGGCATTTTGTGCCGCGCTATGGCCAGTGGCAAAGTACAGTCGTGCGATTGGGTGGGCTCATTGGTCCCGACCGGGCACCGGGCCGTTTTTTGGCCGGCCGCCGCGACTTACCCCTGGGCGATGCCCCCGTCAACCTGCTGCACCTTACCGATGCGGTGGGAGTGCTGAGTACCATTATCAACCAAAACATCTGGGGGCACACGCTCAATGTATGTGCGCTGTCGCACCCACCGCGCCGCGAATTTTATCCGGAGGCCGCGCGTTACCTGGGGCTCGAGCCCCCTACTTTCCGGCCCGAACTAGCTGGGGGTAAGCTTATCGATAGTAGCCGCCTGCGAAGCTTGGTCCCGTATCAGTTTCAGCACGACGATGTGCTAGCCGCCCTCCCCTACTGCTAAGGAGAGCGGCGGAATTATCTTTGAGAATGGCTGCCGCGTCCTCTCGCCTTTCTTACGCTTCCTCTTCAACCGCTAGTCCCATTGTGGTGCTGGGCGGTGGGGCCGCAGGTTTTTTTGGCGCTATCGCGTGTGCCGAGCTCAACCCTGGCCGGCCCGTATTGCTGCTTGAAAAGAGTGCTAAACTGCTAAGCAAAGTGCGCGTTTCGGGCGGCGGGCGCTGCAACGTCACGCACGCCTGCGAGTCGGCCACGCAACTAATTCAGCATTACCCCCGTGGGGGGCGAGCGCTGAAAGAGGCCTTCCAAACATTTGGCGTAGCTGAGACTATCGCGTGGTTTGAAAAGCGCGGAGTAAAGCTCAAAACAGAGGCCGACGGACGCATGTTTCCGACTACCGACAGCAGCGAAACTATCGCCCGGGCGCTGGAGGAGGCAGCTCGCCGGGCGGGCGTACGCATTTTTACCCGTACCGCTGCCGAGCGCATTGAGCCGCTGCCTACTGGGGAGTTTCGACTGCTGCTCCAGGGGGCAGGGAGTGCTAGCCTGGGGCCGTCACTTATCGCTAGCCAGCTCTTGATTGCTACGGGCGGCAATCCAAAATCGGCAGCGTATGACTGGCTCCGCGACTTGGGCCACACCATCGCGGAGCCGGTACCTTCACTATTTACGTTCAACGTACCTGCTTCTCCCCTACGCGAGCTGCCGGGCGTGAGCGTGTCGCACGCCCGCGTAACCATCGCCGGCGAAAAGCTGCAATATGAAGGGCCACTGCTAGTTACACATTGGGGAGTAAGTGGGCCAGCGGTGCTCAAGCTTTCGGCTTGGGGCGCACGACGCTTGCACGAGCTCAGCTATCACAGCACGGCTTTAGTCAACTGGGTACCAGCCTACACCGATGATACGCTGCGCGCTTGGGCCCAGCAGTTTCGCCTTGATAATGGTAAGAAGCAAGTAGCTGCTCATCCGCAATTTGGCTTGCCCACCCGGCTGTGGCGCACGCTAGCCGAGCAAGCGGGCATTGGGACCGAAACCCGTTGGAATGAAGTGCCTGCCAAAGCTCAAAACCGCTTGCTGGAACTGCTGTTGCGGACGCCGCTTCAAGTGCAAGGTAAGACTACGCACAAGGAAGAATTTGTAACATGCGGTGGCATTCCCCTAGCCGAAGTAAACTTTAAGACGATGGAAAGCCGCCGGGTACTCGGCCTGTTTTTCTCTGGCGAAGTTCTTGATATTGACGGAATTACGGGAGGATTCAACTTTCAGGCGGCATGGACAACCGGCTTTTTGGCGGGTAGCGCAATGGCTACGGCCGCCCACCATGGGCAACTGGTAGGATAGCCAGCTAAGCGACGGCATAAAATTGCGGTATCTTGGGGTAAACCGTAACCTTGTTGCCCTCGGGCTAGTAAACTCGGCTACATTTCCTCACTTTACATTCCCTTTCCACTCATGGAAGCCAAAGCCACTCAATCGCTGCTCAACGACCTTATCACCACGCTGAAAGATGGCCAGAAAGGCTACGCCGATGCGATGACCGATGTTGAGGATACGCACCTGAAAGACCTTTTCAAAAAATACGCTGCCCAGCGTGCTAGCTACATCACCGAGCTGGAAGATCAGATGTTCAAGCTTGACCTGAAGCCTGATACCAACGAAGGCTCGTCAGTAACTGGCGCTATCCACCACGCTTGGATTGACTTGAAGTCGGCCATCACGGGCAAAGACAACCATGCTATTCTGGCTGAGTGCGAGCGCGGTGAGGACGTAGCTAAGAAGGCTTACGAAGAGGCCAGCAAAGCGCAAGACCTACCAGCTGCCCTCAAGACCGTTATTGACAAGCAGTCGCAGGGTATTTTGGCCGCCCACAACGAAATCAAAGCTTTGCGCGATTCGACTAAGTAATTGTCTGAACCGAGGATTCGTCGGATTTTTCGGATTAGTCGGATTTTGTTGCCAATTATAGAAGACAAAAGAAAAGCTGCTCAAATGAGCAGCTTTTCTTTTTGGGTCATCAGTTTAGAATTCATGCCTATGACATATTGCTACAATAGATAAAAAAGAAGGCTACCCAAATGGGTAGCCTTCTTTTTTATCTATTGTAATCGGCAACAAAATCCGAAAAATCCGACGAATCCGCCGTTCAGACAATTACTCATCGAAGTTCTCGCGCTTAGCGCCGAAGCCACCTTTGTTGCCGCCGTAGCTACTACCACCGCCTTGGCCACCTTTGTAGCCCCCGCGCTGGTAACCACCGCCTTGGCTAGCGCCCCGGTCGCCACCAAAAGCGCTCCGATTGCCGCCGCCGTAGCTGCTACCACCGTCACGGTTGCCTTTGTAGCCGCCGCCGTAGCTGCTGCCGCCTTCACGACGATCACCGCCGTAGCTGCCACCACGGTTGTTGCCGTAGGCTGGGCGGCCACCTTCGCGGCGGTCGCCACCGCCAAAACCTCCACGACGCTCACCGCCCTCGAAGCCCCGGCGCTCAGGACGGTTTAAGCCCTCTTCCTTAGCTGCGGCATCCTGCACCGGCGTAGCAATGCTAAACGTAACCGGCTGGCCCTGAATGCTGCTGCGGCCTAGCTGACCCACAATCTCTTCGGCAAACTCGGCAGGTACTTCTACGAAGCTGAATTTGTCATAAAGGGCAATATCACCCACTTTGTTGCCGGGCAGGTTGGTGCCTTCTGCGATCAACTCCACTACATCGCGGGGGTGCAGGCGGTCCTTTTTACCCATGCTGATAAATAGGCGCGTATAGCCGGCGCGGGTAGCGCCCTTCTCGCGGCTAGCGTCGAGGCTCTGCTCGGTCCGCTTGTCCTCTTTCATCGTCATCTTGAGCAGGGCAGCAGCGATGTCGAGCGAGGTAATGTCCTCGCTTTGGTCGAGCAGGCGCTGCACGCGGCCGATGTACTTGTCTAGGTTGCCCTTTTCCACCACCTCTTTTATCTGGTTGAGGAACAACGTAGTTTTCACCTCCGATACGTCGGCGAACGACGGTACCTGCTCCAACTTGATGTCGGCCTTGGTGAAGCGCATGATGTCGCGCAGCTTATAAATATCGCGGCCACTCACGAAAGTGAAGGCGCGACCACTCTTGCCGGCGCGGCCCGTGCGGCCGATACGGTGCACGTAGTACTCCTCGTCGGCGGGCAAGTCGTAGTTAAATACGGCTTCCACATTGTCGACATCAATACCACGGGCAGCTACGTCGGTAGCTACCAGGATTTCGAGCGTGTTCTTGCGGAATTTATCGAGCGTGTTTTGGCGCTGGGCCTGGCTCATGTCGCCGTGCAGGCCATCGGCAAAGTAACCCTTAGCTTGCAGGTCGGCCACGATTTCGTCCACCATCCGCTTCGTGTTAGCGAAAATGATGGTCGATTTCAGGTTGTACATGTCCATGATGCGGGTCAGTACATCCTTCTTCTGCGGGCCGCGCACTTCGAAGTAGCTCTGCTCGATGTTAGACACCGTCATCTCCTTATGGTTGACCTTCACTACCTGCGGGTCGCGCTGGTATTTCTTGGTCATTTCCATAATGGGCTTGCTCATCGTGGCCGAGAAGAACACTGTCTGGCGATTCTCGGGCATCTTACTGAGCACAAACTCAATGTCCTCGCGGAAGCCCATGTCGAGCATTTCGTCGGCTTCGTCGAGGATGATTTTAGTGGCCTTATCGAGCTTCAGCGTGCCGCGCTCGATGTGGTCCATTACGCGGCCGGGCGTGCCGATGACGATTTGCACGCCGCGCTCCAGGGCGCGAAACTGCCGGTCGTACGACGAGCCACCGTAAATTGGCACCACGGCAAGGCCTTTCTTGTACTTACCCAGCTTCTGGATTTCACCCGAAACCTGCACCGCTAGCTCGCGGGTAGGACAAAGCACAATTACTTGTACGTCACGGCTTTCACCGTCTACGCCCTCAATGGCGGGGATGGAAAAGGCAGCGGTTTTGCCGGTACCTGTCTGAGCCTGGCCAATTACGTCTTTGCCAGCGAGCAATACGGGGATGGCGGCCGACTGAATGGGCGAGGCTTCCTCGTAGCCCATCTCGGTGATGGCGCGCTGCACTTCGGCCGAGAGGTTGAGTTCGTCAAAGCGAATTTTGGCTTTGTCAATGACTTTTTCTACTGTTGTAGGTTCCATGATGGAAGGTAATGGGTTGTCAGGCCACCTGGTTTTCCAAAACCTGGGTGACCTGGGGAATGAGACTACGCTCTGAAAACAGCCGGCTCAACAGCGGCGGCGCTTCTTCCCCCCTCAACCTTTCCTAACAACGACAAGGCGGAAAAAATACGACCGAACTAAACGGGAACTACTCGGCAGCCAACTTCTTAACTCTGGGCCACCCCGGCCACTCAATGGGGCCGTTCTCAAATGCGGGTGCAAAGGTACGAATTCTTTTGCCAAGAAGTGCACTAAAACCCAACAATACTTTAGTATTATTTCTGCCCCCGCCAATACTTCGCTTCCCAAAGGCCTGGAACCGACGAAGCTTTCTTCCAACGGTTTGGTAAAGCGCTCGCTGTCTCCTCGCTTTTGGAGCGCCGCGGCTTTCTTTGCCGAATCTACTTTCCTACCCTTATGCCCATACCCGAACTGCCACGCCGCACTTTTCTAAAGCAAGCTACCACCCTGGCTGCCGCCTCGGCAATGGCTCCGCACTTGCTCGCTGCCCAACCCGGGCCATCGAAGCCGGGTGCTACTCTGCTGTTTCAGGGCGACTCCATTACCGACGGTAACCGTGGCCGCACCGATGATTTGAACCATATTTTAGGCCATGGCTACGTTTTTCTGCTAGCGGCGCAAGCGGGCTTCCAGTTGCCCAAGCAAGAGCTTCATTTTATTAATCAAAGGCATTAGCGGCAACACCGTACCCGATTTAGCGGCTCGTTGGCCCGCCGATACGCTCGCTTACAAACCCCAGCTGCTCAGCATTCTGGTTGGCATTAACGATACTACCTCAGCAGTGAATGGGCAGGCCGGCTTCACCCCAGCTACCTACGAAGCAGCGTATAGTGCCCTACTTCAGCAGTCGCGCCGAGCGCTGCCTGAGGTGCAGTTGGTGGTGCTGGAGCCTTTTATATTGCCAGTGGGCCAGGAAAGGCCAAGCTAGCTGCCTACCAAGCCGAAATACAGCCGCGGCGGCAGCCGCACGCCGGCTAGCTCAGCAGTTTGATGCGGTATTTTTGCCTTTGCAAGAGCCATTTAGCAAAGCGGTGGCCAAGGCGCCGATGGAGTATTGGGTCTGGGATGGCATTCATCCTACGGCGGCAGGCCACGCGCTACTCGCTCACGAATGGGTAGCTCAAGTCAGCAAGCGCTGGAAGTTTCTGAGCAAAATCGCTGGCTAAGCACCTAGTGAGCAATACAGCAGACTGCGACTGCCATATGCCAAACAAAAAAGGTGCGCATCCTTAATGGAAGCGCACCTTTTGTAGCACCTAAAGTGCCGTTGCCTTAGAGCAACGCTACTTTAACAGCGTTCGGGCCTTTACGGCCTTGGGCTTCTTCGTACTGAACTTTGTCTTTCTCGCGCAGCGACTTGGCATCTACGAGGTCCGTGACGTGAACGAAGATATCTTCGCCAGTTTCGTCGTTTTTGATGAAACCAAAGCCTTTGGTTTCATTGAAGAATTTTACCGTTCCGGTCGGCATAATAAAAAAATGTTGGTGTGTCGTCAAGGCAATGGGAAAGCTGGAGGGACCTGGGATGCGTAAAACAACCTGTGCGGACCGGAACAGCACCGCAATTCCTTGAGTTGTGCCAAAGATAGACAGAATTTCCGAACTTCGTCTTATCTTCTATAAAACTTATGGATACTCCCGCCGCACCTAACCACGCTTTCATCCACGTCTTTACCGTCGAGGCTAGCGACATCGACCAGCTCGGCCACGCCAACAACGTGGCCTACGTGCGCTGGGTGCAAGACGTAGCCGCTGCCCACTGGCACCACCTCTATCCGCCCTCCGCTGCGCCGCTGCCCCAAGTATGGGTAGTGCAAGAGCACCACATCCGCTACCTGCGCTCGGCCTATGCCAGCGACGAGCTGCGGGCCAGCACTTGGGTCGCCGACGTGAAAGGCGCCAGCTCCAAGCGCCTTACCCGCATTGAGCGTGTGACCGATGGCCAGCTGCTGTGCGCCGCCGAAACGCAGTGGGTGCTGCTGGACGCGAGCAGCGGCCGGCCAGTGCGGGTGCCGGAAGAAGTAGCGGAGCGGCTGATTCCTGCTGAGAATTAAGTTTGTTTACTCCTCATCATAAAGCAAAATTTTTGAGATATATCTCATATTCCAGTTCGCTAGCTTCTGACCTAGTCTATTAAGAGATGCGGCATCGGTCCGTATATAAAAATTCGCTTTATATACATCGGGGATTGAGTTGTTATTGCTAATCACAATCTCTAATGCCGCGTTCCCATTCGGGTTATAGCAAAAGACTCTAATTTTTAAGGGATAGTGATAGGAAATGTTCTCATCACACGAGCTACGAGGCGGGTAATGTACCTCGCAACTAATATTTTGAGGAAAATTCACGAGTTCTGCTCCGAATTCAACGAACTCTCCGGTAGTACCATAAAAATCTAGTAAAACGTCGCAATGCTCGTTATTGGCCGTGATTTTAAATGTAATAGAGTTGCTATTGATTGAAAATAAATTAGATACCTATTTACTTAATTCGACAGTAATTCGGAGCAAATTCATTTAGCTCCGTAACACGCCAAAAAGTACCCAAAGAAGGTCTAAATATGCTGCAATAGCAGGAGTGACTATAGCGGTTTCGTGACCACCGTACCCTTTTTGATTGCCTTGTGTGCTGACAATCAGTAGCTTGATAAT
>Ga0160428_1001447_pt1 | contig 17890 bp, 18 predicted proteins | sample SolpanmetagenomM_FD_108198 | JGI IMG/M metagenome (GOLD analysis project Ga0160428, IMG submission 108198) | Solar panel surface microbial communities from Lawrence Berkeley National Laboratory, California, USA - M | ecosystem: Engineered > Built environment > Solar panel > Unclassified ... | reverse complement strand
GCTGATCGGCCTCGCCGTCGCCAGCCTGTACACGCGGATCCCCATGGTCGGGCGTACGGTCGTGACGCACCGGCAATGGTTCTTCATCGGCGCCTACGTCCTGCTGGCGCTCGGGGTCACCACCCGCAGCCTGTGACGCGCGACCGCTGCCCGGGGCGGCGGACCTGCCTGCGTCGCGCGGGCGCCTGACAGATCGAGTCCTCCCGTGGTGCGACAGGGTCGACACGCGATTGCGGGCCCGTGGAAACTACGTAGAAACAGCGGAGATGCAGTTATGCGGGCCGACGCGCTCGCCGAGCAGAAGCCCGTGCCCCGCTTTTTCATCGATCTCCACGACGGCGCCAACCTCGTTCGTGACCATGATGGCTTCGATCTTCCTGATCTCGCCGCGGCGCGGACCCAGGCGGTCCGGATGATGACCCGCCTCGCGCAGGGCCTGACGGATCCGCTGGAGCGGCAGGATTTCGTCATCGCCGTGCGCGACGCGCAGGGGGCGGTCCGGTTGCGCCTGCGGCTATCCTACGACATCGAGCCCGGCTGAGGCGGTCCCGTCCGGGTTCTCGTCCGGGATAGCGCGCCGCCCGGCTGCGTTGTCGTCGGGCCGGCGCGCGGCGGGTGGATCGGCGAGGGAGATCGGATGCGACGTTCAATCGGTGCGCTCGGAGCGCTTGCGGTCTCGATCTCGGTTCTGACGGCCGCCGACCGGGCGGCGACCGCGCAGACCACGGCCCCGCCGCAGGTGGGCTCGGCCGCGCCGACGGCGGACACCGCCGTGCTGCTGACGGTCTTCCTCCGGCACGACCAGTCGCGTCCGCTGGCGGAGCTGAACGCACAGCTCGCCAAGCAGGGCTTCTACAAGGCATTCCCGCCGCCGGGGATCGAGGTCGTCTCCTGGAACGTCGTCATGGGCATCGGGCAGATCATCACCCTGCGGCTGCCCGCCACCCGCCTCCGCGAGATCAACCGCGTCCTCGAAGACACCGCGTGGGGCGCGTACCGGACCGAGTTCTACCCGAGCTACGATTACCGGGCGGTCGGCCTCGGAGAGCACGAGAAGGCGCAATGACCTGAGCCGGCGCGCCTCAGCGCTGGCCGCTATCGCTGTTGCGCTGCCGGCAGCGCCAGCCGGTTAGGCAGGACGGCGCGTCCGCGGCCGGCGCGAAGGCCGGGGCCGCCGTCTCGTCGTTCCGGCACGCGCCCGCATCCAGATGGACGGTCTCGTAGGCCGTCTCGCTCGTCGCCAGGACGACGTGACCGTCCCGTGCGACACGGACCTGCAGCGCCGCGCAGGACAGGGTCCGGGTGGCGACCCGCTCCTGCGCCGCGGCGGCGGTGGCGAGCGCCGCCAGGACGAGGACGAGGACGAGCCGGTTCATGGATCCCTCGGGGCGTCTGGACCGGCCCGTGCCGCTGAGGCCGGTCAGGGCGTGTCGCGCGGATCGTGGTGGCCGTCGAGGACGGTGTCGCTCGTCGGAACCGTCTCGGCCACCGCCTGGGCGCGGCGGATGTCCGGGGTGGTCGCCTCCTCCACGAAGGCTGCCACCGCCTCGGTCAGCGACAGCGTGCGCGTCTGCTGGCTGCCCAGCCGCCGGATCGAGACGGTGTGCTCCTCCGCCTCGCGGCGGCCGAGCGCCAGCAGGACCGGCACCTTGGCCAGCGAGTGCTCGCGGACCTTGTAGTTGATCTTCTCGTTGCGCAGATCCGCCTCGACCCGCAGGCCCGCGCGCTCCAGGGCGCGCACGACCTCGCGGGCATAGGCGTCGGCCTCGCCGGTGATCGTCGCCACCACCACCTGGACCGGCGCCAGCCACAGGGGGAAGTGCCCGGCAAAATGCTCGATCAGGATGCCGGTGAAGCGCTCCATCGAACCGCAGATCGCCCGGTGGACCATCACGGGCGGCTTCCGCGTGCCGTCGGCGTCGATGTAGAAGGCGCCGAACCGCTCGGGCAGGTTGAAGTCCACCTGCGTGGTCCCGCACTGCCAGTCGCGGCCGATGGCGTCGCGCAGCACGTACTCGAATTTGGGCCCGTAGAAGGCGCCCTCCCCCGGGTTGATTGCGGTCCGGATCCGGCCGGCCGACTGCTCCTCGATCTGCGCCAGCACCCGGGTCATCACCGCCTCGGCGTGGTCCCAGAGGGCGTCGGAGCCGACGCGCTTCTCGGGCCGGGTCGAGAGTTTCACGACGATCTGGTCGAAGCCGAAATCCGCGTAGGTCGAGAGGATCAGGTCGTTGATCTTCAGGCACTCGTCGGCGAGCTGGTCCTCGGTGCAGAAGATGTGGGCGTCGTCCTGCGTGAAGCCGCGCACCCGCATGAGCCCGTGCATGGCGCCGGAGGGCTCGTAGCGGTGGACCACGCCGAACTCGGCCATGCGCAGGGGCAGGTCGCGGTAGGATTTCAGGCCGTGCTTGAAGATCTGCACGTGGCCCGGGCAGTTCATCGGCTTGAGGGCGAACCAGCGCTTGTCCTCGGCCTCCTCGCCCGCGGACTGGGCGGCGAACATGTTCTCCCGGTACCAGCCCCAGTGACCGGAGGTCTCCCACAGGGCCTTGTCGAGGATCTGCGGGGCGTTCACCTCGGCGTACTCGCCGCGCAGGCGGCGGCGCATGTAGGCGATCAGCTCCTGGAAGATCGTCCAGCCCTTGGCGTGCCAGAAGACGACGCCCGGCCCCTCCTCCTGGAAGTGGAACAGGTCCATCTCGCGGCCGAGCCGGCGATGGTCGCGGCGCTCGGCCTCCTCCAGCCGGTGCAGGTAGCCGTCGAGGTCGGCCTGACTCGCCCAGGCCGTCCCGTAGATGCGGGTGAGCATCGGGTTGTTCGAATCACCCCGCCAGTAGGCCCCCGCGACCTTCATCAGCTTGAAGGCGGCGCCGACCTTGCCGGTCGACGTCATGTGCGGGCCGCGGCAGAGGTCGAACCAGTCGCCCTGCCGGTAGACCTTCAGGTCCTCGCCCGGCGGGATCGCGTCGACCAGCTCGACCTTGAACTTCTCCTGGCGGTCGGCGAACAGGGTGCGCACGTCGTCGCGCGTCCAGACCTCCTTGGTGAAGGGCGCGTCGCGCGCGATGATCTCGCGCATCTTTGCCTCGATCGTCGGGAAGTCCTCGGGCGTGAACGGAGTCTCGCGGTAGAAGTCGTAGTAGAACCCGTTCTCGATCACCGGGCCGATCGTGACCTGCGTCTCCGGCCAGAGCGCCTGCACCGCCTCGGCGAGCACGTGCGCGCAATCGTGGCGGATCAGTTCCAGGCTGCGCGGGTCCGTCCGGTCGAGGAACTCGATGCGGGCGTCGCGCCCGATCGGGTCGTCGAGGTCGGCGACCGTGCCGTCGAGCGCCATGGCGACGGTGCGCTTGGCCAGCGACTTGGCGATGCCCTCGACCACGGCGCGGCCGGTGGTGCCGGCGGCGATCTCCCGCGTGTTGCCATCGGGGAACGTGAGAATCGGCATGGGATCAAGCGTCTCCAGGCTCAGTCCTGCATACGGGGCAGGTAAGCGTCTTCGGGGAGCGGCCGTGTAGACCGATTTTTCCGGCGAGGGAACGGTGCGCCGCGCCGTGGCGCCGCTCCGCGGCACCGAACCCGCCTGGCCCCGGCCGCCCCCCTCGCCTCAGGCGGTCAGCAACGGACGCAGCGCGCGCATGTCGGCCACGTCCTCGAGGGTGTTCACGCGGGCGATCAGGCGCTCGGTCGTGTCCGGCCCGAGGACCGGCGCCATCAGGTCCCGCGCCTTGGCGTTCACCGCCTCGGTGCTCAGCGGGTTCTCCTTCGTGCCGGGCGGATGGCGGGTGTGGTGCTCCACGACCCGGCCGTCCGCCAGGGTCATCGCCACGACGGCGCCGCGCGGCGCGGCCGGATCCATCAGGGCGGGATCCCCCACCAGCTCCACCTTGGCCTGCTGCGCGGCGATCAGGGGATCGTGCATCAGCCCGGCATCGTGGCTGTCGGCGAAGGAAACCGCACCCTTCACGAGCGCCAGGGCGACGAGGTGCTGGCAGCTCACGTCCGGCATGGCGCTCGACCCGACGATGCCGACCGCATCGGTGGGGAGCTTCACCAGAATGTGCCGCACCGTCTCGGGCGTGAGGCCGTACTGCCTGCGCAGCGCGAGCGTCGCGTCGAGGGGCGACTGGATCGGGTAACCCACTGAGAAGGTCTTGATCGCCGTCTCGGTGACGAAGAAGCGGCTGCCCAGCCCCTCCAGCATCAGCTCGGGCCTGGGCGCGGTGGACAGGGCGTTGAGCAGGTTGTGGCGGCCGTCGAGGACGTCGGCGACGCCCGTCAGGCCTGCCTCCACCATGCCGACCGCCGTGACGCCGTTGCGGGCGCCCATGCCGGCGAAATCGAAGGCCTTCTCGACATGGTCCTTGTCGCGTACCCAGCTCCACAGGCCGGAGACCTGCTGGGCCGCGTAGGAGAGCGCGAAGCGCATGCCGCGCTCGTCGAGGCGCGCCAGGGACGCGGCGCCGCCGAGTGCCCCGAAGGTCGAGCTGGTGCCCTCGGCGCTGCGATGCGTCCCGCGGACGAGATCGGGACCCAGGGCCAGCAGCAGGCGGCAGCAGAGGTCGTAACCGAGCGCCACGGCGCGGACGAACTCGGCGCCGGAACTGCCGTGCAACTCGGCCAGCGCCAGGGCCGCCGGTACGGTGGCGCAGCCGGGATGGGCCTTGGTCACCGGCTCGAAATCGTCGGTCTCGTCCGCGTGGGCGCACATCGCGTTGGCGAGCGCCGCGTTGACCGTTGTGGTCCGGACGCCGGAGGCGATCACCCCCGCCTGCTCGGTGCCGCCGAGGCCGCGGACATAGGTCAGTGCCATCTCGCCCGGCCGCATCCGGGCGCCCGACACCATGGCGGCGAGGGTGTCGAGGATCCGGTGCTTGCAGGCGGCGAGGACCTCCGGCGGCAGGGCCTGGTCCCGGGCGGCCGCCATGTAGCGGGCGAGCCGGCCCGTGACGTCCGCCTCGGCCGCCGTCGCCGGCAAGGCCCGCGCGAGCGCGAGGGCGCCCCCGCCCTGGATCAGGCCGCGCCGGGTGGGCGCCGTCACGCGGCGTCCCGCAGGCGGGCGAAGCCGGCGTCGAGGTCGGCCTTGAGATCGGCCGTATCCTCCAGCCCGATGTGGATGCGCAGGGCCGGCCCGCCGGGTGCCCATTGGGTGGCGGTGCGGTAACCGGCGCAGTCGAACGGGATCACGAGGCTCTCGAAGCCGCCCCACGAGAAGCCCATCCCGAACAGCTCCAGCCCGTCCAGCATCGCCGCGACGGCGGCCTCGGGCACCGGCTTCAGGATCAGGCCGAACAGCCCGGAGGCGCCGGAGAAGTCCCGCTTCCAGATCGCGTGGCCCGGATCCTCCGGCAGGCCCGGATGGAGCACGCGCAGCACCTCCGGACGGGCCTGGAGCCACCGTGCCATCTCGAGTCCTGCCCGGCCGTGCTCGCGCAGGCGCAGGTTCATGGTGCGCATGCCCCGCAGGGCCAGGAAGATGTCCTCCGCGCCGGCGCACATGGCGAAATGGTCGAAGGTGCGGCGCACGGCCGGGTAGTACTGCGCGTTGGCCGAAGTCAGGCCGATCAGCAGGTCCGAGCCACCGCTGAGGTACTTGGTGCCGGCCTCGACGGCGATGTCGACGCCGCGCTCGTGCGGCGGGAACAGCAGCGGCGTCGCCCAGGTGTTGTCCATGATCACGCAGGCCCCGCGTGCATGGGCGACCGCGGCGATGGCCGGCACGTCCTGCATCTCGAAGCTCTGCGAACCGGGCGCCTCGACCAGCACGGCCTTGGTGTTCGGCCGCATCAGCTCGGCGATGCCGGCCCCGACGCGGGGGTCGTAGTAGGTCACCGCGACGCCGTAGCGGGCCAGCACCCCGTCGCAGAACTGGCGGGTCGGGCGGTACGCGGAATCGGTGACGAGGAGGTGATCTCCCGCCGAGACCGCGGCCATCAGCGCGACCGTGAGCGCCGCGAGCCCCGAGGGCGTCACCACGGTTCCGGCGGCACCGGCGAGCTCCGTCCAGGCGCTCGTCAGCGCGTCCATGGTGGGCGTCGCCGACGTCCCGTAATTGTAGCGCCCGCGCCGGTGCTTGATCGCGTCGTAGGTCGGGTAGAGGACGGTGGAGCCGCGATAGATCGGCGTGTTGACGAAGCCGTGCTGCTCGCCCGGATCGCGGCCCGCATGGACGAGGCGCGTCGCGGGCGCGAAGCTCTGTTTCGACTCGGGCGAGGGTTTCAGGGACATCGGGGCTCGGCGATCGGTTGCGCTGCGACGCACGAAGCTCCCGGCATCCGGCGAGGTCAAGCCGGGTGCCCGGATCCGCGGCCTCGGGATCGTGCGTGTGCCGCGATCACGGCTTCTCGGGCGGGTCGGAGTTCACCGCCTCCTCGTAGGCCTCCATCCAGGCCGCGCGTTCCTCGGACCCTTCGGGATAGGGGCATTCGCTCACGGGCTTGCCGTAGAGCCGCGCGTTGCGGCCCTGGATGAAGGGGCTGTCGCTGGCTGTTGCCTGGACGTTGGCCAATATCGCCTCCTGAAGACTTGAGGTGGGGCTTCGTTAACGGCCGCGTCGTAAATCTGTTGCCGTCTCCAGTCGCGTTCCGGGTCGTCGCGTGCGTATCCTGCCTTCTCTCCTCGGCGGCGTGCTGGTCCTGGCCTCGACGGCAGTCGTTGCCCTCGTCAGCGCCGACCGCCTCTCCCATCTGGCGCCGGCCCCGACGGTCCGCGCCGCCCGGGCCGAGCCGTCCGCCACGGGCTCGCTGCCGGCACCCGTGAAGGCCGCGCCGGCGACGAAGCCGGCCGCGCCGAACATCCCGAACGGATTCGACACGGAGCGGCTCCACGCGCTGATGCGGGGCGATCCGATCCTGCCGGGACGCTGAGCGGGCTCCCCGGGACCGTCCGGCCGTATCGGCGACCTCGTCCCGAGGCGCCTGAGCGCGGCGCGCATACGTGATGACGGGGTGTCCGGTCGGGGATGACCGGACACCGATGTCCGCCTTCAGCGCGCCGTCCGGAAGACCTGCAGGTCGAGGTCCCGCACCTTCTTGCGCAGGGTGTTCCGGTTCACCCCGAGCAGCTCCGCCGCGCGGATCTGGTTGCCGCGGGTGGCCGCCAGCGCGGCGCCGATCAGCGGCCCCTCGATCTCCCGCAGGATCCGGTGGTACAGGCCCGGGGGCGGCAGCGTGTCCCGGTACCCGGAGAAGTAGTCCGAGAGGTGCCGCTCCACCGCGCTGGACAGGCTCTCGGATTCGCCGCCGGCCTTGCGGGCGCCGCCGTTGGCGTTCTGGGCCGCGGGGGCGGCCAGCGGCAGCGTGTCGAGCTCGGCCTCGATCACCGGGCCGGTGATCGTCTCCTGCGGGTACAGGGCTGCGAGCCGCCGGACGAGGTTCTCCAGCTCGCGGACATTGCCGGGCCAGCGGTAGCGCTTGAGCCGCTCCATGGCGTCGCCGTCGAGCGACTTCCGGGTCAGGCCCTCGCGCTCGACCAGGACGAAGAAGTGGCGGACCAGATCCGGCACGTCCTCGGACCGCTCCCGCAGGGCCGGCAGCCGCAGCGGCACCACGTTGAGGCGGAAGAACAGGTCCTCGCGGAAGATGCCCTGCTGGATCGAGATCCGCAGGTCCTTGTTGGTGGCCGCGATGATCCGGACGTTCGTCTTGATCGGCACCCGGCCACCCACCGTGGTGTACTCGCCCTGCTGCAGGACGCGCAGCAGGCGGGTCTGCGCCTCCATGGGCATGTCGCCGATCTCGTCGAGGAACAGCGTGCCGCCCTCGGCCTGCTCGAACCGCCCGGCGGAGCGCTGGAGCGCCCCCGTGAAGGCGCCCTTCTCGTGGCCGAACAGCTCGGACTCGATCAGGTCGCGCGGGATGGCGGCCATGTTCACGGGCACGAACGGGCCGGTGCGGCGGCGGCCGTAATCGTGCAGCGCCCGGGCGACCAGCTCCTTGCCGGTCCCGGACTCGCCGGTGATCATTACGGTGAGATCGGTGGGCATCAGCCGGGCGAGCGCCCGGTAGATCTCCTGCATGGCGGGCGAGCGCCCGACCAGCGGGATGTCCTCGTTCTCGGGGGGCGCCCCGGCGGGGGCGGTCCCGCGCGGCCGGGAGAGCGCCCGGCCGACGATGGCGATCAGCTCCTTCAGGTCGAAGGGCTTGGGCAGGTACTCGTAGGCGCCCCGCTCGGAGGCGCGGATCGCCGTCATGAAGGTGTTCTGCGCGCTCATGACGATGATCGGCAGCTCGGGCCGCACCCGCTTGATGCGCGGCAGCAAGTCGAACACGTTCTCGTCGGGCATCACCACGTCGGTGATGACGAGGTCGCCCTCCCCCTGCGCGACCCAGCGCCAGAGGGTCGCGCAATTGCCCGTCGAGCGGACCTCGTAGCCCGCCCGTGACAGCGCTTGGTTGAGCACGGTGCGGATCGCGGCGTCGTCGTCGGCGACGATGATGTGGCCGTTCGGCATGACTCTCTACTCAGACCTCCGACGGGGGGCCGGATTTGGGGATCGACATCACGGATCGACCGCCGATTCGCGCCCGTCCCGGGCACTCGACATCGGCAGAAGGATGCGGAACGCCGTGCGGCGCGGGGCGGGATCGCACTCGACGATGCCACCGTGATCGCCGACGATCTTGGCCACCAATGCAAGACCGAGGCCGGACCCCTGCGCCTTGGTGGTGACGAACGGGTCGAACAGGTCGGGCAGCAGGTCGGCCGAGATGCCCGGGCCGTTGTCACGCACCGCCACCTCGATCGGCAGGCTGACCCGCTCGCGCGAGCCCGGCACCTGCAGCCGCAGGCCCGTGCGGAAAGCCGTCGACAGGGTGATTTCGCCTTCGACTGCGTCCGGCCCGATCGCCTCGGCGGCGTTCTTCACGAGGTTGAGGATCACCTGGATCAACTGGTCGCGGCTGCCGAGCACCGGCGGCAGCGACGGGTCGTAGGTCTCGATGAAGCGGATGTGCCGGGCGAACCCGCTCTGGGCCGAGCGCTTCACCTGATCGAGCACCCCGTGGACGTTGACGGCGCCCCGGTCGGAGGGGCGCTCGTCGCCGAACAGCTCCATGCGCTCGACGATGCGGACGATCCGGTCGGACTCGTCGCAGATCAGCCGGGTGAGCATCCGGTCCTCCTCGGCGCCGGTGCTCTCCAGGAGCTGCGCGGCGCCGCGGATCCCCGCCAGCGGGTTCTTGATCTCGTGGGCCAGCATGGCGCCGAGCGCCACCATCGAGCGTGCGGCGCCGCGATGGGTGAGCTGGCGGTTCATCTTGTCGGCGATGGTGCGCTCCTGGAGCATCATCACCACCGCGTCGCCATCGTCGCCGAGCGGGGTCGCGAAGACGTCGACGCTGCGCTCCAGCCCGAGCCGGGGCTGCGTCAGCTCGACCCGGTACTCGCTGACGCTGGCGCCGCGGCGGCGCACCTCGGCCACCAGGGCGATGATGGGCGAGGCGAACGGGATGATGTCGCGCAGGCGGCGGCGCTGCATCAGCCGCGCGGAATAATCGAAGAAGGCTTCGGCGGCGTGGTTGCAGTGGAGGATCCGCTCGTCGCCGTCGATGGTCAGAACCGGCAGCGGCAGGGCGTTGAGGACGGCCTCGGCGGCCGTGTCGCGCCGGGTGCCGGGATTCGGCGGCATGGTGTCGTCGCTCACGCGGCCTCCCGGACCGGGTCCGCCACGCCCGCGAACGCCCGGCCCAACAGGGTCAGGGCGGCGTCGGGATCGGTGGTGGTGAGGAGCGCCGAGCGTTCGGCCGGCTCCAGGGCCCCGCCGGTCTCGGCATAGGCGGCGAGATGCTTGCGCGCGTGGCGGATCCCCATGTCGCGGCCGTAGAGCGACAGGAGTCCCGCATAGTGCTCGGCCGCGAGGGCGGCCTGCTCGGTCCGCGACGGCTCCGGGGCCGGCCGGCCGGCGAGCGCGGCGGCGACCTGCCCGACCAGCCAGGGGCGACCGGTCGCCGCCCGTCCGATCATGACGCCCGCGGCGCCCGAGGCGTCCAGGCTGGCGCGGGCGCTGGCGACGTCGGTCACGTCGCCGTTGGCGATCACCGGGATCGACACGGCCCCGACCACGGCGCGGATCGCCGCCCAGTCGGCCTGACCCTTGTAGAATTGCTGCCGCGTCCGGCCGTGGACCGTGACGGCGTTGAGCCCCAGCCGTTCGGCCCGGACGGCGAGATCGGCGGCGTTGCGGTGCGCGTCGTCCCAGCCCAGACGCATCTTGACGGTCACCGGTATGGCGACTGCGTTGCGCACGGCAGCGAGCAGGCGCTCGGCGTGGTCGAGGTCGCGCATCAGGGCCGAGCCCGAGGCAATGCCCGTCACGATCTTGGCCGGGCAACCCATGTTCACGTCGATCACGTCGGCACCGGCCGCCTCGGCGATCCGGGCCGCCTCCGCCATCGGCCTGGTCTCGCAGCCCGCGAGCTGCACGACGTGGAGGTCGACGCCGTCGCCCTCCGCGCGCAGCACGGCCTCGCCGGCACCCCGGGCGAGTTCCCGGGCCGCCACCATCTCGGAGACCACCGCGTCGGCGCCGCATCGGCGGGCGATCCGGCGCATGTGCAGATCGGTGACACCCGAGAGGGGCGCCAGCAGGCAGAGCGGAGCCGGGTGCGCGCCCCCTTCTACCAGCCGTTCCGGGCGCAGCGCGCTCAAATAATGATCAGTCGCCATTCTGCTCAACAATGAGGCAAACCCGGTCCGCTGGCAAGCGGTGCCGCGCGTTGATTTCGGATCCTCCCCCGCTTAAACGACGGGCAGCCTCCGCGGCAGGCTCTCGGCGGCACTGCTGTCCCGCGCGGTCGCCGCGCGCCCCTCTCTCCGTCGCGAGTTCGTCGCCCATGTCCGCCACCGGCACGCCAGCCAACGGACCCGCCAGCGCGGGAGCCGGCGTCGCCGCGGTGGTGGTGGCGGCCGGCCGCGGCATCCGCATCGGCGGCGGCACGCCCAAGCAGTACCGCCGGGTCGGCGGCCAGGCGGTCCTGACCCGCACCCTGGCGGCGCTCGCCGCGGACGCGGCGATCGCGCGCATCCAGCCGGTGATCGCCGCCGATGCGGCGGAGTTCTTCCGGAGCTGCCTGGAGGAACTCGGGCCCGAGAGCCGCGCCAAGATCACGCAGCCGGTGGAGGGCGGGGCGACGCGCCAGCTCTCCGTGCGCGCCGGCCTCGAGGCCCTGGCGCGCGACGCCGCCCCCGAGATCGTGCTGGTCCACGACGCGGCGCGCCCCTACGTGGATGCCGCGCTGATCGCCCGGGCGATCGCGGCGGGCCGTGACCACGGCGCGGCCGTGCCGGGCGTGCCGGTGACCGATACGGTCAAGCGCGTCGTCGACATCGCGCCCGGCATCGGCCGGGTGCACGAGACCCCGCCCCGGGAGCACCTGCGCGCGGTGCAGACGCCCCAGGCCTTCGTGTTCGGCCCGCTGCTCGGCGCCCACCGGGACGCCGCCGCGCAGGGCCTCGACGGTTTCACCGACGACGGCGCGCTGGCCGAATGGGCCGGCCTGCCGGTGGTGGTGTTCGCGGGCGACGTCGCCAACCGCAAGATCACCCAGCCCGCCGACCTGATTGAGGCGGACCGCGCCTTCGCGTCGGAGATCTCAGAAACGCCAGCGCCGGGAGCCCGCGCCATGACCACCTACGTCACCCGCCTCGGCACCGGCTTCGACGTGCACGCCTTCACCACCGGCGACCATGTCTGGCTCGGCGGCGTGAAGATCCCCGCCGACCGGGGCGTGCTCGCCCATTCCGACGGCGACGTGGCGCTGCACGCGCTGACCGACGCCCTGCTCGGCGCCATCGCGGACGGCGACATCGGCACCCATTTCCCACCCTCCGACGAGCGCTGGCGCGGGGCCTCCTCCGACCAGTTCCTGGCCCATGCCTGCGGGCTGGTCCGCGCCCGCGGCGGCCGCATCGACCACCTCGACATCACGGTCCTCGCCGAGGCCCCGCGCATCGGGAAGCATCGCGAGGAGATCCGGGCGCGCATCGCCGCCATCGCGGGCGTGCCGCTCTCGGCGGTCTCCATCAAGGCGACGACCACCGAGAAGCTCGGCTTCGTCGGCCGGGCGGAAGGTCTCGCCGCCCAGGCGGCCGCGACGATCCGCCTGCCCGAGGAGGATGGTCCCGCCCTCGACGCGCAGGCCGAGACCGCGATGCGGCAGGGCTGACGACCCGCGTTCGCCACCCGGCCGGGGCACGCGACGAGCGACCCCCTCTCCGGTCGGGAGTGGGGGCTCGCGACCGGTACGGAGGTCGCCGGATAGGCGCCGATCCGCCGGCCCGCGACGGCGAGGGGCGCCGCGGAGAGCGCCACCCCCGTCGCGGGGGGGGGCAGGCCGCGTTCCGCCTCAGGCCGCCCGCAGCAGCAGCGCGATCCCCCCGATGGCCAGCGCCGCCATGGTCAGGAGGATGCCGCCGCCCCGGCAGGCGAACTGGCGCGGGGAATTCGGGGGGGCGAACATCCCGATCGGATGCAGGATCCGGCCGAGCAGCAGGGCGACCAGCAGGGCCTGGACCAATCCGTGGCCGCCGCCGCCCGCCTCCAGCAGGCCGATCACGATGAGCGCCAGCGGCACGTATTCGGAGAAGTTGGCGTGCGAGCGGACGCGCTTGAGCATCGCGTCGTCGCCCCCGTCGCCGACCAGGACGTTGCCGGAGACCCGGCTGGCCATGACCCATCCCGACAGGCCGAGATACACGAGGGCGAGCAGCCCGGCATAGAAGGCCGTGGTCGCGGGGAAGATCATGGAACGGGTATCTCCGAACGGGGCTCCGGTCCTTGAGCCGGGGCCGGCCTTGGGTCACAACACGAGATAGGGCGACGCCGCCCGAGGAGAGCCCGTCCGCAATGGTCGACGACGCAGAGCTTCTCCCCCGCGCCGAGGCGCTGGTGACGGCCTACACGGCCGCCGGACGCACGATCGCCACGGCCGAATCCTGCACGGGCGGCCTCGTGGCCGGCCTGCTCACCGCCGTGCCGGGCTCCTCCGCGGTGGTGGAGCGCGGCTTCGTCACCTACTCGAACGCGGCCAAGGCCGAGGCGATCGGCGTGCCGATGGACCTGATCCGCCAGCACGGCGCCGTCAGCGAGCCGGTGGCGCGGGCGATGGCTGCCGGAGCGCTCACCGCATCGCGAGCCACCGTCGCGGTGGCGATCACCGGGATCGCCGGCCCGGGCGGTGGCAGCGCCGAGAAGCCGGTCGGGCTGGTGCATTTCGGGCTCGCCCTGCGGGACGGCGGTGTCCGCCATCTGGAACGGCGCTACGGCGATCGCGGGCGCGCGGGCATCCGGCGCGCTGCCGTGGCCGACGCGCTCGGCCTGCTGGAGGAGGCGCTCGGCGCCTGATCGCGGAACGGGAGGGGCGGTGCATGGACACGGTGACGACCCGCCTCTGCATCGTCGGCGGAGGCCCCGCCGGGATGATGGCCGGCCTGCTCTTCGCCCGCGCCGGCATCGCCGTGACCGTGCTGGAGAAGCACGCGGATTTCCTGCGCGATTTCCGCGGGGACACGATCCATCCCTCGACCCTCGACTTGATGGACGAGCTGGGCTTCACCGAGCGCTTCCGCGCCCTCCCCCAGCGGCGCGTCGAGAATTTTTCGGGCGTCGTCAACGGACGCAGCTACCGGGTCGCCGATTTCAGCCGGTTGCCGACCCGGAACCGCTTCCTGTCCTTCATGCCGCAATGGGACTTTTTGGACTTCCTCGCCGGCGAGGCCGTGCGCTACCCGGCTTTCCGCCTGATCCGCCGGACCGAGGCGCAGGACCTGATCGAGACGGACGGCCGCATCGCGGGCGTGCGCGCCGCGGGGCCGGACGGTCCGGTCGAGATCCGGTCCGAGCTGGTGCTCTGCGCGGATGGGCGCCACTCCCGGATGCGCGACTGCGCCGGCTTCTCGCCCCGCGCCTTCGGCGCGCCGATCGACGTGCTGTGGTTCCGCCTGCCGCGCCGGGACGGCGACCCGGAGGCGGCGGCCGGGCGGTTCGGGCCGGGGCGGATCCTGATCACCCTCGACCGGGGGGATGAATGGCAATGCGCCTACGTGGTGCCGAAGGGCGGCGACGCCGCGCTCCGCGCCACGGGGTTGCCGGCCTTCCGGGCGCGGGTGGCGGCGATCGCGCCGTTCCTGGCCGACCGGACCGAGGCCATCGCCGACTGGGACGCCGTCAAGCTCCTGACCGTCACGGTCGACCGGCTGGAGCGCTGGCACCGTCCGGGCCTGCTCTGCATCGGGGATGCCGCGCACGCCATGTCGCCGGTGGGCGGCGTCGGGATCAACCTCGCGATCCAGGATGCCGTGGCGGCCGCCAACCTCCTCGCCGAGCCCCTGCGGGCGGGCCGCCTCGCCGAGGCCGATCTCGCCCGCGTCCAGGCCCGGCGGATGTTCCCGGTGCGGGCGACGCAGGCGCTGCAGCGGATGATCCAGTCCCGGGTGATCGCCGCGTCGCTGGCGGCCGACGCGCCGTTCCGGGCGCCGCTGGTCCTGCGCCTCCTCGACGCGCTGCCGCGGCTGCAGGTCCTGCCGGCACGGATGATCGGCATGGGCGTGCGGCCCGAGCATGTGCGCGTGCCGCTGCGCGCCTGACGGGCCCTCGCTTCGGTCCCCGCGCGGCGACGGACGGGCTAAGCCCCCGCGCCGTACATCCGGTTTGCCCGCCCCTCGAAGGCGTCGGTGAATTTGCGGAAGGCGCGGTCGAACATCGTGCCCATGAGCAGCCCCAGGGTGCGGCTCTTGAACTCGTAGGTGATGAAGAAGTCGACGTTGCAGCCGCCGTTCGGCGCCTCCTTGAACAGCCAGCGATTCTCCAGGTGCCGGAACGGGCCGTCGATATACTCGGCGACGATCTTGAGGTTCGCCGGATCGAGGCTGACCCGGGTGGTGAAGCGCTCGCGGATCGCCTTGTAGCCCACGCCCATCTCGGCGATCAGCACCTGCCCGCCCTCGGGCATATCCTGACGGCGGATCACCCGCAGGGATTCGCAGAGCGGCAGGAACTCGGGATAGCGCTCGACGTCGGCTACGAGATCGTACATCTGCTGCGGCGAATGCTTCACCGTGCGGGTGACCCGGAAGGACGGCATGGTCGTCGGATTTCCTCAGGCCGAGAGCGCGGGCGGCAGTTTTGCCAGGCGTGCCGCTTGCAAACGCGCGAAATCCTCGCCCGCGTGGTGCGACGAACGCGTCAGAGGCGTGGCCGACACCAGCAGAAAGCCCTTGGCGTAGGCGGTGGTCTCGTAGGTCTTGAACTCGTCGGGGGGGACGAAGCGCACGACCTCGTGGTGCTTCTTCGAGGGCTGCAGGTACTGGCCGACGGTCAGGAAGTCGACGTCGGCCGAGCGCAGGTCGTCCATGAGTTGGAGCACCTCGTTCCGCTCCTCGCCAAGCCCGACCATGATGCCGGACTTGGTGAAGATCGCCGGGTCGAGTTCCTTCACCTGCTGGAGCAGGCGCACCGAGTGGAAGTAGCGGGCGCCCGGCCGCACCGTCAGGTACTTGGCCGGCACGGTCTCCAGGTTGTGGTTGAACACATCGGGCTTGGCTGCGACCACGACCTCGAGGGCGCCGTCCTTGCGCAGGAAGTCGGGGGTCAGGATCTCGACCGTCGTGCCGGGGCTCGCCCGCCGGATCGCCGCGATGGTGCGGGCGAAGTGCGCGGCGCCGCCGTCCTTGAGGTCGTCCCGGTCCACCGAGGTGATGACCACGTGATGCAGGCCGAGCTTGGCGACCGAATCGCCGATCTTCTCGGGTTCCGCGGCGTCGAGGGCGTCCGGCAGGCCGGTGCGCACGTTGCAGAAGGCACAGGCCCGCGTGCAGGTGTCGCCCATGATCATGAAGGTGGCGTGCCGCTTCTCCCAGCACTCGCCGATATTGGGGCAGCCGGCCTCCTCGCAGACCGTGACCAGCCCGTGCTCGCGCACGATCTTCTGGGTCTCGGTCCAGGCCTTGGAGCCCGGCGCCTTCACGCGGATCCAGTCCGGCTTCTTGGCCTGGACGGGCTGGTCGGGCCTGTGCGCCTTCTCGGGATGACGCAGGCGCGCCGTGCGCGGATCGTTCTTCAGGATGTCGAGGACGACGGCCATGGGTCGGGGGCTGCCACACCGCGGGGGGCGCCCTTGGGCGCGGTCGGGATCGCCCTGACTTAAGGTGCAAGCCCGCCCGCCGCAAACCGCCGCGACGCCGGGCCGCCCCGCGGCGGTTGAGGGTGCGGCCGTTCCGTCAGATCCCCAGCGCCCGGACGAACAGCCCGGCCAGCACCGCCCCGACCAGGGGCGCGGCCACCGGGATCAGCGCGTAGCCCCAGTCGGAGGTGCCCTTGCCGGCGATCGGCAGCACCGCGTGCGCCACGCGCGGCCCGAGGTCGCGGGCCGGGTTGATGGCGTAGCCGGTAGTGCCGCCGAGCGACAGGCCGATGCCCCAGACCAGCATGCCGACCATGTAGGGCGCCACGCCCCGCGGGATCGCCCCGGCCGAGCCCAGCGTCGTGGTCACGAGGGCGGAGATCGTCAGGATCAGGAAGAAGGTCGCGATGATCTCGGAGATCCAGTTGGCCTTCGCGTCGCGGATCGCCGGCCCGGTGCAGAAGCAGGCGAGCTTGAGGCCGGGATCCTGGGTCGCGCCCCAGTGCGGCAGGTAGTGGAGCCAGACGAGCACGGCGCCCACGAAGGCGCCGAGCATCTGGGCCGGGATGTAGGTGGCGAGCTTGCTGAAATCGCCGGAGCTGACGGCGCCCGCCACGGTGACCGCCGGGTTGATGTGGGCGTCGGCGCTGCCGGTGGCGTTGGCCACGAAGACCCCGGCGAGGACCGCGAAGGCCCAGCCCGCCGTGATGGCGATCCAGCCGGCATTCTCGCCCTTGGAATGCTTGAGCAGGGCGCCGGCGACGACGCCGTCGCCGAGCACGATCAAGGTCATCGTGCCCAGGAATTCGCCCAGGAAAGGTGATGTCATCGTCCTGTCTCCCCCGTTCGCTGCTTTTTGTAAGTGGCCAAAGCTTGTGCGAGCGCGTGATCGCCGGAGGCGGTCACCGAATGTCTGCCCTTCTCCCGTCTGTGCCCTCATCCCGGGAGCGGGCGCGCAGCGGTGGCCTCTAAGGAGTCCTCCGCTGCGCGATACTTGGAAGGCTCCTGCGAGGCGGCTTCGCCGCCCTCCGGACGAGGTCGCGCCCGGGACTGGCCGGTTCGCGACGGTTCCAGGCCCGCGCGCCGGGCCTGCGCGCCGGTCCCGTCAACCCTCGTCGGTCTTCCAGTCGAAGGACCGCTGCACCGCCCGCGCCCAGGTGGCGGCGATCTTCTCGCGCTGGCCGGCATCCATCTTCGGCGTCCAACGCTGGTCGACGCCCCAGTTGCGCTTGAGGTCGTCGAGCCCCTTCCAGTACCCGACCGCGAGGCCCGCCGCGTAGGCGGCACCGAGCGCCGTCGTCTCGGCCACCTTCGGGCGCACCACCGGCACGTCGAGCATGTCGGCCTGGAACTGCATCAGCGTGTTGTTGGCGACCATGCCGCCGTCGGCGCGCAATTCCTTGACGGGAATGCCGGAATCCTTCGCCATCGCATCCAGCACTTCGTGGGTCTGGAAGGCGGTCGCCTCCAGCACCGAGCGGGCGATGTGGCCGCGGTTGACGTAGCGGGTCAGGCCGATGATCAGGCCGCGGGCGCCCTCGTTCCAGTGCGGCGCATAGAGGCCCGAGAAGGCCGGAACGAAGTAGACGCCGCCATTGTCCTCGACCGTCGTGGCGAGTGTCTCGACTTCGGCGGAGTCCTTGATCATGTGCAGGTTGTCGCGCAGCCACTGCACCAGGGCCCCCGTGATGGCGATCGAGCCCTCCAGCGCGTAGGCGGGCTTCTGGCCGTCCAGGCGGTAGGCCAGAGTCGTGACGAGGCCGGCCTTCGAG
>Ga0160428_1001446_pt1 | contig 17893 bp, 24 predicted proteins | sample SolpanmetagenomM_FD_108198 | JGI IMG/M metagenome (GOLD analysis project Ga0160428, IMG submission 108198) | Solar panel surface microbial communities from Lawrence Berkeley National Laboratory, California, USA - M | ecosystem: Engineered > Built environment > Solar panel > Unclassified ... | reverse complement strand
GCCTGCACCTCGTCTGGATGCATCAGCCCCTCATGGCGACGCCCGGCATCGTGCGCCGGCACCGCTCCGTCCAGCGCCACATGCACGGGCCCAAGGGCGGCGTCCCGTCCGCGACGGTCCGGACCGCCTCGGGCACCCGTCTGCAGGACCCGGAGGTCATCGCCCACGAGGAAAAGATGGCTGCGATCTGGCGCGGCACCGGCCTCGACCGCGGCGCCTCGGACACCGCTCGCGTCCTGCGCCTCGCCGGGTCGTACAACGCGAAATCCGGGCAGGTCGCGAGGCTGGTCTGGCCGGCATCCTGGACCGACGTGGTCGAGCACGATTTCGAGGATCTCGCCGGCGCCTTCTTGCCCTTCACCCGCGACCAGATGGCCTGCCTCAAGGCCGAGCGCCAGGCGTCCTACGAGCAGCGCGAGCGGGCCCGCCAGGAGCGCCGCGCCGAGCAGGAGGCAGCTGGCATCCCGTTCGTGGAAAAGAAGCCCCGCCGCCGGATTTCCGGCGGGTACTGGGCGAGCGTTGTCGAGGCCCTCGACGCCATTCGGGTGAACCGGTGGGGCGGGACTCCTCCCGAGGGCAAGCGCGACTGGTGGGCATTCCTAAGCGCCTGCGCCATCGCCCAGGACGAGGGCGGGGACGCCGTGTCATGGGCATCGCGCCTTGCCGGTCTCGCCGGGCTGCCCGAGGCCGAGCTCCGGACCAGCCTCGGCGCCCTGGAGCGCATCCTTCGTCGTGGCGAGGCCGGAGAGACGAGCGGCGACGATGCCAAGCGCCCGGTCGGCTACGTTTACTCGAAGGCGCGGATGCTCAGCCTCCTCGGCCTGTCCGAGGACGACGCCCGGGCCGCCGGTGCCGAAGCGCTGCTCCTCGGCGGCGTCGCTCGGTCTGAGCGGGAGCGCAGCGCGTCCCGTCGCGCCGAGGCCGGCGGCACACCCCGCACCGTCACCATCTCCGCCCGGCTGGCCGACGGTCGCGAGGCCCTCGCCCTGCAGGCGGCCGGCAAGCCCATGCGTGAGATCGTCAAGGCCTTCGTCGGACGCCGTCGCGAGACGAGCCTGCGCCGGGCTATGGCGGAGGCAGCTGCGGAGACCCCCGTCGAGACCCTGTCCGAGACCGTCGCGGTCGCCCCTGTCGAAACCGCTCCCGAGACCGTCGAGGGGCAGTCCGTCTCGGTCCCTCACGGTTCGACCGCTACTATAGTGGCCATGCCGGGGGGCAAGCCCCCCTCAGGCGCCGAGACCGCTCCCGAGCCCTTCCGCCACCCCCTTCTGGACCTGCCGGAAGGCAGTTTCGACGCCCCGGCCCGCTCATGCCACCAGGGAGCCCCGTACAGCGCATCGACCATCCGGATGAAGGCTCACACCACACTGTCGTCGCGAGCCCCTCTCCCGGCCTTCCCTGCGCCTCGGCCCGGAGCCGATCCGCTCCCGAACGCCCCGTTCCCCGATGCCGGAAGGGTCGCAGTCCCGGCCTTCCTGCTGAGGGTCCTGGGACCGGCCGGGTGCCGCCTCTCTCCTTGATGCAGGCTCGGCAGCGGGGTACTATCTCCATCGCCGACAGGTCCTCGATGCAGCACATCTTGGGAAGCCCGCTCCGCCGCAAGGTTGGGCGGGCTTCGTCGTTTCGGTTCCATCAGGCAGGGACCGCGAGGGGCACGACCTGGCTCCGCCTCCCTCCCGTCCCGGCCCCGACGCGCGCACGCTCTCCTGACCGTCCTCAGGAGCCCTGCCGTGTCCGCTGCCCTCGCCCTCGCCGCCGCCCCGCCCGCCGAACCGTCGCTGCCCCCGGCCTGCGTCGAGCATGACAGGTCGGGAGGGTACCGAGCCCGAGTGACCCGCCATGCCGTCCGGCGCTTCGCCGACCGGGTGCTCGGCCTAGAGGAGGTCCTGGAGGGCCTGACGGACCGGGACGCCGTCGACGCGCTCCGGGGCATGGGCGTCGACGTCCGGGGCATCACCAGCTTTCTCGCCTTCTACGGCTACCCCGGGCCGAGGTGGGGCGCGAACGGCGTCACCGTCGGACGCGTCGGACTGGTGCTCGCCGGCGACCGGGTCGTCACCGTCGTAGTGCGGGGCGCCTGAGCCGCTCCTGGCGTGGCCTGGAACTGGCCACGGCCCGACGCGCACCGTGGCTGCATCCCGGCCGCATCGGCGGCCTTCCGAGGCTGCCCCCGTGCCCCAACTCCCTGCCGCCTACGCCTGGCTCTCCAAGGAGGCCGCCCCCCGCGTGCTCGTCGAGGCCCTCGCCCTGTTCGGGACGAAGGAGACCCCGGGCGCCGCATCGAATCCCGCTATCCTGGGCTGGGCCCGCGAGGTCGGCGCCGCCGGCGCTTACGTGAACGACGGCATCGCCTGGTGCGGGCTCTTCGTCGCCACGGTCGTGAAGCGCGCTGGTTTCGCGCCGGTCTCCGCACCCCTCTGGGCCCGCAACTGGGCCGGCTTCGGCACCAAGGCCGTCAAGCCGTCCCTCGGCGACGTCTTGGTGTTCGAGCGTGCCGGGGGCGGCGGCCACGTCGGCATTTACGTCGGCGAGGACGCCACCGCCTACCACGTCCTCGGCGGCAACCAGGGTGACGCCGTCAGCATCGCCCGCGTCGCCAAGGACCGCTGCCTCGCCGTCCGGCGCTGTCCCTGGAAGCTCGCCCAGCCCGCCAACGTCCGCCCGATCCGGCTCGCCGCCGGGGGCGCCCTCTCGACCAACGAGGCCTGACCCATGCCGCCCCTCGACATCATCATCGCCATCCTCATGGTCGTCTTCCTGGTTTGGGTGGACGAGCATCCGCTCGACCGGCTCGTCTCCGCCCTGCTCCTAGCCAGCGTTTGCGTCGGCCAGGACCTGCCCGTTCTCAGAGGCTCGCTCGCGGTCATCGCGCTCGTCGCGTGGATCGCGAGGGCGGTCGTCTCCGACCGGAAGATCTCGAAGCGCCAGCCCGCCACGCCGCCGGCCCAAGGATGTCCGCGCACGAGCTGATGGGGCTGTACGAGGACATCGCCATGTCGCAGCGCCTCCGGGCGTCGACTGAACGCATTGACCACGTCCGTGCCGGCGCGCTCATGGAGATGGCCATCGACCAAGCGGCAGGCCCGAGGCGCGGCCTGTGACCGCGTTCCTCAGCCTGCTGGGTTCCGGGCTCGGCCCCGCCGGCATTGCGGCGCTCCTCGTGGGCGCCGTCGTCGCGGCCCGCGTCTACCTCGGCAAGGTCGGGGCACTCGCCGTCGGCGCCGGTGGTCTGCTGCTGGTCGCCTACCTCGCCGGCGCCCGGCAAGCGACCGTCGCGACCGATCTCGCCGCCGCGCAGGCCGAGGCCGTCACCGCCCGGGCCGCCCTCGCGGAGGAACGGCGCCAGGTCCTCGCCGCGGCGTCCATTGCGGCAGCCGACGCCCGCCGGGCCATGGCGGCCGAAGACGAGGCCCAGGCTTCCGCCGCCCGGCTCCGCGAGCTCGAAACGGCGGTCGCCGGGGATTCGGTTTCGCCCTGCGCCACGGCCGACGACGCCCGCCGCCTGAGGGGGGCTCTGATGCGCCTCGCCATCCTCCCCGCCGTGGCAGCCCTCGGCTTCATGCTCGGGGGCTGCCCCGACAAGGTGGCCCTCGACCTCTCGACCCGTCCGGCCCTGCCGCCGGTGCCTGCCGACCTGGCAGCGTGCTTCGCGCGCACCTTCCCGGAGATCCCCGACGCCGCCTTCGGGCGCGCCGCGGCGGTCCGGATCATCGCCAACGCCAAGCTGCTCGACCGCGCCAAGACGGCTTGCGGCGAGCGGGCCCTCGCCTGGATCGCTGACGTCCACGCCGAGTACGGGAGACACTGACGTGGACGCCATCCTCACCAACCTCATCGGGGACGCCAAGCCCCTCGGCATCATCGCCGGCATCCTCGGGGCCCTGCTCCTGGCATGGCCGTGGATACGGAAGAACTTCCGCGAGAGCTCGGACGCCGAGGCCATCCGGGTCGCCGGGGATGCCCTCCGCAAGGAGATGGGCGAGCTCCTCGACAAGGAGCAGGCTCGGGTCGTCACGCTCACCGGCGCGCTGGAGGAGGCTTCCACCCAGGTCCGTGCCCTCCGGGGCGAGAACGGGTCGCTCCAGGCCGACATCGCGTCCCTGCGCCGCGAGGTCCGGGCCATGGTTCGCATGTGCCTGTCGATGCGGCGCGCCATGCAGCGGGCCGTCGACACCGGCGACGTCTCCCCCCTGCGCCTCTGGCTCGACCTCAACCCGTCCGACGAGGACGAGGCCGACGCGAGGCCTGCGGCGTGACCCCTTCGGCCGCCCTCGTCGCCTTGGCCTGCTACGTGGCCACCCCAGCGCCCCTCGTGGGATCGGACGTGCACCGCGCGCTCCGGGGCGAGGCCGTGGCCGCCGCACCTGCCCTGCAAGTCGTCGCCGAGGCGGTCCGGGGCGCGGCCGCGCTGCATTCGAGGGGACGCCGCCATGCCCGTTGAGCTCGCCACCGCCGCCGTCGTCGAGGTCGCCAACCGCTTGGTTGAGCGCCGCCGGTGGTTCCTTGAGCTTCCCGACGACCGCCCGCTGCCCGACGACCTCGCGGCCGCGCTGGAGCGGGCCCTGGCCGCCCTCGATGCCGCGGAGGCCGCGGAGGCCGCGCGTGACCGAAGCTGACCCCTGCCGACGGGCCCTGAGCCTGAGCGAGGAGGCGGCCCTGTTCGCCGTGGATGCGCTGCGGGCTGCCCGGCACGTCATGTCCGGAAATCCGGCGGGCGAGGCCGACGCGGCCTACCTCGCCGTCTACGTGACGCTCGCCGCGGCCGCCCTCGGGCAGGACCGCCGGAATGTCGGCGCGACCCCTGGTGGTATGCCGACTGAATCGCTTTAATCGCTGCAGCCCTCGAAGAGGGTCGGCCCCGGCCGGTGCGCTAACACCGGTGCCCGGGGCCTAACTCCTGACAACGGATGGTCCCGTGTCCGAAGCTGCCAGCCACCATAACACGTCCCTGGTCCCCGTCTCGCCCGGCCAGCGCGCATCCACCTTCATCTTCGATGGCAAGCCGATCCGCGTCGGAGGAACGCCCGAAGCGCCGCTGTTCGTCGCCGAGGACGTCTGCGGGGTCCTCGGCCTCGGCAAGCACCGTGACGCCCTGTCCGAGCTGGACGCCGACGAAAGGGGGTCGCTTCAGGTGGACACCCTCGGTGGTCGCCAGGTCGTGGCTGCCGTCACCGAGGGCGGCATGTACACCCTCATCTTGCGGTGCCGGACCGCGACGACCCCGGGATCGGTCCCGCACCGGTTCCGCCGGTGGGTCACCAGCGAGGTCCTGCCCGAGATCCGTCGGACGGGCACCTACGCCGCCCCCGCCGTCCCGCAGGCGTTCGCCATCGACGTGCGCGACCCGGCGCAGATCTCCGTCATCGCCCTGCAACTCCTCCAGGTGAACCAGGAGCTCGTCGCCGAGAACGCCCAGGCCAAACAGGCCCTCGTTGTTGTCGGGAACCGGGCCGTCACCGCCGAGGCCGCCGTCGAGGAACAGCGCCCCATGGTGGACGCCTACCTCGCGTTCCTCGACGACGACGGCCTGTGCACGCTCTCGACCGCCGCTCGGGCCATCGACGCCCCCCAGGGCCTGTTCTTCAAGTAGCTGCGGGAGCGCGGGTTCTGCTTCGACCGCGAGGGATTCCTGCAGCCGCGGGCGGACCTGCGGAAGGACGGGCACCTGAAGGTGAAGATGGGCCCGGTCGAATACGGACGCCGGCGCATGCAGACGATGGTGACCCGCTCGGGCCTGGTGTGGCTGCGGCACCGCTGGCTCGCCGGGCCCGGCCGGCCGGACGCTCGCCCTCCAGGCCGCCGTCGCGGCCAAGCAGGGCTCCCTGCCGGGCATCTGAGCCCGCGCATCTAATCTGTACCGAAGTCCCACTCGCTACCGATGGGCCGGCCCGCCTCCAGCGCGGCCGGCCCCGAACCCCCGATTTCAGGAGGCCCGCGTGGCCGAGTACCAAGTCCACATCGAGGAGCTCATCGCCGAGAGCGTCGCGAAGGAGCGCCGCGCCGATGAGAAGGCGTCGTTCCGGAACCGGCGGGATGCCGCCGGGGAGGCCCTGAAGGCCAAGCGCGCCGCGGTAGAGGCCCGGGCCGCCGAGCGACGTGCCGCCGCAAATCCGGCGCAGGATACCGAGGGCGGCAACGGCGGCCCCGACCTGGAAACGCCGCCGACGTTCGAGGCGTTGGAGCGCATCGGCGAGGCGGCGTTCGGCGAGCTATGGGAAGCGAAGCTCGGCGCGGCCATCGGCGAGCCGGACCGTACGATGCGCCGGTTCCGGGCCGGCGAGATGGCCACGACCCCGCGCGCGGTCGCCCAGGCCCGGCTTTGGGCGATAGAGCACGCCGCGGCGCTCCTCCACGCTGCCGGCGAGACGGATCTCGCCGGCGAGGTCGACGCCCATCTGCAGGCGATGCGCCTCCGGTCCGAGGAGCGCGCCCGCGCCGTGCACGCGGCCAACGTCGCCCGCGCCGCGGCGGCCAAGGCCAAGGGGTAGTCAGTCCCCGGACGAGAGGTCGCCCGTCCCGCGGCGGGGACACTCGTCCACGCCGACCATCTCACCGTAGAGCCGCAGGGCCTCCGGGCGCCCGGCGTCCTGGGTCACGATGAAATTCCCGCACCGACCATCCGGCAGGTCCCACCGGCCGCCGAAGCCTGGGGCGCGCCCGCGGGTACTCGTGCCGGTTCCCACGATCCGGCGGACGACCCTGCCGGTGCGGGGATCCTGCAGGCCGCACTCGACGCGGACGCGCCACGTGGCCGGGCCAGCCGGCTCGGCGTCGACGTAGCCGTAGCGCTGCAGGCCACCCGGCGCCGGCTCGGTCACCGCCCAGCGCCAGCCGGAGTTGAAGTCCGGCCAGAGCTCGGCCGAGACCGCGGCGGAAGGAACGAGGGCGACAAGGGCAAGGATAGCGACACGCATTCTTGGGCTCCATCATGTGGGGTCAAGGGCCCACGCCGAGCCGTCGGCTTCGAGCCAGACAGCGGCGGCGCGGGTGATGATCTCGCCGGTGTCCCGGCGCCGGAACCCGGCCTCAGTCAGGCGGTACCCGAAGCGAACCGCGTCCCCTGGGCGGGACTTTTCGGAAGGCTCGCCGACCACGACCACGTGGACGTCCCGGGCGCCCGTCCGGAGGCAGCGCAGCCGCCCGGGCTCCGACGCCCGGAAGGAGCAGTCCCGCAGGGCCAGGGTTGGCACATGGGCGACGACGCGGCCGCCCCGGCGGACGCTGAAGAGCCGCATCCGCCGGTGCCAGTACGCCGCGACTGGCACGGATCGCCTCAGAGGGAGACGAGGCTGTAGGGGCCCAGCGACGGGAGCGGCCGGAACATCCGCGCGACCGCCTCCGTCTCCAGCGCGAGGCGCAGGGCTTCCTCCTCGCCGAGGCGGCCGGCCGCCCGGAGGCGGATGATGCGGTCGAGGCGCAGGCAGCATGCGATGGCGAGGAGGCCGCATACCGTGCGGGCGGTCCAGAGGCCGCGGACGCGGCCCCGGACGGCTGAGAGGGTTTCATCGCGCATGGACGAGCTCCCCCTTGGCGTAGAGGAAGGCCTCGGCGGCCTGCGCGGCGGCGTCCGCCGGGGCGAGCGCTCCGTATCGGACAGCCGCTTGCAGGGCCTCTAAGTGGCTGTCCCCGACTGAGGCGGCCGAGCCCGAGATGCGCCCCTCCGTGACCGCGTCCCGGAGGAAGCGCTGGAAGAGCTCGACAATGGCCGAACCCGCGATGGAAGGCTTCCGATGCTGCATCGTCGCCTCCTTAGTTGGCCAGCTTCGGATCGGACCTCAAAGCCACCAGCCGTTCGATTGCCCGGCGCAGCGGACGCATGCTGCCCCCGCGCCAGCCCTCCAGGGCCCGCATCTCCGAGCGATCCAGATCCGGCGCCCAAGAGGCATCCGAGCCAGTCTCCCGGCGGATGGCCCGCATGATGCCCCGCGTCACGACGGGGAGGTCCTGCCTGCGCGGCGAGGGCCAGGACACGCAGACCAGTCGGTCCAAGAGGGGGCCGGCGAGCGGCTCGCGGCGGTTGGCCGTCACGATGACGGACAGGCCGGAGAGGTCGGTGTCAGCCTCCAGGCCCGGGTCACGGTACGCGTGCCGCCGGGAGGGCTCGGTCATCGCGAGGAGCGCCGCGGCGAGCGAGCCGTTGGTGTCGCTCGTCGCGATCTTGTCGAGCTCGTCCATCACCAGGGCGACCGTCGCATTGCCGGCCGAGAGCATGAGTTGGGCCGGCACCGAAACTCGGACGGTGCTGTACATCCGGCTCGTGCCCCCGAAGCTGGCCCCATCCCCGTTGCCGCCGCACGGCATAAGTGTCGTGGGCAGGCCGACCGCCTCGCAGAGGTCGACGGCGAACTCCGTCTTGCCAGAGCCCTGCGGGCCGATCAGCGCCGTAGCGGGCAGCGTCATCCGGTCCCGGCCCGTCACTGGCGCGAGAATGCGGCGGATCTGCTCCGCGGCCCAAGGCCGGCTCTCGACGAGCCGCTCGCGGATCTCTGCGAGGTCTGGCACCGCGACTGACGGCAGGGGGGCCTTGGCGCTCGTGCGGTAGGCCACCATCGGCCCCTTGGCGAGATGATCCAGACTCCCGGAGACGAGCGGGCGCAGCGTCGGGCCGTCAGCGGGGGTCGGACGCGCCGGCTCGGCGTAGACCTTGCGGGCTGGCCGCAGCGGGGCCCGGTACGTGCGCTCAAGGTCGAGGACGTCCACGTCGATGTCGCCATCGTCCTCGGCGGGGCGCAGGAATCCTGCCGGGTCCTCCTCGCTCGGAGCCGCCGTCGCTGCCTCGTGGAGCAGCACGGCCTCGGAGACCATCGCGAGCTCGTGGGCGGCCTTGAGGCGGGCGGGGAGCCGGGGGCGAGCCTTCGTCACGTCCCGGTCATCACCCGTAACGACGGCAAGCGCCTCGTAGAGTGTCACCGTGGTCTGCAGGAACCCAAGCGACGTATGCTCGCCGGTTTCCAGCAGTTCGCGCACCTGGCAAACGAGGTTTTTGGCGCCCCTGCGGTCGCCGAGCATCATCAGGTAGGCTGCCGCCTGGGTGGCCCAGCGATGGTGCTGAAGCTTCAGCGTCCCCTTCGGCTTCTCCCCGGCGACCATGTGGCAGCCGTTCATGACGATCTCGATCATGCCCGCGTCCGCCTCCAACGAGAGCTCGGCGAACGATGTGGCCATCACCGGGTGCATCTGCCACGCACGGGGTTCTGTCAGGACCTGGTTCGCCCAACGCTTGGCCTCGGCTGGCACGTCGGGCACCTCGGCCCCGTGCAAGAGCTCGTCGAGCGTGTGGACGTAGGTGCGGGGGCGGGACTGGGCGGCGCGCTCGGCGGCGAGGATCTCGACGCGCATGACGGCAACGGCCGCCTCGAAAGGCTGCTTCTTCATCGGCTTCACTCCGTGTGCGACCGAGGCCGGTGCCTCAAATGCGCATCCCCCCGGTATTAGGGGTGACCCGTTAAGGAAAGGTTGCCCTATTCGGGGCGCAGGGGTTTTCCACGGCGGGCGAGCCGGAGCCCGTCGGCGGCGTTCTGCGCTGCGGCCAGGGCCTCATCGACGCGGTCGACGAAGTGGAGCGATTGCTCTGCATGGGTGTCTGCGTACCGGGCGAGCGCGACCATCAGCCAGCCCATCCCCTCGGCGTCATCGTGGCTGGACATGCGGGCGAGCGCCTGGAGCACCGCCGGGGGCAGCCCTCCGCGGGCGAGGCGCTCGGGCTGCAGGTTCCTGCGGTTAATGCCGAACACCTCGGCCAAAGCCATCGTCCACCCGCCCGGCCAGAGCCTTAACGCCGCGGCGTCGACGGCCGGCGCCAGCGCCGCGTTCGTCGCGTCCCGGTCGAGCGGCTGCGGCTCACCCTCGCCGATCAGGAAGGGGCGTCTCTCCGTGTCGTAGGCGAGCGCAAGGTGCCCGACGCGCCCGACGACGGTCCAGCCCTCAGGCGAGGGCCAGTGCTCCGGATCCATGTGCTGAAGGATGACGTCCATGCCGCCCGGGATATCACGCCCAGGGTCGGGCGCCAGCGGCCTAGCGGACCGCCCGGTTCCGTGAGCGGCGAGCCAGGGAGCGGTACGCCATCGAGCCGAGGGCCGCGAGCGCGAGGAGCGCTACGGCGGTCGCCCCGATGAGGTCCTGGAGGGTCACGACGAACAATGTGCCCTCCCGTTTAGCTTTGCCCTCCCGCGGACGGGAGGAACCGCGCGTCCGTATCCTGGATGCCCGTAGCCAATGGCCTGCCCTCCCGCGACCGAGAGAAACACCCAAAAGAGTAAGCGCGCCGCCCGCCCGGTCAAGGCCGCCCCGCCATCGCCTTGTGGATAGCGAGACCTCGCGGGAGCCTCCTTCCAGAGCGGAACGGGAGGCGATTCGGATGGACGGGCAGAACAGGGCGCACTCAGCAGGGACGGCGGTGCACCCCGCCCGGGCCATCGGCTTCGAGGCCTTGGTTGCAGGCCTGGAGCGAGCCCGCGCGGCCGGCTTCGTCAGCTGGAAGGTCTGCCCCGATACCGGCCTGCACCTCTACTGCTACACGCAGCGGTGCGTGTACGACCACGGCTGGGACACGTTCTCGCTCATGGCCCGCGGCCTGATAGTCGACCCTATCCGGGGCGTCGTCGTCGCCACCCCATTCCCGAAGTTCTTCAACCTCGGCGAGCGCGGCGCGCCGGTCGCCACGGACCTACCCTTTGAGGCGTTCGACAAGCTCGACGGCAGCCTGATCATCGCCTTCCACCATGCCGGCCGGTGGCGCGCCGCGACTAAGGGCGCGTTCGACAGCCCGCAGGCCCTGTGGGCCCAGGCGCGCCTCGACGCGATGGACACCTTCAACCTGGTGCCCGGGACGACCTACCTGTTCGAGGCCATCTACCCGGAAAACGTCATCGTCGTCCGGTACCCGGATGCCGGCCTGTCGCTGCTGGCGGCCTTCGACGAGGCCGGGGGCGAGGTCCCGTACGATGACCTCATGACGCTCGCCGAGGACAGCTTGTTCGCGTTCAAGGTCGTCCAGCGCAAGGCGTTCTCGTCGCTCGCCGAGATGGTGGCCCGGGCCGCTGTTCTCCCCGGGGACAAGGAGGGCTTCGTCGTCCGCTTCACCGACGGCTCCCGGCTCAAGATCAAGGGCGACGAGTACAAGCGCCTCCATGCCCTGGTCAGCCGGTGCACACCGCTGGCCGTCTGGGACGTCATGGCGGCCGGCGGCGACCTCGCCGAGATGCGCCGGGACCTGCCAGAGGAGTTCTGGTCGGACTTCGACCAGATCGCCAAGGCCCTGCAGGGTCGCTTCATCAGGCTGGCAGCGAGCGTCTGCCATGCCGCCGAGGATGCGGAGGGGCTTTCGGACAAGGAGCTCGGTCTGCGCCTTGGCTCGCTGCCCGACCACATCCGCCCGTTCGTCTTCCCGTTCCGGAAGGCCACCACCGACGATGCCCGCGCCAAGCTCCGGCTCGCCATGCTGCGGACCATCCGGCCCAACGGGAACGTGCTGGAAGGCTACGTGCCGTCCTACGCCATGGGTCACGTGCTGAGCGAGGCTGCCTGACCATGGAGGCGTTGGACCCTCTCACCGGCCTGCCGATTAGGGGCATTGGCGTCCGCGAGTACGTCAAGCACGTGGCTCGGCACGGCGAACTCAACCTGAATGAGCGTGGGGAGCCGATCCGCTTCGAGGGCAACCGCCGGGCGCGCCGGAAGGCGGCCGCACTGGGACGGAAGGGCGTCCGGGTCGTGGTGGGGCCGCCTGTCTTCTACCCGGTTGACCCTGGCGCGCTGCGGGTCGCCCGCGGGCAGCCGGAGGTGAGGCAGGCATCATGACCCCCGGCGCCATCCGGGCTGCGAACAAGCGGAGGATGCTAGCACGCCTCGAAGCGCTCCGAACCGGCGCGAGGGCGGCCCAGACGCCCCTGCTTCGCGTCCCCGGGAAAAAGGCGCGGCACGTTCCGGTGCCGAAGGGACGCCAGACCTCTCCACCCCCGAAGGCCCACTGCTTCCATCTGCGGGACCGCCTCAACCCGCCTTGAGATAGCCGAGCGCTTCCCGAGGTCGCCGCCGGAATCGACCGTTAAGCGGACCCGCCGCATTCGCCGGGACCGCCTCACCTGGTGGCAACCCTGGCCGCATATGGCCCGCCCCGATTCGGATCCGGGTAACCCGCGAGGCCCAGGGTGCCCTCCAATCAGGCACAGGGGGAGCATGACATGGGCGAGAAGAAGCGTCGCGAGAAGAATGGAACGTACCGCGTCCCGGCGCGGCCGACGATGTGCGTCCTGCGGGACGAAAGCGCGGCTGAGATGCAGCGCTACACCGACGCCGCCAACGCGGAGATGGAAGCCGCCATCGCCGGTGGGTACAACACGCACGAGTGGATCAGAGAGCGGTTCGCCGAGAGCGACATCGTGTTCGGGATCTACCCCGACCCCACCGAACGCTACGGCGTAGGCGTGGCCATCCTGCGTGGCATGGGTCGCCTCCATCTCGTCAGCCAGGGGAAGAAGGACGTCGCCCTGAAGGCTTTCCACCTGCGCTGCACTGACAAGATGCACGCCGAGGCATACTGCCTCGCGCTTGGCGACGGGCGCCAGGAGCTCGGCGAGGAGGTCCACGACGAGGACGGCGACCTCCAACCCGTCGCCATGCGCATCCTACGCAACCTGTCCCTCACCCAGCGGGAGGATTACGCCCGGAAGGCCAACAAGGCCGAGGACGAAGCCATCGCCGCGGGCAAGGACCCAAACAAGTGGCTCCAGAGCTCGTTCGCGATTGCCGACGTGGTGTTTGGCGTCTGGCAGGATCCCGCAGAGCCGGGCGATATCGGCGTCGCCATTCTCAAGGGGACTGGCGTCATGCAACGCATCAGCAGCACCGGGAAGGCTGAGGCGGTTGCGCAGACGTTTGTCCGTTGCGCGTCCGCGTACCAAGCCGAGGCGATGTGTCGGACGTTCGGGGACGCCAGCGGGACGGCGGCAGGGGCACCCGCCTAGCGTCCGCAGCCGGAAATCCGGCGGGCCTCCCGACCGCGCGGACCGAGCGCCTTCGCCAGGTCCGCCGGCCGGGACGCCCGGACGAACCCGGGGCCGTCCCGGCGCTCGGCGGCCGCATCGGCCAGGTCCTGCGCCAGCGCCCGCCACGCGGCATCCCGTTCCTCGCCCGCGGCGGCATAGGCCAGCATCTCGTCCATCGCGCGATCCTCCATTGACTAGAACATATGGAGAACAAACTAGCTCGTTCAAGCGCGGCCGCTGACGGGCAAGGACGGGATGGGCGAACCTTCGAACCTCGGTGCGTTCCCCTAGCGGCGGGTGGTTGTGACCTGCGCCTGGTGCCCGCGGCGCCGGCGCGACTACGACACCGAGCGTCTCATCTCCCGCCTCGGCGCCGGGACGTCCCTCGACGAGGCGCTGCACGTCCTCGCCACCTGCTGCAAGTGGCCGAAGACATAGGGCGTCAGGGGGCCGAACCTGTACCGACCGAGGTGCCGGGTGAGGTTCAAGGACCGCGCGAAGGGGTTGCCGCCGGACTGGGTGTCCGGCGGGTTATTGAAGCAGCATGACGCTTACGCGACTTCTTCCGCAAACGGCATCTGTCCCGGGGCGGCAGCAACGTCCAACATCATTTGAAGCCGCGCCACGTCTTTGCTGAGTATCTGCTGCGCACAGGCGATGCAGTAATGGTCCCAACTCCGACCATTCCGAACCTTCAACCTCATCTCACCCTTGACTATCCGGTGCTTCGAGTTTGCCTGACATTCGTGCCCGCGAAGGGCGTGGTCGAAGGCTATCGTCTCGACAAGGGAGCGCACTCTAGGCATCGATGACGTCCGCGATGGCTCGGGCGACGATGCCATCAAAGTCCGACTCGATGGCATCAAGTTGTTGACGTGAGAACTCGCTTCGTTGGCCAGTGCCGAGCCCAACCGTCGCGTTGGCTTGGCGGTCTAGGGCTCCCTTCAGAATGACGTAGTTGGTCTTGCCCAGGTGCCGGCGGTCGAGGTCACGTCCATCATGGCGCAGGCCCCGCTCTCCGAGGATACGACCCACTGCAGTGCGGATACGCATATCGAGGGACTGTCGCATGGCTTGGCGTTCCCGAGCGCGGGTCGTCGGGACGGCCTCCAGTTCGACCGAAGCCTGTGTGATCTGCTCGGTGCTGTAGCCCTGCGCGTGGAGCTGCCGGAGCAGGTCGAGCGCCTCTGGGTTGTCCCGGATCAGGGGAATTTCCTGAAGGTCGATGCCGCCCTGCGCCTGGACGTGGACCTGGTCCGGGAAATCCCGCGGTGCGGGCTCAATCTCGATCTCGTCGCCCCTGCCAAAGTCGAGGCCTTCGACTGGTAGCAGTTGGTCGAAATAATCCCTGTCGGCCTCGGTGTAGACCTGGAAGTCGGTCCAGCGGCTGGCGATGTTCGCGCCCGCGTGGAATACAACGACGCCCCGGTTGACGGGGGCATCAGGTGCCCCTTGCTCCACCACCCGCATGATGCGACCGACGAACTGCACGAACGGCGACAGATTGGCGAACAGGCTGAACACCGCAGCCACCGCGAGCAACGGATGGTCGAACCCCTCGCCAAGCTTTCGCACCTGCACAATCACGTCGATGCCATTTGCCTGGAGGCGACCCATGACGCGCTCGTTCGCAACCGCATCCTCACGGGAATGGACGTAGTCGGCCCGCAGATTACGTGCCCGGTAGGCTTCGACGACTTGGCGGCAGTGCTCGAAGTTGAGTACCGAAGCGATGATCTTGAGATGCGGGTTACCACTCTCGTTCCGAAGGCGCTGAAGCTCCCGGATCGAGGCGTCGACGATTGTGGTCAGCGTCTCCTGCGAGGTCACGATTCCGCGCCGGAACTCGGCGTCCGTCTCTCCCAGCCGGCGCACCTCTTCGAGGCTCACGTCCACCTCGACACCGTCCTCCTGCCGGACGTACCGAAGGGTCCTGGGGTTCAGGACCACCGCCTTGAGCCGCTTGACGTAGCCCTCTCGAATGGCGCGGACGATGGGGTACGAGTAGATGATGCGTCCGGACATTAGCTGCCCGTCCGACCGGAGCGGGGTGGCGCTGAAATTGAGGATCCTGGCCTGCGGGAAGGTTGCCTTGAGCGTGTTCCAGCTCTGCGCAACAGTGTGGTGCCCCTCGTCGAACAGGATCAGGTCGAAGAAGTCAGGCGGCAATCCCTGGAGCCAGCGGTTATCCGCACCTGCAAGCTGCTGAATATTCGTGATGACGACGTGCGCTTCGTCCAAGTCGGCGCGGTTCGAAGTGCGTCCCCTGATCTCGACAGGCTCCGGCCAAGGACCACCCTGCAGCACGTTGCATTTTTGATAAAACATGGTGGGTGATGACGGGTCGAAGTCAGCCGCCAACTGCTGCGCAATGGCGACGTTGGGGGCGACAACGAGTGTGCGGCCAGATCCAAATGCGAACGGGGCCAGCGTGATGGTCCCGGACTTGCCGCAGCCAACCGGTAGCACGATACCCGCCTCTCGCTCGTCCTCGGTCGCGAACGTCGAAATGGCCTCGAATGCTTCCCGCTGCGGGGAGCGGATGCGCGGATTGCCAATAATTGACGGCTGTCTGTCGGCGAACGGGCTGGGCAAGGGCACACCGAATCAATTTGAGCGGTCCACCAGCTTATTGTGGTTCCCGCCCACGGGAAGGTGGCAACCTCAGATGTCCACCATCCGCTTGCACATCGCCGCGACCGATCCGCGTATTGGCGTGGCCTGGAACGGGTCACGCAGCTGGTGGCAGGCTGGGTCCCGCGATGCCTCAAGGGCCGGCCGCGAACCGGCGTCCCGTATCGCCGACCAACCCGCCGGAGGGCCTCCGAGCGGGGCTTTCGCACGTTTGCGGTTCCGGTTTCGGTTCCGGTAGCCCCAGAACCGCCCCGCCGGAGGGGCGATTTCCAGGGCTTTGCAGAGGATAAATGATGGTGGGCCCGGCAGGACTCGAACCTGCAACCAGACCGTTATGAGCGGTCGGCTCTAACCATTGAGCTACAGGCCCTCTCGCTTCCTCAGCGATAAGACGAGCGATACCCGAGTGGGAGACGCGCGTCACCTCGGATTCCATGAGGCAGACGCGGATCAGCGCGGGTTTTCGGGCGACGATGCGGTGCAGCGCGGTGTGGCCGGACCTCCAGGATCGCGCTGTCGGCGAAACGGTTGGATGCGGGTTAGGCCGCAGGTTTTCTGGTGGGGCGCCGCCCGGACGGGCTCGTGCTATGCGGCGCGTGCGCGCCCGCACAGCCTTGGCCCTCGGCCGGATCCCCGCGTCTGGCCGTGTCCGGCGTGACCACCACATGAGGACGACAACGGTCGTGGCGGAAGCCACGCGCCGTCCGTTTGTCCTCGAAACACTGTGAGCGTCCTGCATGCCTTCCCTGTCCGACCCGATCCGCATCGGCGCGATCGACGCCCAGAACCGCGTCTTCATGGCACCGCTGACCCGCGGCCGCGCCTCGCGCGAGCACGTGCCGACACAGATGATGGTCGAGTATTACCGCCAGCGGGCCAGCGCCGGCCTGATCCTCACCGAGGCAACCGGCATCTCCCAGGAAGGCTTGGGCTGGCCCTTCGCGCCCGGCATCTGGTCCGATGAGCAGGTCGAGGCCTGGAAGCCGGTGGTGAAGGCCGTGCACGAGGCCGGCGGCAAGATCGTCTGCCAGCTCTGGCACATGGGCCGCATCGTGCATCCGGACTTCCTCGGGGGGCAGAAGCCGATCTCGGCCTCCGCGACCACGGCCCCGGATGCGGCGCACACCTATGCGGGTAAGAAGCCCTATGCCGAGGCGCGGGCCCTGCCCATCGACGAGATCCCCCGCCTGCTGGCCGACTACGACCGCGCCGCGCGCAACGCCCTCAAGGCCGGGTTCGACGGCGTTCAGATCCATGCGGCGAACGGCTACCTGATCGACCAGTTCCTGCGCGACGGCACGAACCTCCGCACCGATGCCTATGGCGGCTCCATCGAGAACCGTCTGCGCCTGCTCACGGAGGTCACGCGCACGGTGGCCGAGGCCGTCGGCCGGGACCGTACCGGCGTGCGCCTGTCACCCAATGGCGCGATCCAGGGCGTCGATGATTCCGACCCCGAGGCCCTGTTCGGTGCCGCGGCGGCGGCCCTCTCACAGATCGGGATCGCCTTCCTCGAGCTCCGGGAGCCGGGCCCGAACGGCACCTTCGGGACGTCCAACCATCCGCCGATCGCCCCGACGATGCGGGCGGCCTTCGACGGTCCGCTGATCCTGAACTCGGATTACGACGGCCCGCGTGCGCAGGCGGCTCTCAACGAGGGCCACGCCGACGCCATCGCCTTCGGACGCCCCTTCATCGCCAACCCGGACCTGCCGGAGCGGCTGTTCGCGGGCGCCCCGTTGAACAAGGATGAGGCGAAGACCTGGTACAGCCAAGGCCCGGAAGGCTACATCGACTATCCGACTCAGAGTGCCGCCAAGGCAGCCTGACGTCGCCGAGGCGAGATCATCCGCGCCGTCTATTGTATCATTCTCGACACTAGACGGCGCCTCGACCGAGGTGAGACCCAGGCGAAAGCGGTTTCACCTCGATCACTTCGAAGAACGTTGTCGCTATCGCTCGGACGGAAGACATCCTATGTGTTGCGACCGACGAGGATAGCCGCTTTTGCCTTCGACCGATGCCTGCTCAGTCGCGCCGACCGGATGGACCGAGTCAGATCGGCTCGCGGAGCTCGCCAGCCTGGACCTCGCCGCCACCGGCCGGGAAGCCGTCTACGATGATCTGACCCGCATCGCGGCCTTGCTCTGCAACGCGCCGATCGCCCTGGTCAGCTTCGTCGAAGCGGACCGGCAATGGTTCAAGGGACGCGTCGGGTTCGAGCTGCCCGAGACACCACGGCGGATGTCGATCTGCGCGCATGCCATCGAGGC
>Ga0160428_1001445_pt1 | contig 17899 bp, 4 predicted proteins | sample SolpanmetagenomM_FD_108198 | JGI IMG/M metagenome (GOLD analysis project Ga0160428, IMG submission 108198) | Solar panel surface microbial communities from Lawrence Berkeley National Laboratory, California, USA - M | ecosystem: Engineered > Built environment > Solar panel > Unclassified ... | reverse complement strand
TATAAATTTATTTAAATTTATAAAAATGTGAAATATTTTTGCTTTTTTTTGTTTTATAAAAATTAATGTTTAATAACAAAATACTTGTCCAAGAAAACAAAATTGTTCCCTTTGCCTTGCAAAGCAAGGGACCCCTTGGCAGGGGCTCGTCCCTGCAAAGTTGAAATATTAACAAAACAAGGCTAGCTTTGCTCCTTTGCCTTGCAAAGCAAGGGGTACTTGTATAAATTTTTTATTATTTTAGCTTGGCATAAAATTATATTTCTTAAAAATATATAATATGTGATGTAAAATGAACTATAATACAAAATTATCTTTATTTTTTATTAATATAGAAAGAAATATTTCAAAAAAAATACTATTTTTTGAAATATATTTCGCAAAAAGTATTTTTTTTTTATTTTTTGGTTTTTTATTAGGAAACTTATTTGGAAGTTTTTTAGATATCTTTCGTAAATTAGTAATATGGGATGGTTTTATTGTATTAATAATTATTTTATTTCAAGAATTTATTAGTTATTCCATATATAAATCAAAAAAACGGACTTTATTTTTTTATATAAAAAATAAAAAAACATACAAATTAAAGAAAAACAAATTTTTTTTTAATAAAGTTATGCAATCAACTAATTTTTTAATTTTAAGCTTTTTTCATGTTTCAATTTTCCTTAAAAAAACTATTTTAAGAGTTTATATCATTTTTCCTGATACAATAAAAAAAAAAATGACTTTTTTTTTTTTTAATGAGAATTTAGTTACAGATAAAAGTTATCGAATTTACATTCTTAAGAATTTGAATCTTTTTAAAATTGGTATTTTATTAGGATTTTTTATTGATGCGTTTAAAGTTGGGTCGTAATTTTTTATATAAATTTGTTGAAAACATTTGCTTTTTTTTTTTTAAATATGGTATTATTTAATAAATGCCAATCTTACTTCAATTTTATATTTGTATACGTTTTGGTAAATATAAAAACTATATAATTTTTATAAAATTACAAAAAATATAAAGTTTGTTTTAATGTAGAAAATGCATTTAAAAAATTAAAATCTTACAAACTTATCTTCCCTTGTTTTGTTATAAAAACGAAATTTTTATTAGCAAAGGGAAATGTTTACAGGTTAATTATTTGGAGTAATTATATGACTAATGAAGTAATGTAATTACTAATTAAAAAAAAATTTGTACCGAAAATACATTAGCTACAAATTTTCATTAATTTCAATTTATTCAAATACTAACTATGTGAAAAACATTTATCCCTTGCTTTGTTATAAAAATTTGTACAAAGTACAAACTAGTTGCAAAGTTTTTATTAGCAAAGGGAAAACACAAATGTTTTCAATCAACAATAAGTTTATTATTATACAAATTAATTAGTCGATCATTATTTATTTTATAATAAATATTATTTTTTTAAACAACTTTATATAGTTTATAACGATGGAGTTTCCAAATTATGTCACATGCTGTTAAAATCTATGATACTTGCATTGGTTGCACACAATGTGTACGTGCTTGTCCTACCGACGTTTTAGAAATGGTTCCATGGGATGGATGCAAAGCAAGTCAAATTGCATCTGCACCCCGTACAGAAGATTGTGTTGGATGTAAACGTTGTGAATCTGCTTGTCCTACTGATTTTTTAAGTGTTCGTGTTTATCTAGGCTCTGAAACAACAAGAAGTATGGGATTGGCTTATTAATTATTATTGATAAGATTAAATCTTATTTAGTATTTTACTGCCAATTTAATCATGAACTAGCCTATAAAAAACATAGTTTTTTTATAGGCTAGTTTAAAAAAAAAAGAATTTTAAATTGTTTTTTTACTATTTAAAGCATCACTCTATGTATAATTTAAACTAAGTAAAACCCATATAAAATATTTCTTGTTACTATTTACCATAGTGTAATAAAAAGATTAAAACTTATATTTTTTCTAAGGTAGCATAAAGGTGGTACCCAGATTCGAACTGGGGATAAAGGATTTGCAATCCTCTGCCTTACCGCTTGGCCATACCACCTTATAGTATATTTAGCTTTATAAGCTAAAATATAATGTATATTTTATATTTTATTTGCAATATTTTCTAATAAAAAATTATTTTATAAATAATTTTTTATTTAAATAGAAACATAAAATAAAACACATTTATTTTGATAGCAGAATTAAGTATAAAATTTTTCTATTTTATAGATACATTAACTTTTTTTCTATTATTTCTAATAAAAACTTCTATAAATAGATTGTTCATAATATACGATTATGGATGAAATTATTCTACTATAAAATTTCATTAATAAGTCATTAAATCATATAAAAAAAATTTCATTTTTGTGTCTGGTTCCCAAAATTTTCATTTTTTTGTATGATTGAAAAAAAAAGATCGGGTTGGTTACTAACAAGTTTATAGTTATACAAATTAATTGGTTAACCTATAAAAAAACTTTGCACCAAGTTTGCTTTTATTGGACTAGACTATAAAAAAAATTTTTTTTATAGCCTAGTCCAATAAAAGCAAATTATTTTTTTCGATTTTATTTTCTACTTTATTATTTTTTACAAATTTATTTTTTTAGACTTATTTTCATGTAATTATATTGAATTGAATGAGTCGTTTCATTCAATTAATTGAATTACATAAAAATAAGTCTATTATTATTTAAAATTTTTTTTTAATTTAAAAAATGGTTTTATTAATATTAAAATAAATACTGGAAATAATCATAATATAATACATTTTTTATAAAATACTAATTTCATTTGTTGTAAACGTATGAAAAAAATATTTTTATGTCATTATTTAATAATGACTTGCTTTTGTTGGACTAGCAAAGAAAAAAGCTTTGCTTTTAAGAAAATTTGTACAAGTACTAGCCTATAAAAAAATTTCGTTTTTTTATTGACAAGCCCCGTTGCTTTGCTTATAAAAACTTTGTTTTTATTAGCAAAGGCTAAGAAAAAAAGCTTTGTTAGCAAGGGCAAACTTTTTGCAAGCTTTTCTTGTTTTCTTAAAGACAACTCTGTATTTGTACAAATGCTGTCAATAATTGATTACACTTTTGGTGGCACCATCTAAAAAATAAAAAAAAGATTTATATAAGTTTATACAAAATGACACTTTCCTGTTCTCGGGTTTCTTTTTTAGCTCCATATTTTATAGAAATGCAACGCAAAAGTTTTTTAAATTTGTTAAATATTGGGTTAATTTATGAATTATCAAAAAGAAATCCAATTTCAGATTTAAATAAGCAATTTCAGCTTATTTTTTATCCTAACTACTATCAATTAAGCGTACCTGAATATACACCTAAACAAGCAATTTTAAAATCAAAAACATATGCATCAAAATTATATTTACCATTGCAATTAATGAATTATAAATCAAAAAAATTTCAATTTCAATGGGTTATTATTGGAAATTTACCTTTAATGACAAAACGAGGGCATTTCATTGTCAATGGCTCACCTAGAGTAATTGTAAATCAGATGGTGCGTAGTCCTGGGATCTATTACCATCAAGCAATTGATCAGAAAAAAAGAAAAACATATTATGCTGATTTGATTTCTTATCGAGGAGCTTGGTTACGAATTGAAATAGACAGAAAAAAACGATTGTGGGCAAGAATGAAAAAAAGCCCTAAAATCCCGTTACTAATTTTTCTTCAAGCAGCCGGAATTACAGAGCATGCCATTAATCAATCAACAAAATATTCAGAATTTATAAAAAATTCTATGGATGAAACAGACGACTATTCGTATCCAGGTACTATTAAAAATGCTTTATTACTTCTTTATTCAATTGTTTACCCACGAAAAAAAAAATCAGAAATAACACTGAGTAAAGCAAAAAAATTTCTTTTTATAAAATTTTTTAATCATCGAACATATGATTTAAGTCAATTTGGCCTAATTCAATTAAATAAGAAATTTCAATTTTCTGTTTCCGAAACTACATATGTGTTAACTCCTGAAGATTTGCTATTTGTAACTGACTATTTAATTCAATTAGAATATGGTTTAGGTACAATCGACGACATTGATAATTTAAAAAATAGAAGAGTACGAACTTCTGGTGAACTAATACAAAATCAATTAGGTACTGGGTTTATTCGATTGGAAAAATTTATTCGAGAAAAAATAAGAAATTCAAACTTATCAATTTTAAATATAATTAGCACAAAACCTGTTAATGGAGCTTTACGAGAATTTTTTGGTTCAAGTCCACTTTCACAATTTATGGACCAAACAAATCCATTAGCAGAATTAACACATAAAAGACGTGTAAGTTCATTAGGTCCAGGTGGAGTAAATCGTGAAACCGCAGGTATAAATGTTCGTGGAATCCATGGAACTCATTATGGTCGTGTTTGTCCAATTGAAACTCCTGAAGGGCGCAATGCTGGATTAGTTAACTCATTAACTGTTTTTGCTCGAATAAATGATCAAGGTTTTCTTGAAACACCTTTTTATTCCGTTTACCAAGGTCAAATACAAAAATCTTGCGGTGTAAGCTTTTTTTCAGCAAACCAAGAGCACCATATTATTAGTGCGCCTGGTGATTTAAAAATAGACGATTTTTATAATTTACCTTCTACTAGTATTCCAGCACGAGTGCATGGTGAATTTAAAAAAAAATCTAAAAATGAAATTCAGTATATATCAGTATCACCGGTTCAAATGATTTCAATTGCAACTTCTTTAATTCCATTTTTGGAGCATGATGACGCAAATAGAGCACTTATGGGATCAAATATGCAGCGTCAAGCAGTTCCATTAATTTTACCTGAAAAAACAATTGTGGGAACTGGTTTAGAGGCAAGAGTTACATCGGATTCTGGACATGGAATTCAAGCTAAAAAAAGTGGATTTGTTTCATATGTAAGTGGCAAAATGATTAGAATTGAGAATTTTTATTCTAGGTACAATTTTAAGAACACTAGTTCCCGTTGCTTTGCAACGCAAAGGCTAAAAAAATTGAATAAACAAAATAAAGAAAGAAAACATACCTTCTTTGCAAGTCAACAATATTTAAGTTCCCCTTGCTTTGCAAGGCAAAGGGTAAATAAAGAGAAAAATATAAAAAACTCAACTAAAAGTTTAATATATTTAAGCGAATTAATGTTTTATAAAAAATTATCTAGATTTAAAAAAACTTTATTTACTAATACATGGACAGGATTTAAGACAGTAAAGAAAATATCGTATACTCAATATAGTGGTATTTTTGCACCATATTTTATTCAGGAAAAAAAATTTATTAGTTCTACTAGCGAAGCAAGCCTGCAGCTAACTTCGCCCCTTGCTGTGCAAGGCAAAGGAGCAAAGGCTAAAGTTTCAATAAATTTAGCATTTGTTGATTTGTTGAGTAAAAATAAAACTTTTCCAACTAAAACAACGAATAAAACACTTTATACCCTTAGTTCGTCTTTTAAAAATACTTCAACTTTATTTTTTGACTCAACAGTTCAAAGAAAATCTAAGTTTAAAAAAGTTGAAAATAAAATAATTTTACAAAATTATAACTATACGAAATTTTTTCAATTTAAATTCATTCCAACTAATTCAAATGAAACAAAATCCGATAAAACTAGTTTAAATTTAATGAAAGTGAATAGAGAAAAAAAAAAAAATAATATTTATTTTTTTTCAACTTGTAAACGACTAGCTCGTGAAAAATATAGCTCAAAAACACATTTTTTAGGTTTATCGAAAAAAAATTTAATTAAATATCTTGATGTTCCAAAAAATATTTCCCTTCACTATTCTTTCACTTTGCCTTTCAAAGCAAAAAACGAAGTTGAAATAGAAGCAAAGCAACGGGAAAATGATGTAAATTCAAATAAAATTATTATAGAAGCATGTACTTATTTACTATATTTGAAAACTTTTAATAATTGCAAAAATATTAAAAATACTTTTTTTTATAAATCAACAGCATGGGATAATTTTTTAAATAAAAAATTTAGTTTAATTAACTCAACTACTAAATTATATAAATTTTCTAATATTTGTCCTTACATCTTAGTAAATATACCAGTTTTACATAATAGCTCAAATTTTAAAAAAATCAATAAGACATTAGGAATTAATAGAAAACTTGAAGTGAAGTTAACACATTCACATGAAAATAAAGTTTCTTTTAATTCGGCCTTTAGTGGACAAAACGAAGTTTTGTCTTACCGCCCTTTGCCTTGCTTATCTTATAACATAGTTAAAAAATTAGCAAAAGAAACTATAAAAAATTTCAATTTTTTATGGTATGAGAATTTAAAACTAGACTCAAATTTTTTACATGAAAATAAAAATTATTTCATGCAACCATATCAACATTCAAATCAAAATACTTGCATGCATCAAAGACCTATAGTAAACGAAGGTGAATGGGTTCAAGAAGGAGATCTACTAGCGGATGGAGCAGCAAGCGTTAGGGGAGAATTATCTGTTGGAAAAACACTTTTAGTTGCTTATATGCCATGGGAAGGATATAATTTTGAAGATGCAATTCTTATCAGTCAAAGACTTATTTATGATGATTTGTATACCTCTATTCATATTGAAAGATATGAAATTGAAATTTCTGATACAGAATATGGTTTAGAACAAATTACATCACAAATACCTGACATTTCTTATTTTCAAAAAAAAAATTTAGACACTAATGGAATAATTAAACTCGGAAGCTGGGTTCAGGAAGGTGATATTCTTGTTGGAAAAATAACTCCAATTAAAGCAAAGCAATTATCAGGACATGAAAGGTTGTTAGCAGACATTTTAGAACAAACAAAAATTGCAACTGTTCGCGATACATCATTACGTGTTCCTAAAAATGTTCATGGTCGAGTTGTTCATTTGGAATTACTTGAAGCAGAAAATATTCCTTTAGAAATTACATTTCAAGGTCCTGAGCGTGTTCATATTTATATTGCTGAAAAACGAAAAATTCAAGTTGGTGATAAAATGTCTGGTCGGCATGGTAATAAAGGAATTGTATCCAAAATAATACCCCAGCAAGATATGCCGTATCTTCCAGATGGAAGTTCTGTTGATATGGTATTAAATCCGCTAGGAGTTCCATCACGTATGAATGTCGGGCAAATATTTGAATGTTTGCTGGGTTTAGCTGGAAAAGAATTAAACGAAGAATTTAAAATTAGTTGCTTTGATGAAATGAATGGTCCACAAGCTTCAAGAAGCTTGACATATTCAAAATTGTTTCAAGCTCGATTAAAAACAGGAAAAAATTGGCTATTTAATCCAAATTCCCCAGGTAAAATAAAACTCTTTGATGGTCGAACAGGAGAATGTTTTCATCAAACAGTAACTGTAGGTCAATCATACATGTTAAAACTAGTGCATTTAGTTGACGAAAAAATTCATGCACGCTCTACTGGGCCATATTCATTAGTTACACAGCAACCACTTCGTGGGCGATCTAAGCACGGAGGTCAACGGCTTGGCGAAATGGAAGTATGGGCGTTAGAAGGATTTGGTGCAGCGTATACATTGCAAGAACTTTTAACGAGTAAATCTGATGATATTAAGGGTCGACATCAAGTTATGCAAGCTATTTTAGAAAATAAATCTATTACGTTAGGCACACCGGAGTCTTTTAAAGTATTATTATCTGAATTACAGTCATTATGTATAAATATTGGAGTTTATTCAATTAATAATAATAATGCCGGAATTCGAAAAAAAATTAATATTATGCAGCTTTCTTAAATTTTAAAATTTATTGACTAGCAAAGGCCCTAAGAAAACAAGTCAATAAAAAAAACTATGTTTTTTTTATAGGCTTGTTTTCCCTTTGCGTTGCAAAGCAACGGAAGGTTCTTCGAACCCTTGCTTTGCAAAACAAAGGGTTGCTCATTTTACTTCGTTAGAGCCTATAAAAAAATTTGTTTTTTATAAGCTAGTCCAACAAAAAACTAACGAAGTAAAGTTAGCAAATCCAATAAAAATTTTGTTAGTTTTTTGTTGGACTAGTAAAGCAAGCCTTAAGTAAGATAAAACGAAGTTTTATCCAACAAAGGCAAAACTTCCTTTTTGCTAATAAAAACTTCGTTTTTATAACCTGTAAATAAAGCAAAGCTTTATTTACTAGCCTAAAAAAAAAATATAAAACTAATTTTAAAAAATTCTATTTTTATCAATTATGAAACAAAATGAAATAAAAGTGGAGTCTATTAATATTGGATTAGCTGGACCAAATCGGATTCGAAAATGGGCTGAAAGAATTTTACCGAATGGTAAAAAAATAGGTCAACTTACTAATTCGCAAACTGTTAATTATAAAACTTTAAAACCTGAAATTGGCGGATTATTTTGTGAAAGAATTTTTGGTCCGATAAAAGATTTTGAGTGTTCATGTGGAACGAAAAAAATGAACTCCCAGCATAAATTTTGTGCAAATTGTGATGTTGAGCTTACTGCTTCACGAGTTCGACGATATCGTTTAGGATATATTAAATTAGCTTCTCCGGTTACTCATATTTGGTATTTGAAAGGAAGACCTAGCTTTCTTTCTTTATTATTAAATATAACAAGGAAAAAAAAAAAACTAGATCGTATTGTTTATTGTATTTATACAATGGGTATACCAATGGTGAAATTTTTTAAAGATGAAACTGAGAAACCGAACGATAAAAGTATTTTTTTTCAACAACAGCTAGTTAATTTACCAAAAAATGGTCAAGCAAATTCTTTACTAAATGTAAATTTAGTATCAAAAAATCAATTTTATGCAAATAATAATGTTTTGTATTTAAAAAAATATTTACTTAAAAACTATTTTATTAATACGTTTCAAAAAAATAGTTTTTTAAACAAAAAAATTTTTAGATCGCAACTTACTACCGTATTAAATAATTCTTATTATTCAAACTTCAATTTTGTTACGTTGAAATCACTATCTCGCCCTAAATATACTGTTTTCCCGTTTATTCGGTTTTTAGAAAAAAAAATAGCGTTGCAATATAAATCAATTTTAATACAACCTGAAATCCAAGCTAGCTTACCAATAGCTTCAGTCTTAAATGAAGAAACTAAAGAATTAAAATCCAGTACAAGTAATAAAAATTTAAAAACACTATCAAGTAATTCCAAATTTCATTTAAGTTTTTCTTATAGTGCAAGTCCATATAGAAAAAACAAAACATTATTTTTAAATACAAAAATAAATGTTGAAAAAAATTTATCAAGTAAAAAAAAAATCATATCCAAGTATAATGATAAAATTATTTTTGATATTTCTAATTTGAATAATGAAGTTTTAAATAATTTGGAAAACAATGAATCTTCAAATAATTTGGAAAACAATGAATCTTCAAAGCAAACTGTTGAAAAATCAATAAATATTGTAAATAATTCAAATTTTTCTACTCGTACCATAAAAAGTAATTTAAAAAAAATTCCATGTTTAATTCAGCCTTATTATCCAATTTGTTGTAAATTTAGATTTGCGTCTACATGGGAATCTAAAAAAGATTTTCAAAACGAGTACGACGAGTTTGTATTATATATATCATCAACTCCAAATAAAACTGATATAGTTTTACCAATGTATGCAAATCGTGTTTCAAAAAATTCAATAGTAATAAATAATATCAAATATAAATCTACTTCATTTTTATTATCTGGTATTGAAACAATTTGGTATTTGCTTAAAACTTTGAATTTGTCATTTGTTAAAATCCAACTTCAACGAAAAATATTAATAGTAGATCCTGAAATTAAAAAATTGGAAAAACAAGTATTTCTTTATATATTTGAAAAAAAAAAACTACGAAAACTAAGAAAATTAAGGCTTGAAACTTTGCGTCGTTTGAAATTAGTTCGATATTTTCAACGAACTAAATTACGTCCAGAATGGATAATTCTTTCTATTCTTCCCGTACTTCCACCTAATTTAAGGCCAATTATACGACTTGACGCTAACCAAATTGCGGTTTCAGATTTAAATCACTTATACAAAAGAGTATTCGATAGAAATAAACGAATTCAAACTTATCGTGCTTCTCGTACAGAAAATTTTTCAACTAATTCTGATGAAATGAGATTTAATCAACGATTACTTCAAGAAGCTGTAGATGCCCTTATTGAAAACGGAAAAGCTGGTACACCTATTGCTTGTGCCTTAAATGGACGTCCTTTTAAATCTTTATCTGATATTTTGAAAGGAAAAAAAGGAAGATTTAGACAAAATTTATTAGGTAAACGTGTAGATTATTCTGGAAGATCTGTAATTGTTGTCGAACCTGAGCTTCGACTTCATGAATGTGGTTTACCGAAAGAAATGGCTATTGAATTATTTCAACCTTTTTTAATTAAAGAACTAAGAAAAAATCGAAGTAAAACAACAATTATAAAAGCTAAAAAATTAATTCAACAAAAACATGAAATTGTGTGGAAAATTTTACAAAAAATTTTACGAGCTCATCCGATTTTGTTAAACCGTGCTCCTACATTGCATCGCCTTGGAATTCAAGCTTTTCAACCAAAATTAGTTGATGGTAGAGCTATTCTTTTGCATCCATTAGTATGTCCAGCCTTTAATGCAGATTTTGATGGTGATCAAATGGGTGTACACGTTCCTTTGTCTTTTCAAGCTCAAGCTGAAGCTTGGAAATTAATGTGGTCTAGAAATAATATATTATCTTCAGCAACAGGTCAACCGATTATTGTTCCAAGCCAAGATATGATTCTAGGGTGCTACTATTTAACTACTAATGTGCATGAAAGTTTATCTTTTTCTAACTCACATTATTTGAAAATGAAACACAAAAGGGTATTAAAAAAAGATACTAATTTTTCTTTACCGTCAAATTGTTTAAGTACACAAGATACACTTTCTTTGCAAAACAAAAATGAATTTTTTAAAATGAAGTCGAAACAACAACTATTTAATATATTTAGTAATATAGATGAAGTTTTGACGGCTTTTTATCAAAAAGAAATTTCATTACATTCACTAATTTGGGTAAGATGGATAAATCAAGTACAAATTGAAAATTTTTATGAAAAACCATTAGAAATTCGTATTGATTGCTTTGGAAATAGTATTCAAATTTATTCACAATATTCAAGCAATTTCGATAAAAAATGCAATAAAATTAGCCAATTTATTTATACAACTACTGGCCGAATAGTATTAAATAAAATTATTTTGCAAACTATTGTTAAACAACATTAATATTGATACTAAACTGAAATATTGAAGTTTGTTTTACTTTTGCCTTACCTGTAAATAAAGCTTTGCTTTATTTACTGACAAGGGATAGATTAAAAATCTGTTTACAATAAAATAAGTTTTATTGTAAACAAGTTTGTCGCACAGCAACTTACTTCGTTAGCCTTTGTTAGATTTTTTTTTTTAAAAATTTGTACAAATTTTCTTAGGACAAAGGTTAAATATTAGTAAAAAGAAAACGTTTTGCTTTTGCCCCTTGCTTTGCAAGGCAAAGGGGACTAGCAAAGAAAAGGTTCGAATAACCTTGCCTTGTCAATAAAAAAACTTTGTTTTTTTTATAGGCTAGTCCAAAAAAAAACTAAAGAAATAAGGTTAGCAAACTTGTTGTAAATTTATACAAAAAAAAACTTGAAAATTGTAAGTATTCCCTTGCTTTGCAAGGCAAAGGGAAATTTTAAACGTTTTAATTTTTATATTTTAAGGAGTCTGCAAATGAAAAAAGATAAATTTTTTTTTAATGGATGTTTTGATAAAAATAGAATAAAATTACTCATTTCATGGAGTTTCCAAAATTGTGGTGAACACATTACTATTGATTTAGTTGAAAATTTAAAAAATATAGGTTTTGACTATGCAACTCAAGCTGGAGTATCGTTAGGTATTGATGATTTAAAAATTCCTGAAACTAAAGCACAATTTATCTTTGATTCGGATATACAAATAGCAAATGCGGAAATTCATTATAAAAAAGGGTATATTACTGGAGTTGAAAAATTCCAACAATTAATTGATACATGGCATCGAATAAGTGAGACTCTAAAACAAAATGTTATACAATATTTTAAAATTACTGATGTTTTAAATCCGGTCTATATGATGGCTTTTTCAGGTGCTCGTGGTAATATTTCTCAAGTTCGGCAATTAGTTGGAATGCGAGGATTGATGTCCGACCCACAAGGTCAAATATTAGATTTTCCTATCAAAAGTAATTTTCGAGAAGGATTAACACTAACTGAATATGTAATTTCATGTTATGGTGCTCGTAAAGGACTTGTTGATACTGCATTAAAAACTGCTAACTCTGGGTATTTAACAAGACGATTAGTCGATGTTTCTCATCATATAATTGTGTGTGAATTTGATTGCAAAACAAAAAAAGGCGTTATACTAAATACTATTATAGAAAACCAAAAAATTATTGTTCCGTTAGAAAATCGTTTAATAGGCAGAATTTTAGCAGAAAATATTTATTCAAATTTTTCCGTTTTTTTACTAAAAAAAGATAAGGTAAATATTTATATTGGTAATACTACTTTAAAAAATAAAACTAGCTTTGCTATACACGCTGCTTTTTTTTTTAGAATACTAATTCTATCTTTTTTTAAAAGACCTATTTGCTTTGCAAGTCAAAAAGAAAATTCTATTAAAAATGAAGCTGGCAATTTAAATCATAATTTTTCTTTCTATCAACTCGTAGTATTTTTAAAACATATTACTATTTATTCTACTAAACAAAAATTAATTGCCAGTAAAAATCAAGAAATTTCATTAAGTTTAGCAATAAAAATAAATAGCTTACGAAAACAAGTTTTAGTACGTTCACCTTTAACGTGTGAAATAAAAAATTCTATATGCCAATTATGTTATGGTTGGAGTCTTGCACATGGAAAATTAGTTTCGTTAGGTGAAGCGGTTGGAATTCTTGCAGCTCAATCAATTGGTGAGCCAGGAACACAGCTTACTATGAGAACTTTTCATACAGGAGGAGTTTTTTCAGGAGATATGATGAACGAAATTAGAGCTCCGTTTGATGGGATAGTAGAATTTTCTGAATATTTTCAAGGAACACTCATTAGAACACCTCACGGTAAAATAGCATTTTTAACAAAAATTCCTGGTAAATTTGAATTTTATACTAACGATAAATCTAATTTAAATTCAAATGAGAAATTGGAAAAAATTAATTTTCAAATCCCAGCATTTACTATTTTATTTGTTCGAAATAAAGAATATGTCTCTAAAACACAAATTATTGCTGAATTTTCTTCTATTTCATTTAATCAAGAGCAACGCATTCAAGCTAATTATGATTTAAATACAGATATTGAAGGTCAGGTATTTTTTAAAAAGATTATTGTAGATACTAGAACAAAAAAAAATAAATTAATTAGTCGAACAACTGCAAATTTGGGAAGTATTTGGATTGTATCAGGTAAAATTTATACACAACCTGTTCCTATTGCATTGTTTCCACAATCTGGTGATTTAGTAAATCAAACTTCTATAATTGGTCAATATAAAACTATATCTCCATATAATGGATTTTTTACTTTTTCAGCTTATAAATCACCAATAGTATCAACTAATAAAGATGTACCTTATTTTGATTATCAACTATCAAAAATGAAAAATCGACTTACAACTCAGACTGATTTTTCTACTAAAACAAATTTGGGAGTATTCAAACAAAATACTAATTTTTTTCATTTCTATACCACAAGTCTATTTCCTCTTGCTTTGCAAGGCAAAGGGAAACAAAATAAACAAGCAACAAAATTAATTTCAACAAAAAACAATTCAAAAAAAATAAAATTAAATAATAATAAAATTTTTTTACATCATCCTTTTATTTCATTTCGAATACAATCTCTTCAATATAAAAAAATTGGATATTTTTTTTCATTGTATCCAGTTAAAAAAACTCAGTTTAATTTAGATTATTTTTTTTTATCGACTTCATTACATCAAAAATTTTCTAATTCAAATAAATTACAAACAACTTTTTATTTTCAAAGCTTTCCTAAACAATATAAAACGCAAACTGGTGGAATAGTAATCTATGATAATTTTTATTTAAATGAGAAATTTTATTGTGGAGAAATTTTTTGGGTTGACGAAGAAAGCTATGTATTTCATTTTGATAATAATGTTTATTTCCCTTTGCTAATAAAAAACGAAGTTTTTTATAACAAAGCAACGGAAAATACATTCGATTTTAAACAAGATCTTGGATCTTGGAATAATATTGAAATTTCTAATTGGATTAAGAAAAAAAAATTTTTTAGGAAATTCGCAATTCCTACGAATCCGTTAATTTTTAATTACAATAATCAAGGAAAAATTTCAAATATTCATTCAAAACTATCTGGATTTATAGAAACTAGAAAAAAACAAAGTTTTTTTATTGACAAACTAAAAACTACTCAAAATACTTCCGTATTGAAATTAAGTAATAATCATGAAAATAATTGGAAAACTCTTTTTTATGTAAATAAATATAAATTGGAAACTAGTGGTATAAAACTAAATCCCATTATTTTTAATTTTCAATTATCAAATACAAAAAAAGATTTAAAGACACCTGGATTTTTTTTTAAAGACACTTCATTTTATTATCATATATGTAAATACTTGAAAAAAAATAAAAAAGTGAATAAAAAACTATTAAAAAAGAATAGTTTACCTTTTTTACAATCACAATTTCCTTGGTTTGAATATTATCAATATAATTTGTTTGATTCGTCGATAAATACTTCATTAGCTCATTATCTGAAACCTTCGGTACCTGTTTTTTCAAGTGAAGCGGCAGTTGGGTCTAGTTTTTTTACTTTTGATCTGCAAAATAAAAAAACTTTTATGGGACTACCCAATAAAAGTAAAAATAAATATAAATCAATATTAAAATTTTATCAGTCAACTAAAAAAAAACTAAAAAAAAACAAATTAAATAAATCTAGTTTTAATTTTACTCAAACTAAATTGGATTTTTTACATAAAAAAAAAGAATTAATCAAAGTTAAAATTAAACCAGGTTGGCTTTATTTTCCAAAAGATATAAAAAAAGCTATACAAAATCATAAATTGATAATCAAACCTGGTGAACAATGTTGCGACGATATTCTATTTGACCAGTATAATGTTTATATAGAATGTCTGGCATTAAGAAATTTTTTAAATAACAATAAAAAAGAAATTCAAATTCCCTCTAAATTTGATAATATGTCAAATTTGCCCTTTGCGTTGCAAAGCAACGGGGGACGAGACACTGCCAAGGGGTCTTTTGCTAATTTTTTAACTACGCAGGGACAAGCCCCTGCCAAGGGGTCCCTTGCTTTGCAAGACAAAGGAAAAGATAAGCAAGATAAAAATAAATATAAACCTGTAAACAAAACAAAGAATTTATTTACTAGCAAGGATTCGGAGGATCAGCAACCAATTAACTTTTTTTCGTTTAAACAAAATTTACAGATTTTTTATGTAAAAAAAAAAACTAATGATTTAATTAATTTTTTAGATATGGTTGATATTTATACTAAATTTAGTGTCAATTCAAATTTAAAAAACTTTGTTGCTTTGCAACGCAAAGGGCCAAGGGGTAAATTAAATATAAATTTTTTAGACATTTTAGAAACAATATTTAAAAATACTTGTCATAATGAATTTTTTCATCAGAATTTTATTATTTCGCCATTTTTATTTAGTTCAACAACACAAAATAATGTATTTAATATTAAATACACACTATTTTTATTAGAAAAATATATAAAAAAAAATAGATTTCAATTTTTGTATTTAGTACCCGTTGCTAATATTTCAACAAAGTTGAAATACAAGCAAGGCAAAGGGAAAAACTTTAAACAAAATTCCATAGTTCCAAATAAGCTTTCACCTCAAAACAATTTGTCATCAAGCTTATTAAAAATATATAATTATAAAAAAATTTATTTTTTAGAAAATTCTATTTTTTTAGAAACCAATAAACAAATTACCAATTCTGTTATATTACATACAAATTTAAGAAAAAAAAATTTTTTTTCTTTATTTAAACCCAGTTTAAAAATTAAAAATAAACCTTCAATACAATTTGACGTTTCAACTAGCAAACCTTTTGCTAATTTTTTAACTACGCAGGGACAAGCCCCTGCCAAGGGGTCCCTTGCTTTGCAAGACAAAAAACAAGATAAGCAAGGCAAACCGCAGTCAGATAAAACGAAGTTTTTTCCAACAAAGGCAAACTTATTGACAAAAAACCATTCTAAAACAAAAAGTATTTTGTATAGTTTTTTATTTAGAAGCGCAAATACATGTTTACCTGAATCATGTATACTGATTCGTAAAATTAGACCTTATCCCTGTATTTATACCGCTTACTATAAAAAATTACTCGCGCAACAAAATAATACAACTTTTTATTCGTTTCAAAATCAAAATATATTAACTAATGGTATATCAAATTTAACTCAATCTTTGTTATTTAATAAACAAAGTAATACACAGTTATTTTCAACAACTTGTTCAAATGATTTTTTTATAAAACCTTATTTAAAATATGGAAACTGTAAAAAAAATATTTCTTCCAAAAAAAATACAATTTTAGAATTTTACATTGTTTTTTTAATTCCACTAAATTATTCAATTAATGCTGGAAAAGTTCAGCTTATGTTTAAATCATCTATAAATAAATTAAATTTTAAAACGATTAATTTTTTTTCATTATTTTGTGATATTCAAAATAAATACAATACTAGACAGATTTATAATGCAGAACTTTGGATAAAAAAAAGAAATAATTTAAATTTAAATTGTATTCCATATTTAAATGTCTCAACGTTTCGTAAATTGCAATTTCCTCTTTGCTACTCTTTCTCTTTGCCTGGCAAAGCAAGAAACAAAGTTGAAATACAAGCAAAGCAAAACAACAATGATACTGCATTATCGATAAACTCAACTACTCAATTAACATCTACTAAATTGTTATCGTATTTTCAAAATTATATTTCTACTAATACACCTGTTAGTTTGACAAAGTTTTTTTCTAGATATCATGGTGAAATTTTGGAAACAGAAATAAAAAGTCCTGATAAAAAACAATATTTAGTATTGACTAATACAGACCAAATAAGCTTTTCTATTCCTAATTCATTTAGAAATGAAATGATATTTTCAAAAACTGTTTTAGGGAAATATATACATTATGGAACTCAAATTCAATCCAATTGTGCAATTCCAGAATCGGGTTTAATTATACAAATTGAAAAATCCAAAATTACAATAAGAAAAGCACAACCCATTTTATTTTCTTCAAAGGGGCTTGTTTCAGTATATCACGGAGATTTAGTTGAAAAAAATGCACTTATTCTTCGACTATTCTATCAAAGATTAAAAACTGGTGATATTGTTCAAGGGATACCCAAAATTGAACAGCTTTTTGAAGCTCGCAAAACTAATCAAGGAGAATTGTTAATTGGCAGTTTACATGAAGAATTAAAATGGCTTTTTCGTTTTTATAAAAGAAAATACACCTTTCAAAAAGCTGCAAGAAAAAGTTTAGAAAAAATCCAGCAAATTATTGTGAACAATGTTCAAAAAGTATATCAATCGCAAGGAGTTACTATTGCTGAAAAACATCTTGAAATAATTGTTAGACAAATGACATCTAAAGTTCAAATTATTACAGGTGGGCGAACAAATTTACTACCGGGAGAACTTATTGACTTAGATTGGATTGAAATAGTTAATGAGGGTATAAAATTAAAAAAAAAAAAAGCGCAATATAAACCTGTAATACTTGGAATTACAAAAAAATCGTTAGAAACAAAAAGTTTTATTTCGGAAGCTAGTTTTCAAGAAACTACACGAATTTTAGCAAAATCTGCTATTGAAGGGAAAACTGATTTTTTACGAGGTCTAAAAGAAAACGTTAT
>Ga0160428_1001444_pt1 | contig 17902 bp, 18 predicted proteins | sample SolpanmetagenomM_FD_108198 | JGI IMG/M metagenome (GOLD analysis project Ga0160428, IMG submission 108198) | Solar panel surface microbial communities from Lawrence Berkeley National Laboratory, California, USA - M | ecosystem: Engineered > Built environment > Solar panel > Unclassified ... | reverse complement strand
GACGAGGCTGTTCGTACTGGCTGCTGCGTAGAGGCGGGATAGCTTCCAGCCTGGGCGCGATGAGCAGGTGTCGTGGCAGTTCGCTCCGCTCAGCAGCACGTCGAACATTGTGCCGCAGGCATCGGTGACGCTCCGTGCGCGGCATACCACGGTCCGTCAGGTTTGAGCCGGTTGCAATTCTAGTCGGAGGTCGCCGCCGAGATCACCTTACCCGGAAAAGGGGATAAATGATCGGTGGGGGATGCCGGTGAACGCTCACGGACGAAAAACGACTTTTCCGTATATTTTCCGTACAGAGCCTGAGAGCGTCAGCAATCATCACGCTAAGTGACTGAAACTGCTGGCGCGCCCTACGGGAGTCGAACCCGTGTTTTCGCCGTGAAAGGGCGACGTCCTGGACCGCTAGACGAAGGGCGCTTTGGCTAGGCTGGGCTTCTATAGTCGGAGCGGGGGCGGCCGGCAACCGTCGAAGCGTCGCGGAATCGAGGTTTGACCGCGGGCCGGCTTGCGGCGATGGAGGAGGCATGCCTCAGCCCCCCCCACGCATGACCCTCGTCCTCGGCGGGGCGCGGTCCGGCAAGAGCGCCTACGCCGAGGGGCTGATCGAGGCCTGCCCCGGCCCCTGGCTCTACCTCGCCACCGCGCAGGCCTTCGATGACGAGATGGTCGCTCGCATCGCACAGCACCGCGCCCGGCGGAGCGAAGCGTGGCGCACCCGGGACGTGCCGCGCGCCCTGCCGGAGGCGATCACCGCGTCCGAAGGACCCGTCCTGGTCGATTGCCTGACGCTCTGGCTCACCAACCTGATCCTGGCGGAGTCCGACGTGGCGGCTGCCGCGGAGCAACTGCTCGCCGCCTGCGCGGGCGCCGCGGGGCCGCTGGTGCTGGTGGGCAACGAGGTCGGGCTCGGGATCGTGCCCGACAACGCCCTCGCCCGCCGCTTCCGCGACGCGGCCGGCCGCCTGCACCAGCAGCTCGCCGCCCAGGCCGACCGGGTCGTGCTCACCGTGGCCGGCCTGCCGCTGATCGTCAAACCCGGAGCCTCCGCGTGAGCGACGACAGGAGCGACGACATGAGCGACGACGCGACCCGCCACCGCGCGAAGATGGAGAAGCGCAAGGCCGTGCAGGACGCCGAGGTGGCGGCCAAGACCGTGGAAAAGGGCCTGCTCCTCGTCCATACCGGCCCCGGCAAGGGCAAGAGCACGGCGGCTCTGGGGCTGATGCTGCGGGCGCTCGGCCGCGGCTGGCGGGTCGGCATGGTGCAATTCATCAAGGGCGGCTGGGACACGGGCGAGCGCCACGCCATGGCGGCCTTCGGCGAGCGGGTCGTGTGGCACACCCTCGGCGAGGGCTTCACCTGGGAGACCCAGGACAAGGCCCGCGACATCGCCGCCTGCCGCCACGCCTGGGAGGTCGCCGAAGGCCTGATGGCCGATCCCACGATCCGCCTGCTCGTCCTCGATGAGCTGAACATCGCGCTGCGCTACGACTATCTCGACCTCGATGCCGTCGTCGCCGCCCTGCGGGCGCGCCGGCCGGACCTGCACGTGGTGGTCACCGGCCGCAACGCCAAGCCGGCCCTGGTCGAGGCCGCCGACCTCGTCACCGAGATGGGCAGCGTCAAGCACCACTTCGCCGCCGGCGTGAAGGCGCAGGAAGGGATCGAGTTCTGAGCCTGTCCAAGAAGGCCCTGATGATCCAGGGCACCGGCTCCGATGTCGGCAAGTCGCTGCTCGTGGCGGGGCTGGCGCGCGCCTTCACGGAGCGGGGCCTGAGGGTCCGGCCGTTCAAGCCGCAGAACATGTCGAACAACGCCGCCGTCACCGCCGACGGCGGCGAGATCGGCCGGGCGCAGGCGCTCCAGGCCCGCGCCGCCCGGGTGGCGCCCTCGGTCCACATGAACCCGGTGCTGCTGAAGCCGCAGAGCGAGGTCGGCTCCCAAGTGGTGGTGCAGGGCCGGATGGTCGCCACCGTGAAGGCGCGCGATTACCAGGCCTGGAAACCCCGGCTGATGTCCGCCGTCCTGGAGAGCTTCTCACGCCTCGCGGAGGACGCCGACCTCGTCCTCGTCGAGGGCGCGGGCTCGGCCTCCGAGGTCAACCTGCGCGCGGGCGACATCGCCAATATGGGCTTCGCCCGGGCCACCGACACGCCGGTGGTGCTGGTGGGCGACATCGACCGGGGCGGCGTCATCGCAAGCCTCGTCGGCACGAAGGCCGTGATCGACCCGGAGGACGCCGCGATGATCGCCGGCTTCCTCGTCAACCGGTTTCGCGGGGATCCGAGCCTGTTCGCCGACGGGATGCGGCTGATCGCCGAGCACACCGGTTGGGCGGCGCTCGGCCTCGTGCCGCATTTTCCCGAGGCCGCGCGCCTGCCGGCCGAGGACGTGCTGGGGCTCGCCGGCTCGGAAGCACGCGGGCCCGGAGCCGTCACGGTGGCGGTGCCGGTGCTGCCGCGCATCGCCAATTTCGACGACCTCGATCCGCTGCGGGCGGAGCCGGGCGTCCGCGTCACGCTGGTCCGGCCCGGGACACCGATCCCCGCCGAGGCCGCGCTCGTGCTGCTGCCGGGCTCCAAAACCACGATCGACGACCTGGAGGCTTTTCGCCAGGAGGGCTGGGACATCGACCTGCGCGCCCATGTCCGGCGGGGCGGGCGGGTGCTGGGACTCTGCGGCGGCTACCAGATGCTGGGCCGGAGCCTCGCCGACCCGCACGGGATCGAGGGGGCGCCCCGCACGGTGCCAGGCCTCGGTCTGCTCGAGGTCGACACCGTGATGACGCCGCAGAAGCGCCTCGCCGCCGTCACCGGCACGAGCCTGCCCGACGGCGTGCCGTTTGCCGGCTACGAGATGCATATCGGTGCGACCGAAGGGCCCGACGCGGCCCGGCCGCTGCTGCGCTTCGCCGACGGGCGCCTGGACGGGGCGGTCTCGGCGGACGGGCGCGTGGCCGGGACCTACGTCCACGGCCTGTTCGCGCAGGATGCGCAGCGGGCGGCCTGGCTCGCGCGCCTCGGGACGGCCTCGGAGGGTGCCGGCTACGAATCCGGGGTCGAGGCGGCGCTGGACGGACTCGCGCGACACATCGCGGCCCATGTCGACTGCGACCGCCTGCTGGCGCTTGCCCGGTAGGCGGGGCGTGAGCCAGGGATGACTCCGTGTCATGCCGGTCCCGCCACGAAGGACCGCACGCGCCCAGAGGAACGCCCCATGCCCCCCACGCCATTCCCCGCCGGGGAGGATCTCGCCGCGAGCACCGTCCGCACCGTGACCCTGCGGCTGATGCCGCTGCTCGGCCTGCTCTACCTGATCGCCTATATCGACCGGCAGAACGTCTCCTACGCCAAGCTGGAGATGGTGGGCAGCCTCGGCCTCTCCGAGACCGCCTACGGGCTCGGGGCCTCGCTGTTCTTCCTCGGCTACTTCCTGTTCGAGGTGCCGGCCAACGTCTTCCTGGAGCGGGTCGGCGCGCGGATCTGGTTCGCGCGGATCATGATCACCTGGGGGATCGTCACGGTGCTCCTCGGCTTCACCCAGGGCACGGCGATGTTCTACGTGCTGCGCTTCCTGCTCGGCGCCGCGGAGGCCGGCTTCTTTCCCGGCGTGCTGTTCGCCCTGACCCTGTGGTTCCCGCATGCGCACCGGGCGCGGATGATCGGCTGGTTCATGATCGCCAGCGCGGTCGCCAACGCGGTCGGCGCGGCGGTGGGCGGGGCGCTGCTCGGCTTGAACGGGCTCCTGGGCCTCCAGGGCTGGCAATGGGTGTTCCTGGCCACCGGCGCGCCGGCGATCCTCATGGCCGCGGTGGTGCTGGTCGTCCTGCCGGACGGCCCTGAGACCGCGCCCTGGCTGTCGCGGGCCCAGCGCGACTGGCTCGCCCGGACGCTCCGGGCGGAACGCGAGGACGGCGGCCATGTCGACCACGGCAATCCCTTCGCCGCGCTCCTCGACCGGCGGGTGCTGATGCTGGCGGGCGTCTACATCTCCCTGCCGCTGGCCGCCTACGGCCTCGGCTACTGGCTGCCCACCGTGGTGAAGGGCTTCGGGGTCTCGAACCTGACGAACGGCTTCCTCAACATCATCCCCTGGATGGTCACGGCCCTCGCCCTCTGGTGGGTCCCGCGCCACGCCGCCCGCACGGGCGCGCAGGGCAACGTCCTGACCTGGCACGTGGTCGGGCCGGCGCTGGTCGGGGCGGCGGGCTTGGCGCTCTCCGTCGTCCTGCCGGGCAACGCCGTGAAGTTCGCCTGCCTGTGCGTGGCCGCCGCCGGGACCTTCGCGGCCCAGCCGGTCTTCTGGTCGATGCCCGGGACCTTCCTGCGCGGCGCCTCGGCGGCGGCCGGGATCGCGGCGATCAACTCGGTGGGCAATCTCGGCGGCTTCGTCGCCCAGAACGCCGTGCCGTTCATCCGCGACCAGACCCGGAGCGACCTCGTGCCGATGCTGTTCCTGGCGGCGTGCCTGGCGGTGGGGGCGGGGCTGATGTTCGTGGTGCTCTCCGCCCTGCGCCGGGACGCCGCCCGGCGGGCGGTACCGAATGCGGTGCGGCCGGCCTGAACGGGGACCGGCCTCGTGCGTTATCGTTCCTCAGGCCGACTCCGTCGGCAGGATGATGCACCCCGCGCCCCGCGGGACATCTTTGAGGAGGGTACCGCGATGAGCCAGGGATTTCCGCTCATGATTCTCGCGTTCGGAACGCTCGGCGGCATCTGGTTCCTGGCCGCCGCGGCCCGGAAGCAGGTCGCCGACGCCAAGGGCAGCCCGGAGCGCTCCAACCTGATCCACCAGCACGGCGGCGCGCCGCGGCCGAACATGCCGGGCACCGAGCACTGAGGCGCCTTCAGCCGGCGGCGATCCGCCGGCAATGCTCGAGGGCGGCGCCGATCAGGTTGTCGCTGGCCTCGGGCGTGCGGAACGCCGAATGCGCCGAGAGGGTGACGTTGGGCAGGCCGGCCAGCGGGTGATCCGCCGGCAGGGGCTCGATCGTGAACACGTCGAGTCCGGCCCGCGCCACGCGGCCGGCGCGCAGGGCCTCGATCAGGGCGGGCTCGTCGATCACCGCGCCCCGTGCGGTGTTGATCAGCATCGCGCCCGGCTTCATCGCGGCGATCCGCGCCGCCGACAGGAAGCCGCGGGTCTCGTCGGTGAGGAGCAGGTGGAGCGAGACCACGTCGCTCGCGCCGAGCAATTGCTCCAGGGATACGAAGGCGACACCGGGATGCGTCTTCGGGGTCCGGTTCCAGGCGAGCACGCGCATGCCGATGCCCTGGCAAAGCCGCGCCATCTCGGCCGCGATCCCGCCGAACCCGACGAGGCCGACCGTCTTGCCGGTGAGCTGGATCGCCTCGGTGCGCAGCCAAGTCCCGGCGCGCATCGCCCGGTCCATCTCGGGCAGCCCCCGGGCGGCCGCCCACATCAGCGCGAAGGCGCATTCGGCGACCGCCGTGTCGCCGTAGCCCTTGATGGTGTGGACGGTGACGCCGAGGGCGTCCCGGAGCGCCTCCGGATCCATGTAGCTGCGGGCGCCGGTGCCGAGGAACACCACGTGCCTCAGGCCCGCGCAGGCCCGGGCCACGTCGCCGGGCAGGGCGGTGTGGTCGATCACCGCGATCTCGGCCCCGGCCAGGATGCCGGGCAGGTCCTCCGGGGCGATGCCCGGGTTCTCGTGGATCGCGACGGGTGGATCGTCCGGCCGCAGCAGCCGCCGGGCCACCGCCGCCAGGGTCTCGCTGGCATCCACGAACACCGCGCGCATCGGCGCCTCCGCGTCTGGTCTTGCCCGCCAGGATGCGTCCGGAGGGCGGGCCGTGCCAAGGCCTGGATCGAGGGAAGGCTGGATCGAGAGAAGGCCTGGATCGAGGGGCGGTCTGGCTCAGCCCATCAGAGCGAGGCAGAAGCCGAGAAGCCCCAGCACGAGCCCGCCCTGGAGCCAGCAGGCCGTCCGGTAGAGCGCCAGCGCCCGGGCGATGTCGTCGGGCGTCGCCTCGGTGCGGCCGCCGCCCATATGGGCGTCCGGGACCAGGGCGCCGTCGTAGACCCGCGGCCCGGCGAGCCGCAGGCCCAGCGCCCCCGCCATGGCGGCTTCCGGCCAGCCGGCATTGGGCGAGCGGTGCCGGCGCGCGTCGCGCATCATCGCGCGGAGCGCCCCGCCGGCGTCGGCGCCGCGCAGGGCGGCCGCCCCGGCGATCAGCAGGCCCGCGAGCCGGGAGGCCGGCAGGTTCACGCCGTCGTCGAGCCGGGCCGCCGCCCAGCCGAAGGCTTCGTAGCGCGGCGTGCGGTGGCCGATCATGCTGTCGGCGGTGTTGATCGCCTTGTAGAGGGCGCCCCCCGGCAGGCCCAGGCAGCCGATCCAGAAGGCCGGCGCCACGATCCCGTCGGAGAAATTTTCCGCGAGACTCTCGATCGCGGCCCGGCAGACCGCGGGCCCGTCGAGGCGCTCGGGGTCGCGCCCGACGATCATCGATACGGCCCGGCGCCCGGATTCCAGGCCGCCGGTGCGCAGGCCGGTCTCAACGGCGGCGACGTGCTGGTGCAGGCTGCGCTGCGCCGGCAGGCTCGCGCAGAGCAGGCCGAGGAGGAGCAGGGCGGGGAGGGCGCCCGTCAAGCCGGCGAGCCCGGTCAGCGCCCAGGCCACCGTACCCACCACGGCGAGGAGGAGCGCCAGCGCGCCGCAGCCCGCGATCCGCCGCCGGCGCTCCGAGCCGCGGTTGAGGCCGCGCTCCAGGGCGGCGATCAGCCGGCCGATCCAGGTGACAGGGTGACCGACCGCCCTGTAGAGCGCGTCCGGATAGCCGGCCGCCGCCTCGATCCCGAGGGCGACGGCGAGGACGGCGAGCGTGTCGGCGAACGTACCGGGCAGATGGACCATTCGGTGTGGAGCGTTCCCGCGCGTGAGGTCGCCCCGATCGCGCATGGCGGCGATCTCGGCGCACTCCGACAAGCCTTTCCCGACGCGCCGGAGCCCTGGCTCGACCTCTCGACGGGGATCAACCCGGTCCCCTATCGCGTGCCGCCGGTGGAGGCCAGCGCCTGGACCCGCCTGCCCGAGGCCGGCGAGGTTCGCGCGCTCCGGGAGGCCGCCGCCGCGGCCTACGGCGCGCCGGATTCCGACCACGTCGTGCCCGCGCCCGGCACCCAGATCCTGATCGAGACCCTGCCCCGGCTCCTGGCGCCGACCCGGGTGGCGGTCCTCGGGCCGACCTATGCCGAGCACGCCGCCGCCTGGGCGCGGGCCGGGCACGCGGTGACGGAGACCTCGGACATCGACGCCCTCGGCGAGGCCCGGGTGGCGGTGATCGTCGATCCCAACAACCCGGACGGGCGGACCCATCCCCTGGCCGAGCGCCGGGCCCTCGCGGCGGCGCTCGCCGCCCGGGGCGGCCTGCTGGTCGCCGACGAGGCCTTCGCGGACCTGGAGCCGGTGGAGAGCCTGTGCCCGCACGCGGAGCCGGGCACCGTGGTTCTGCGCTCCTTCGGCAAGGCCTACGGGCTCGCGGGCCTGCGCCTGGGCTTCGCGGTCGCCGAGCCCGAAACGGCGGCCCGGATCGCCGCGGCGCTGGGTCCCTGGGCGGTGTCGGGCCCGGCCCTGGCGATCGGGCGCGCGGCCCTGTCGGATGCGGGCTGGCGCGCGGAATCCGCGCGGGCGCGGGCCGCCGATGCGGCGCGCCTCGACCGGATGATCGCCCGGGCCGGGGGCCGGATCGTCGGCGGCACGTGCCTGTTCCGGACCGCCGATTTCCCCGACGGGCCGGACCTCTACCGGCGGCTCGCGGCGGCCGGGATCGCGGTGCGGCGCTTCGCCGGGCGCCCGGAGCGCCTGCGCTTCGGCCTGCCGTCCGACAAGGCGGCCTGGTGCCGGCTGTCGCGGGTGCTCAGGTAGAGCGGCCGCCGGGCGGGTGTCGGTGCGGGTGCGGGTCGCGGGCCGCCACGATCACGGCCAGCGCCGAGAAGGCGAGCCCGACCGCGCAGACGCCCCGCCAGCCGACCAGCAGGAAGGCCTGCGAGCCGGCATAGGCGCCGAGCGCCCCGAACACGAACAGGGTCGTGAACAGCACGGTGTTGATGCGGCCCCGCGCCCCCGGGACCAGCGCGTAGGCGCGGGTCTGGTTGGCGATCAGCGCCCCGTTCATGCCGATGTCGATGAGCAGCACGCCGAGCGCCACCGCCAGCAGCGACCACGTGCCCCCCGCCCAGAGCACCACGAAGGAGAGGGCGACCAGCAGGCTGCCGCCGAGGACCACGGGCTTCGCCCCCCGCCGGTCGGTGAAGCGGCCCGAGATCGGCGCCACGAAGGCCCCGCAGACCCCGATCACCCCGAACAGCCCGGCCCCGGCGGCGGTGAGACCGAAGGGCGGCCCCTCGACCAGCAGGGCCAGGGTCGCCCAGAAGGCGTTGAAGCCGGCAAACAGCAGCGCCTGCGACAGGCTGGCCGTGCGCAGGACCGGCTGCGTGCGGGCCAGATGCAGGATCGACAGCATCAGGGCGCGGTAGCGCAGCGGGTGCGTCTGCGCCGTGTGGGGGAGGGTGACCCGCGCGATGCCCGCCATGGCGAGCGCCACCACGGACGCGACCAGGAAGACCGGCCGCCAGCCGAGATGCGCCCCCAGGAAGCCGCTCGCCGTGCGGGCGAGCAGGATGCCGGTGAGGAGCCCGGTCATGACCTGGCCGACGATCCGCCCGCGGCTCGCGTCCGGGGCGAGTTCGGCCGCGAACGGGACCGCCTGCTGGGCCGCGCAGGACAGCACGCCGACCACCAGATGGGCGAGCGCGAGGGAGGCGAGGTTCGGGGCGAGGCCCACGGCCAGCAGGGCCAGGGCGAGGCCGAGGCACTGCCCGACGATCAGGGCGCGGCGCGGCAGAGCGTCGCCGAGCGGCACCAGCCCGACGATGCCGAGCCCGTAGCCGACCAGGGCCGTGGTCGGCACCCACAGGGCGGCGCGGTCGCCGAACTCGGCCACGATCAGGCCGAGCAGCGGCTGGTTGTAGTAGATGTTGGCCACGGCCCCGCCGGCGATCAGCGTGAGGCCGAGCCGGGCCTTCGCGTCGAGGCTCGTGCTCACGGCTGGATCGGGGGCAGGCCAGCGCGCCGCCGTGGGAGGGCCATGGTCGGGTCCATATGCGGGAGGGAACGGCAGGGCCCCGAGCGATACGGGCAGAGCGCGCCGCCCGGCAAGCTGCGGCGATGCATCCCTGCCGCCCCGGGCTGCGCCCCTTCACCGGCGTCGCCGCAGCACCATATGCCGTCGATGCGGTCCGCACCGGCCCCCATGCGGGCGGTGCCGAGACGTGCCGCAGGGCACGGACCCCGGGCGTCGGGGCGAGCGAGGTTCCGCCGGAGATACGGACGACGCGGCGGTTTCGTTCCGTGCGGACGCATCCGCCACCGTCGCAACAGGGAGTACGGAATGCCGAACTACCGCGTCGATTTCGCCAAGGAAATCCTCGGTGTGCCCTTCACGATCGGGTCCGTCGAGATCACCCGGGCCCGGGACCCCGAGCGCGCCCGTCGCGCGGCCGAGCTCCGTTTCGCCCGCCAGCACGGAATCGGCGATTGGCGGGAGCGGGCCGACCTCGCCACCGTGGCCGAGCGGCTCTGATCCGCACACGGCGCCGTCACACGCCCTTCGTGCCGGTCCCTTAGGCGAAGACCTGCGATCCGCGACCGGTCAAGCTCTGGTCGCGGCGGCCGCGCCGCCGTAGAGTGGCGGCGGAACCGGATCCGGCCTCCGCCCGCGGGCCGGTGGCTCCCGGAATCCGGTCCAGCACGCTCCCGATCGACGAGCCGGCGTCGGGGAGCCGAAGGCGCTTCAGGTCCGGGCCGGCGGGGTCAGTGCAAGGGTCATGGCGGCGATCTCCTTCTTCGGCGACCTGCTTCAGACCATCAGCGAGCGCGGCCGCGACCTGATCGGCATCGGGCGCGGCGACATGGCCTCCCGGGCGAGCGCCAACGACCTCGTCAAGCTCTGCGAGGACCTGATCTCCCGGCGCGGCGAGGCCTCCGGGGTGGCGCTGGCCCGCCTGATCCTCGACCGCTACGCCAGCTTCGGCCAGGTCGAGCGCCACGTCTTCCTGCGGGCCATCGCCCTGGACTTCGACGCGGACCACGCGGCGGTCGACGCCGCGATCGCCGCCTACCGCGCCACCCCCTCCCGCGCCCGCCTCGGCACCCTGCACGAGGCCGCCGAGCCGCGCAGCCAGGAATTGATCCGCCGCCTCAACCTCGCCCGCGGCGGCACGCTCAGCCTCGTGCGGATGCGCGAGGACCTGTTCGACCTGCGCCGGTCGCTCCGGTCCGGCGAGACGGCAGATCCCGCCCTGCTCGACGCCGTCGACAGCCTGGACTGCGACTTCGAGCACCTGTTCGCCTCGTGGTTCAACCGGGGCTTCCTGGTGCTGCGCCACATCGACTGGACGACGCCGGCGCACATCCTGGAGAAGATCATCCGCTACGAGGCGGTGCACGCCATCGCGGACTGGGACGACCTGCGCGCCCGGATCGAGCCGCCGGACCGGCGCTGCTTCGCGTTCTTCCACCCGGCTCTGGCCGACGAGCCGCTGATCTTCGTGGAGGTCGCGCTGACCGACCAGATCGCGCCGGCCATCGCTCCGATCCTGTCGCAGGCGCGCAAGCCCCTGCAGCCGCAGGCGGCCAACACGGCGGTGTTCTACTCGATTTCGAACTGCCAGAAGGGGCTCGCCGGCGTCACCTTCGGCAATTTCCTGATCAAGCAGGTGGTCGAGGATCTCACCCGCGAGATCCCCACGCTCAAGACCTTCGTGACGCTGTCGCCGGTGCCGGGCTTCTCCGCGTGGCTGGCGCGGGAGCGCCGGGCCGACAGCCCGCAGGGGCTCCTGCCCGAGGACATCGAGACCCTGCGGGCGCTGGACGATCCGGACTGGGCGGCCGACAAGACCCGGGCCGAGGCCGTGCGGAAGGCGCTGATCCCGGCCGCCGCGGCCTATTTCCTGCGCGCCAAGAACGAGCGCGGGCGCCCCCTCGACCCCGTGGCCCGGTTCCATCTGGGCAACGGCGCGCGCCTCGACCGCATCAACTTCCTGGGCGACACCTCGAAGAAGGGGCTGGGGCAGTCGCATGGCCTGATGGTCAACTACCTCTACGACCTCGCGGCCATCGAGCGGAACCACGAGACCTACGCCAATCTCGGCACCGTCGTGGCCGCACCGGCCGTGACCCGGGAGTTGCGTGCCAAGCTGCCGCCGCCGCGGGCCGTGGTGCTCGCCGAGGCGTAGAAGCGGCGCCGGCCGGAATCGCGCCGTCGAGCCTTCACCGTCGAGACTTCGCCAGCCCGACTTCGCCGTCAGCCCTCCGCCGTCAGGCGGGCGGCGAAGGCCAGGGTGATGCGCCGGGCCAGGGCCTCGGCGGCCTCGCCCTCCAGGGGAACCCGACGGTCGAGGATCAGGGCCGCCAGCCCGTGCACCAGCGACCAGGCGGCGAGCGTCAGGTCCTCGGCCGGCGTTCCCGAGCCGGCCAGCGCGGCCGCCCGCCGCTCCAGGATCCGGTAGGCCTCGGATCCGACCGGGTCCCGGCACGGCCTCGTGAACATGAGCCGGAACAGAGCCGGGTGCCGGCAGGCGAAGGTCACGTAGGCCGCCCCCTGCGCGGCCAGCGCCTGCGCGCCCTGCGCGCCGGCATCGGCCGCCCCCAGCACGGCCGCGAGGTCGGCGAAGCCCCGGGCGGCGACCGCCTCCAGCAGTTCCTCCTTGTCCGCGAAGTGGCGATAGGGGGCCATCGCCGAGACGCCGCAGGCGCGGGCGGCCGCGCGCAGCGACAAGGCCGCCGCGCCGCCGGTTTCCAGCAGGTCCAGGGCCGTCGAGACCAGGGCCGCCCGGAGGTCGCCGTGATGGTAGGCCCCGTCCCGATCGGATGTTGACACTGTAAGCATCCGGATTCATGTTTACGGTGCATACAAACCTGGGAGACCGCGTCATGCAAGGTGCCCCCGTCCGCCGGTCCGTGGATCTCTCCGCCTATCCCGATCTCGTGGTGATCTATCTCGGCTTCCGGGTCTCCCGCTGGCGCGGCCTGCGCGCGCTGGTCGGCCTCGGGCGCGGCATCGCGGCCTCGGTTCGGTCGCGGCCGGACGGTCTCCTGGCCCACGAGACCCTGGTCTTTGGGCTGACCCATGTCGGCATGCGCCAGTACTGGCGCGACCTGGAAAGCCTGGAGCGCTTCACCCGCTCGGAGCCGCACCGCACGTGGTGGCAGGATTTTTCCCGGGATTCCAAGGGCTCCGGCTTCTGGCACGAAGCCTATGGCCGGGGCGGCATGGAGGCGATCTATGTCGGCATGGCGGCGCCGACCGGTCTCGGCCTGTTCGCCCCCGAACGGGTACCGGAGGGGGCCTTCCTGTCGTCGCGGCAGCGGCTCACCGCCTGAAAGGGCTCGCCGGATGGCCCCTCGGGCGGCTATGGGTGCGTGAGACCTAGGCCCGCGACAGCTTAAGCCTCACGATGACGAACCACCTCTTCTCCCTGATCCGGGACGGCGTGCCCGATCCCGCCAAGACCGCGATCGAGACGCCCGAGGGGCGCCGCTACACCTACGCGGACCTGATCGCCCGGTCCGGCGCCTACGCGGCGGCCCTGCGGGCGGCGGGCGTGCAGCCCGGCGACCGGGTGGCCGTGCAGGTGGAGAAGAGCCCCGAGGTCATCCTCCTGTATCTCGGCGTGGTCCGGGCCGGGGCCGTGTTCCTGCCGCTCAACACCGCCTACACGCCGGCCGAGATCGGCTACTTCCTGGGCGACGCAGAGCCCGCATTGTTCGTCTGCGACCCGGGCCGGCGCGACGCGCTGACCGAGGCCGCCGCGGGCGTCCGCACGATCTGGACCCTCGACGGGGCGGGCGGCGGCAGCGCGGCCGACGCGGCGGATCGGCAGGGTAGCGGCGGCGGCGCCTTCGCGGACGTGGTCCGGGGCCCGGAGGATCTGGCGGCGATCCTCTACACCTCGGGCACGACCGGGCGCTCGAAGGGCGCCATGCTGACGCACGACAACCTCGCGTCGAATGCCCGGACCCTCGTCGCGTATTGGCGCTTCACCGCCGACGACGTGCTGATCCACGCCCTGCCGGTGTTCCACACCCACGGCCTGTTCGTGGCGATCAACACGGTGCTGGCCAGCGGCGGCTCCATGCTGTTCCTGCCCCGCCTCGACCCCAAGCTGATCCTGAGCCTGATGCCCCGGGCCAGCGTGCTGATGGGCGTGCCGACCTTCTACACGCGGCTCCTCAAGGAGCCCGGCCTCACCCCGGAGGCGGCCAAGGGCATGCGCCTGTTCGTGTCGGGCTCCGCGCCGCTGCTCGCCGAGACGCACCGGGAATGGCAGGCCCGCACCGGCCACGCCATCCTCGAGCGCTACGGCATGACCGAGACCAACATGAGCACCTCGAACCCCTACGCGGGCGACCGGGTCGCCGGCACGGTGGGCTTCCCCCTGCCGGGGGTGTCGCTGCGGGTGGTCCCGCCCGAGGGCGGGCCGGCCGCCCTGGGCCCGGACACGGTGGGCATGATCGAGGTGAAGGGCCCGAACGTGTTCCAGGGGTACTGGCGCATGCCCGAGAAGACCGCCGCCGAGTTTCGGGCCGACGGATTCTTCATCACGGGCGATCTCGGCAAGGTCGACGCGCGGGGCTACGTCCACATCGTCGGGCGCGGCAAGGACCTGATCATCTCGGGGGGCTTCAACGTCTACCCGAAGGAGGTCGAGACCGAGATCGACGCGCTGCCGGGGGTGATCGAATCCGCCGTGATCGGCCTGGGCCATCCGGATTTCGGCGAGGCCGTCACTGCCGTGGTGGTGGGCGGCGCGGGCTGCCCGGACGAGGCCGGCGTCCAGGCCGCCCTGGAAGGCCGGCTCGCCCGGTTCAAGTGCCCCAAGCGCGTGCTCTTCGTGGACGAACTGCCGCGCAACACCATGGGCAAGGTGCAGAAGAACCTCCTGCGGGAGGCGCATGCGGCGCTCTACCGGGACTGACCGGCCCGGTCCGCCGCAGGGTGCGCGAGCGCGCGGCGCAAGCCTGCGCCGCGCGACCCCGGATCGCGCGCACCGGCGTGACCGCGATGCGGACGTCCGGCGCCGAGCTCGGCCCTCAAATCAGAGGTTGTGCGCCGTCCGCTCGTCCTCCGGCGGCTTGTGGCCGTCCGGATCCGCCACCTTGCGGGCGGCGGCGTTGAGGTTGTCCGGATCGAGGGCGGTCTGGACGAACTCGCGACCGATATTGGTCACTTCGCGGGCGTAGCGCAGGCCCTGGTCGCGGACCTCGTCGGCCCAGGGGCCGATGTTCTGGTCCTCCTGGCGGGTGCGCGGCAGCAGCGCGCCGAGCAGCAGTCCGGCCGCGACGCCGACAACGCCGACGAGGAGCGGGTTGTCATCCACGAAGCGCTCGACCGCGGTGCGGCCGCGGTTGAGGCCCTCGAGTCCCTGGCTCGTCAAGTCGTCCAGCGCCCGCATGTTGCGGCGGTGGAGGGCACTCCCGCGCTCCCGCGCGTCGTCGTAGACCGCGGAGGCGCGGTCCCGCGCCTGATCGGCCGCGCCGCCGAGACGGTCGCTGATGTCGTCGGCGAGATCCGACACGCTCCGGCGCGCCTGTCCGGCGAGGTCTGCGGCCCGGTCGCCCGCCGCCCGGACACCGTCCCTCGCGGCATCCCCCGTCCCGCCGCCCGACGAGCCGCCGGACGACAGCGGTGCGGTTCCCTGCGGAAGCGGGTCGTGCAGGCCGCGCGGGTCGGGACGGAGGGTGAAATCACCGGCCGCCGCGCCGGGCGCACCCGGATCGCCGAGGCCGGCCGCGTCCGGCCGCAGGCTCCTGTCGCTGGAACCGTGCGGCATCCCCGCCTCGGCGGCGAGCTGTTCGGGGATGCTGGAGGAGGGGGTGGTGCCCGGCTTGTCGGTCATGACGCTATCCTCGGATGTCGGTCGTCGGCGGCGCGCGGTCCGCGCGGGCGGCGCCGGTCTTCCCGGCCTGTGGGCCGGACTCAGGTCGTCGGTCTCAGATCCCGCGTGTCAGATCTCGGTCGTGTCGAGCGGATCCCGGGCCGGGCGCACGGTCGGGAGGTCGGGGTCGTATCCGCGGGCCGCGCCGGTGTTCAGGGTCGGCACGCGCTCGGCCGAGACCTGGGTGCGCCGGCGCTGGGCATCGCGCGCCATCCGGTTGAACAGCAGACCGACGCCGGCCGCGATCAGCAGCACCGGAACGGGGTTGCGGCGCACCGCGTCGAGGGCGCTGTCATAGGTGGTGTTCAGCGCCGGCACGCGCCGGGCATTGCCCAGCATCTCGTCCACGAGATTCGGCACGGAGAGCCGGCCCTGGATGCGGTCGATCGTATCGTCGAGCCGGGCGCGACTCTCCTCGATCTCCTTCTCGAGGTCGTTCATCGTACTCATCCGGACACGCGCTCCGAGAGGGCCTGGGCATCCTGACGGACCTGACGCGTGGTGCGCGTCGGGGCCAGGGTCGAGAGGGAGAGGACGCTGCGGGCCCACAGCGCCATCCCGAGGGCGAGAACCAGCAGCACGCCGCCCACGATCAGGGCCGAGAGCCACTCGGAGCCCACGATGGTGGCGAGCCACTTCACCAGGGCGCCGATCAGGACCAGCAGGGCGACCACGGCGAACACCGCCGAGCCGACCATGCAGGCGAGGCCGACGATGAGCTGGCGGACGTTGCCCGCCATCTCGGCGCGGAACAGCGCGATCTCCTTGCGGGCGAGTTCGTTGGTCTCCCGCAGGGCATCGCCGATCAGGCTCTGGATGCTGGAAGCACCGGGGGAGGCGCCGGCAGAGGTGCCCGCCTGCCGCGGATCAGGACCCTGGGCCATGGCGTCAGGCCCGGAAGCTGTCGCGGGCGTCGCCGTCCGCCGCTTCGGGCGGCAGGCTCGACGACTTGATGAAGCGGGCGGCGATCAGACCGGCCACGAAGGTGCCCACCGCCACCGCCACCGGTGCCCGCCGGGCGAAGGATTCGGCCTCGCTGTAGAACTCGCCGAGGCTGCGCCGCTCGATCGAGGAGCCGAGCTGCTCCAGCCCGTCGGCGGCGCTGTCGAAGAAGGCGCGCACGTTCGGCTTGTCGCCGAGGTCGCGGCCGGAACTGCGGATCGTCTGGGCCAGATCGTGGACCGACTGCGCGGCGTCGCTCTTGCGCTGCTCGACATAGGTCTGCGCCTGCAGCCGCGCCGCGTCGAGGAGCCCGCGCCCGCGCTCCGCCGCCACGTCGGCCAGCCCCTCGACGTCGCCCTGCAGGCCGCGCCACTGAGCGCGCTCGTCCGCAGCCCCGTGCGGCGTCTCGTGGAGCGGATCCGCGAGCGGGTCCTTGTGCGCGTCCTGCGGGAACTCGTTGCCGGCCATCTCGAAAGCACTCCTCGCGGCGCGGGGACGAAGCCGCTCGCGGCGACCGCGGCCCCCGCGATGGCTGAGTAACCGATTGGGCTGCCACCGGTTCCGGCACCGTCTGCGCCCTCGAAGACCGCGCGGCACGCCGCTCAGTCCACGTTCAGGCACGGTCCGGCAGAACTGCCAGGCTTGCGCGCCGCGCGCGCCCCGGATTTCCGTTCGGACCGATCGGAGGCCGCGGGCGCGCGGCGCCGGGACGTAGCCGAAGCGCCTGTCCCGGAACCGCAGGACCGCGACTTGACCCGCGCCCGGCTTCACGCTTGGGTTGCCCCGAGACACAACAAAGGATCGCGCAGGGTCCCCGCGCGTTCTGACATATAAGTGAAGTCCCGATGCAGGCGCGGCGAGATCCTCGACCAGACCCGCGCCCCTGATCCGGAGCCGACCCGAGTGGCACGCCTTGTGATCGTATCGAACCGCGTCGCCGTCCCGGAAGAGGGCGGCAAGGCGGTGGCGGCGGGCGGCCTGGCCGTCGCGGTCAAGGAAGCCTTCACGGCTTACGAGGGGCTGTGGTTCGGCTGGAGCGGCACCATCACGGAGGAGCCCTCGGAGGAGCCGACGCTGATCGACCGGGACCGGGTCCAGTATGCGGTCGTCGACCTCTCGCCGCAGGACCATCTGGAGTATTATGCCGGCTTCGCCAACCGGGCGCTGTGGCCGATCATGCACTACCGGCTCGGTCTCGGCGCCTTCTCGCGCTCGGATTACGCCGGCTACAGCCGCGTCAATCGGACCTTCGCGCGGGCGCTCGCCAAGCTGGTGGAGCCCGACGACATCATCTGGGTCCACGACTACCACCTGCTACCGCTGGCCGCGGAGCTGCGCGGCCTCGGGCTCGACAACCCGATCGGCTATTTCCACCACATCCCGTGGCCGGCCGCCGACGTGTTCAACTCGCTGCCGGCGAGCGGCGAGCTGCTGCGCGCCATCGTCGACTACGACCTGATCGGCCTGCAGACCGAGGCCGACGTCCAGAACCTGCAGCGCAACCTCGTCGACACCCAGCGGGCGATCCCCCTCGGCGGCGGCTCGCTGATGGTCGACGGCCGCCGCACCCGGATCCGCGCGTTCCCGATCGGCATCGACGTCGCAGGTTTCAAGGAGGCCGCCGAGAGGGCCAACGCCAACAAGGTCGTGCGCGAGACCATCGCGGGCCTGCGCACCCGCAAGCTGCTGATCGGCGTCGACCGGCTCGATTATTCCAAGGGCGTGCCCGAGCGGATGGAGGCGGTGGAGAGCTTCTTCGCCTCCAATCCCGACCAGCGCGGCAACGTCACCTACATCCAGATCACGCCGAAATCCCGCAGCGAAGTGCCGGAATACGAGCAGCTCGCCCGCGACGTGAACGAGAAGGTCGGCGAGATCAACGGCTCGCTGGGCGACCCGGCCTGGACGCCGATCCAGTACATCACCAAGGCCTATCCCCGCCCCGTCCTCGCCGGCCTCTACCGGGCGGCCCGTGTCGGCCTCGTCACGCCCATGCGCGACG
>Ga0160428_1001443_pt1 | contig 17910 bp, 14 predicted proteins | sample SolpanmetagenomM_FD_108198 | JGI IMG/M metagenome (GOLD analysis project Ga0160428, IMG submission 108198) | Solar panel surface microbial communities from Lawrence Berkeley National Laboratory, California, USA - M | ecosystem: Engineered > Built environment > Solar panel > Unclassified ... | reverse complement strand
TTGAAGGTCGCCTTCGCCGTGCTGAGACCGGTATCGTCGAGCAGATCGATGGCGATGAACATCGGTGCCCCGATCACGCTTTCCGCCGTCGCGGCTCGATCGCCGGCGGCTTGTCGCGCCATAGAGCGAAACTCGGCACCCAGGAATCCTCGGTGAACCACTTCGAGGCCGCCCTCGGCCGCGTGATCGGCTGAAAGGATCCCGATCGCCGCGAGCGCCGCTGCACGTCCGAGGCGAAGACTGAACTGGTGGACGGCGACGGCCCGCTTCTGCCCCAGGAGCGCGGTTGCGCTGAGTCCGACGAGGCTATTCGCGATGGAGACGCGAATGATGCAGCGGTCCGACGCCGGCATCACAAACCTGCGGATCGAGGATGCAATTATCAGTTGCAGGTCCAGCCGGCCTCGCCAAAATGGTTGAAGACCGAGCCTCGGGCCTCGGCAGGACGTCGCCGCATGTCCGGCTTTCGTCGGCCGGGGATGTCCCGTCTCCGGTCTGCCCGCTGGAGTGCTGTGCGGCAGCTCCGAAGACGCGGGTCGACGAATTCCGCTCCCCTGTACCCCCCACTTTGAGCCTTCCACTGTCCTGCGGCTTGAGAGAACTGGCACGCCTGATTGTCAGCGTCAGAATGGCAGGCCACCAATTTGCACGGGATCAGCACACGCCGGTGACCCGGCCTCGGTCTTGTGCAGCCGCTCGTTGGTTGCTGGTCGTCGATTGGATCGTGCGCCCGACTGTGCTGTCTGACGACCGCGCGAGATACGCCTTCTCTACCAATCGCCGCGGCTTTTGCTCGTACGGGCAAGAAGCAGATGTCGCAGAGGTGACGCAGGTATTAACGCTTTGTTACTGAGCGCGGTCGTGTCAATCACGCAACAGTAGGTTCCCATCGCTATGTACATCTTGCGGTTGCAGGCATCGCCGCGTATGTTTGCGTCATGATTTGAATACGAGTCTTGCAATGCGGAAGCTCAAATCCTTCAGCGGCCAGACCTGCCCTGAAGCATTCCAACTGGCGCTCGACGCGCTCGACGTGATCGGTCGTTGGGAATGGGACGCGGCGACCGACCACGTGCGCGCCGACGGTTTCGTCGCGCTTCTCTTCAACATCGACCCCGAGGAAGCGGAGAGCGGCGTTCCGCTCGCCACCTACAATGCTGCCATCCACGGCGAGGATCGAGAGCGGGCCGCGGCCCAGCTGAGACGCAGCGCCCAAGAGGGCAGCGCATATCTCACCGAGTACCGCGTGATCTCGATCGACGGACGCACCCGCTGGGTGCTCGCGCGCGGCCGGTTCACCAGCGACCACACCGGAAGGCTCCTGGGCGGAAGCGGCATCCTCGTCGACATCAGCCGGATGCGGATGAGCGAGGGCACCTTCAACGAGGTCGAGTCCTACGCGGAGGAAACGCCGCTGGAGCGGGCGGCCGACCATGCCATCGCCGCCCAGTATGCGATCATGGAAATGGCGGATCCGGAGTTGAAGGTCTACGCGGATGCGCTCCTGGTCGCGCTCGGGCGAAAACTGGCGCAACAGGAGGTTCAGAACCGACACCGGCATATGAACTGAACGTCAGACACGACGCCGGATGGCGCCGACGCACCCTCCGTGCGGTCGGGTGCGGACGTGATCCCTGTCGAGGTGGGCGTCTGTCGAGACCGACGGCGTTCGAACATCGCGCGGCTTCGCTGAAGCGCGAGCCCGAGTGCCCCGCGGCGGCCCTGCCGGTCGCGTCGCGGGTTCCGGCGGCAATCCGATTCAGTTCATGTGCCTGCGTCGCTCCTCCGTCTCGCGCTGGGCGAGGCGGCGCCCCACAGCCATGAGCAGTGCATCCGCGAGGATCTTCAGGGTCGGATCCTCCGATTCCACGATCGCCTGCTGCGCGGCGATGAGGAGATCGGCCGCCCGATCCAGGGGCACGCCGCCCGAGGGGACCTCGACGTCGTCGAAGGTGCCCTCGCTCATCCGCATCCGGGTGACGTCGACGAGGATGCCGCCTCCGGCGACCGCCTTGCCGCTACGGTCGCGGGTGAACCGGCCGCGCGCCAGCACCCAGCGCGTCCGCCCATCGATCGAGATGACACGGTACTCGGTGAGATACGTGCTGCCTTCCTGCGCGCTCCGCCGGATCAGCGACAGAACCCGCTGCCGATCATCGGCGTGGACGGCTTCGACGTAGGAGGTGAGCGGCACGCCTTCCTCCGCCTCCTCCGGCGCGAGATTGAACAGCAGCGCCACGAACGCGTCGGAGCGCACACGATCGGTCGCCGCATCCCAGTTCCACCGACCGATCACGTCGAGGGCGTCGAGGGCGTGCTGGAACGCGTCGAAGTTCGTCTCGACGTCGCGGGGTTTCGACTTGGACATCGCGCAACCCGTCTCCAGACCGAAGGCAGACCCGTGTAGCGAACGCGTTTATACAACCTCAAAAAGAACGTTTCAAACAATGCAACTGTTGCGTGTGGTGCGCTACTGAGCCTCGACGCGTCGGTTCTGGCGCGAGGGTCAAACAACGCTCGTACACCGACGAATCATCGCCGCGCCGGAATCCGTCGACGGACGCACAGGCCCTAAGACAATCGCGAATAGCCGGCGCACCTGCGCTCAGTCGCGGCAGGGCCGATACAGATCAGAGCGGTCGCAGATAATGACAGGTCGAGACGCCGGCGGAAGCCGCGGAGGCTGACGTTCATCCCGGAAGGAGCGGCGGCACGTCGAGGCGGCCGCCTGGCGCGCAGGCGCTCAAACGGGCGCGAACGGCGCCCTGATCAGGGTGCCCAAATATCCGAGCGCTGTCTCCGCGCCGCTTGTACAGGCCTTGGGGGATCTGTTCGGTACCGGGCCGTCGGAAAGCCGCGTTTACAGGGCGGCATCCTTGATCCCGGCTGCGGTGCGCGAAACCGCGGAGGTGGAGCGCGTGCTGGTCAGGCGCTCGCGCAGGTAGAGCAGCAGTGCAGCGACGAACACTCCAAGGCTACCTCCCGCCGGCGCGGCCAAGAGCGCCAGCAGAAGACCGAGATGCCAACAGACGCTCAGCGCGATGATGGCTCCGATGTATCCGCTTCCAACCAGAACGATGAGGTAGCTTGGCCGTCCGCGCATGTTACCTCCGGCTTTGGGTTTGCTCATCTACAAGTTGCATTCTGCACGAGCAAACGAATTTTGTACGTAGCGTGTTCCCAGATTAGCGGCGACGCGTTCGAGAGAGATTAACCGCCACGCTCCCGTGAAGGGGGGATGGCGGTCAGCCCGGCGCGGCCACCCGCGGACCCGGCACCGCGCTCTCGTCGATTGCGCACACCACGGCGCCGGGCCCGTCGGCACCGAATCCGGGTGCCGCCCCGTGTGTGTGGCCCGGCCGCCGGGCGCGGGGGCCATCCGCTCTGAGGACCGGGCCGCGGGGGGCACCGTCCACGGGACAGATGGCCGGAACGATGCGCGAAAGCGTACCGCGCCGGTTGCGCGCCCGCGCGATGCCGGCATACGACCCGCTGTGACAAACCCTTGTGCCGCCGGAGCGCGGCCGCTGTCCGAGGAGACGATCCATGAGTGAGACCCGGGATCGCACCGCCCTGGTCACGGGTGCCGCCCGCGGCATCGGACGCGCCGCCGCGGCGCTGTTCCTCGCGGAAGGCTGGCGCGTCGCACTCCTCGACATCGACGGGCCCGGCGTCGAAGCGGCGACCGCCCGCCTGGACCAGCCCGAGCGCACCCTGGCGGTGACGGCCGACGTTTCCGATCCGGCGGCCGTGGCCGCCGCCATGCGGCAGGTCGCGGATCGGTTCGGGCGCCTCGACGCGTTGGTCAACAATGCCGGAATCGCGATCTTCAAGCCGCTGACGGAGACCACCTTCGAGGACTGGTCGCGCGTCCTCGCGGTGAATCTGTCGGGACCGTTCCTGTGCACGCAGGCGGCCATCCCGCTCCTCGCCGAGCGCGGCGGCGCGATCGTGAACATCACCTCCATCTCGGGCCTGCGCGCCTCGACGCTGCGGACGGCCTACGGCACCAGCAAGGCGGCGCTGGCCCAGCTCACGAAGCAGCAGGCGGTCGAGCTCGGACAGTTCGGGATCCGCGTGAACGCGGTCGCCCCGGGTCCGGTGGACACGGCCATGGCTAAGGCCGTCCACAGTCCGGAGATCCGCGCGGATTACCACGACGCCATGCCGCTCGGACGCTACGGACTGGAGGCGGAGCTCGCCGAGGCGATCGTCTTCCTCTGCTCGGACCGCGCCGCCTTCGTCACGGGTCAGCAGCTCGCCGTCGATGGTGGGTTCGAGGCGACCGGCATCGGGCTCAAGACGCTGCGACGGGAGCGGCGGGACTGAACGGTCGCCGGGTCGCAGGAGATCCGGCACGAGACCATCGGAGCCCGGATATCTCGACGGCCCGCCGGCCGTGCGACGGCGCCCCGCGGTCAAATCCCGGGTGGTGCCGTCAGAGTCTGGTGCTCTCATCGACGGGACTCGGCCCCAGGGGCACCAGGAAGGCCGCGCCGACGCCGCCCTCGATCTGCCGGGTCACCGTCGCGCGGTGACGACCGACGGTGATCGGCTGCCCGATCTGAAGCCGCTCCTGGATGAGCAGTGCGACGCCGGATGCCGAGAGGTTGATGATGTGCGCATGCACCGACACCCCGTCTCCGAGCACGACCTGAACGGCGGTATGTTCGGGTACGACCCGGCGGCTGACGCGGACAGAGTTCGACTGTCGGGCCTGCTGCTGGCTCAGGGCGATCAGGCGACGCGCGATCGAGCCGGGCGACGGGTTCTGTCCCGTGACGCGAACCGCGAAGTCGCACTGGTTCGCGCGGATGACCATCGCTTCGAGACGACCGACATCCCGGATGTTGCACGTCAACGGATGATCGACGTGCGGCGTGACGATCGACTTCAGCTGGATGCCCATCGCCGAGACATCGACGGTCACCGCGTGGAACTCGACGCCGTCGGCCCCCCAACAGAGGGCCGGAAGAGCGACAGAATATCGGGGAGATGATCGACGGTCGGGCACGGCCGGATGACCGCTACAGTACTGCCCTCGACACAACAAGCGGAGAGATCGCGCCTGCGGCGATAACCGTTGTCCGGCAGCTGTATTAACGCTGATCTACAATCATAGGCTGCAGAGCCGACGCTCGGCTCCCGTCCTAGGCCCGCCGCAGCAGGCCGGGCGCGCGGAAGTCCGACGTGCGGCTCTGGGAGCCGCTGCCCCGGGAAGCGGAGCCCCGCGGATCGGCGAGACGGATCTGATCGATCAGGAGCGGCCTGGCGTAGTAGTATCCCTGGGCACAGCGGATCTGCGTCGCCCCGAGGAGGTAGGCGACCTCCTCGTAGGTCTCGACGCCCTCGGCGACCACCGACATGCCGAGGGCCAGACCGAGGGATTCGATGGCCTTCAGGACGATCTGACTGCGCGGCCGCTTGTCGATGTCGGTGATGAAGGAGCGGTCGATCTTCAATTCGTCCGCGGTGATCTCCGCCAGGGCCGCAAGCGACGAGTAGCCGACGCCGAAATCGTCGATGGAAACCCGGGCTCCGATGGCTCGGATGCGGGGCAGGACCTCGCTCTGGAAGCGGCCCTTGGTGAAGAAGGCCTCCTCGGTGAGTTCGAGCACGAAGCGCGGGGCCATGCCGGTCTCGCCCAGGGCGTCGCAGAAGGCGGCCATGAACGGGACGTCGCAGGCCTGCTTCGCGGCGATGTTCAGGCTCACGGACACGTCCGGCCCGAACACCTCGTCGATGTCGGGCATCGCCTGCACGGTCTCGGCCAGAACCTGGAGCGTGATCTCGTTGATCAGGCCGAGCTCGATGGCGAGCTCGATGAAGTCGCCGGGGGCCTGGATCATGCCTTGCTCGTCGCGCCAGCGCAGGAGCACCTCGACGCCGAGCACGGCATGCGTGCGCATGTCGACCTTGGGCTGGAACGCGCAGCAGAAGCAGCGGTCCCGGATCGCCAGCCGCAGGCGCTGCTCCACCGCCATGCGGGCCGTGGCCGCATGGCTCATCGTCTCCTCGAACAGGCTGACGCCGCCCTTCACCCCGCCCTTGACCCGGTACATGGCATTGTCGGCCTGCCGGCGCAGAACCTCGTAGGTGGTTCCGTGCTCGGGGTAGAGGCTCAGGCCGATCGACGCCGAAGCGAAGATCTCGTGGCCGTCGATGAAGAACGGCTGCTTCAGACGTTCGGAGATGTCGAGCACCGCCGAGAGGGTACTGTCCTTGTCGGCGATCGGATTGAGCAGCAGGACGAATTCATCGCCCCCGATCCGGGCGAGGAGGTCGCTCGGGCAGAGGGCGCCGCGGATCCGGTCGGCGACCTTGCGCAGGAGCGCGTCGCCGGCCGCGTGGCTGTAGTAGTCGTTGATGTGCTTGAAATTGTCGAGGTCGATAAAGGCCAGGGCGAACCGCGCCTCCGGGGTTGCCTCGGCGATCAGTTCCTCGATGCTCTGCTCGAACATGGTCCGGTTGGGCAGGCCGGTGAGCGCGTCGATGAAGGCCCGCGCGATCAGATCGCGCTGCATTGTGTGGTGATGCGTGACGTCGGCGATCGTGGTGAGCGTGTAGCTCTCCCGCTCGGCCGAGACCAAGCGCGTCGAGGTCTCGACCACCTGCGTGCCGACCTCCTCGACGCAGATCCGGTCCGGCCGTTCGAGGGCGGACGCCGACAGGTCGTCGACGAGCTCGCTGCCGAGCGCCCGCGCGGCCGCGTTCGCCAGGATGCAGACCCCCTGATCGTCGTGGACCACGACGCCCACCGGGAGCGCCTGGATGGCGGCTTCCAGCAGGCTCCGCCGGTGACTCGGCGCGACGTCGCTCACGCTCAGCTCTGCTGCCAGAGGGCCTTCGCGGCGCGCAGACCGGTCTCGGCCGGCGCCTCGGCGGCATCCAGGGGACGCCGGAGCAGGCGCCGGTGCACCTGTTCGAGCGCGGCGCCGTTGCCGTCGGCGCCCGGCTCGCGGGCGAGGCGCGCCAAGCCGGTGAGATCCGTGTCGCCGCCGCCCGACTTGCTCATGGTGGCACCCCGCCAGCGCTCGACCACGGCGCCCACGAAGGCCGCACCGGCGATCATCTCGCCCGACCCCGGAGTGCGCCCGCTGATGTCGTTGCGCGGCTGCCGCTCCGGGGGCAGCGGATGGAACTTCATCCGCGCCGGCATCGGCACGCCCTCGCCGAAGGCGATGACCTCGCCGGTGCCGAGGGACGGCACGAAGCTCAGGAGATTCACGGCATCCGAGACGGCCGCCGCCAGGAAGGCTTGGTCGCGGTCGTTGGTCATCCGCATGGCGAACAGGGTGCTGCACTGGGACATGATGGTCGCGTCGAGTTCGGCCGGCCGCTGGGTCACCAACCCGAGGAAAACGCCGTGCTTGCGCCCCTCGCGGGCGATCCGCGACAGGGCGCGGCGCGTGGGCGTGAAGCCGATGGAGCGGTCGGCCGAGGCGTAGCGGTGGGCCTCCTCGCACACGAAGAGGAGCGGTATCGCGCCCTCGCTCCAGATGCCGAACTCGAACGCCATACGGCACAGGACGCAGACGACGGCGTCGATCACCTCCATGGGCAATCCTGCCAACTGCATGATGGTCATCGGGCGCCCGTCCGGTTCAAGCCGGAACAGGTGCGCCACGATCTCGCCCATCATGTCGCCGCCGACATTGGCGTTCTCGAACATGAAGCCGTAGCGGGGGTCGTTGCGGATCGCCTCGATGCGGGTGATCAAGCGGTGGTAGTGCATCCGCGAGACGCGGTTCTCCAAGCGTCCCATCCGCTCGTCGATGAGCGAGATCAGGTCCTGCAGCATGTAGGGAACCGGCGTGTCGACGGTGTACCCGGCGCTCTTGCCGATGGACCGCTTGACGATCTGCCGGTCACTCGCCTCCTTGTACTGGACGTACTTGCTCTTCGCGAGCGGGATCACCTCCGCCAGGATCTCGATTTCCTCGTCGATCGCCGGGCGGCCGCCGTAGATGACGTCGGCGATCTCTTCCAGGTTGAAGAGCCAGAACGGCAGCTTGAGATTGTGCGGGCTGATGATGCTGGCGCGGTCGCCGAAGCACGAGGCGTACTCGTTGTGCACGTCCAGCAGGAAGATCCGCACGTCCTGCCGCGTACGCAGCACTTGGTCGAGGATGACCGCGACGCCGCTGGACTTGCCCACCCCGGTCGTGCCGAGGACGGCGAAATGCTTCGTCAGCAGATCCTCCACCTTGATGCAGGCCGGCGTCTCGGGATCCTGGTAGAGGGCGCCGACCGTCGCCGTGCGCGATCCCGTAGCTTGGTAGACGACGCGCAGGTCGCCGGGCGGGAGCAGATCGACCGCGTCGCCGATCGCGGGATAGCAGGCCACGCCGCGCTGGAAGCTCTTCGCCCCATCCTTCAGGACGATCTCGCCGAGGAGATCGAGGCTCGCGACGGCGCCGGGCTGGCCACCGGCCCCCGACGCCAGGGTCGTGATGATACCGATCAGGTCTGCGGCGCCCGCCTGGATCCGGACGAAATTGCCGACGGTGACCCGCACGTTCGGCCGGCCGTTCTGGCCGGCAAGCGCAAGATGCACCTTCGACCCTTCGATCGAGGTCACCGAGCCCAACCGCGACGCCAGAACGCCGTTCCGGTTGTCGCCGTCACCATTCACCATCGTCCATTCCCCGGCCAACATCGGAATTGGCCTGAAGCTGGACGAGTCTCATTAAAGAACCGACAAAAACCGCCGATGCGGCCAGCGATGCTTAATGTTAAGCTTACACACTCGGATGAAAAATGGGTTGTCCGTGTGAATACACGCCCTCACGGCACGTACCATCCTCGGTTGTATCGATCGCTCTTCCGGCACAACAACCCGTAAGCGATATCGGCGACCGGCAAAGCGATACCGGCCGACCTCCGGTTAGCTGGAGCGGGTGACGTCGAAGTGCTCGCGCATCCAGCACTCGCCGGAGATCCGCGCGCCGTTCGACGTCACGAACGCGTAGGGCGATTCTTCCACGATCGCGCCGCCGCGGGCCCGTATGAGCCAGCGGTAGCATCGCGGGTCGTCCGCACACGGGACAATCTCGACTGTATGGGCGCGCACTGACATCGTCGACATAAGGCATTAACGGCTGAGCCGGGCTTTTCGCTCCAATCGCGCCGCGCGGAGGGTTACTGAAGTTCGGCCGGCGACCGCCCCATGGCCCGCAGGCTGGAACCTTCCGAGCCGCGTTCCTGTTCGGGCGGGTTGACGCGAGGCGGTGCAGACATCAACCCGGAGAGATGGAAACGGCATGCCGATCAAGGCCCTGAACGACCGCAAGAAGCTGTCCAACGAGTTCAACGACGCCCATGACGAGTTCATCGACGCGGTGCTGGAGGCGTTCCGGGACGGGACGTTACCGCTCGATCTCGCCCGCGCGTATCTCGCGCATCCCGTCGCCATGATGCACACCGACGGCGCCCAGGCGGTGGCCGACTACTTCGCGCGCATCCTCGCGCAGCGGCCGAACATCGACTGGACGCCGGGCAGCTGATCACCACACCGGCAGAAGCCGGGGGAAGGACCGACGATGACGACCGACGAGATCGAGGATCTGAACCGTGCCCGCGCCGCGCTGGCGCGCCAGAGGAACGCCATTTCCCGACGCCTGGGCGGACTCGACGTGGCGCCGATCTCCATGGCCGAGGACCTGACCCGCACGCTGCTCGCCATCGAGGCCGTGGACCGTGCGCTCGTGGATGCCGGGCAGCCGCACGTCGACATCGGCCACATGCCGGAGGTGTAGAGGCGCGGTCCGGGCCCGTACCGGGAGCTTGCGTCGCCCTCCCGCGCGGGCGTACAGCCGCGGGTGCTCCGAGGAGAACCGACGATGACCGACCGCCTGCCCGGCTTCAACACGCTGGCGATCCACGCGGGCGCCGCCCCCGATGCCGCGACGGGCGCGCGGGCCACGCCGATCTACCAGACCACGAGCTTCGTGTTCGACGATGTCGATCACGCCGCCTCGCTGTTCGGGCTTCAGGCCTTCGGCAACATCTACACGCGGATCACCAACCCGACGAATGCCGTGCTGGAGGAGCGCATCGCCGCGCTGGAGGGCGGCACCGCGGCCTTGGCGGTCGCCTCCGGCCACGCCGCCGAGTTCCTCACCATGCATGCCCTGATGCAGCCGGGCGACGAGTTCGTCGCCTCCAACAAGCTGTATGGCGGCTCGATCAACCAGTTCAACCATTCCTACAAGAACTTCGGCTGGTCGGTGGCCTGGGCCGACAACGACGATCCGGCCTCGTTCGAGGCGGCGATCACGCCGCGCACGAAGGCGATCTTCTGCGAATCGATCGCCAATCCGGGGGGCGTCATCACCGACATCGCGGCGCTGTCGCGGATCGCCAAGAAGCACAACATTCCGCTCGTCGTCGACAACACCATGGCGACGCCGTACCTGATCCGGCCCTTCGAGCACGGGGCCGACATCATCGTCCACTCGGCCACCAAGTTCCTCGGCGGCCACGGCAACTCGATCGGCGGCCTGATCGTCGATGGCGGCTCGTTCCAGTGGGCGGGCGACGCCCGCTACCCGATGATGAGCCAGCCACGGCCGGAATATTCCGGCATGGTTCTGGCCGAGACCTTCGGCAATTTCGGATTCGCCATCGCATGCCGGGTGCTGGGCCTGCGCGACCTCGGGCCGGCCCTGTCGCCGTTCAATGCATTCCTGATCCTCACCGGCATCGAGACCCTGCCGCTGCGGATGCAGCGCCATTCCGACAACGCGCTGACGGTGGCGCGGCACCTGTCGACGCATCCGGCGGTGTCTTGGGTGAGCTATCCGGGCCTTGAGAGCGACCGCTATCACGAGCTCGCCCGGCGCTACACGCCGAACGGGTGCGGCGCCGTCTTCACCTTCGGGCTGAAGGGTGGCTACGACGCTGGCGTGAAGCTCGTCTCCAGCCTGCAGCTGTTCTCGCACCTCGCCAATATCGGCGACACGCGCTCGCTGATCATCCACCCGGCCTCGACCACGCACCGCCAGCTCACCGACGCGCAGAAGACCGCCGCCGGCGCCGGACCCGACGTGGTGCGGCTGTCGATCGGCCTGGAGGATCCGGCGGACCTCATCGAGGATCTGGACGCCGCGCTCGTCGGCTGAGGGGTGCTCGCCTCCTGGGGCAGCGCCGTCGTCGCCAGTACGGTGACGCTGACCGGGCTTACGCCAGGATGACGCCGCCGCGCTGACCGCGTTGTGCGCGTCGCGCTCGCGACGGCGACGGCGACGGTGCGGAGATGCCGAACCGATGCCGGCCGCCGCGCGCGGGCGCGGCGACCGGCTGGAGGCTCAGAACGCGTCCGCCATCAGCGCCATGGTGCTCTCCGAGCCGGCCTTGATCCGCGAGAGGCGCAGGCCCGTCTCCGGCAGCATCCGCTCCATGAAGAACCGGCCGCTCGTGAGCTTCGACTCCCAGCGCGGGGAGGGCGCCTCGGCATGGTTGGCCAGTGCCGCCTTGGCGATCCGCGCCCACATGTAGCCGAGGGCCACGAGACCGAAGAGGTGCATGAAGTCGGTGGCGCCGGCGCCGGCATTGTCGGGCTTCGAGAATGCGTTCTGCATCAGCCACATGACGGCGCCCTGGAGGTCGTTCACTCCGGCCTGGAGCGGCTTGGTGAACGGCGCCATCGCGGGATCCTCGCCATGGTCCTTCAGGAAGGTCTGGACCTCGCCCAGGAAGGCCATCATGGCCCGGCCGCCGTCCTTGGGCAGCTTGCGGCCGATCAGGTCCATGGCCTGGATGCCGTTGGCGCCCTCGTAGATCATGGCGATGCGGGCATCGCGCACGAACTGCGACATGCCCCATTCCTCGATGTAGCCGTGACCGCCAAGCAGCTGCTGCGCCTCGACGGCGTTGGCGAACCCCCGATCGGTGAACACGCCCTTCACCACGGGGGTCATCAGCCCGAGCTGATCGTCCGCGGCCTGTCGCTCCTGAGCATCCTCCGAGCGGTGCAGGATGTCGGCCTGGAGGGCCGTCCAGAGCATCAGCGCCCGGGCCGCCTCGTTGAAGGAGCGGATCTGCAGGAGCGTGCGGCGCACGTCGGGGTGGACGATGATCGGATCGGCCGCCTTCTCGGGCGCCTTCGCGCCGGTCAGCGCCCGGCCCTGGAGACGGTCCTTCGCGTAGGCGGCGGCGTTCTGGTAAGCGACCTCGGACTGGCCGAGCCCCTGGACTCCCACCGCCAGCCGCGCCTCGTTCATCATCACGAACATGGCGTTGAGGCCGCGATTCTCCTGTCCGACCAGCCAGCCGGTGGCGCCGTCGTAGTTCATGACGCAGGTGGCGTTCCCGTGGATGCCCATCTTGTGCTCCAGGGAGCCGCAGGACACGCCGTTGCGGGCTCCGAGCGAGCCGTCCTCGTTCACGAGGAACTTGGGCACGACGAAGAGCGAGATGCCCTTCGTTCCGGCGGGCGCGCCCTCGATGCGGGCGATGACGAGATGGACGATGTTCTCGGCGAGGTCGTGCTCGCCGGCCGAGATGAAGATCTTGGTGCCGGTGAGGCTGTAGGAGCCGTCGCCGTTGGGCACCGCCTTGGTCTTGAGAAGCCCGAGATCCGTGCCGCAATGCGGCTCGGTGAGGTTCATGGTGCCGGTCCAGGCCCCCTCGACCATCTTGGGCAGATAGCGCGCCTTCTGCTCCTCGGTCCCGTGGACCAGCAGCGCCGCCATCGCGCCCTGGGTCAGGCCGGGATACATCCCGAAGGCGAGGTTGGCGCCGGAGGTGAATTCCTGGATGGCGGTGTTGAGGGTGTGGGGCAGGCCCTGGCCGCCATAGGCCTCAGGCACCGAGAGGCCCATCCAGCCGCCGGTCGCGTAGGTGTCGTAGGCCGCCTTGAAGCCGCTGGGTGCGCGCACGGTGCCGTCGGTCTCCCGGCGGCAGCCCTCGACGTCGCCGGTCCGGTTGAGCGGGGCCAGCACCTCCTCGGAGAGCTTGGCGCCCTCGCGGAGGACCGCCTCGACGACGTCCGGGGATGCGTCGGCGAAGCCGGCCAGGTTGTCGCGGGCGTGGAAGCCCAGCACGTCGTTGAGGAGGAACAGCGTGTCTTCGACCGGTGCACGATACTGCGGCATCTCTGGCATCCCCAGTGTGCGGGCCTCTCGGAGCGGCCCGCAGCGGTTGCGCCATGTAACCGTCCGGCGCCCTCCCGAGCAACGGCTCGGCCTCGCTGCATGGCGACGCAAGGCCGGCCGGCGGCGGGCAATCGGGTGGCAACGATTACCGCACCCGCCACCCCTTAACCTCGTGTTTACCAAGAAAGTTAATGGTCACGCTCGAACGATCCGATGCGCGCGTTCCGTGGATACCGATCAGCGGTTCCCGCTCCGCACCCAGGATTGGACGCCGAACTGCCGACGATAGGCCCCCGATGACCAGCACCGCGATGCCGCAGCTCGACAGTTTCGATCCCGAGGTGCTCGACGCCGCCCGGGACGTGGCGGCGCGGGCCGGCGTGCCGCTGGAGACCTGGATCGCCTCGGTGGTCCCGCAGTCGAAATCCGGCGGTCCGGGCAACCGCCGCCAGCGTCGCCGTCACCGGGCCGAGCAGCTCGCCCAGCCGATGCCCCGATCCGACGTCGCCCCGGAGCTCGACCGGCAGGTCGGCGCGTCCGGCGTCGCGGAAACCTACGGTGACGGCCTGGCCGCACTGATCCACCGTCTCGAGGGCCTCGACCGGGCCCTCGATGAGGAACGCCGCAGCGTGCAGAATGCCGAGTCGCGGCGCCTGGCCGAGATCGAGGCGCGGATCGAGCGCGCCCTGAAGGCGGCCCCCGTGCAGGAGGTGACCGAGCGCCTGGGCGACATCGAGCGCCGCATGTCGCAGCTCGGCGAGCAGGTCGCCGCCACCCGCCAGCCCGGCCGTCGCGGGCGCCCCGCCCCGGGCGACATCCGCAGCGCCGTGCAGGACATCCGCCAGCGGCAGCGCGAATTGTCGACGACCGCGGCCTCGCCGGCCGATCCGGATGGCGGCGTCGTCGCCAGCATGCGCATGGACCTTGCCCGCCGCCTCGAGGCGCGGATCGAGGAGGTGGCCGGGCCTTCCGCCGCCCTGGCCGAGCTTCAGGACGAGACCGTGCGCCTGCGCGAGGCGATCACGCAGCTCGCCACGAGCCGGGACATCGTCGCCCTGGAGGAGGCGGTGATCTCCCTGGCGAGCGGCGTCGAGCGGGCGCAGGCCGGCACCGACCTCACCGCCATCGCGGCGCCGATCGAGCAGGTGCGGGCGCAGGTCGAGCGCTTGGCCGAGGAAGTCGCCGAGAACGTCCACAGCCGCGTCGCCGAGGATGTCCGGCGCCTCGCGGAGCGCCTGGACAGCGTGGCGGCGACCGGAGCCGCCGGCCGGGACGACCACACGCTGACCGGTCTCTTCGGCGAACTCGAGGAGATCCGCCGGCTGATCGGGGCACTGGCCGGTCCCGAGCGCATCCAGGGGCTCGCGCAGAGCCTCCAAGCCGTCAGCGCGCAGATCGCCGAGCTGCAGCGGGTCGGCACGAATCCGGATCTGCGGCCGCTGCTCGAGGAGATTCGCAGCGACGTGAAGTTCGCGGCGCCGGCGGCGCTCGCCGGCCAGATCCAGGCGCTTGCCGAGAAGGTCGACCTCCTCTGCGCCCGTGAGGACTGGGCCGAGCACGCCGCCGACGGGGACATGTCCCGCCCCGGCGAGATGGCCTCGATCCACGCCATGCTGCGCAACCTCGCCGAGAAGGTCGATCAGGTCGGCAGCCGCTCGGAGCACGAAGGGCTCGACGCCCTGGAGAAGCAGGTCGTCACCCTGGCGGGCCGCCTCGACGCGCCGCACAGCGCCGATCCCGCCCTGGCCGGCCTCGAACGGACCATGGGTGACCTGCTGCGGCAGGTGACGGCCCTCCGGGAGGCGGCGCCCAGCGAAGCCGCCGTCGAGCGCGCCGCGCGCAACGCGGTGGCCGAGACTCTGCAGGGCTCCGGCATCGCCGCCGCGGAGACCGGCGAGATCGGGCTCCTGCGCGCCAGCCTCGCGGACATGCAGGCACGGCAGGTCGCCTCCGATCAGCGCCTCGGCGCCACCCTTGAGGGCGTCCAGTCCGCCCTCGAACGCCTCCTCGTCCGGCTCGGCCCCGCCGAGGCGATCACGGCGCGGGCTCCGTCCCTCGACGAGCGGCTGATGTCCTCGACCAGCGCGGAGGTGGCCCCCGTCCCCGCCGAAGGCCGGATCGTGGCACGCCGCGACGTCGCGGAGACCCCGCGGATCGCCGACGATCTGCTGGAGCCCGGCAGCGGCCGCCCGGGCCGCGAATCGCGCGGCGGACGCGAGTCGTCCGCGCGCCGGTCCGGCACGGAGCGCCCGACGGCTGAGGCCGGCGGAGAGGCCGACATCAAGACGAGCTTCATCGCGGCGGCCCGCCGGGCCGCCCAGGCCGCGCAGGCGGAACTGGCCGCGGAAGCGCCCGCGGAGCGCCGGGATGGCCGCGCCCAGAAGGCGACGCCGCAGGCTGCCGCTGAGGAGGGCCGTTTCGGCCGGCTGCGGGCCGAGATCGACCGGCGGCGCCGGCCGCTGCTGCTCGGCCTCGCCGCCATCGTCCTGGCGCTGGGGGCACTGCAGGCGATCAGCCTGCGCAGCCCCGAGGAGCCGCGGCGCGCCGCTCCCGTGAATCAGCCCGCACCCGCCCGCGAGGAGCCCGCCCGGGATCCCTCCAAGGACTCTTCGAAGGACGCCGCGAAGGACACCGTCAGGGACGACGCGAAGGAGGGCGCGAAGGAGGGTGCCAAGGACGCGCCGAAGGACGCCTCGGCAGCCAGACCGCCGGTGGCCGATCCGACGACCACGCAGGCCCTCCCGAACCCGCTCCCGGCCGAGGCCCGCCCGTCGGCGGTCAGGACGTCGGTGCCCCAGGTGTCCGGGATGGGCACCCTGCAGGGCGATCTCAGCACCCTGCCGCCGGCGCTGGCCAAGGTGAAGCTCGCCGCGCTGGAAGGCGACGGGACGGCGGTGTGGGATCTCGCGACGCGGGAGGCCGACGGCCGCGGCATGCCCCGGGATCTCGCGACGGCGACCAAGCTCTTCGAGAAGCTGGCCGTCGCGGGCTACGCGCCCGCCCAGTACAAGGTCGCCGGCCACTACGAGAAGGGATCGGGCGTCGTCCGCGACCTTGAGAAGGCCAAGCTGTGGTACGGCCGGGCCGCCGAGCAGGGTCATGCCCGCTCGATGCACAACCTCGCCGTCCTCCACGCGGAGAATCCCGGCGCCAACGGCAAGCCGGACTTCGCCACGGCGGCGTCCTGGTTCCGCCAGGGTGCCGAGTTCGGCGTCCGTGACAGTCAGTACAACCTCGGCGTCCTCTACGCACGCGGCCTGGGCCTCACGCAGGACCTCGTTCAATCCTACGCTTGGTTCGCCGCCGCCGCCGCCCAGGGCGACGACGACGCCGCCAAGAAGCGCGACGACGTGGCCAACAAGTTGAGCCCCGCCGACCTCGCCAGCGCGAAGAGCCTGGCGACCAGCTTCAAGCCGCGAAAGATTGACGCGGCGGTGAACGAGCCCCCGGCTCCGAAGGCGGGCGCATCCGCGCCGATGTCGCTCCTCGGTGCCCCGACGCCGAACGCCGTGGCCTTCACGGCGCCGCCGCGGCGTACTTAACCTGCGGTGGTACGCCGCCGGGCTCCCGGCGTCGGGCCTCCGCACCGAGCTTGACCGCCGTGCCGCGATGCGGGAACGCTCCGCCCGGGTTGGCATCAGGCCGAAATCGGATTGCACGGTACGCCGGCCCACACCGCTTCTCGGAGGATGGATGGCGAGCCGGAACCAAGTGCCGATCAGCGCCATCGTGCTCGGCGTGGCCGGCCTGATCCCGTTCCTGGGATTCGCCGCGCTCGCGGTTTCGGGGACGGACGGGGGCCTGAGCAGCATCGGGCTGTCGCCGCGCACGATCCTGTCCGCTTACGGTGCGGTGATCGCCTCGTTCCTCGGCGGGATCCGCTGGGGTGCCGCGGCGGCGCGCAACGCCGGCAACGCCGACTACGTCCTGGCGATTTTCCCCTCGCTCGTGGCCTGGGCCGCGCTGGCCGCACCCGCGCCCTGGGACCTGCGCGTCCTGGGCGGTCTCGTGCTGGCCTGGGGCCTCGTCGACCAGGACCTGCCCCGCCGCGGCCTCGCGCCGCTCTGGCTCGGCCGGCTGCGCCTGGTGCTGTCCGGCGTCGCCGGCGCCGCCCTTCTCGTGGCCGCCTGAGGGCGAACCGCCGTCTTGAGGAACGGCGGGCGTCCGGGACGCCCGCCGGCTATCGGTGAGACCGACGCCTCAGGCGCCCATCGCGGCCTTCAGATTCTGGTCGACCCGGTCGAGGAAGCCCGTGGTGGAGAGCCACTTCTGATCGGGTCCGACGAGGAGCGCGAGATCCTTGGTCATGTGGCCGGCCTCGACGGTGTCGACACAGACCTTCTCCAGGGTTGCCGAGAACTTCGCGAGATCGTCGTTGCCGTCCAGCTTGGCGCGGTGAGACAGGCCCCGGGTCCAGGCGAAGATCGAGGCGATCGAGTTCGTCGAGGTCTCGCGGCCCTTCTGGTGCTCACGGTAGTGCCGGGTGACGGTGCCGTGGGCGGCCTCGGCCTCGACGGTCTGCCCGTCCGGCGTCATCAGCACCGAGGTCATCAGGCCGAGCGAGCCGAAGCCCTGGGCCGCGGTATCGGACTGCACGTCGCCGTCGTAGTTCTTGCAGGCCCAGACGTAACCGCCCGACCACTTCAGGCAGGAGGCGACCATGTCGTCGATCAGCCGGTGCTCGTAGGTGATGCCGAGGGGCTTGAACTTGGCCTCGAACTCCTCCTCGTAGACCTTCTGGAACAGGTCCTTGAACCGGCCGTCATAGGCCTTGAGGATGGTGTTCTTGGTCGACAGGTAGACCGGGTACTTG
>Ga0160428_1001442_pt1 | contig 17911 bp, 18 predicted proteins | sample SolpanmetagenomM_FD_108198 | JGI IMG/M metagenome (GOLD analysis project Ga0160428, IMG submission 108198) | Solar panel surface microbial communities from Lawrence Berkeley National Laboratory, California, USA - M | ecosystem: Engineered > Built environment > Solar panel > Unclassified ... | reverse complement strand
TGGCTGCGGCAGGGGTCGTGGCGGCCGCAGCCGGGGCGTTCCGGTCGGCGGGGGGCTTGCCGGCGGCCGGCTTGTGGGTCGGCGGATCCGTCCAGGTCGTCCCCTGCGCGGGCTCGGCGGAGGCGCCTCCGAGACCGAGGATCAGCATGAGGGCTGCGAGATTCGTTCGCGCACCGTGCGGCATGGTGCCCTCCTGAGGTCGCGGCGCATCTGTCAGGTCCGCGGGGCGACGCAACAATAGATCGAACGGCGACGGAGGGGAATCGCGCCGCTCGATTTACCGGGGGCCATTTGAAGACTTGTCCTGCGATGATGAACCGGATCGGCGCCGCGGAACTCGCGGCCGCCGGCGCGGTTGCCTCGCCATGTCCCTTCCTGCCGATGCGTCCTCCGGCTCCCGCCCCGGCCTGCGGGTGAGCGTCGACCTCAACCTGTGCCAGGCCTACGCCCAGTGCTGCTACGCGGCGCCACGGCACTTCCGCATCGACGGCCACGAGGCCCTCTTCTACGATCCTGCTCCCGCCGCCGAGGATCGGGCCGACATCGAGCGCGCGCGCGTCGCCTGCCCGGTCCAGGCGATCCGGGTCGAGGATCCGGAGCGCGGCGCCTGATGGCGCAGACCCCTTCGCGCGCCGTCATCGTGGGCGCAGGTCTCGCGGCCCTGCGCGGGGCCGAGGCGCTGCGGGAGGCTGGGTTCACCGGCACGCTGACGATCGTCGGCGATGAGCCCTGCCGCCCCTACGATCGGCCGCCGCTCTCGAAACACGTCCTGACCGGCGCCATCCCGGCCGACGCCACCACCCTGCCGGGCAGCCTCGGCCTCGACGCGGACTGGCAGCTCGGCAACGCCGCGACCGGCCTCGACCGGGAATCCCGGACGGTCCGGCTGGCGGACGGGGGCACCCTCCCGTACGACCGCCTGCTGATCGCCACGGGCACCCGCGCCCGCCCCTGGCCGAACCCGCACGAGGGTCGGCTCGCGGGCGTCTTCACGCTCCGCGGGCGCGACGATGCCGCCGCCCTGCGTCGGGCGTTGGCGGCGGGCCCGAAGCGCGTGCTGGTGATCGGCGGCGGCTTCATCGGCTGCGAGGTCGCGAGCCTGTGCCGGCAGCTCGGCCTGCCCGTGACCCTGGTGGAGCCCGGCCCGACGCTCCTGGCGCGCGTCCTCGGCAGCACGATCGGGGCCTTCATCGGGGCGATCCACGAGGGCCACGGCGTCGACCTGCGCTGCAGCCGCGAGGTCGAGTGGCTGGAGGGGGCGGAGGGGCGGCTGGTTCGCGCCCACCTCGTCGACGGCGCGCGGATCGACGCGGACGTCGCCGTCATCGCGCTGGGCGCCGTGCGCAACACCGCGTGGCTGGACGGGTCCGGCCTGTCGGCGGATCCGGGCGGGGTCGATTGCGACGCGGAGGGCCACGTGCTCGACGCGGCGGGACGGCCCGACCCGTGCATCGCCGCGGCCGGCGACGTCGCGCGGTTCCCCCACCCGCTCTACGACGGCCAGCGGGTGGCCCTGGAGCATTGGAGCCACGCGGTCGCGCAGGGCCTGTACGCGGGCCGGCTGCTCGCCGGGGCGGCCCCCGGGCGGACCTACGGCGCGCTACCGACCTTCTGGTCGACGCAGGGCGATCTGGTCGTGAAGTCCGCCGGGCTGACCCAGGGCGCCGACGCGGTGGCGATCACGCAGGGGGACCCGGCCGCCGGCCGCTTCGTCGCCCTCTACGGCCGCGCGGGACGCTGCATCGCGGCCGTGTCGGTGGATGCCGCCCGCTGGCTGCCGGCCCATGCCGAGCTGGTCGCGGCCGGCGCACCATTCCCGCCCCGCGGCACCGCGACCGACCGGCCGAAGGGCGTCGCAGTGGTCGCGCCGGGCTTTCCCTGAGGAAACCGCATGCCCGACGCCACCCTCCTCGACCAGGTCAAGGATTTCGCCAACCGCGCGAACCCCTATCCGGTCTACGCGAAGCTGCGGGCGAATCCCGTCTCGCGCCAGGACGACGGCACCGAGGCGGGGACCTGGGTCGCGTCGACCCACGGCACCATCGCGAGCCTGCTGCAGGACCCGCGGGTCAGCTCCGAGACCCTGCCCCCGGCCGACCGGCCCCGCACCGGCAACCCGTTGACCGACCTGATCGTCAAGCCCCTCAAGGACTGGATGATGGACCGGCACCGGGTCTTCATCTTCCGCGACCCGCCGGATCACGACGCCCTGCGCTCGGCCGTGATGCACCAGTTCTCCCGCGAGCGCGTCCAGGCGATGCGCACGCGCTCCGACCGGCTGGTGGCCGATCTGCTCAACGAGAAGTGCGGCGCCCGGGAGATCGACGCCGTCGACGACCTCGCCTACCCGCTCCCCGTCACGGTGATCTGCGAACTCTTCGGCGTGCCGCGGGAGGACGAGCCGAAGTTCCACGGCTGGGCGACGCAGCTCGCCACGGCGCTCGAACCCGACAGCCTGTCCGATCCCGAGATCCGCGCGGCGAACAGCCGGACCTTCGACGCCATCGGCGGCTACATGGGCGACCTGATCAAGGAGAAGCGGAAGCATCCGCAGGACGACATGCTCTCGGGGCTGGCCAACCACGCCACCCCGGCGGGCGTGAAGATGGGCGATTACGACCTGATCGCCACCTCGATCCTGATGCTGGTCGCCGGCCACGAGACCACCGTGAACCTGATCACCAACGGCCTGCTCACCCTGCTGCGGCACCCGGACGAGCTGGAGCGGCTGCGGCAGGACCCGCTCCGCGCCCCGCGGCTGATCGAGGAACTCCTGCGCTACGAGCCGCCGGTGCAGTTCCGGACGCGGCGGACGCTGTCGCCCATCGACATCGCGGGGGTCACGATCCCCGAGGGCGCCGACCTCGTGCTGCTCCTGGCCTCCGGCAACCGCGACGCGGCCGTGTTCCCGGATCCCGACCGGTTCGACCCCGACCGCACCGGAATCCGGCATCTCGGCTTCGGTGGGAGCCTGCACTACTGCGTCGGCGCGCCGCTGGCCCGGTTCGAGGCCGAGGCGGCGCTCACCGCCCTCGCCGCCCGGCTGAAGGCCCCGCGCCTGATCGAGGACCCGCCGCCCTACCGCTCCGGCGCCGCCCTGCGCGGCCCGGAGCACCTGCGGGTGGCGATCGACGGGATCGCCTGAGATCCCGACGGCGCCGCGCCCCTCGCGATGATGCTGCGCGTTGGGCCAGGCCCGGGGATGATCCAGGGATATCCCCGCGGCCGACCGACCGAAGCGGTGGCCCCGCGTATCGCCGCGCGCCCCGTGGTCCGACCCTGCGCCGGAGGGCGATCGGCTCGGCTAGCCGTCGATCCGGTAGTGGATCGGCTTGAAGCTGCCGTTGTTCGACTGGAGGGCCGAGCAGGCGGTCAGGCCGATGATCAGGTCGGTCTCGGCCACGAACACGATCCGGTCGCCCGCCCGGCTGAGCGGCGGCTCCACCGTGAGCGCCCCGGTCGTGCCGTCGATCGGCACGTTCATGAAGCAGTTGAACGCCACCGGGATCGCGTCCGGCGCGATGCCGTAGGGGGACAGCGCGGCGGCGAGGTTGCCGAAGCAGCCGCGATGCGGGTCGGTGTCGCCGTAGATGATCCGGAACGTGTCGGCCGAGCACGGGGTCAGCAGGAAGTCGTGCCGCCCCACCGTGTCCTCGACGATGCGCAGGAGCACGTTCGAGCGGTTCGAGTAGAGCGGGTCGCCGGTCGTGAGGTAGATCCTGCTCGCGTAGTCGAGGGTCCGCCCGGAGGAGATCACCTCGCCCGTGTCGTGGCGGTTGTAGGCCACGAGGTCGGCCACCTGCTCGCCGCGCGGGTCGATCACGGTCAGGCGCTGCCCCCGGTCGAGGGTGAAGGCGACGCCGGAGCGCGGTTCGATCCGCTGCACGTCCGCTTGGGTCATGGGTCGTCTCAGGCTCCGTGTCCCGGCAGGGTGTGATCGAGGGGAAGGGCCGGCGGGTGCCAGTCGTCCGGCGTGGGGGCCGGACGGCCCTGCAGCGGGCAGCGCCAGTCGGCCTCGACCACCCGGCCGCTGTACTGGCGGGCCTCCGAGGTCTCGCCGTGGCGCGCCAGCATCGGGTTCACGCTGCCGGCCAAGGCCTCGTCCCGCTCCAGGATCGAGGCGCGCAGCTTCTCGTAGCGGCCCTCCGCGCGCAAGCGCTCGAACTGCGCGTGCAGGTTGAAGACTAGGACCGGTGAGGCGAAGCGCCGTGCCGGCCGGCTCGCGTTCGGATGCAGGCCGACCACGAAGAAGGCCTCGCCGCCGAAGCTCAGGGAGAAGTGGGGGTTGTCGGGGTCGTCCGCCACCCGGGCGTCGTGGGGCTGACCGAGCCACGCGTCCTTGTCGGTCAGGGATTGCGCCCGCGCCCAGAGGTTCCGCTCGAAGGCCTCCTCCGAGAGATCGCCCGGCCCCTCGAAGACCACCGCGAAGCTCTGGAACAGGTCGGGCTGCGTCCGGTACTGCGACACGAAGGCGAGCAGCGCCGGGTAGATGCGCATGTCGTCCCAGCCCGAGGTGATGTCGCGCGCCACCACGATCCGCATGCGCCCGCGTGACAGCGCCGATTTGGCGCCCACGCAGGGAAAGGGCGGGTTCCGGATGAAGGCGCGGAAGGCCTCGGCACTGGGGTGCTCTCGGTCGTCGCGGGGAAGCTGCATGCGGTCGGTGCTCGTCTCGTGCACAGGCCGGTCCCGGGAGGGACGGCCGTCGTGCGGGACTCCGGCAACCCGGGCACCGCCGCGCCGTTCCGACCTGCGACAGGTCGTCCGGGGACAAGGTAAATCAGCCGACCGTCCGGAAAGATCTCGCTCCTAGCCCGCAAGATCTCTCGCTGTCCAATACGAGACAATAAACATATGTTAAGCCGGGGACGACGCGAAGTGCTGGCCGTCGCGAAACTCTGTGCTGCCGCGGCCGGCGCGTCGACTGCGAGGCCGGGGACGTATGCGGCAGAACGGCGGATCAGCCTTGGCGACCCGGCCGGGCGTCGCGATGCGCCGCCACCGCGCTCCCGAAGGCCTCGAACAGGGCGCGGTTGATCGGGTTCGTGATCGGGTCGTGCTCAGCGTGCCACTGCACGCCCAGGGCGAAACCCGCGGCCTCGCGGATCCGGATCGCCTCGATCGTCCCGTCCTCCGCGACGCCCTCGACCACCACCCGCGCTCCGGGCTCCAGGATGCCCTGTCCGTGCAGGGAATTCACCCGGATCGTCTCGCGCTCCAGCAGGCGGGCGAAGGCGCCGCCGGGCGTCAGGCGGACCTCGTGCCGGTCGGCGAAGATCACCTCCAGGTCCGGATGGATCTCGCCGTTCTCCAGGCGCGGCATCCGGTGGTTCAGGCGTCCGGGCAGCGTGCGGATCTCCGGATGCAGGCTGCCGCCGAAGGCGACGTTCATCTCCTGGAGGCCGCGGCAGATGCCGAACAGCGGCACGCCCCGCGCCACGCAGGCCGCGACCAGCGGCAGGGTCAGGGCGTCGCGGGCCTCGTCGTAGGGTTCGTGCGCCGCGCAGGGCTCGGCGTTGAACCGGGCCGGGTGGACGTTGGCGCGCCCGCCGGTGAGCAGGATCCCGTCCACCGTGTCGAGGAGGTCGTCGAGGCCGGTGACCGCCGGGTCGGAGGCGACCATCAGCGGCAGGGCGCCCGCCACGGCCGCCACGGCGCGCATGTTGTTCTCGCCGACGATCTGGGCTGGAAACCGGTTGTCGATCAAACGAGCGTTCCCGATGACGCCGATTACGGGTCTCGCCATCGTCCTGATCGCTCCTGTTCCGACGCTGCCGTGAATTCCACGCTCCGCGGCAGCCTCTACGGCCCACGCAAGCCCGGCGCCAGTCCCGCGGCCCGCCCGGCTGAGGCGGCCGCGCGCTCCTGCCGGGCGGGGCAACGCGGTCGCCACCGCGGGCAGACCACCTAGGCCAAGATGCCGACGGAACGCGCCTCCTCGCACAACACCGCCGCCACCCGCTCCGGATCCTCCTCGTGGGCGAGGTGGCCGAGCCCGCGGATCAGCGCCACCCTTGCGTCGGGCAACCGGTCGCGCACCGTGAAGGCGGTGTCCGGCAGGATGGCCCGGTCGTCGCCCCCGACGATCAGCAGGGTGCGGGTCGCGAGGCCCGGCAGCGCCCCGTGGAGCCCGGCGAGATCCCAGTTGGCCATCATGCCGAGGGCTCCGCGGACGTGGCCCGCCCGGGCGAAGAGCCGCCGGTAGAGTTCCACCCCCTGCGGATCGAGGCGCGAGCCCGTCCCCTCGATCAGCCGCTTGGCGGCGGACCGGTCCGCCGTCCAGGCGAAGATCTTCGGGGTGAACGGGTTCAGGAACAGGAGCCGCGCCATGCTGGGAAACAGCAGGTTGGCCGCCCCCGGCAGCGGCGCCAGGGCCCCGTTGAAGGCGGCGAGCAGGCGGGGCGCGAGGGTGCCGTCGAGGCACATCCGCGCCAGCACGGCGGCGCCGGCGGAATGGCCGGCCGCCAGCACCGGCGGGCGGCCGAGCGCCGCCACGAGGCCGGCGACGGCCCGCGCCATGCCGGGCAGCGACAGGTCGGAATCGGCCAGCGGATCCGTGAAGCCGTGGCCCGGCAGGTCCGGGGCGATGACGAAGAAATCCCGGGCCAGCAGCGGCGCCAGACCGCGCCACGAATGCGTCGCCGCCCCGGTGCCGTGCAGGAGCAGCAGCGTCGGTGCGTCCGGCGAGCCGAATTCCTGGACGTGCCAGCGTAGCCCCGCCGCCTCCACGAAGCGGCTCGCGGCCCGATGCGGCCAGTCCCGGCCCTCGCGCTCCCAGTCGGGACGGTCCGGATCGAACGGCTTCAGCACGTCGCGATCTCCTGCGCCGCAACAAAGCCGGCCGGCCCGCGCCCGGGGGCGGCGCTATCGTTCAAGGGTGGAAGTATTTCGTAATGCTGAAGAATCCCATGCGGAAACCGCATGCCACCGCTGACCCCGCCCGGATTGCTGCGCTGCAACAGGAGGGGCATATCGGTCTTGCACAAGAACAAGACGCGTCCCCCGACTTTGGAGAAGGCCATGATCCTCTTCACTTCCTCGACCCAGAACATCGCCAGCCCGGCTTCCGGCGGCTGGAGCTTCGGCGCCATCGTCCGCGACATGATGAACGCCTGGTTCGCCCACCACCAGCGCCTCGCCGATCTCGGCGTCAGCGGCGACCTCTGAAGCCCGTCGCGGCGCTCCCGGAGCGCCGTCCCGGATCTCAGAGAGCCGCCCGCACCGCGGCGCTGAGCTGACCGGCCTCGGCGCGCGGAAGCTTCAGGTAGCGGGCGCCCATCGCGTCCGCGACCGCCCGGGCCTCCTCGCCCCGGCTGCCGGTATCGACCACCAGGGCCGGCAGCCCGGCCGCCCGCACGGCCCGGGCCGCCTGCAGGGCCTCCGCCCCGGCCCGGGCGCGGCCACCCTCCCCCGAGCGGGCGACGTTGGCGCGCCCGTCGGTCAGCAGCACGATCGCCGGCCGGCTGCCGCTCCGGCGCACGCCGATGGCCACCGCGACCGCCGCGTCGATGCCCGACGCCAGCGGGGTCCCCCCGCCCCCCGGCAAACCCGAGAGCCCGCGCTTGGCGCGGGTGAGGGAGCGGGTTGGCGGCAGGACCAACTCGGCGCCGCCGCCGCGGAATGCCACCAGGGCCACCCGGTCGCGCCGGACATACGCCTCGGCCAGCAGCAGCTCGACCGCGCCCTTCGCCTCCGCGAGCCGTTCCAGGGCAGCCGAGCCCGAGGCGTCGACGCAGAACACCGTGGTTGTCTCCGTCCGCTGCCGCAGGATCCGGATCCGCAGATCGTCCCGCCGCACCACGATCGGCCGCGTCGTCTGCCCCGCGCGCCGCACGGCCTGCCAGGGGGCTGCCGCCCGCAGGGTCGCGAGCAGGTCCAGACGCTCCCGCCGCGGGTCGCCCCGCCGGCTGCCCACCGGACGCCCGGTGCGGGCGGCCGCGGCCTGCCCGACGCGGCCGGCCCGCGCGGCGGCGAGGCGCTGCTGGCCGGACAGGAGCTGATCGAGGAGGTTGGGCGGGATCGCCGCCCGCACCGCCTCCAGCACGACATCGTCCGGCGCGTCCGGAATGGCCGGATCGGCCACGTCCGCCTCCGGGGGCGGATCCGCGGGCGGGTCCTCGCGGGGCGGCGCCGCGGCTTCGGGGGAATCGGGTTCGCGCGGGGGCAGGCGCGTGGCGCGCGGGGCCAGGACGAGGCGCGCGGCCACGGTGACGTGGTCCCGGCCGACCGGCCCGTCCGCCGCGAGGGCGCGCACCACGCGGGCGGCCAGGATCGGCGCGCGCAGGGACGCCACGCCGAAGGCCTCGGCCAGGGCGCAGAGACTGCCGACCGGATCGGGCTCCGCCGCGGTGGTGTCGGCTCCGGCCGCGGACGGCTCGGCCTCCGGGTCGCCGCTCCCGACGTCACTCCCCGCATCACTCCCCGCGTCAGTCCCTGCGTCACTCCCGACGCCGCTCAGGTCGATCCGGAAGGCGAGACGGTCGGCCAGCGCCTCGGCGACCGTCTCGTCCGCCTCGCCCTCGTCGAGGAGGATCAGGCCGAACCGGGCGGGCCGGTCCGCCACCGTGCCGGTGTCGAGGGCGGCCGCGAGCCGGGAGGCGGTGCCGGCGGGCAGGCGTTCCGCCATGGGCACCACGACGATCCCGCCATCCGCCTGCGCCAGCAGGCCGGCCCGCGCCACGGGGCGGCCCGCCGCCAGGGTCGCGGCGAGATCGAGGCCGCCGAGCAGGCCGTCGTCACCGATGGCGGGCGGCAGCCGGCGCCAGGGCGTGCCGGGCTGAAGCGCGCCCCGCAGGTCATCGAGCCAGCGCTCGCGCACCGGACCGGGGGCCGCGCGCACCACGGCGCCGCGGAGCCCGTGCGGGTCTGCGGCGAGCAGGCGGGCGGCCGAGCGGGCGTCGGTCCACGGGCTCGGCGCCGCGTTCACCCGCGCCTCCGCGCCGCTGCGATGCTCAGGCATGGGCCCGGGCCGGGCGCGACGGGCGCACCCGCAAAGGGCGCACCCGCGACGCGGGTCCAGGGTGCGCCGCGCTCGGCGCGGCCGCACCCCTCGTCCCGTCCCCCCGCTCTCCGGGCGCGGGGATTCCCGGTCCGCCGCTCGGCCGCGCGCCGGCCGCCGCCGCGGCGGCCCGCCCGCGCCGCGGGGCGCGGCGCGCCCGTCACGCGAAGACCTCCGCGAGCGCCCGCTCCACCCGGGCGGTGGAGCCGGATTCGTCCAGCGGGTTCCGCCGCAGGCGATGGCGCAGGGAGGCCGGTGCGATGCGGCGGATATGTTCGTCCGTGACCGCGTCGGCGCCGTCGAGGGCAGCCAGCGCCCGGGCGGTGCGCATCAGGGTGAGCTCGCCGCGCAATCCGTCGGTGCCGAGGGCGAGGCAGAGCCGCGCCGCCCGCTCCAGGGCGGCGTCCGGAACGCGCACCTCCGGCAGGCGCTCCCGCGCCAGGAGGATCCGCTTCCGGATCTTCTTCTCCTCGCCCTCCTGCGCGGCGCAGAAGGCGGCCGGGTCGCGCTCGTAGGCGTCGCGGGCGCGCACCACCGCGATGCGGGTCGGGATGTCCCTCGGGGTCACGACCTCGCAGGCGAGGCCGAACCGGTCGAGGAGCTGCGGGCGCAACTCCCCCTCCTCCGGGTTGCCGGAGCCGACCAGGACGAACCGCGCCGGATGGCGCAGGGACAGGCCCTCGCGCTCGACGGTGTTGACGCCGGAGGCCGCCACGTCGAGCAGCAGGTCGACGAGGTGGTCCTCCAGCAGGTTCACCTCGTCGATGTACAGGAACCCGCGGTTGGCCCGGGCCAGCAGGCCCGGCTCGAAGGCCTTCACGCCGGCACCCAGCGCCCGTTCCAGGTCGAGGGTGCCGACCACCCGATCCTCGGTGGCGCCGAGCGGCAGGTCCACCACCGGCACCGGTGTCTTGTGGCTCCTGCGCGGGCCGCCCGAAGCGCAGTGCGGGCAGGCCTCGGCCGGGCTGCCGGGATCGCAGCTGTACGGGCAGCCGGCCACCGCCCGCATCGGCGGCAGCAGGGCGGCGAGCGCCCGGATCGCCGTCGACTTGCCGGTGCCGCGATCGCCGAAGACCAGCACGCCGCCGACGACGGGGTCCACCGCTGCGATCAGCAGCGCCTGGCGCATCTCGTCCTGGCCGACGATCGCGGAGAAGGGGAAGGTGGGCACGCGAAGACTCGATGCTGCGGGGGGCATCCGACCCAGCCCCTCCTCCTGAGGTGCCGCAGCACAGCGGAGGCCTCGAAGGAGGCCTCCGGCGCGCGCCGCTGGCGGGAGCACTCCTTCGAGGCCCGCTGACGCGGAGACCTCAGGATGAGGGTGCGGGTGGGAGAAGGAAACCCCTACTCCGCCGCCTTCTGCCGAAGCCCGATCCGGCCCCAGATCGTGGTCAGCGCCTCGACCAGACGGCCGATATCTGCATCCGTGTGCAGCGGCGACGGGGTGATGCGCAGGCGCTCGGTGCCGCGGGCCACAGTCGGGTAGTTGATCGGCTGCACGTAGATGCCGAACTCGTCGAGCAGGGTGTCGGAGATCGCCTTGCAGAGCACGGGGTCGCAGACCATCACCGGCACGATGTGGCTGTCGTTGGGCATGGTCGGGATGTCGGCGGCCTCCAGCGCCTGTCGGACCTTCGCCACGCGCTCCTGATGCCGGGCGCGCTCGGAGCCGCTCGTCTTCAGGTGGCGGATGCTCGCCGCCGCGCCCGCCGCCACGGCGGGCGGCAGCGAGGTGGTGAAGATGAAGCCCGAGGCGAAGCTGCGCACGAAGTCGCAGAGCTTCTCGGAGGCCGTGATGTAGCCGCCGTGGACGGCGAACGCCTTGCCGAGGGTGCCCTCGATCACGTCGAGCCGGTGGGCGACCCCGTCCCGCTCCGAGATGCCGCCGCCCCGCGCCCCGTAGAGGCCGACCGCGTGGACCTCGTCCAGGTAGGTCAGCGCCCCGTGGGCCTCGGCCACGTCGCAGATCTCGGCGATCGGCGCGATGTCGCCGTCCATCGAGTACACGGATTCGAATGCCACGAGCTTCGGCCGCGACGGATCGATCAGGCCGAGCTTGCGGTTCAGATCCTCCGGGTCGTTGTGGCGGAAGATGTGGCGCACGGCGCGGGAGAACCGGATCCCTTCGATCATCGACGCATGGTTCTCGGAATCCGAGAAGACCGCGCAGTTCGGCAGGCGCGACGCCAGGGTCCCGAGCGCCGCCCAGTTCGACACGTAGCCGGAGGTGAACAGGAGGGCCGCCTCCTTGCCGTGAAGGTCGGCGAGTTCCTGCTCCAGCAGCACGTGGTAGTGGTTGGTGCCGGAGATGTTGCGGGTGCCGCCGGCGCCCGCGCCGCAGCGGTCGATCGCCTCGTGCATCGCTCCGGTCACGGCCGGGTGCTGGCCCATGCCGAGATAATCGTTCGAGCACCAGACCGTGACCGGGCGCGTGCCGCTGGCGTGGTGGTGCGTCGCGTGCGGGAAGTTCCCGGCATGGCGCTCGAGGTCGGTGAAGACCCGGTAGCGCCCCTCCCGGTGGAGACCGGCGATCTCGGCTTCGAAGAAGGTCTCGTAGTCCATGTCGCCTCTCCCCGAACAAACCCTGCGGGTTGATCCCGCCTGTGACACCGGACTTCGCACAAGACCAGTTCCAGATTGGTGGACGTGCGTCGCCCGACTGTGATCCCCGAGGGCGTCATCCCGACGGCCGGAACGACGCTCCCTGTCTTCGTGTCCGCGCCGTCCCGGAAGCCGAAGGCCGGATACCGGGAGACGCGGACCTACACGTGATCCGGCGGTCTGGCCGTCTCCGTGGATGCCCGCGCGGGCAGGCTCCAGCGCCACAGCTCCGCCGAGGGCAGCGGCAGCATCAGGAACCAGTGCTCCAGGGTGGCGAGCGCCGTGAGCGTCGCCAGGACCGTGAAGCCGATCAACTCGTGCTCCAGCAGGTCCGGCCCCAGGGCAGCCCGCCCGAGGAGCGCCGCCGCGATGGTCCCGAGGCTTACCGAGACCGGGAACAGCAGGTTCATCGGCTTCCGGGACAGGTAGCAGGCGAGGTATCCGAGATGGTCCGGCAGGAACTCAGCGTGCAGGTTGCGCACGCCCAGGAACAGGTTGAGCCTCGCCGAGAGGTTCATCACCACCAGGGTCCCGTAGGTCCACAGGGCGAAGCGGTTCGGGCTGCCCCAGACCAGCGCCAGGATCGCGACGCCGCCGATCACGATGGCGAATTCGTGCCAGAGGCTGGTGGCGAGCGCCGCCAGGAACCGGTCGAAACCCCGCACACCGGGCGCGCAGGCGGCCGGCCGCGGGCCCGACAGGAAGCCCATGTAGTAGCTCATCTCCTGCCAGCCCCAGACCGCGAGGGCCGCCGTGAACGCCGTGTAGGCCCCCGTGGCGCTCGTATCCGCAGCACTGGCGCGGATCGCCACCAGGGCGCCGGCGAGAAGCAGCGTCGCCGCCGCCATGCTCCACGGATGGGTCCGCCGAGGGGCGTGGTCGAGCAGCAGGATCAGCCCCGTGGAGAACCACCAGAGCAGAACCGCATACAGGACCGGGGCGGCGTAGGTCCCCATGCTACCAGACCGGCTGGAGGCGGATGTCGGCCGGCAGGGCGTTGGCCTTGACGGGCAGGCAATAGAGCCGGGCGAAGGTCACGGCGGCCCGTGCGGCGTGGACGCCCTGCAGGACCTTGCCGACGGGGCCGCCCCGCGCCTTCGCGTCGGTGATCGCCCGCGAGCAGGCGAGCAGCCGATCGAGCCCCGCCTTGAACTTCGGGTTGTCGAGGTCGAGTTCCAGCGGAAAGGTCTGCCGGGAGATCTCGGAGGTGATCCGGAAGACCTTGAAGTCGTAATCGCTGGGATCGACGCCCAAGGCTTTGTGGAAAGCCGGGCGGTGATGGTCGCGCACGTACATCGTGGCGAAGACCGCCAGCAGGAAGAACCGGATCCAGTAGCGGTTCACGCCGCTCGTCAGCTTCGGGTTGGCGCGCATCAGCAGCGCGAAGGCCTCGCCGTGGCGAAACTCGTCGTTGCACCACAGCTCGAACCACTTGAAGATCGGGTGGATGCGCCGCTCCGGATGCCGCTCCAGCTCACGAAAGATGGTGATGTAGCGGGCGTAGCCGATCTTTTCCGACAGGTAAGTCGCGTAGAAAATGAACTTCGGCCGGAAAAACGTGTATTTCTTGGATTTCGTCAAGAATCCCAAGTCAACGCCGATGCCGAAATCCTTCAGCGTGTCGTTGATGAAGCCGGCGTGGCGCGCCTCGTCGCGGCTCATGAAGCCGAACAGCTCCTTGATGTCCTTGTTCTTCGCACGCTTGCGCATCTCGGCGTAGAGGACGCAGCCCGAGAACTCAGCGGTGATCGACGAGACCAGGAAGTCCAGGAATTCCTTCCGCAGCTCCGGCTCCAGCCGCGAGAGGTCGCAATCGAATTCCTCGTTGCGTGTGAAGTGGCGCTTGTTCGGGTCGGCGCGCAATTCGGCGATGAGCACGTCCCAGTCGCGGCGCACCGGCTCGACGTCGGTGCGGTCAAGCTCGTCGAAATCCGTCGTGTAGAAGCGCGGGCTCAGGAACGTCGTCTCCTGCGCCGAGCGGGTCGATTCGTTGATCGGGCTCTTGGGCGGCGGGCCTTGAGGGACGGGCTGGCCGGAGGGCGGGGGGACAGGAGCGTTCACAGCTTCCTCCTCTCGGAAAAACTGACCTCGTAGAGCTCGGTCAGTTCGAGATGGGCGATGAGCTTGGTCCAGGCCCGCTCCAGCGGACCGGCCCGGGTGACGGTGGCGGTGCGGCGCACACTCAGGCGCTCGCCGTAGGGTACCGAGGTCGGCGCGTCGTGGACCTGGACCGCGTCGCCGGGCTCAATCTCGAAGCCGGCATCTAGGGTCACGTGCGCGTGCAGGCTCTCGGGGGTCTGCTCGATCTCCACCGTGCAGGGCACGGTGACGGTGCGGCTGCCGAACAGGCCCATCAGTGCGTCTCCGTGACGGGGGCCCCGGGATCGGGCAGCAGCCGGGCGAAGGCCCCGGCATTCGTCGACCCGAAGGCCTCGAGGGGCACCTGCCGGCCAGTGGCCTCGTCGGCCAGCGCGAGGCGGCCGTCATCGAATCGGGTCAGGCTGAAGGGCTGCTCCGGCCCGAGGCCCCCGCGCTGGCGGGCCTGAGCGAGGCCGCGCAGGGTCCCGCGCAGGAACCCGTCCTCACCGGGGCGGATCCAGGCGACGATCTGCCGGTCGGCGGCGTTGCGCAGGGCGATCGAGCCGTCGACCTGATCCTCGGCGCGAAATTCGAGGCGCGCCACAGCCTTGGCGGCCGGCAGGGCGACGAGGCCGACATCCTCGCTACGGCCGATCAGGACCGCCAGCATGCTGAAGCCCATCAGTGCTCCCGCGCCGATCATCAGCAGCGCCGGCGCCGGTCCCGTGGCGGCCCGAGTCCTGACGGCCTGTGCCGAGGCCAAACCGGCGCCTTCCGCCCGCTCGCCCATCTCGTCTCTCCCCCTACTCGGCCGCGACGAGGCGGCCGGGATTCTCGTTGGCGCGGCCCAACTGGGCCACCCGGACCTGCGGCGCGGCGCCGTCGGCATGCACCGCCAGCGCCCGCGCCAGCAGCGCCGCCACCGCGTCGGCATCCGGCACGGACCGCATCATGGGCTCGGTCCGGGCAAGGCGCCAGGGCCGGGCGTGCGGCCACAGTTGAAGGTAGGCGATGCGCAGCCCCGGCCGCAACCGCAGAGGCAAGTCGCCGCTCCCGTCCGTGAAGGCGCGCAGGGACGCCGTGTCGATCTGTGCGAAGGGCAGGTTGTGGGTCACCGGCAGGGCGATGCCGGCTTGCAGCACGATCCGGCGGTTCGTGACCGTGTAGAGCGTCGTGCGATGGGTCAGCCACGCGAGCAGCCAGAGCAGCGCGAGCCCGGCCGCGCCGACCGCCAGGGTCGGCGCCACGACCTTCAGCGCCGCCGCGGGCGCGCCCGCGGCGAGCCCGAACGCCAGCGCGCACACGGCGAACCACGCAATCACCAATCGGGCGTGGAACACCCGCACCAGCAGCCCCGCGGTGGTCGGCGACCCCTGCCACAGGATGCGCTCGCCCGCCGGCAGCGGACCGGGCAGCCCCCGCGGGGTGCCTTCGGGAAGGAAGTCGCCGCTCATATCAGGGGCTCCGCGCGGGCCGGCGTGGCGTAGAGCGTGCCGGCGCCGAAGTAAGACACGATCCGCTCCTCCTCCAGGAAGGTGACGCTGTCCGGGTCGCGGATCGACGGGATGTCGGCGAACTGGGCGGCGAGCAGCGCCTCGGTCTTGACGGTCTTGGTGAAGCCGCCGGCCCGGCAGAACGTCGTCGGCATCAGGCGGCGGCCCCCCGTGGGCAGCTCGACCTCGTAGTAGCGGATCAGCGATTCTCCCCGATCGACCCAGACGTCGCTGACGACACCGGCCACCGCGTTGTCGGTGCCGAACACGGTCATGCCGATCGGGTTCGGCCCATCCTCGTGGATGACGAAGTTCTTCGCGACCCGCAGGGGCACGATGCGGATCTCGTTGTCCCAGGTCCGGTCGTGCACATCGTGCCGCAGCACCCACGAGCCGGGACCGACGCCGGCCTGGAGCGACGTGTCGGTGCGCTCGTAGGGAGCGCCCGGCCAGGGCTCGACCTTGCGGGCGGGAATGCCGGTCTCGATGTCGTTGCGGCCGTGCACCGCCTGCGGCGCGTAGGTCGTTTCGCCACCGGGCAGGTGGAAGGCCTTGGACCGGGGAATCAGCACCGGATCGTCCGCCTTGCGGCGCCCGACCGTCTCGTTCTCCAGGGGGTAGCCCTCGCGCCGATCCTCGCGGCGCAGCCAGAAGACCAAGCCGGCGAAGAACAGGAAGAACGCGTAGAGCACGACCTGGGCGACGTCGACGTAACCTGTAAGTGCGCCGGTTGGCATGGCTGACCTCCCCGTCTCTTAGGCCGTCCGGCCGGCAAGATTGCCGCCGAGCCGGTCTCGAACCTCTGCACGCGCGTCCTCACGCACCAGCGGCCCGAGCGCCAGGAGCGCGGCGAACAGCAGGGCGATCTCGATGTGGTAGACGATGAGGTAGCCGATGGCGGGCTCGTTCATGCCCTCGCCGAGCACCCCCGACTGGGCGATGGCGCCGCCGACGTCGCGCACGAGGCCGCTGGCCGCGATCGACAGGCCGGCCGCGGTCGCCTGCACAGCGCCCCAGGCGCCGAGCGCCAGACCGGTATCCTCAGGGCCGGCCCGGTTCATCGAGGCGGTGAGCGTGCCGTGGGCGAACAGGCCGCCGCCGAGCCCGATCAGGCTGACGCCCGCGGCGAACAGGTCCGCCGAGGCCAGCGGCGCGGCGAAGACGACGGCCGAGAACGCCAGGATGCCGATACCCACCCCGACCGCCGAGACCCGGAACGGGTCGCCGCCGCGCCCGAGCCACCGCGCCGCGATCAGCAGCCCGAGGCCGCCGCCGGCGGCGAGGAGCGCGGTGAGGGCCGTGGTGGCCGCCACCGACAGATGCAGGATCTGGCCGCCATAGGGCTCCAGCAGGATGTCCTGCATCGAGAACCCCGCGGTGCCGAGGCCGATCGCCACGAGACGGCGGCGGGCGGTGCCCTCTCCCGCATAGGCGCGCCAGGATGCACCGAAGTCGCGCGGCTGCGCCGCCTGGGTCCGGTTAGAATCGCGCGGCTCCTGCTTCCACAGGGCGACGCCGTTCAGGACGATTGTCACGAGCGCTGCGCCCTGGATCACCTGGATCAGCCGCACGGGCGAGAAATGCGCGAGGCACAGCCCGAACACCACGGCGCTGGCCATCATGCCGAACAGCAGAGCCGCGCAGAGCAGCGCCACGACCTTGGGTCGCGCATGCGCGGGAGCGAGGTCCGTGGCGAGCGCCAGCCCGACGGTCTGGGTGGTGTGCAGGCCGGCCCCGACCAGCAGGAAGGCGAGCGCCGCCGCGAGGTCGCCCACCCAGAGCGGCCCGGTCGTGTCGCCCGACAGGATCAGCAGGGCGAAGGGCATGATCGCCAGGCCGCCGAACTGCAGCAGCGTGCCGAACCAGATGTAGGGCACCCGCCGCCAGCCCAGCACCGAGCGATGCGTGTCCGAGCGGAAGCCGACCAGCGCCCGCAACGGTGCGAAGATCAGCGGCAGCGCCAGCATCACGGCGACGATCCAGGCCGGTACACCCAGCTCGACGATCATCACCCGGTTCAGGGTGCCGATCAGCAGAACCGCGGCCATGCCGACCGTGACTTGGAACAGGGCGAGGCGCAGGAGACGCCCGAGGGGCAGCTCGACGGTGGCGGCGTCCGCGAAGGGCAGGATCGCCGGGCCGAGGCGCATCAGGGCGCGGGTCAGTTTCTGGGACGCAGCGATCATGATCGCACCCCCGGCACCGACGGGCTGCCGTTCTTCCTCGGAGACGGCGGGGAGAGGGCGCGCGTCAGCGCCACCGCGTTCGACAGGTAGAACCCGCTGTTGATCCGATGGCTCTGCGACCAGGCGAAGCCGTCGAGCGCCCGCTCGGATGAAATCCGCCGCCGCAGCCCCCTCTCCGTCACGGGCACGATCGCCGGCGACCGGTCCCCGCGCGGGAAGAACTTCCCGGCCGCATGCATCACCGTCAGCAGCGTGGTGCGCGGCGCCACCGTGAACAGCACCGATCCGTCCGTGCGCGCGCCCAGCGCCGCCAGCGCCCGGGCGATGTCGGCGGCGCGGTAGTGGATCAGTGAATCCATCGCCACCACGTAGTCGAAGCGGCCGAGCGCCGGATCGAGCATGTCGCCGACGCGGAAATCGATCCGGCCGGCGCCCGGGATCGCCGGAAGCCGCTCCCGTGCGAGGTCGATCAGGGTCGGCGAGACGTCGATGGCGACCACCTCGGCGCCGCGCCGCGCCGCCTCGACGCTGAGCGCGCCGGTGCCGCAGCCGGC
>Ga0160428_1001441_pt1 | contig 17951 bp, 17 predicted proteins | sample SolpanmetagenomM_FD_108198 | JGI IMG/M metagenome (GOLD analysis project Ga0160428, IMG submission 108198) | Solar panel surface microbial communities from Lawrence Berkeley National Laboratory, California, USA - M | ecosystem: Engineered > Built environment > Solar panel > Unclassified ... | reverse complement strand
TAGCTCTAAGTTCATTCTTGTCGGGAATGTATAGACGGTCTCGGTAGTAAAGTAAGTCTTCTCGAATTTAGTATTGAGTTAACTAAACCGTAGGATGTGTTGACTTATTCTCTCGTAGAGCTTGGATTACGGACTGGATTTCCTGGTCTTCTTGTTGAGCTTTCATGAAGCGATCGTGGATTGATTCCGGTAGTAGTATCGCGGATAGTCGATATAGATTTTCGTCTATAAAATGAACCTTCTTCGTCTTCCGGGAAGCAGGTGTCGTTACTAGAAAATGGGTTTTCGATTCGAAGTTCTGGTCTTTAAGCATGACTTGACTCTGATGACGGAGGCGTTCATCTCCCTCCTTAGGTAAATCTTCTGACCTCCTGGTTAGTGCATCTGGCTTCTCACCTTGTTTACCGGGGCGGTAATTAATCTTAAAATTAAACCTAGATAGGAATTCGGACCAACGAGCCTGTCTTCGATTTAATAACTTTGTTGTCGTAAAGTATTCTAGGTTTCGGTGATCGGTAAGTATCCTAACTGGTAGTTCTGTTCCCTTAAGTTCAGGTCTCCATTCTTCAAAACATCGGATAATTGCAAGCAGTTCCTTATCGTAAATCTCGTAGTTACACTCTGTGATAGAATGCTTCTTTGAAAAGAAGGCTACGGGTCGTAGTATTCCGTCGTCCCCGACTTGGGATAGGACGCCGGCGGATACGTAATCTAAAGCATCTGTTTCTAGTATTACCTCCCTTTCCCAATCAAACGGAGCTAGGACCGGGGCGGTGGTAAAGGCAGATTTTAGTCGGTCGAAAGCATGTTGTCTTATATCGTTCCATAAGAAAGGCTGGTTCTTTTTTGTAAGTTCAACGAGTGGAGATATTATCTTTGAGAAGTCTTTTATGAATCGGCGATAGAAGTTAGCGAATCCGATAAACGCTTGAACATCGGTAAGGTTCTGAGGGGTTTTCCATTCTACAATAGTCTTAATTTTCTCCGGGTCCATACGGAATCCGTCACGGCCAACGATAAGGCCTAGGAATCTTGTTTCGGGCACGAAGAATTCGCATTTCGAGATCTTTGCGAATAGTCCAACTTTTTGGAGCTGAAGTAACACCTTTCGTAGATGTGTAGTATGCTCTTCCCGGGTCTTACTATAGATCAAAATATCATCTAGGTAGGCTGTACAGAATTGGTCGAGGTATTCACGTAGGGCGTCGTTAATAAATCTCTGGAACGTAGCAGGAGCTCCCGTCAATCCAAAAGGCATAACGAGGGATTCGAATAGTCCAAATCGAGTTCGCATAGCGGTAAGGTATTCCTGTCCTTCTTTCATCCGGACGTTATTAAATGCGGAGATAATGTCGATTTTCGAAAAGTACTTCATGCCTTTTAAGTTGTTCAAGGTTTCTTTTATTAACGGCAATGGATATCGATCCTTTACTGAGACATTATTTATTGCACGGAAGTCGATACACAATCGTAGTCCTCCACCGGGTTTCTTTACAAATAGGACTGGTGAGGCAACGGACGAGGAGCTAGGGCGGATAAAGCCCTTCTCTAAATTTTCCATAAGCCACTCTCTCAGTGTCTTAAGTTCTTCGCGAGACATAGAGTATAGGGGACCGAATGGGAGGTCTTTCCCGGGTAGTAACTTTATATCGTGATCGTAGGAACGGTGTGGTGGAAGGCGGTCGGCTTTCTTCGGCGAGAAGACGTCGGATAGATCTTGTATTTCTTTAGGGAGTTGTTGGGTGATCTCGGGTTCGATTTCATCGGATACTTGGGCTGAATTTAACCTGAACGACGGGGTACGTGTAGAGTATAGGATCCTATCGATATCTTCTACCGAGGCAACAAACATATCGTAGTCTTTTTTATTATAGCTTTGGCAAGCTCCAATACTAACGAGTGCAATATCCATCTTTTTTAACCTATTCGGACGTTCGGGAAGGTACTTCGGGGGCCTTTTTTTCGGTAACTGGCGGAGCATAGGCTGATGTTGCGGGTGTTCGGATACATTACAGTTGTCTCGGCAGTAGGAGCTCGTAAAAGTAATAGTTCGGGCGGCCCAACGGGTTTGGGGGTCGTGTTTCTCAAGCCAAGGTAGTCCGAGGATAACATGGTAGTGAGCAAGCGTAGTAACGAATATAACCATGTCTTTTTCGAGGTGGTCGCCAATGCGGAAATTAATTCGGATGTAGTGTCTTACTACTCGTTCTTCTTTCAATTCTCCATCGTAGCCAACTAAGCGAAATGGCTTTCGTAAATGAATTAACGCTATCTGGTTCTCCTGAGCCCATTCGAGATCGATAAACGACTGACCCTCACAGCCGTTATCAAGAAGGGAGTAAGTACGGAACTCTTTTCCGGGAGTGTAGATAGTTGACGGTAAAATAGAAGCTCGAGCACGCTTAAATTCTTCATCGACTGGTATTCCTTCGATTGATGCTTTGGAAATACGAATCGGGTTCGGGGTAAATGGGGACATTAATCTAGTAATCGGTTCCGGTCGAGGTGTAATTAGATAGGTTTTGGTCGCAGGTTCTTTTAACGCCTGGCTGCGGATTATTCCAGGCGAGCTCCGTTTTCCTGTTCTAAAGCTCTTAGGTTCGGAGTGGCAGTTCGTTGAGCAACCGGAGAGTAGTATTTAGGCGACGGGGTACGGCGAGGAGATTTCTGACGGGGGGAAGGGGACCAAGTGTATTGGATTTCGTTGATCCTTCGCTGGCGATTAGCCTCGTCTCTCTTTTGAACTTCGACGGGACGGGTATCCGGGAGAGGACAATCTCGGATTCGGTGTCCTGGGCGGTGGCAGCGGTAACAGTTTCCAGTTTCCTTATCGGGACGAGAGGAATAGCGTTGAACGCTAAGATCCATAGGATCCCCTTGAGGTTGTTCTTTCTGGGGGGCTAGTCGAGGTGACTGAGTCGTAGTCGTATTTCGATTTGCGGGGGAACGAGGGTTGAAATCGGTAGGATCGTTATAGTATCTTCTTTTATTCTCTAGTTTCTGTAGGAACCTAGCAAATTCGTGGATATCTCCATCAGGGGCGTCGACGTTGGTAAGCTGAGCGCGAAGTTCCCGAGATATAGCGGCTTCTAGGGTTGTAATTTGTGAGTCTAGCGATACTTCTCCTTCGATAGCAAGTCGCTGAAAGTCGGCATAGAAAGGGGCAAATTCTCGATTAGCTTGTTTCAATCGATAGAATTCTTTCTTTGAGTTGTTCACAAGGTTTGGGTCTCCATAGGCGCGATCTAGAATGCGAAGGATATCAGGGTAATCCGAGAGTTGGCATTCGCCATCGAGGATATACGGTAGAACTTGACCATAAGCAGGGCCTTCGAGACGGTTTGTTACATAAGACATCCTCTCTATAGCGGTAGGGAATCTGTCTGCATTGGTCTTCATCTTTTGATGGATCTTAGATACAAAACGGCGAAATTCTTTCTTATCTCCTTGGAAGATTGCTGGATCAGGAAGTCGTTCAGAAAGCCGGGAAGAGGAGGTAGATTTGGGAGGAGTAGCCGGAGTCTCTCCAAGTGTAGCATCTAGGAATGCTTTAGCCGGGGGAGTAGTTATAGTAATCGGAGTCTTTACAATGGGAGTCGCAGATGCAATTGCTTGGTCTCTTTCGATTCGGAGGGTAATAATCTGTTCCATTTGCGCGGACGACCCTTCTTCTACATGCTAATACACAATCTAGCAACCCCTCACAATGTCGACAAGTTCATCTGCATCTCCTGCTGCGCCCTTATAAAGGCCGAAGAAATGCAAAGCTGCAGAGCAAGCACGAAACACAGTGTACCAACGGAGGCTAAGAGAGCGGCGAAAAGAGTACATTCGTGTGTCAACTTGGTTCTAGCAGACTGTCTGGTCTTCATGCTGATTCTTGTGCAGATGAGCTCGAGCCGAAGGTGCGCAACTTCGAACGGAACGGCATAAAGCTACACAAATCATGCAGCAGGCTGGCCGTGTTGTCTCGGATCAGAATAGAGAGCTGGAAGCCAAAGTTGGCATGCTCGAGCTCGGACAGCGACGTTTGCCGGAGCAAGAGCAATCTATGCAAGCGGAGGCTGTACATGTCATCGTCGAGGAGAACAAGAGGCTTTGGCAGATGCTGACAAATATGGGTGTTAATGAGATGCAAGTTCGGGAGTATCTACAGGTTCAGACTGCGACCACGACGGCATTAGTATAAAGGCAGCAGGAGCTGGAACCAGAGCTGCGGGCCCTGGCTCCACAGCAGCAGCAACTGCGGCGACTTGTGTTCGTGAATCGTGTGCCCACCCATTGGCTCCACGATCAGTGACTGGACGTCTTGGTATTGCGCGAGTGGAACCTAAGGAGGAAGTAAAACCACGGACACCACCTGTACTGTGCGCACCACAACAGCCACTTCCAGCACCGTGTCACACCCCGATTTGTCAAAACCACTCGTTCAAACAATCAGATCGGCTCGTAAATCCTTCATTGTTCGAAAAGCTACCATTGGCGACTTCAGCTTTAGACGCCGAAATACAGCAAGTCACTGGCCGCGCCGAGCCACAACTTTCTCCCTCTACCATGAATATCTCTGAGCCATGCGAAGATGCAATCGATCCTGCGCTAGGGAGGTTTCGCAATCCAATAGAGAGCTCACCTCGAGTCGAGCACAAATGCAAGACATGTGGTCATGACGAGATGGACTGTGTCGCAGCTGCGCAAATCATTACTTCCATACGTGGGGGCCTCGATCCGGAAGAGGTTTGGCCTGAGTTGGGCTGCAGTCGAACAGTACGAACATCTGTGAAGAATAATGATCTAATAAGTCTGATGTGATCGGGCCATTGCTATTCATTATGGTGATGACTTGGGAACCGTCCGAGGAAAAGCCATCAAGGACCCCAATCTAGTTCTCAGAATTGAAATTCCTTTCCCCAGGAAACAATCCTTCCACCGCATGCGCTTCATCTTGCTCAGGCAATCAATCTTTCCACTGCCTGCGCTTCGCATACCATTTCAACAAATATACCAACGCCAGCAACACTGGCACTTCGATCAATGGCCCAACGGTTGTGGCTAGCGCTTGGTCACTATCAGCGCCGAACGTCGCCACAGCCACTGCGATAGCAAGTTCAAAGTTGTTCGACGCGGCTGTAAAGCTTTGAGCAGCTGCTAGCTTATAACCGAATCCGAGCCTATGCGTTACCCATAAGGTAAAGGCGAAGATGACGATAAAGTACACAATCAGCGGCGCGGCCACTCTAACAACCGACACGATCTGGTGGACGACTTGATGACCTTGACTAGCGAAGAGAACAAGGATGGTGTAGAGAAGTCCAATTAGAGACCATGGAGCAATCCATACCATGAAGACTTCGTCGTACCAGCGCTTATTGATTGCACGGATGCCGAATCGAGTAATGATCGCCGCCGCTAGTGGTATTCCGAGAAATACGCCCACGCTGGTGGAGACGACCGTGTAATTGACGCTGATGGCTGAGGAGGAATGACTGATGACGCGGACGAAGAAGATGGCGAGGGGCGCGTACAAGACCATCTGCAGAACGGAATTGACCGCGACGAGGATAGCGCAGTAGCCTTCGTCACCTCCAGCTAGACCTGTCCAGATGAGAACCTGGTTGATTTATTAGCATGTCAAGCATAACCATCCGAGTGCAGAAAACTGGCCATCGCAATACATCTCGCCAATCCGACAAGTATCAGTCCTTCCCTCAAACCTTCCTTGTCCGGCAGGAATGCCCAAGATAAGCCAAGCATGATGAAGGGAGCCACAATCCAATTCATAATAATGCTGAAACCTATCTGGACCCAGATTTGGCGTGTGCTGAAGACGTGGTGCAAAGTCTCGAATTGCACTTTACACATGATCGGATACATCATCACGAGAAGGCCGACAGCTAAGAAGTCGTTAGCACTTTATCTTTGCTATTTTGTGTTTTTGGTCTGCTTTTTTGCTCACCTATCGGGACCGAAACGTCAACAAACTTGCCACGCTGTAGAGCCGTCTCTGCTCCGTTCACGTAATTGCCAATCAAGATGCCGATGATAATGGCAAGGAGAATCCAGAGTGCCAGGAGTCGATCTAGCCAGCCCAGACTTTTGTATGCCGAGTCTTTCGCAGCACTGATTGCGGTAGGCTTGTCGTGTGATGCAGTATCGTTGATATTGGTGTGTTGATCATGTTCCTTGTCGAGAACATTGTTCTCAAGGTCGAGGGCAGCCATGATGTGGATGTAGAATCCGATGGCGGCAAGAGAGCAGGCGTATATGTCTGTTGTAATTGGTTGGATGAAGATGTTGCGATTGTTTGAGATGGTGAAGTCTTTATACAAAGCTCACGCTTTTGAAGTGAATGTCACCAACAACTCGTAAACCAGACGAGCATGTTCTCTGGTGACTACCGGTTCGATTTTGATTGGTCAGTCTTTGCAGCCCCACAAATTGTGTAAAACAACAACAACAAAAACCTGCCCATATTCATCAGCATCTACAATATGTGCGTGCATAGGGAGCGCCCTGTTGATCTCGCCTTATCTTGCGTGCTCTGAACCGTACCTCATGCTTGTGCTTGGCTGTATATTTCTCTACTCAAAGGGCCACATTCCGGACCGCAATAACGAAATTGTTGGTATCAAAAATAAGTCTGCCCATGCCACAGCTCGTCGACCTTTCCGACTGTACAATAATCCAGTAGTGCGATATGGCGCTTAATGCATCAAGCAAAGTAGACAACGAGGCCTATGAGATATTGGGATCAAGCAAACTTCCAACGGATGGCCATCCGCTCCAGATTGCACCCTTGAAAGATCAAGTCAAGCATCTCGAAAGTCAAATTTCTTTAGACTCCGATCATGCAGTACCAGAAGGTGGCTGGGGCTGGGTGTGCGTGGGAGCATGTTTTGCTGTGAATGCCTTCACCTGGGGCGTCGTCGCGGTATGCCTTTCCTTAGCATTCTTCACATTCGCCACTACTTAACTTTGCATTTGCATGGTCGACGGATTCTGCCCTTCTCCAACCACCTTTTGCACGCAACGTCCCCGTACATGATCTTGCATACTGACAACGTATTCAGTCTTATGGTGTCTACCTCTCCTACTATCTCTCCAGCAATGCTTTTCCCAGCGCCAAATCCATCGATTTCGCACTTATAGGTGGACTCAATTTCGCGGTCGAGATGGCGGCCTCGCCACTAGTTACTACAATCACACGATATGCTGGCACTCGACCACCAATGCTTACCGGTGTCGTTCTTCTATCTGGCGGTTTCATCGCGGCTTCCTTTGCGCATCATACGTGGCATCTCTACCTCACACAAGGCGTGCTTGTTGGACTGGGCATCGGCTTTATGTATCTGCCAAGTATTGCAATATTACCTCAATGGTTCGAGAAGAAGAGGAGTACTGCGAGTGCTATCAGTGCTGCCGGTAGTGGCATTGGCGGACTCATCTTCTCGCTCGGCACGGGAGCGATGATTGACTCGCTGTCACTACCTTGGGCTCTTCGCATTACTGGCATCGTGACTGGAGTTGTTAACCTCATCGCTGTTTCGCTGATTCGAGACCGCGATCATGTCGTCAAACCGAATCACGCTGGGCTGCATTTCGGTCTCCTAAGGCAGGCGGAAGTGCGATGGTTGTTGCTCTGGGTGTTCATCATGCTACTCGGATACATCGGAATACAATTCTCTCTCTCGGACTTTGCGACCTCGGTTGGCATTAGCGGGTCCAACGCAAACCTTGTCACAGCTATGCTTAATGTTGGCACTGCTCTAGGACGGCCTTGGATTGGCCTGCTATGTGATAGATATGGCAGAATTGAGGTTTCGGGACTGATGACACTGATGACTGGCGTCTTGTGTTTCGTACTCTGGATTCCAGCACAGTCGCTTGGCGTCACATTATTCTTTGTAACTGTGGAAGGAGCTATATATGGTGTTTTCTGGGCCGTGAGTGCAATCTGCATTACCTCGACACAATATGATTCTGACATGAAAGGAAGACCATAGGACCACTTTGCGCAGAAGTCATCGGGTTGCAGCAACTACCTGCCCTGCTGAGTCTTGCCTGGATCACTGCGATCATTCCTACACTATGTAAGTTTGTCGACATTGTGTTAATAAGAAGCTAACAATCTTCTAGTTGGCGAACTCATCACATTAGCACTACGCCGTCCAGCAAAAGGGGGTCGGCAGTACGTTTATGCACAAGTCTTTGTGGGATTATGTTACATCATCGCAAGCTTATGCTTGTGGAGGTTGAGAAGTCTAACTCGAATGACTAGGGAGACTAGTTGAAAAGCATTTATCAACTTTTCCAGACTTCGCCATTATACTCGTGCATGTTCGACGTATAGTCTTCGCCTGCAGTTGCCCAACCCTTGATGCCGTCTAAGAGTGCAGTACTCTCGATCTTCACCCCGTCATCGTTGCAGTCTTTCACAAAGTCTGCGAACCAGGCTGCAGCACGGGAACCTCTGCCGCGAGAAGAGCCTGACGCGAGAAGTAATCAATGAGCCCTTGTTCTTATCTCTTTTGACTCCAACTCGTCTTCATCGCACTTACCACAATACCAGATGATTAGCGGGACTCCGGCCGCTTTCAACATAGCATACAATGTCGGTATTGTTGGATACAGACTCTGAGCGGGAGGATTGATGGAGCCCGCGATTGTTCCACCCTACGCGTTGTTACTCGTCAGCCTTCAGATCATGATAAGACTGAACTCAGATACAGACCTCATGGTCGACTCTACGAAGATCAACAAGCAGATAGTCCTCGCCTGGTTTCTTGCCCTTATTCATCATATCGAGAAGATCGTAGCGTGTCATGGTCGTTGCAGTGCTTTTTGCCTCTGGGTATGCAGCATACCACGGTGCATCTTTTGATGTTGCGACTTCCCCCATTGTTGCAGAATGTGTATAACGGCGCAGGAGACGCTCTTTGGGCAGAGGTTTACTTACATGTAGTGAAGATCGGACGAGCAAGAGCGTTGGATAACACTCATCTGGGTGTGCGTGAGCGAACTATATTGTGTTCTCTTCCTGTCGCCTACACGTGGTGTACACAAATTTCGATATTTCGAGCATAACATGTCATTGCTAACAGTATGCGTGTCATCATGCAAGTGCTATTGGTCAAGAGGCTAGCCAATGACAAGACGACAAGATGTGGAAAACATCACGTAATCAAGACGTGTTTGAGTGACGAATGATGCGAAACGAGTGACATACCGAAGTCTAGGGAAATTCGGGCGCCTTTTCTAGATCGGGCGTAGATCTATTCTCAAACGCCTAGACACCCCAAGTCACGAATCACGTGGATACCAAGATACACTGCCTCATTCAATTGTCATTGTCATCTCAAGTCTACTTTATTCGACCTAAGAACAACACTCTATCGCAACACCTACGATATCTACATCTAAACATACCATACTAATTACCCTACCCGCCCTACCACGCGAACACGATAAAACACCATGTCCGCTGCTCCGTCTATCTCTGCCTCTAACGATGCCCCAAGACTCTCTCCGTGTTCGCCCTGTGGCGCTGGCAGTGACACTTTAGGCGCGCCTCAAGTCCCCCTCAATCCTTGTTGTGATAGTATGTCGTTATCTACCTTATAGACGTGCTCAAGTTAGCTCATATCTAACGCAGCAACTTGTCTCGATCGCGTCGCACTGCGTGAATGCGCCCCAGTCTGTGACGCGTCATCGATCCACGACGGAAGCTATACTAGGGACGGAAACAGGAGCGGGTTTTCCGTGTCTCAAGCCCGGTCACTCGAATCTCTTATTGATACCGCTAATGCGTCCGGACAAGGTGGCGGTATTGAACTGTGCGAGAGGAAGAACTTAAAGCGGAAGCGCGCTTGCATTACCCACATGCAACGTGTTAGAGAGCGCTATGGTACTCTTCTTGCTCGCTTCGGCTGCATCTGCAGGAATCTCATTTCGCAGAATCTGGAACCCTGCTGCAAGGAATCTCGCATTTCCGAGGTTATCATTGACAAACGACAAATCAACAAAACATGCGGCGCCGAAGCTAGAGGAGCGTGCTGCGGCGACGCTCAGCAAGTCGACTCGAGCGTCGGGAAGTCCTATTGCTCGGAGAAGACTGGTGCAAAGCAGGAACGTAGGAATTGCGGCAGCGATCGCGGCAGCGACCGCGGCCGTGAGGAAAAATCCAGTTGCGGTGCTGGGCCCTTTGAGTCTTGCTCTCAGACAGTTGTCCAATCCTACGATGAGGCCAACCCTATGGATAAGTGCTGCGCTAGCGAGGTTGTGCTCAAGGAGGAGAAGACTTCCTGCGATGATGGTGTTGACTGCTGTGAAAGTGGCGCGAGAATCGATCAAGATGAAACGCACTCTACTTCCGGCAAGGAGAAAGGCGAACACGTCAGCCCTCCTACTACCGCCAGAAATCGAAAGGTGGCTACAACACAGATGACGCGCACTGCACTAGGTATTGAGCATATAATGCTCTACGTCGAGGGCATGACCTGCAGTGGTTGTGAGACCAAGCTCAAACGAGCAATCGACAGACTCCCAGGCACTACGGCCGTCAAGACCAGCTTTGTCATGCTTCAAGCAGAGTTCGACCTCGATATCACAACGATCTCGGTCGAAGCTGCTATCCAGTCATTGGAAACGGCAACTGGATTCAAGTGCGAACGCCGCAGGAAACAAGGTCAAGAAATCGAAGTGACGATCGATGGGAATGTGAAGAGCTTTATGAACCAGACTTATCCACCTGGCGTCATTGAGATGACTGCAGTTGACAACCGTACCGTCTGCATTGCCTATGACGCCCAGGTAATCGGGGCCAGAGACCTTGTGCAACACACGAGATTCAACCTCCCAGCGCAGTTGGCACCACCTCGGGGCTTATCTGATGTTAATTCTGGCAAAAACCATGCTCGTCGTATGTTGTGGTCCACATTGCTCTCTACTGCCCTCACGATTCCAGTGCTGGTAATGGCTTGGGCTCCGTTGCCAGCTCGTCCCATTACTTACGGCAGTGCTTCTCTGGCGCTCGCTACCATTGTGCAAGTCATGATCGCAGGACCTTTCTATCCGAGTACTTTAAGGTCCCTCATCCTCGCCCACGTTATCGAGGTTGATCTCCTCATTGTGCTTAGCACCACGGCAGCCTACGTCTTCTCCGTCGTCGCCTTTGCCTACACTATGGCACGTCAACCTCTGTCAACCGGCTCATTCTTCGAGACAAGCACTCTCTTAGTCACGCTAATCATGCTAGGAAGACTTGTTAGTGCTGTAGCGAAACAGAAGGCTGTTGAGTCCGTCTCGATCAAATCTCTGCAGGCAGAATCTGCCATTATATGTTCCGCGCAAGGCGGGTTAGAGCAGCCGATCGACGTCCGCCTACTTCAATATGGTGACTACTTCAAAGTCACACCAGATTCACGCCTTCCGACCGATGGCATCGTGGTCTCCGGTATCACTGAAGTCGATGAGTCATTGGTTACTGGCGAATCCCGACCCATTACAAAGGCGGTTGGGACAATGGTCATTGCTGGCTCTATCAATATGTCTGGCGTTATTGTAGTCCGATTGACACATCTGCCTAATGATAACACTATCAGTAACATCTCCGCAATGGTTGACGAAGCAAAATTCGGAAAGGCTAAGACTCAGGAGATTGTCGACATTGTGGCAGGCTATTTTGTCCCGGTCATTCTCATCATCTGCGTCATCACCTTTGCAGCTTGGATGGGTATTGGCGTTGGTGTCCGTCATTACTCCGGCGGAGACGCTGCAGCTAATGCCATCACGTATGCGGTCTCAGTGCTCATTGTGTCCTGCCCTTGTGCGATAGGTTTAGCAGTTCCTATGGTGCTCGTCATCGCGGGAGGTGTGGCTGCGAAGCATGGCATTATTGTCAAATCACCGCTCGCTTTCGAGACTGGCCGCCTGATGTCGCATGTTGTGTTTGACAAGACTGGGACCTTGACTGAAGGACGGCTTGACATTAAGCATGATCAATATCCCACTAGAGAGAACAATCTCGCAATGTCCCTGGCTTTGTGTCTCACCAAGGACAGTAAGCACCCAGTATCTGCTGCTATAGCCAAGCACCTATCCAAGCTCAACATCGCTTCCAACACTACTCTCGACGCTGTCGAGTCAATCGCTGGAAAAGGCATGGAAGGCTGGATGGGTGGCGTAAGAGTTCGCTGCGGCAACACCCGCTGGTTGAACATCGACGAGCATGAATCTGTGAAACCACTTCTTGCACGAGGGCTCACCGTCTGTGCTATCACAATGGGCGACCGCATCGAACCAGTCGCCATATTCGGACTCGCAGACTTCATCCGTCCCGAGGCTGCGTCAGTCATCGCCGACTTGCGAGCTCGTGACATCAAGTCTTCCATCCTTAGTGGAGACGACGCTGGCGCCGTCGAGGCTGTCGCCGCAGAGCTCGGGATTCCAGTAGAGAATGTTAGGTCTCGCTGCACTCCCGCAGACAAGCTTGAATACCTTAAGACTATTATGGCAGCCGGAGACAAGGTGCTTTTCTGTGGCGATGGCGCCAATGACGCCGCCGCGCTTGCACAGGCAGACATCGGACTGCACATTAACACCGGTAGTGAGATTGCGTCGACCGCTGCAGGTGCTGTGCTGGTTCGTCCGCACCTAGAGGGCGTGCTGACTCTACTTGATCTGTCAAAAGCTGCGTTTCGTCGCATCATGTTCAACTTTGCTTGGTCTTTCATCTATAACCTGTTTGCGATTCTACTAGCTTCTGGCGCGTTCGTCGATGCGCGCATCCCGCCTGAGTTTGCTGGATTAGGGGAGATTGCGAGTGTGTTGCCTGTCATTGCAACGGCTTGGCAGTTGAGATGGTTCAAAGCAAAGACAGTTCTAGCTTGATTATAGTGCTTTTTTAAGAAGTGAAGCCAGAGGTCTAGGGGAATGTAGAGAAATAAATTAGGTCTCTATAGTGTAAACACTACGAGGGTGGGGCTACGGGTATGTGGTGTGGGAACTAGCTGATGGTATTCTCTATGTTACCTAAAGTCTTTCTCAAGTACAGGTCAGGCTGTAATAACAGGACGTAGCTCGAAGAGCTACGCTTAATGTAGATCCATTCCAAACATGAGGTTGCGTTGCGGCGAAACCCCGGCATTCTTAAAACTTAGGCTATCGTTGAGTTCCCCTTTCGGACGCACCAGATGTCACGACGGTCGTCCCGTGACACTTCGCTTAGGAAGCTATAGCTTAGCTTAGCTTGCTTGCACTGCCGTAAATTACCCCGCTTCCCCTCCTCCTCCTACTTAAGTCGACATTCACCCACCTTACTACCCACCTAACTTCATCATAGCACAATCATAAGCTTCCGATCACTCTTTAATCTATCGATAAACTTCCACAGTACAACATAGTTACTCCTTCGCTTACCGTGCCCGTTCGCTCACTAACTACGATCGTTAGGATAGGACCACGTTCTACCAATGTCAAGCTTCGTCAACAAGCTAGCTGGGCAGCTGGGTTCCTCAGCCTACTCCGCCTCCGCTACTTCTCAGCAGGGTTCCTCGTCGACGTCTGGTAACCTGATGCATAAGCTTACCGATGCTGTCACTGGTCAGAAGCATGCGCAAGATTATCAAGGCCAGAACGTCACTTACGGCGGCTACAATCCGTCGCAGAATGAGCAGATGTATGCGGAGCAAGAGCATCAGAGTGGTGGAGGTCAAGACTATCGTCAGCAGGGTGGATATCAGCAGCATGGATACAATCAAGATCAGGTGCTAGATAAATATGGACGTCCTAGAAAGAACATCGGTGGATATCAGCAACATTCTTACGATCAAGATCAGGAGCCAGCTCGATACGGACATGCTAGAAATAACGTTGGTGGATACCAGCAGCATGGATATAATCAAGATGGAACACAGCAGGGTTTCAGCACGCCGCATGCCAGTGTCCAGCATGGAGACGGTGGTGATCATCTGCGTACAAGTCAGCAGCAGGCTTATGGTCAGTCTAGCGGCCATGGTGGTCAATTTCCAGCACACGGTGGTTCTCAAGGATATATTCCAGGATCAGATAGACGCGGAAATGGGTCTCATGGTCATTATTAATCATGAGCATGAGCATGAGCATGAGCAGGAGCAGCATACAGATGAGGAGCAGAAGCTGGAGTGGGCAGTGGTAATATGAGATGGCGTGAGAGGCAAGTCTCTTGGGGGAAGGACTATAGGAGCAGCTTCTATCTATTATGTTTGACCATGCTATGGCCATGGCTATAGCCACGACTATGGTGCGCACAATTATTGTTGATGTAGAAGGTTGAAAAGGCCGGAAGCTAGAGGCCAAAAGTAGAAGGGAAAACTGATGCCTAGGTACATCGTGAAGCTGCGATGTGATTGGATGCATGAGTAATATGGTAACCCTAAAGTACGCGCGTCTCCTCCTGTTAGCCTCAGCTTCTAATCATAGTAAACCCCCCGCAAATTTCTCTCTCTATCTCTCTCTCTCTCTCTCTTTCTCTTTCTCTTCCCTTCCTCCCTTTACACACACACACCCACGACCCACGACCCACAACCCACGACCCTCGACCCTCGACCCTCGACCCTCGACCTTCGACCCTCGACCCTTAGTTATAATTATCCTCCTATAATCCCTAAGCTTAAGACGTGCAGACCAACAATAATCATCGAACCAACTAGTCTTCTTCGACCACCATGCAGCCCCTCACCAAGTCTCAGAGACTACTCATCATCATCTCAATTTCTCTTTCCTTCTTCGTTGCCGAGATTGCTGGTACGTAATAGAGCCGAGCCGGGCTTAATCAGTCGTAGTAATGGCATGGGTGGGGTGTGCAATATGCTGATTCCAAGGCGCGCTCGTTCAGTCGGGTTTTACACTCGTTCAATCGCGCTCATCGCCGACGCTTTCCACTACGTACGTGGCTCCTTTCTCCGCTCAGTCTTGAATCACATCAATATTAACAATGCTCTAGCTAAACGATGTTGTCGGATTCATCATTTCATACACTGCCTTCAAGGTACGAACAGCAGCATATTCAGAGCGTCCCGCGCACCGCCGCCGTTCTCATCTGCCTTTTCTAGGAAGCTAATATTCTTTTTTTTTACTTATGTAGGCCTCGGAGCGAAAGAGCTCACCGTCTACGCTGGCATTCGGGTGGCAACGAGCAAATCTCCTCGGTGCCTTCTTCAACGGTGTCTTCCTATTCGCATTGGGCGTGAGCATCTTCCTACAGTCCATTGAGCGCTTCATCTTCCTCAATAGTATGTCTCTACTGCACCAGCTGAAATCAAGGACATTCTCGTTTGCTGACAAGTCAATTAGAGGTGGATAACCCCAAGCTTGTGCTCATCATCGGCTGCATCGGCTTCGCACTCAACGTCATTAGCGCTAGCTTTCTCCACGAGCATGACCATGAACATCCTGCCTCGACTCCGGCTCAGTCTAGCGAGCTTCAAAGCCAAGGGATCGCAGGGGCTATGCGCAACAGTCACGACACTCATCGCCACAACATAAGAATCCCAGGAAGCGGTGAAAAGAGCTATGATCTTGGCCTCATGGGGGTTTTAATACATGTCGCTGGTGATGCCGCAAATAACGTGGGTGTCATCATTGCTGGGGCAGTTATCTGGAAGTCTAGTTTCGGGGCGAGGTTTTACGCAGACCCAGCCGTCAGCATGGTAATCTCTTTCATGATTCTCCTATCGTCGTTGCCTTTGATCAAGCGGTCGGGGACTATTCTGCTTGAGAGCGTGCCGCTCGGTGTTGACCCTGAAGACGTTAAGCACGATCTGGAGGCTGTGCCTGGCGTTGTAGCGATACACGAACTCCATTTATGGCGCTTGAACCAGCAAAAGGCCATCGCGTCTGCCCACGTCGTTGTGGAGTCCTTGGAGGATTTTATGCGCCTAGGGAACACAATCAACGCTTGTCTTCACGCATATGGCATCCATTCCGCTACTATCCAGCCAGAGCTCGTGTCTCCAATCATAGTCAATAGTCAGCAAACTTCCGACCATGCCGGACTCTTGCAAAGGAAAGTCGCCACGGAGACGATTTGTCAGATAGGCTGTCGTACCAACAATTGCGAGGAGTCGACATGTTGTGAATAATAGAACAATGGCGGATCACGCGTTGGTGTAGAGTCTTAGCGATAAGACGTCTACGAGGATTAAGGAGCTAGCACCACTTTATAGTTAAGGTAGATTATCACGCTCGGGCTATAGTGATGGGAAGTTAATACGTAAAAACGTAAATAGTAATCTCTAGACTAGGAGATTATTCCCTAGCGTCTATAACTCTACTACGTACACGATCAACTATATTATATACTACTATATTATGTAAAATACTACACCATTAGATCTACACGTATATAGCTCTATAACTCTACCTAATAGTATAACGCCTTAGTTTTATCGATGAAACCGCTAAGATCCTCTACTAAATAACCCTAAGCATATAATTTTCACCAATAAAACCTTTACCAATGAAACCATTGCCTATATATATATAGTCTACCCTTTATATTGCGTATCTATATATAGCCATTACGTTTCTATCTTCTTTATACCTACTCGTAACTTCTACACTAACTCGCGATACTTACATTGCAATATTAAGGTAGACATTACTACTATTACTATATATACTCTTAGTTGTGTCGCATGCTAAGAAATCGTTTATTTATATATAGTTAATACCCTTCTCTTATACTAAAATAGATCCTACTTTACTATTATATCACGATATAAATCGAGGTATTATTATCTATATATAGCACGGCTATACACTACTTCTAGACTATCTGTCACGGTCGGGCTGCGGTAGACGGGGAGTTGGTGCGGGGACGAGCGGATAGTATTCGGAAAGCTATCGTAGGTAGTCTATCTAGTACAGGTTCGGCTGTATTGACAGGACGTAGCTTGAAGAGCTATGTCCAATGTAGATTCGGTTCGAAGATGAGGTTGCGACGCGGCAAAACCCCGGTACTTTAGGAACTTATAATATCATGGAGTTCCTCTTTCGGATGTGCCAGATGTCACAGCGGTCGTCCCGTGACATTACTCCCCTCCTTCACGCCGAGCTTCCATGCGGCGGAAGGCAGGATCATGTCCTTCCCCTTTGGGAAAGACTATATTTCTCGCATAGTTGAGCATCGTACAAACCTCAACTTGCTTACATAATCAAGTGGCAAATCATCAGTTTCCTGTTTCGGAAGTCGGGTATGTCTTTGTCGCAATCCAAGTTCACTTCACATACTTCAACAAATTTTGTTTGTGCATAACCGGCCTTATGGTCGAGTGGTTAGGCTGACCCTTCGGCTGCTTGTGAGTCGTGGGAATTGAGGGCTCTGGAGGGTGTACACCTAACAGAGAAGAGGGTTGTCTAGTATATTGCATAGCTGTAATCCCCCAGTTTGATCCACGTAACCGCTAGATGTGACGATGTTCCTTCGGCTATGCTGTTCAAGTTCGAGGCTGCTAGTGTGACGTGGTGAGAACTAGGAGTCGTGGGCCCACCTCGAATGAGGACGTCCGCTAAACTGTTGCCGTTTTTGCATGTCGATTTCGTAATTATCATTTTGCTCGAATTTCATTTTTTGTTCACTTCTCTTTTAGGACACAAAGGCTGGTCTCGGCTTATCGGGGTACCGACGGTGGAAGTTACGGACTAGATCAGGCACGTCTTGCCAGATTGTATCGGCAGGTTCACGGGTAGGTTGATCGTAGCCTTTCCATCGGACAACGTACTTTATACGGGTAGCACCTCCGCGGCCTCGACGGTCGGTAATCGAGTCTACGATTTCTTCGATCTCCCACTCTTCGAGCCCTTCGACGACTACGGGGGGTGGTGGTTCTTGAACTTGAAACGGTAGGGGATCTTCCGAGGTAGGAGTAAGACTGTTTACATTAAAAACCGGGTGTATCTTCATTGACGCGGGTAAT
>Ga0160428_1001437_pt1 | contig 17994 bp, 12 predicted proteins | sample SolpanmetagenomM_FD_108198 | JGI IMG/M metagenome (GOLD analysis project Ga0160428, IMG submission 108198) | Solar panel surface microbial communities from Lawrence Berkeley National Laboratory, California, USA - M | ecosystem: Engineered > Built environment > Solar panel > Unclassified ... | reverse complement strand
TCGCTGGCCGCCAACGTGATGCGCGCCAACCAGTGGCAGTACAACTACCAGCTCAACAAGCTCGGCAAGCCCGTAGACCGCACCGAGTGGGGCATGACGCCCCAGACCTACAACGCCTACTACAACGGCTCGAACAACGAGATTGTACTGCCCGCCGCGGCTTTCGCCATCCCCACGCTGCTTGATGCCGATGCCGACGACGCCATGGTGTATGGCTACGCCGGGGCTAGCACCATCGGCCACGAGCTGACCCACGGCTTCGACGACGAAGGCAGCCAGTACGACGCCCACGGCAACCTGCACGAGTGGTGGAGCAAGGACGACCGCAAGCGCTTCAACCAGCGCGTCAATCAGATTGTGCGCCAGTTCAACCACTACACGCTGCTCGACAGCATGCACATCAATGGCAAGGCCACGGCCGGCGAAAACATCGCTGACCTCGGCGGCATCGTCATTGGCCTCGATGCCTTCAAGAAAACCAAGGAGTATAAAGAGGGTAAAAAAGTGGGCGGCCTCATGCCGGTGCAGCGCTACTTCCTGGGCTACGCCCTGGGCTGGCAGATGCACGTGCGCGACGAGGCGCTAGCCTCGCAGCTGCTCACCGATGTGCACTCGCCCGCCCAGTACCGCGTGAACGGCCCGATGGCCGACGTGCCCGCCTTCTATGATGCTTTCGGGGTGAAGCCCGGCCAGAAGCTGTATATCCCGGACTCGGCGCGGGTGAAGATTTGGTGATTTATTGCCTGATTATCTGTTAGGTACATCGCTTTACGGTGCCGCTGCGTAAAAGCGGGCAAAACCTGGTTTTGCCCGCTTTTATGGCTCCTGCCCATCCCCTCACCTCGGCCGAAAAAATCCACGACCTGCTCGCGCACCACGACTTTCGGGGCCTGAAAACGCTGCTGCCTAGCCTGGCCGCGCCCGACCTAGCGCACCTCATCGACCACCAGCCGGTGGCCGAGCTGCTCATCGTGTTTCGGCTGCTGCCGCTGGCCCAGGCCACGCGCGTGTTTGAGTATCTCACGCCAAGCGCCCAAAACCAGCTGCTGGGCCAGCTCGCCCCCGAGCAGCTCACGGCCATGCTCAACCACATGGCCCCCGACGACCGCACCAACCTCTTCGAGCGCCTGCCGCCCGAGTTTGTGCGCACGCAGGTGGAGCGGCTAGCCCCCGAGCAGCGCCGCGTGACCCTGGAGCTGCTGGGCTTCCCGCACGACAGTGTGGGCCGCTTGATGACACCTGACTACATCGCCCTGCGCGAAGACTGGAGCATGGCCGAAGTCTTCGACTTCATTCGCCGCCACGGGGCTAGCGCCGAAACCGTAACAATGCTCTATGTGGTTGATGTCCAAGGTCGGTTGATTGACGACCTGCACATCCGCGAGTTTCTCATGGCGCCCGCCACGGCCCACGTGCGCGACATCATGGACCGCCGTTTTGTGTGCCTCAGCGCCCAGCAAAGCCAGGAAAAGGCCCTAGCCGACTTCCGCCGCCACCAGCGCGTGGCCCTGCCCGTGACCGACGCCCACGGCGTGCTGCTGGGCATTGTGACCCTCGACGACATCCTGGCCCTGCGCGAGCGCGAAGACACCGAGGACATGCAGAAGCTCGGCGGCTCCGAGGCCCTCGACGAGCCGTATCTGCAGATTCCGCTGCTCAAGATGGTGAAAAAGCGCGCCGGCTGGCTGGTGGTGCTGTTTCTGGGCGAGATGTTTACGGCCACGGCTATGGGCTTTTTCGAGGGCGAAATTGAGAAAGCCGTGGTGCTGGCGCTGTTCGTGCCGCTGGTTATCAGCTCGGGTGGCAATGCCGGCTCGCAGGCCACCTCGCTCATCATCCGGGCCATGAGCCTGGGCGAAGTGACGATAGGCCGCTGGTGGCAGGTAATGCGCCGCGAGCTGCTGGCCGGGCTCTCGCTAGGGGTCATTTTGGGAATAGTCGGCACTATTCGCATCGCGCTCTGGCAGGGCCTGCACCTGCGCGACTACGGCCCGCACTGGGTGCCGCTGGCCCTGGCGGTGGGCTTTGCCCTAGTGGGCATCGTGCTGTGGGGCTCGCTGGCCGGCTCTATGCTGCCGCTGCTACTCAAGAAGGTGGGCTTCGACCCGGCCACTTCCTCCGCTCCCTTCGTGGCTACGCTCGTAGACGTGACGGGGCTGGTTATTTACTTCAGCGTAGCCTATTTATTCCTGCACGGCACGTTGCTGTGAGGCCAGGTCGCTTTTGAGCAAGTAGAGGAGTGTGCTAGTCAGCCGGGTGGCACAAGCCGCTGCCAGCATTAATTGAGGTTTAAGCCAAACAGTAGCCCTACCCACAGCTTTTGCTGGTAAAGCCAATAGTCGGCGTCGACCCCTAGCAGGCGGTCGACCCCTACGGCCGCGCCCACGTTAAATACCCGCGCATCGTAGATAAATGCGGCCCCGCTGTGCAGCACAAAGCCTTCATAATCAACGGTGGCGTGCCCGTGGGTGAGGTCGGGGCTGATGTCGGCCGAGCCCAAGCCGGTGAACAGCCCGTAGCCTAAGCCCACATTGCGAATGAGTGGGGCCGTGCGCCCCGACGGCGCGCGGTGGCGGTTGAGGTGAAAGAAATCGAGGCGCCGGCCCACGTACAGCGCCGCGTTGAAGTTGGTATTGAGCTGCGTAGGCACGCCCTCGCGGCCGGGCCGCACCTTGAAAGGCAGCGTGAAGATATCAAAGTCGAACTCGCGCCGTAGCAGCACCACGTGCCGGCCGGCGTGCAGCCCGTAGCGCAGCGGTGGGCCGGGCACCTTTGCGGGCCGGTACAGCAGCAGCGTGTCGTCTACTTGCTGCTCTATGTAGAAGCGGTGGCGGGGCACAGCAGCCACCGCCCGCGTCAGCGTCGAGTCGTTGGTTTGCACCACCTGGTAGTAGCCCTCATCGAGCTTGGGCAGGTGGCCCACCGAGCAGCTTGCCAGGGTCAGCGTAGTTAGCCCGGCCCACAAGCGGCCCCGCGCCGGGCCCAGAGAAATAATTTTTTGCATAGGCAGGCCGACCAGTGTGCCAGTTGAGGCCACAAGTTAAGCAACTGGCCCGGTGGCTGCTCGGCAGCCACCGGCCTCCCTATGCAAGGTGGAGGGTAACTAATTGTTAATGAAGCTAGCATGAGTTTAGGGCCCGCGAGCTAGGTAGCGCCTACTTTTACACCTTTCGCACAACATTCGTAAGTTTTTCAGGTTGATGAACGCTTATTTTTTGCGGGCACTAGGGGTGGCTAGCCTGGCCATGCTAGCCAGCCAAGCGCTGGCGCAGGGCCAGGTAACGCCGCCGGCCTCTACGCTACCGGGCCAGCAGCCGGCCGCCGCCTCGGCCCAGCAGCCCGTGCACCACACGCACGACGAGAACTGGAGCGTGCACTTTCAGCAGACCGTCATTCAGCAGTGGCACCAGGACTTGAAGCCTAACTACGCCGGGTTCAATAGCCTGCAAGCCCGCGAAAACGCCAAGCTCTCGCTCACCACCACGCTCTTCCTGGGCCGGCGGCTCTGGAAAGGCGCAGCCGTGTATTTCAACCCCGAGGTGGCCGGCGGTAGTGGCCTGAGCGGCGCCACCGGCATCGGCGGCGCGCCCAACGGCGAAACCTTCCGCATCGGTGACCCCGCCCCGCAGGTGTACCTGGCGCGCCTCTACCTGCGCCAGCTGTGGGCGCTGGGGGCTAGCGAGGAAGAAGACGAGGACGACCTCAACCAGTTGAAGGGTACCCGCCCGGCCAAGTACTTGTCCTTGAACGTGGGCAAGTTCAGCATTGCCGACTACTTCGACCAGAACAGCTACTCGCACGACCCGCGCACGCAGTTTTTCAACTGGAGCCTGATGAGCGCCGGTGGCTGGGACTACCCCGCCAACGTGCGCGGCTACACCGTGGGCGCGGTGGCTGAGTACGTGCAGCCGGGGCTAGCCCTGCGCGCCGGCGTATCGTCCATGCCCACCGATGCCAACGGCCCCACGCTAGACTTTCACTACGACAAGGCCCAGGCCATCACGGCCGAAATCACGAAGTCATATAGCGTTAATAATCACCCCGGCGCTGTGCGGCTGCTAGGCTTCCGCAACCAAGCCGCCATGGGTAGCTACAACCTGGCCGTGCGCCAGGCCATTGGCACAGGCGATGTGCCCGACGTGACGGCCGCCCGCACCAACGGCCGCACTAAGTACGGCTTCGTCATCAACGCCGAGCAGGAGATTTCGCCCAGCGTGGGCCTGTTTGGCCGCTACAGCTACAACGATGGCCACAACGAAACCTGGGCCTTCACCGAAATCGACCGCAGCCTGAGCCTGGGCCTCACCAGCACCGGCGCCCGCTGGAAGCGCCCCACCGACCGCCTCGGTGCGGCCTTCGTGGCCAACGGCCTCTCGCAAGACCACCGCAACTACTTGGCCGCCGGCGGCTCGGGCTTCATCCTCGGCGACGGCCGCCTCGACTACGGCACGGAGTACATCGGCGAGGTGTATTACAGCATCGACTTTCCGCGCTACCACGCCGCGCTGAGCCCTGATTATCAACTCATTTTCAATCCGGGCTACAATACCAGCCGCCTGCCGGGCCCGGTGCACGTGGTGGCGCTGCGGGTGCACGTCGAGTTTTAGGGGGTGGGGTTACCTTTAGTTAGCCAATAAAGCGCCCGCAGCATGGAACCCATCACTAAATTCTCGCAGCTCGACCTCAGCAAAAGCTACACCTACGCCGACTACCTGACGTGGAAGTTCGACGAGTTTGTCGAGCTTATTAAAGGCAAGGTCATGCGGCCGATGGCAGGGCCTAGCTCAGTGCATCAACGCTATTCGGTGCGCATTGCGTCAGAAATATACCAGTTTCTGAAAAAAAAGCCTTGCGAGGTATTTGCCGCGCCTTTTGATGTGCGTTTGGTGAGGGGCGGTGCCAATGGCGACCAGCAGATACAAACCGTAGTGCAACCCGATATCTGCGTGGTGTGCGACCTTCCTAAAATTGACAGGCGTGGCTGCGTGGGCGCCCCCGATTGGATTGTTGAAATTGTGTCGCCTGGCAACACCGCTCACGATACCAAAACCAAGTTCGACCTCTACGAAGAAAACGGCGTGCGTGAATATTGGATAGTATACCCCGGCTTGAAAACGATAACAGCCTACACACTCGAGAATGAGAAATACCAGCTAGCTGGCGAGTATATCGAGCCCGGCCTCATGGCGGTGGCCACCCTGCCGGGGCTAGCCCTGGAGTGGGCCGACATTTTCACTGAAGAATAGGCCCGGCTGGCCCGCCCGTATATTTGCAACCCCCCGACCGGCAAGGAGTCCTTGCCGGTCTTTTAGTTTTTGCATCAATGAAGAAAGTTATCCTGGCGCTGGCATTGCTGGCCGCGCTGCCGCTGCGCCTGTGGGCGTGGGGCGTAGAAGGTCACCGCGCCATCGGCATCATTGCCGAGCACCACCTCTCCGAAAAAGCTCGCCATGAGGTAATTGCTTTGCTCGGCACCCAGACCTTGGCCCTCGTGAGCACCCAGCCCGACGAGATGCGCTACCTGCCCGAGTTCAAGGAGACCGCGCCCTGGCACTACGTGAACACCCCGCTAGGCCTGGCCCACGACGCCTACCTGCAAGCCGTGAAAACGCAGGCTAACCCCAACGCCTACAACGTGCTGCTGGCCAAAATCAAGGAGATGAAGGACCCCAGCAAAACGCGCGAGCAGCGGGCTGAGGCGCTCATTTTCGTGGTGCACATCGTGGGTGATATTCACCAGCCCATGCACACTGGCCGCGCCGAAGACAAGGGCGGCAACGACATTAAAATGACTTACCGGGGCAAGGATACCAACCTGCACAGCCTCTGGGACAGCGGCCTGCTCGACTACCAAGGCCTCACCTACACCGAGATGGGCAACCAGTACAGTACCATGCCCGACGTGCAACGCAAGCAGTACCAGGCCAGCGCTAATCCCGGCGACTGGCTGTTCGAATCGTACACCATCGCCACCAACCTCTACGACGAGGCTGCCAAAAACCCCAACCCCGACTACCGCTACTACCCGGCCCACGCCGACATCGTAAAGCAGCGCATTCAGCAAGCCGGCGTGCGGCTAGCCGCCGTGCTCAACGAGGCGTTCAAATAGAGTAGCGCGGACTTTTAGTCCGCGTGTAGTGCCAAATGCGAACTGCAAAGGCTGCGCTACACGAAAAAGCCCCGCTGCTCCAGACCGGAGCAACGGGGCTTTTTCGTGCGCAAGACATTCAAGCTGAATAGCTAGCCGCTTGAATAAGTGCGAAACGAACGGTCAAAGTTACGGTAAGCTTACCCCGAGGGGCAAACAGAGGAGAAGTGACAAATTTTTTTTAATCTCTTAAAAACTGCCTAAACGCCTAATGCAGCGCAGAAAACGCGAACCGAGAAAAAGCTGCTGAAAGGTTTTTTGTGAAACATAACCTTGCGCCCAAATCAAGAACGGGTAATTTTGCACCGTGAACGCAAGCAACCACCAGTGGATGAAGCAGGGAACGGCCCAACAAGCCGTGTTGTGGAAAGCCCGGCCGGCTGCCGCCGTTTTCCATTCGCCTTGCGTTTCGGTTTTTGCTTCGTCTTTTCAGTTGCCGCCCCATTTGTTTGAGGCGGTTTTTTTGTGCCCGGCTAGTACACGTGCTATCGCAAGCGTAGCCAGCGCCTGCAAAAACGCTGACCGGGTAGAATGTGAGAATATTATCTAAGTAGTTGACTGCAAAGTGCCCGGTTCTACCGGGCGCTTTTGTTTTTGCCTAATTCGTAGCGCGGACTTTTAGTCCGCGAGCACCCTAGCCAAACTTAGCCAATCGCGGACTAAAAGCCCGCGCCACCCTATGCAAAAGCTCCTCACCCGCGTTGCCCAGGCCAATACACTGCTGTGCGTGGGCCTCGACCCTACCGGCTCCGACGAAGACGTGACGCGCCGCCTGCCGCAGGTTATCGCCGAAACCGCGCCCTATGCCGCCGCCTTCAAGCCCAATCTGGCGTTTTTCCTGAGCCGGGGCAATGGCACGCAGCTGCTGCGCCAGGTGGTGGCCGCCGTGCCCGATGGCATCCCGGTTATCCTGGATGGCAAGTTTGGTGACATCGCCAACACGGCCATGCACTACGCGCAGTTTGCCTACGATGTGGTGGGCGTCGATGCCGTGACGGTGAACCCCTACATGGGTGCCGATGCGGTGGTGCCCTTCGCCCGCCCTGGCAAGTTCGTGTTTGCCCTAGCCAAGACCTCGAACCACTCGCCCATTCAGGAAGCCATGCTGCAAAGCGGCGAGCCGGTGAGCGAGTTCACAGCCAAACTGCTCGCCGACCTTGACACGACCCACGGCAACATCGGCCTCGTGGCCGGCGCTACCGACGCGGCGGCCCTAGGGCGCCTGCGGCAGCTGTGCCCCACGCAGTGGTTTCTGGTGCCCGGCATCGGCGCGCAGGGCGGCGACCTGGCCTCGGTAATGAAAGCCGGCCTGCTAGCCGACGGCGGCGGGCTGCTGATTAACGCTTCGCGCAGCATCTGGCAAGCTGAGGATTCGGCAGCGGCGGCGCGGGAGTTGATGAACGAGATTAATGAGTACCGCTCAGTAACGGCCTAGCAGACGGATGGAAAAGCGAACGGTAAAAGGCAGCTTTCACGCAATAAGCAGCTTCGCTATAAAATCCAGAAATGAATTCTATATCATCGGACGACTAGTAACCGGTGAAGTACAAGCACATTGGTTTGCTAACATTCAACTGAATTCAGCTTTGAATTTTGCCTTGCAAATCAAGCTGGTTGAAAAAGTTGAAATGGCTGGCGATGCAACAGAATACCTGCTACTAACAATTGAAGACCGGGGTGATAACTTTTTCAGTCCGTTCCTAAATGTTAGCATTTCAAGCGAGTTAATAGAGATTACAGTCGAAGGCGAAGAATGGATAGCATGAAAAATAACACCCTCACCCCCGACCTCCCCGCCGCCGAAGTTGCCACCATTCTCGAAGCGCAGCTGCGCGAGGAGGGCGCGCTCCTGAACGGGCATTTCAAGCTCTCGTCGGGGCTGCACTCGGATACGTACGTGCAGTGCGCCCGCTTTTTGCGCAAGCCCGACCTGGCCGCGCCCGCGATGGCGGTGCTGGCCCAGCGGCTGCGCGAGGCCGGCCTGGTGCCTGACACGGTGGTAGGCCCCGCGATGGGCGGCGTGGTAGTTAGCTACGAGCTGGCCCGGCAGCTGGGCGTGCCGTCGCTTTTTACCGAGCGCGATGCGAATGGCGAAATGACCTTGCGGCGCGGCTTTACGCTAGCCCCTGGCGAGCGGGTAGTAATTGCCGAAGACGTAGTTACGACTGGCAAAAGCACCCTCGAAGTAGCACGGGTTTTGAAGGAAATGGGGGTCGAAGTACTCGCGGTGGCCTCTTTAATTGACCGTACTAGTGGGAAAGCTGGCCTTCCCTTCCCGAACTTTGCGCTGTTGCCGGTGCAGGCGGCCGTGTTTGCGGCCGATGCCGTGCCGGAACACCTGGCCGGGATTCCGGCCGTGAAGCCGGGCAGTCGGCCCGACGCACAATAGTCCATTACCACCTGTCAACCTTACCTGGCATACGCTTGCGAAGGACCTTATCACACTCGCAACGTGGTGATTAGTAAATCTGGCGGATGCAGCAGTGATAAGATGCCGCCTCCGTCAGCATGACAAAAGTTAATTTGGAAACCAACCAGCATTCCATCCTCCTCAGTCTCCAACCCGGCCGGCACGACGGCGACGGCCAGCGCGTGGCCGCCGACGCGGCCCGCCACCTGGGCCTAGCCACCGGCCAGGTGCGCAGCGCGGCGCTCTACGCCGTGCGCTACCCCGGCATGAGCGCCGCGCAAGTCGCCGACTTCGCCGCCGCCTGCCTGCAAGACCCCGTGTTGCACACCGCCGCCATCGATGAGGTGGCCGCGCCCGCGGGCTTCAAAAGCTACATTTTAGTGGCCAAAGGCCCCGGCGTGACGGACGACGAGGGCACCTCGGCCCAGAATGCGCTCGGCGACTTTCTCAACGAGCCCATCGACACCCGCACCCAGCACATTTTCTCGAAGCGCCTGTACTTCGTGGAGAATGACCTGCCCGCCGCCGACCTGCGCCGCCTGGCCGAGGAGCTGCTGGGCAACAAGCTGATTAACAGGTTTGAAGTAGGTGCGGTGGCCGACGGCATCCGCGACTTCACGCCGCGCCCCGGTGGCGGCGCCGATGCCCGCACCGAAACCATTGCCCTCGGTGGCCTGGCCGACGAGCAGCTGCTGCAACTCAGCAAGGACAACGTGTACGCGCTCAACCTGCCCGAAATGCAGGCCATCCGCGACTACTTTGGCCAGGGCAGCGTGCGCGAGCAGCGCCTCAGCCTGGGCCTGCCCGCCGACCCTACCGACTGCGAAATGGAGATTCTGGCCCAAACCTGGTCGGAGCACTGCAAGCACAAGGAATTCAGCGCCGTTATCAAGTACAAAAACCACGAAACAGGGGCCGAGGAAGAGATTGACGGGCTGTTCAAAACCTTCATCAAAGGCGCTACGGCTGAGGTAGATAAGCAGCTGCGGGCCAACGGCAACGACTGGCTCATCAAGGTGTTTTCGGACAACGCCGGCGCGGTGCGCATTAACCCCGAGTCGCTGTTCGTGTGGAAGGTCGAGACGCACAACTCGCCCTCGGCCATCGACCCCTACGGTGGGGCCATTACGGGCATTTTGGGCAACAACCGCGACCCGCTGGCCACCGGCATCGGCGGCGCGCGCTTGCTGTTCAATACCAACGTGTTGTGCTTCGGCAACCCCGATTACGACGGCGAATTGCTAACCGGCCAATTGCACCCGCGCCGCATTTTTGAGGGTGTGCGCAAGGGCATTGAGGACGGCGGCAATAAGTCGGGCGTGCCGACCGTAAACGGCGCCATCGTTTTTGACGACCGCTACCGCGGCAAGCCGCTCGTTTATTGCGGCACTGGCGCCGTGATGCCGATGCAATTGGACGGGAAAGACAGCTGGGAAAAAGTGATTTTGCCCGGCGACCGCATCATCATGGCCGGCGGCCGGGTGGGTAAGGACGGTATCCACGGCGCGACGTTCAGCAGCATTGAGCTGGACGAAGCTGCGCCCGCCACGGCCGTGCAAATCGGCTCGCCCATCACCCAAAAGCTGGCGATGGACTTCCTCATCCTCGCCACCCGGCGCGGCCTCGTCCGGTGCAGCACCGACAATGGCGCGGGCGGCCTCTCGTCGAGCATCGGCGAGCTGGCGCTCATCCCCGGCGGCGCGGTGGTGGAGCTGGAAAAAGTGCCCCTCAAATACCCCGGCCTCAAGCCCTGGGAGATTTTCCTGAGCGAGTCGCAGGAGCGTTTCACGCTGGCCGTGGAGCCCGCCAAGCTCGACGAGCTGCTGGCCCTAGGTCGCGAAATGGAGGTCGAATTGACCGACATCGGTTTCTTCAACGCCGAAGGTTCGCTCGATGTCCTCTACGATAACAAGCCGATTGCCGGCCTCTCGCTGGAGTTTTTGCACGACGGGGTGCCGCGCAAAACCCTGCTGGCCGAGTACGTGAAGCCCGCCGCGCAGGAGCCCGCGCTGCCCGCTAGCCTCGACTACAACGACGTGCTGCTGAAGCTAATGGGCTCGCTCAATATCTGCTCGCGCGAGTCGGTAATTCGGCAGTACGACCACGAGGTGAAGGGCCGCACGGTCGTGAAGCCTCTCATGGGCGCCACCGGCCAGGCCCCGCAGGATGCCGCCGTGGTGCGCTTCAATTTCGAGAGCTGGGAAGGCGTGGCCGTGAGCAACGGCATTTTGCCCCGCATGGGCGACCTCGACGCCTACCACATGTCGGCCGGCTCGTTTGACGAGGCCGTGCGGCAGATTATCTCGGTGGGCGGCAAGCTGCCCAACCTCACGCCGGGCGACGGGAATTTCTGGTCGGTAAACGACAATTTCTGCGTGCCCGACTCGGTTTACGACCCCACCATCAACCCCGACGGCAAGCAAAAACTCGCCAAACTGGTGCAGATGTGCCAGGCCCTGCGCGATGCCTGCGCGGCCTACTGCATCCCGCTGACCTCGGGCAAGGACTCGATGAAGAACGACTTCAAGGCCGACGGCGTGAAAATCTCGGTGCCGCCCACGGTGCTCTACTCCATGACCGCCAAGGTCGAGGACGTGCGCCAGGTCGTGACCTCCGACTTCAAGCAGGCCGACGACGTCATCTACCTGCTCGGCGAAACCCACGACGAACTGGGTGGCTCGGAGTTCTACCAGCTCTACAACGAGCTGGGTGCCAACGTGCCCAAGGTTGATTTTGCCAAAGCCAAGGCGCTGTACACGCTGGTGGGCGAGGCCAACGCGCAAGGCCTCATCCAGAGCAGCCACGACCTCAGCGATGGCGGTCTGGCCGTGGCGCTGGCCGAATGCACCTTCGGCCGCGACAGTCTGGGCGCTAGCCTCACGCTACCCGAAACGGGCTTGTCGCCGGTGGCGCAGCTGTTTTCGGAGTCGCACTCACGCTTCGTGGTCACGGTGGCCCCAGAAGACGTGGTGACCTTTGAAAGCATTCTGGCAGACCGCGCCACCCGCCTGGGCGTCGTCACCAACGACGGCCAGTTGCACGTGCAGCACGGCGGCCAAGAGCTGCTGCGCGCCAGCACCCTCGCCCTGCGCACCGCTTGGACCAACGGCCCGGTCAACCAAACCATCGGCCTAGAAGTGAACGCTAAACATTAACTGTTGATGCTATGAAAGCGTTACTGCTCATGTTTTTAAGCTCATTGACTACTGGTGCGAATGAGCAAGCCAGCCGTAACGAAACAACGTCGCACAGAGAATACTTAGGGAGTGTGAAAGACACCCAAGGTAAGCCAGTATTTCACGTAGTCAATCACTCATATAAGATACCTGCTGCGCAGATGCTGCACGGACACAGTGAGATACGATTCTATAATAGTAAGTGGCAATTGATAGAAACGTATGTCCTTGATGAACCTGATAGCTTGCCGTTGCTATTGCATCGAAATACACTGTATTTCCAGGCTAAAGATGCAGCAGGTCGCACGGTTAGAAGCCATCAAGCAATTAGCGTAAAAGCGTTGCCAAAATGTATTTGTGTCGAGCCTGATGGTAGCGGCTGCTACTTTAAGCAAAAGTCATGAAGTTGAATACTCCTGTGGTTTTGCCTTGTATTTGATAAAGTATAACTTAGAGTCTGTGGTAAATCAAACGCCAAAAGCCCTTATCCTGACTGGATTCGGCATCAATTGCGAAGAGGAAATGGCCGCCGCCTACCGCCTGGCGGGCGGCGAGGCCACCATCGTGCACCTCAACGAGGTGCTGCACGGCCGGGTGAGCATCCACGATTTTGACATTCTAAATTTTCCGGGCGGCTTCTCGTTCGGCGACGACCTGGGCTCGGGCGTGGTGCTGGCCAACAAGCTGCGCTACCGCCAAACCGGGGCCGACGGCCGCACGCTGCTCACCGACATCCGCGAGTTTGTGGCCGCCGGCAAGTTCGTACTCGGCATCTGCAACGGCTTCCAGGTGCTGGTGAAGCTCGGGCTGCTGCCCAACCTAGGCGGCGATTTTCAGCCCGAAGTAACGCTGACCCACAACGCCAGCGGCCGCTACGAAAACCGCTGGGTGCGCCTCAAGGTGAACGCCCAGACCAAAACGCCTACGCCCTTCCTGAGCGCCCTCACGACGTTTGAAGTGCCTGTGCGCCACGGCGAAGGCCGCCTGGTAGTGCCCGACGCGGCCACCCGCGAGCGCATCAGCGCTCTGGGCCTCAACTGCCTGACCTACGCCGATGGCGACGACCAGGAAACCGGCACCTACCCCCTCAACCCCAACGGCGCCGACCTCAACTGCGCCGGCCTCACCGACCCCACGGGCCACATCTTCGGCCTCATGCCGCACCCCGAGGCCTACCTGGCCGGCTGTAATCACCCCGACTGGGGCCTGAAAAAGCGCCGCGGCGAGCTCCAAGAAGAAGGGGAGGGCCTGGCGATTTTCAAGAACATTGTCACGCATCTCACCCGCCGGACCCAGGAAGCCAGTGCGCCTGCCACCCACGCGTAAGTTATTCGGTATGAACACGCTCCCGCATTTCGCTACCCCCCAGCTCCAGTTGTTGCACCGCGGCAAAGTCCGCGACAGCTTCCGCATCGATGACACTACGCGCCTCATCGTGGTGTCGGACCGCCTCTCGGCCTTCGACTCGGTGCTCGAAACGGCCATCCCCAACAAAGGCGCGGTACTCAATGGGCTAGCCAACTTCTGGTTTGAGAAAACGGCCCACATTATCCCCAACCACGTGAAAGGCATGGTGGACGCCAACGCCATGCTGGTGAAGGAGGCGCAGCCCATCAAGGTGGAGATGGTGGTGCGCAACTACCTCACCGGCTCGATGCTGCGCGGCTACCAGAGCGGCCAGCGCACGTTCTCGGGCGTGACCGTGCCCGATGGGCTGACCAAGCACCAGCAGTTCCCAGAGCCCATCGTGACGCCGACCACCAAGGAGGAGTCGGACCGCGAAATCACCCCCGAAAACCTCGTGCGCGAAGGCTGGGTAAGCCAGGACCTGTACGATAAGATGGCCGAAAAGGCGTTGGAGCTGTTCAAAGTTGGCTCCGATTTGCTGGCGGCGCAGGGCATCATTCTGGTCGATACCAAGTATGAATTCGGCCTGCTGAACGGCGAGCTGATTCTGATTGACGAAATCCATACGCCCGATTCGTCGCGTTTCTGGAGCGCTGCCGACTACGCTCAAAACCCCGAGGGTGCCGAGCAAATGGATAAGGAGTACATCCGCCAGTGGCTGATTGCCAATAAGAAGGATGGCGCCTACCCCCGCGCCCTCACCCCCGAGGTAACGCAGGAGGCCGTCAACCGCTACCTCGACATTTACCAGCGCGTCGTGGGCCAGCCCCTGGCCACGGCCGGTGATAACGAGGACGTAACCGAGCGCCTGACCCGTAACCTGGTAAAGGCTGGCTTACTAAAGTAGCCATACCGTGCAGAGTTAAGGGCAAAAAAAGGGGAGCTTACGGCTTTCCTTCCGGGTAGAATCGAAAGCGTTGTAGTTGTTTTAATATGAGCGAGTGGCAGGATACCTTGCGAGTTAGTGAGTACGAAGGAGTACTGGCAGAAGTACCCCTTCTATTCCTTCAGCATGAGGGCTTAGTAAGAATAATCTTCAATGTTGACACGACCACAGTAGAAGAAGCGAAACAGGTTGAAATCTTCGTAAATCAAATACTAAGTCGGTTGCCCTCTCTGGAGGAACCTATAGCAACAGCATCTTTTAAGTATTATCAACTTCTGGTAGAAGCATTCCGCCATGATGAAGAGGTACAGCTTCCAGTTGCAACTGATGCGGAGTCACTCAAGCAATTTTATAGGCTTACCACCATCTTCTTACCCAACGAATTTGAAGCAGGCTATTTTGGCTTAGGTTTCGAATGCGAGTTTGAAATAGAACACGGCTTAGGGATACGCTTCCGCAATTGGCAAATTGAGGAAGTAGGAGATGAGGAACAAGGATTCTCATTAGACTAAAAACCTGCCACTCCAACAGTAATTACAAAGTCTATTCGTGGCTACCAATAAAAATCTCGTCCTCCTCGGCTCCGGTGCCCGCGAGCACGCCCTAGCCATCAAGCTCCGCCAGGATGGCGCGACTGTGCATGTGCTGCCCGGCAACGCGGGCATCCCTGGCAGCGTGGCTAGCATCAGCGCCACCGATTTTCCGGCTATCCAGAATTTCTGCAACGAGCAGAACGTCAAGCTGATTGTGGTGGGGCCGGAGGCGCCGCTGGCGGCCGGGGTGGCCGATTATTTCCTCGATACCGATATCCGTGTGTTTGGCCCGCGGCGGCAGGCGGCCACGCTCGAAAGCTCGAAGGTGTGGAGCAAGGACTTCATGCGCCGCCACGGCATCGCCACGGCCCGCGCCTGGAGCTACCGCAGCGACCAGTTTGCCGAAGCGCAGGCGCAAGCTGAGGAACTGGCTGGTCACGTGGTGATTAAGTACGACGGCCTGGCCGCCGGCAAGGGCGTGTACGTGTGCAGCTCGGTAGAAGAGGCCACGGCCGCCCTCACCGAATTGCGCAGCCTGCACGAAGGCTGGTTTAGCTTCCTGCTCGAAGAGAAATTGACCGGTCCTGAGGTGAGCCTCATCGGCCTCACCGATGGCAACCGCATCCGGCTGCTGGCTCCGGCCCAGGACCACAAGCAGCTGCTCGCCAACGACGAAGGGCCTAACACAGGTGGCATGGGCGCTTATTGCCCAGTGCCGTTTTTAGATGATAACTCACTGGCTGCCATCCGTAACGATATCATCGACCCCACGTTACGGGGTCTCCAAAGCGAGCCGTTCGACTTTGTGGGTTTTCTGTACTTTGGGGTAATGCTGACGCCGAGCGGCCCTAAGCTGCTCGAGTACAACGTGCGCCTAGGTGACCCCGAGGCTGAGGTTATCCTGCCCGCGCTGGAAAGCAGCCTGCTCGAACTAATAGAGGCGACGCTGGACGGCAACCTAGCCCAGACCATTACGCGGCAGCGGCCGGGCGCCTTTGTGGGTGTGGTGCTGGCCTCGGGTGGCTACCCAGCGGCGCAGTTCCCAACGGGCTTTCCCATCCACGGCATCGGTAACCAAGGGCAAGATACCCAAGTGTTCGTGGGCGGCGTGAAGGCGGGCGCGCAGCCCGGCGAGCTCCTTACCAACGGCGGCCGGGTGGCGGTAGTGGTGGCCCATGGCCCCGACCTGCCCACCGCCGTGCAAGTGGCCTACGCCGAAGCCGAGCTGGTTTATTTTCAAGATAAATACGTGCGCCCCGACATCGGCCAGCGCCCCGCGCCGCTGCTGGAAACCAGCGCCTACTAGATGACCGACCACCGTCCTGCCCGTCTTGCCATCCTGCTTTCCGGCCGCGGCTCCAATATGCTCGCCCTGGCCGAAGCGGTGCGCGCGGGCGTGCTGCAAAACCGGGCCGAAATAGTCGTGGTGTTCAGCAACGACCCGGCCGCGCCGGGCCTCGACTCGGCCGCCGCCCTCGGGCTGCCCACCGCTAGCCTCGGCTCGAAAGGCCGCAAGCGCGAGGAATTTGACCGCGAGGTAGTGGCCACCCTGCAAGCGTACCAGCCCGACTACGTGGTGCTGGCGGGCTATATGCGGGTGCTCTCGCCCACGTTTGTGCGCGCCTTTGCGGGCCGCATCGTCAACATTCACCCCGCCGATACGCACCAGCACCAGGGTCTGCACGCCTACGAGTGGGCCTTTGATAACCACCTGCCCGAAACCAAAATAACCGTGCACTTGGTTGACGAGGGCCTCGATACGGGTCCCATTCTGGCGCAGCAGGTTGTAAATTTGGAAGGGGCCGATACTCTAGCCGAGGTGCAGCGCCGCGGTTTAGCCATCGAACACACGCTATACGCCGAGACGCTGGCGGCGCTCATCACAAAGGCTGCCGTCTAAACGCCTTCCCCAACTCTTAACTCATAGTTTCTAACTCCTAATTATTATGTGTGGCATCGTAGGTTTTCACGGCCCCGAGCGGGTAGTGGGCGATATGATTATCGGCCTTACCGCCCTGCAACACCGGGGGCAGGATGCCGCCGGCATCGCCACGTTTGATGGCGACGCCTTCCACCTGCATAAGGGGCAGGGGCTGGTCAACGACGTTTTTAAACCCAAGCATACCAAGAAGCTGACCGGCAACACCGGTATCGGGCATGTGCGCTACACCACGCAGGGCGCCAACGATTCGGACCTGGCGCAGCCCTTCACCACAAGCTACCCCTTCGGGCTGGCGATGGTGCACAATGGCAACGTCATCAACTTCCGCGATGTGGCCAAGCTGCTGCACGAGAAGTACCACGTGCTGCCCAAGACCACCAACGACCTGGAGCTCATCATGTACACTTTCGCCTCGGAACTGCGGGTGAAGGACCTGGACCGGATTTCGGTAGTCGATATTTTCGATGCCGTGGAGACGACCCAGGAGCTGGTGAAGGGTGCGTATGCTACCGTCACCATCATTGCCGGGCAGGGCCTGCTGGCCTTCACCGACCCGCTGGGCATCCGCCCGCTGGTGATGGGCCGCCGCGACACGCCCGACGGCCCGGTGTATGCCTTCGCCTCGGAAAGCACCTGCTTCGACTACCTCGACTTCGAGTTTGTGGAGAACGTGGGCCCCGGCCAGGCGATTTTCATTGACAACAACTTCCAGGTTCACTACAAAAACCAGCAGGAGCTACCCAAGGCGTTCTGCGTATTTGAGCAGATTTACTTCGCCCGCGAAGACTCGACCATTCACGGCCGCCTGGTGGCCCGCGAGCGCGTGCGCCTCGGCAAAATCATCGCCCGCAAGGTGGTCGATGCCGGCTTAAAGCCTGATATGTTGATAGATGTGCCTTCGTCGGGCTACTTCTCGGCCTCGGGCCTGGCCGAAGCCATTGGCGTGCCCTACCGCCGCGCCCTGGTGAAAAACAACCACATGGGCCGCTCGTTCATCGTGCCGACCCAGGCCGGCCGCGAAGATGTGGTGAAGAAAAAGCTAAACCCCATCCGCGCCTTTGTCGAAGGCAAAAAAGTGGCCGTGGTGGACGATAGCATCGTGCGCGGCACCACGTCGCGCCGCATCGTGCGGCTGCTGCGCGAGGCGGGGGCCAGCGAGGTGTACTTTATTTCGAGCGCGCCGCCGCTGGTGTCGCCCTGCATCTACGGCATCGACATGGCCATGAGCACCGAGCTGATTGCGGCCAATTACACGGAAGAAGAAATCTGCCGCTACATCGAGGCTGATAAAGTTATCTACCAGGATTTAAGCGATTTGCAGGACCTCTTCGCCGAGGAGCGCGGCCACGGCGGCTCATGCTTCGCGTGCTTCACCGGCAAGTACCCGACGGGCGACGTGACGCGCTACCTGCGCCACATCCAGGAGGAGCGCCAGAGTCACCGTGAGCCGGAGAAAACGCTGTCGGTGAGCGCCAAGGCGCCTGCGCCCACG
>Ga0160428_1001436_pt1 | contig 18006 bp, 14 predicted proteins | sample SolpanmetagenomM_FD_108198 | JGI IMG/M metagenome (GOLD analysis project Ga0160428, IMG submission 108198) | Solar panel surface microbial communities from Lawrence Berkeley National Laboratory, California, USA - M | ecosystem: Engineered > Built environment > Solar panel > Unclassified ... | reverse complement strand
TTCGTCAACGCCGGCATGGTCCCGTTCAAGAACGTCTTCACCGGGCTGGAAAGCCGCCCCTACACTACCGCCACGTCGAGCCAAAAGTGCGTCCGTGCGGGCGGCAAGCATAACGATCTCGACAATGTCGGCTATACGGCGCGGCACCACACCTTCTTCGAAATGCTCGGCAATTTCTCGTTCGGCCAGTATTTCAAGGATCAGGCGATCACGCATGCCTGGACGTTGCTGACCAAGGTGTGGGGCCTGCCCGCCGACCGCCTGACCGTCACCGTCTATCATACCGACGACGAGGCGTTCGACCTGTGGCGCAGCATCGCCGGGCTGCCCGAGGAGCGGATCATCCGCATCCCGACGAGCGACAATTTCTGGACGATGGGCGATAACGGGCCGTGCGGGCCGTGTTCCGAAATCTTCTACGATCATGGCGATCACATTCCGGGTGGCCCTCCCGGCAGCCCGGACGAGGATGGCGACCGCTTCGTCGAGATCTGGAACCTCGTGTTCATGCAATATGAGCAGGCCGACAATGTGATCGTCGCCGATCTGCCCAGGCCGTCGATCGACACCGGCATGGGGCTGGAGCGGATCGCCGCGGTATTGCAGGGCGTGCACGACAATTACGATACGGACACGTTCAAGGCGTTGATCGCGGCGAGCGGCACGCTGACCGGCACGCCCACGACCGGCGACACCCAGGCGAGCCACCGCATCATCGCCGATCATCTGCGCACCAGCGGCTTCCTCGTCGCGGACGGGGTGCTGCCGGCGAACGAGGGGCGCGGCTATGTGTTGCGCCGGATCATGCGGCGCGCGATGCGCCATGCCCATCTGCTGGGCGCGAAGGAGCCGTTGATGCACCGGCTCGTCCCGGCGCTGATCGCGGAGATGGGCGCCGCCTATCCCGAATTGCTGCGCGCGCAGGCGTCGATCGAATCGACCTTGCTGCAGGAAGAGACGCAGTTCCGCCGCACGCTGACCAATGGCCTGCGCCTGCTCGACGAGGCGACCGCCGGTCTTGCGGCCGGCGCGACGCTGCCCGGAGAAACCGCCTTCAAGCTCTACGACACGTTCGGCTTTCCGTACGATCTGACCGAGGATGCGTTGCGCTCGCAAGGCTTCGGCATCGATCGCGAGGGCTTCGATGCAGCGATGGCGCGGCAGAAGCAGGCCGCGCGGGCGGCGTGGAAGGGCTCCGGCGCCAAGGCCTCCGACGAGATCTGGTTCGACATCGCCGAGCAATCCGGCGGGACGGAGTTCCTCGGCTATACCGCGACATCGGGCGAGGGGCAGATCGTCGCCTTGGTCAAGGATGGCGCGCGCGTCGAACAGGCCTCGGCCGGCGACACCGTCGCGATCGTCGTCAACCAGACGCCATTCTATGGCGAGAGCGGCGGGCAGGTCGGCGATACCGGCACGATCTCGAACGACGAAGGCCTGCAGGCAACGGTTGGCGAGACATCGAAGCAACTCGGCCGCGTGTTCGTCCATACCGCGACGGTCGAGGCGGGAAGCCTCCGCGTCGGCGATACGGTGAAGTTGCAGATCGACACCGCACGGCGCGACCGGATCCGCGCCAATCACTCCGCGACGCATCTGTTGCACGAGGCGTTACGCCAGCGGCTTGGCCTGCATGTCGCGCAGAAGGGCAGCCTCGTCGCGCCCGACCGGCTGCGCTTCGACTTCTCGCAACCCTCCGCGATCGACGTCGCGCGGATCGGCGAGGTCGAGGCCGACGTCAATCGCCAGATCCGCGGCAACGGCGCGGTTTCGACTCGATTGATGACGCCCGACCAGGCGATCGAGGAAGGCGCAATGGCGCTGTTCGGCGAGAAATACGGCGACGAGGTCCGCGTGGTTTCGATGGGCAGCGAGGCGGACGGAAAGGTCTATTCGCTCGAACTGTGCGGCGGCACGCACGTCACCGCGCTGGGCGATATCGGCCTGTTCAAGGTCGTCGGCGAAAGCGCCGTGTCTTCCGGGGTGCGACGGATCGAGGCGCTGACCGGCGAAGCGGCACGCCAGTATCTGGCATCGCGCGACGAGAAACTGCGCGAAGCCGCCGCCACGCTGAAGGCCACGCCGGACGAGGTTCCGGCGCGCGTCGCCGCTCTGGTCGAGGATCGTCGCCGGCTGGAACGCGAACTGGCCGAGGCTAAGAAGGCGCTGGCGCTGGGCGGCGGGGCCGGGGCGGCACCCGCCGGTCCGGAGCAGGTCGGCGGCGTGAACTTCGTCGGCCAGGTGTTGCAGGATTTCGACGCCAAGGGCCTGCGCGGCGCGGTCGACGAAGCGAAGCAGCGGATCGGCTCGGGCATCGCCGCACTGGTCGCGGTCAACGAAGGCCGCGCGTCGATCGCGGTCGGCATCACGCCCGATTTGGCCGGAACCCACAACGCGGTCGATCTGTTGCGCATCGCCGTGGCCGTGCTCGGTGGACAGGGCGGCGGCGGGCGCCAGGACATGGCGCAGGGCGGCGGCCCCGACGGCACGAAGGCGGACGAGGCGATCGCCGCGATCCGGACGGCGCTGGCGGGCTGATTATCGCGGCCGGCTGTCCTACAACCCCGGGGGCGTGCTACGCCGCCGGGGTTCTTTGACATCGCTGCTGCCATTCTGCGACTTCGGCATGAGAATGCGCGCGTTCTTCGCGCCGTTCGCCTTGGGCTTGTCGAACGGCGTGTCCACGGACAGGTGCTTCGACAGGCTCAGCACGAACGGGTGGGTGTAAGTCGCCCGCTATGAGGCTGTTCAAACACTACGAACCGTGTGACTTTGCGTGTGGATTTCCGCCGCAACGTACGCCCCAACAGGCGATTGGTTCGCGCCATACGGTCTTAACGAACCCCAAACACATCGTCACGGCGAACCCTTCAGGGCCCACCGTTCAGCATGCCTATCGGATGAAGTATTAGGGCGAGACACCATAAAGCCGCCCCAACCAACCGTTCGTGCTGAGCCTGTCGAAGCACCTGTCCCGGATCACCCGCCCTTCGACAATCTCAGCACGAACGGGGTTGGGTGTCCTGATCCGCTATCGACCCCGCTGAAACATCCCGGACAGTGTGACCTTAGTGTGACCTTAGTGTGAAGTTAGATACGCCCGCCCCCCTGCGCAGCGCGCCGCCTCAGGCGACGTTCTCGCCCAGCGTGCTCGGCCCCGGCGTCTGGCGGCGCAGGCGCTTCAGCCGCGGGTCGCGGTCCATTTCGGCGACCGCGCGGATTTCCTTGCGCAGTTCGTCGCGCTTTTCGTGGATCGACGCGATCACCGGGCCGACCGCGACGCCGAGATCGACCAGCACCGCCTCGGACAATTGCAGCGAGCTTTCGAGCGTTTCGGGAACCGCGTCGGTCGCGCCGGCCTTGTACAATTGCGCTGCGTGGGCCGTATCGCGGGCGCGGGCGACGATCGTCAGATCGGGCACCCAGCCGCGGACGCGCCGGGTGAGGTGGACCGACAGGACCGGATCGTCCATCGTCAGGATCAACGCCTTGGCCCGGCCGAGATTGAGCCGGTCGACCAGTTCGCTGCGCGCGACGTCGCCGAAGATCACCGGATAGCCTTCGATTCGCGCCGCGGCGACCGCGTCGATATCCGCCTCGACCGCGACGAACGGCTGGTTGTGGACCTTGAGCATGTCCGCAACCATGCGCCCGACCCGGCCGAAGCCGATCACGACGGTCCCCGGGCCGTCGGGCGGGATTTCCAACTCGCTGCCGTCGCCGCTGCTGCGCTTCTCGATCCGCTTCGCCGCGCGCTTGCCGAGCTGCGCGAGCAACGGCGTGATCGTCAGCCCGATCGCGGTCACCGTCTGCCAGAAATTGGCGGTGGAGGGCTGGATCAGCTGCGCCTGCGCCGCGGTGCCGAGCACGATCAGCGTCGTCTCCGACGGACTGGCCATCATCACGCCGACTTCCGCCGCGACGCCGTTGCGGATCCTGGCGAGCTTGAGCAGACCGAACGTCACCGCCGTCTTGACCGCGACCACGCCGACGATCGCGAGCAGCAGGCTGGCCCAGTTGTCGGCGATCAGCTCGACGTTCAGGCTCATCCCGACGGTGATCAGGAACACGCCCAAAGCGAGGCCCTTGAACGGTGCTGTGATCACCTCGACCTCGCTGTGATAGTCGGTTTCGGCGATCAGCAGGCCGGCGAGCAACGCACCGACGATCGGCGACAGACCCGCCGCCGTGGTGGCGAGGCTGGCGGCGATCACCACCAGCAGCGACGCGGCGAGGAACAGTTCCGGGCTCTTGGTCCGCGCGGCCTGGGCGAACAGTTTCGGCAACAGCATGCGCCCGGCGAGGAAGATCACCGCGACGGTGATCGCGCCGCGCCCGAGCACGCCGATGATGTTGGTCAGCCCGTCGCCAGAGGCGCTGGGGGCGAGCGCGCCGAGCACGAAGATGATCGGGACGAGCGCCAGATCCTCGAACAACAGCATCGCGAAGGCGGTGCGTCCGACGACGCTGCTCGTTCCGGCGATCGGCAGGACCAGAGCGGTGGAGGACAAGGCCAGCGCGATGCCGAGCGCGGCGGCGCCGGTCGAGGCCTGGCCGGCGACGTACAGGCCGATCCCGATCAGCATGCCCGAGGCGAGCAATTGCGCCGCGCCGGTGCCGAACACCAGCGACCGCATCGACCAGAGCCGCTTCAAGGACAGCTCCAGTCCGATCGAGAACAGCAAGAGGATGATGCCGAATTCGGCGAACGGTTCGATCGAGTGGGCGTCGGAGATCGTCAGGTAATAGAGCCAGGGATATTCCTGCACCCAATTGCCGAGCCCCGATGGGCCGACGAGCAATCCGACGAGAATGAAGCCGATCACCGGGCTGATCCGGAACCGGGCGAACGCGGGGATGACGATGCCCGCCGCCCCGAGGATCACGAGCGCGTCGCTGAAACCGCTATTGTCGAGGGGTGATGCCATGGCGGTCATCTAACCGCGAACGAAACGGCTTGTCAGCCTCTGATCGACCCCAGTGTGCAGATAGGGGAGGTGCGCAGATAGGGGGGGGCGCAGATAGGGGGTGCGAAGATAGGGGTGCCGCCCGCCGGATCGCACCGGCGGGCGGAAGCGGGACGTCAGCCGCGCGCGCCCATCGCGTTTTCGAGATTGACGCGGACCTGCTCGAAGAACTGCTCCGTCGTCATCCACGGCTGTTCCGGCCCGATCAGGATCGCCAGATCCTTGGTCATGTGGCCATTCTCGACCGTCTGGACGCAGATCCGCTCCAGCAGTTCGGCGAACTCGGTCACTTCCGGCGTACCGTCGAACTTGCCGCGATATTTGAGGCCACCGGTCCAGGCGAAGATCGATGCGATCGGATTGGTCGATGTCGCCTTGCCCTGTTCGTGCATGCGGAAGTGGCGGGTGACGGTGCCGTGCGCCGCCTCGGCCTCGACCGTCTTGCCGTCCGGGGTCAACAGAACGGAGGTCATCAGCCCGAGCGAGCCGAAGCCCTGCGCAACCTGGTCCGACTGCACGTCGCCGTCATAATTCTTGCACGCCCAGACGAACTCGCCATTCCACTTCAGCGCCGATGCGACCATGTCGTCGATCAGGCGATGTTCGTAGACGATGCCGGCTTCCTTGAACTTGTCCTTGAATTCGCTCTCGAACACCTCCGCGAAGATGTCCTTGAAGCGGCCGTCATAGGCCTTGAGGATGGTGTTCTTGGTCGACAGGTAGACCGGCCATTTCAGGTTCAGGCCGTAATGCATCGAGGCGCGGGCGAAGTCGCGGATCGAATCGTCCAGATTGTACATCGCCATCGCGACCCCGGCGCTCGGGAACTGGAACACTTCCTCGTCGATGATCGTGCCGTCGTCGCCCTCGAACACGAGGCGCAGCTTGCCCGGGCCGGGGACCTTATAGTCGGTCGCGCGATACTGGTCGCCAAAGGCATGACGGCCGACGACGATCGGATGCGTCCAGCTCGGAATCAGGCGCGGGACGTTCTTGATCACGATCGGTTCGCGGAACACGACGCCGCCAAGGATGTTGCGGATCGTGCCGTTCGGCGACTTCCACATCTTCTTGAGACCGAATTCCTCGACGCGCTGCTCGTCGGGGGTGATCGTCGCGCACTTCACGCCGACGCCGTATTTCTGGATCGCCTTGGCAGAATCGACGGTGATCTTGTCGTCGGTCTCGTCGCGCTTCTGCACGCTGAGGTCGTAATATTCGAGGTCGATATCGAGATAGGGGAGGATCAGGCGTTCGCGGATCCACTGCCAGATGATCCGCGTCATCTCGTCGCCGTCGATCTCCACGACAGGCGTCTTAACCTTGATCTTCGCCATGCTGCTTATGTCCATTCTGGGGAGGTTTGGGGAAGCGTCTAGGAGGATGGACGAGCCGGATCAACCTTTTGGCGCGGCGGCGGTAATCGGAATGACGCCTCAGAAAGCGACGAGCGTTGTCAGCATCCGCCCCGACCGATAGAACGCGCGCATGGCTTCCCTAGAAAAACCGCCGGTCGGCACGAGCACGATCAAATGGCGATTCCCTGAAATGCACCCGGAAGGGCGCAAGTACGTCCTGATCGCACTGACCGTCACGTTGCTGTGTACCTGGCTGATATCAAACGCGTTGTTTTGGCCTTTGCTCGCTGTGACGGCGTGGGTGGTGGCGTTCTTCCGCGATCCGGTCCGGGTGACGCCGCAGGGCGACGACCTGATCGTCGCACCCGCCGACGGCCTCGTCACGATGATCCAGCGCATGCCGGTGCCGCGCGAACTGGCCGGCGAGGCCGGGCTGGGCGATGCACCGTTGGTCCGCGTCTCGATCTTCATGTCGGTGTTCGACGTGCACATCAACCGCACGCCGATCGCGGGCACGATCCGGCAGGTCGTCTACATATCCGGCAAGTTCCTCAACGCCGATCTCGACAAGGCATCGGAGGAGAATGAGCGCCAGCATATCGTGGTGGAAGGGCGGGACGGGCGCCGGGTCGGCTTTACGCAGATCGCCGGGCTGGTCGCGCGCCGTATCCTCGGTTTCGTCAAACCGGGCGATACCGTCGCGACCGGGCAGCGTATCGGCTTGATCCGCTTCGGCAGCCGCGTCGACGTGTTCCTGCCGGACGATGTCGCCTGTCAGGTCTGCCTGGGGCAGCGCAGCGTCGCGGGCGAGACGATATTGGGTCGCGTCGCCGGCCGCGTGCCGAGCGGCGTGTCGCAGTGATCGGCGGTCGTCTGTGGTGATGCGGTCGGAAGGCCGAAACGGGAACGGGAACGAGCCATGCCGATAAAGCGTCCCTTGCCGCGCGTGCGCCGCGGCCTCCCGCTGCGTGCCGTCGCGCCGAATGCGATTACCGCTTTGGCCTTGTGCTGCGGGTTGACCGGCATTCGCTTCGGAATTTCCGGCGAGTTCGAGATCGCAGTGACGATGATCATGCTCGCCGGCGTGCTCGACGGGCTGGACGGGCGGATCGCCCGCATGCTGCACGGCGAAAGCCGCTTCGGCGCGGAACTGGATTCGCTCGCCGATGCGATCTCGTTCGGCGTGTCGCCGGCGTTGATCCTCTATCTCTGGTCGCTCAAGGACCTGCCGCGCATCGGTTGGCTGTGCGCGCTGGTGCTGGCGGTGTTCTGCGCGCTCAGACTGGCGCGGTTCAACGCCCAGATCGACCTCGAGGAGCAACCGCACAAATCCGCCGGCTTCCTGACCGGCGTGCCGGCCCCGGCAGGTGCGGCATTGGCGATGTTGCCTTTGTTCTTCTGGGTGTGGACGGGCGAGCCGATGTTCCGCTCGCCCTATCTCGTCGCGCCTTGGGTCGCGCTGATGGCGACGCTGATGATTTCCAGCGTCGCGACCTTTTCATGGGGTTCGCTCAAGTTGCGCCGGAACATCCGGTTCGAAGCCCTTGCGATCGTCGTGTTACTCGGGGCCGCATTGATCTCGGCCCCGTGGCACACAGTATCGGCGCTATGCGTCGCCTATATCCTGTCGATACCGTTCAGCATCGCCAGCTACGCCCGCGTCAAGCGGCAGCGCGCTGTGCCTGCGGTGCCGGGAAATGCGTCGTACGTGCCCGTGGAGCGGGGCGTCGATCCCTGATCACGAGGTTCGGCATCGCCGCGACATCGTCCTGGCCGGACAGAAGCGAGAGGATACGCGGCATCGCCGGCGCCAGCGTATGTACGATTACCGTCAGCGATATCGCCAACGCTGATCCGAATACCAAAAAAACCACGACCGTCATCATTGCCCAAACTCCCTGAACATGGGCTGGAATACGGAACAATAAACTCGCTTCGGCGTGTTCCGTTCCATGTCCGCCTTGTGAGCCTGTTATGTTCTCATCCTGTTCCGGGTGTCAACACTTGATTTGTTGAAAACACTGTGGTAATGGGCGCGCCTTCATACCGCATGGGAAGCATCTATAGCCGGTGTCCGGGGCTGAGCCCGCTGGATCACTCGCTTCCCAGAGGAACAACCGGAAAGGAACTATTTATGGCGGCACCTGTCGTCTCGATGCAGCAATTGCTCGAAACTGGCGCGCACTTCGGTCACCAGACGCACCGCTGGAATCCGAAGATGAAGCCTTATATCTTCGGCGACCGTAACGGCGTCCACATCCTCGATCTCTCGCAGACCGTCCCGCTGTTCGCCCGTGCGCTCGAATTCGTCGCAGCCTCGACCGCTGCCGGCGGCAAGGTGCTGTTCGTCGGCACGAAGCGCCAGGCGCAGGAGCCCGTCGCAGACGCCGCGCGCCGTTCGGGCCAGCACTTCGTCAACCATCGCTGGCTCGGCGGCATGCTGACCAACTGGAAGACGATCAGCAACTCGATCAAGCGCCTCAAGACGCTGGAAGAGCAGCTGACCGGCGACACGCACGGCCTGACCAAGAAGGAAGTGCTGCAGCTGACGCGCGAGAAGGACAAGCTGGAGCTTTCGCTCGGCGGCATCCGCGACATGGGCGGCATTCCGGACGTGATGTTCGTGATTGACGCCAACAAGGAAGAGCTGGCGATCAAGGAAGCCAACACGCTGGGTATTCCGGTCGTCGCGATCCTCGATTCGAACGTCTCGCCCGACGGCATCGCCTTCCCGGTTCCGGCGAACGATGACGCCAGCCGCGCGATCCGCCTGTATTGCGAAGCGATCGCCATCGCCGCGACGCGTGGTGGCCAGGAGCAGCAGCAGCGCCGTGGCGTCGACGTCGGCGCGATGGACCGTCCGCCGGTCGAGGAAGCGCTGACGGTCGCCCCGGTCGAGGCATCCCCCTCGGTCGCGGCCGACACGTCGGTGACGGAAGCCGATTTCGCGGCAGCCGACCCCGAGACGCCGGCTGCATCGACCGAGCCGGAGACGGCTGCCGAGGGCGAGCGCCAGATCGACGCGTAACTTCAAGGCATCGACAAGCCTCATACCCGTCCGTGCTGAGCCTGTCGAAGCACTGTCTTTCTCTTGCAACAAGAGCAAGGCAGCCCTTCGACAGGCTCGGGGCGGACGGTTCATTTAAGGCCCCTTGGGGGTCGCAACGGAAGGATTAGAGACATGGCCGAGATCACGGCAGCAGCGGTGAAGGATCTGCGCGAGAAGAGCGGCGCAGGCATGATGGATTGCAAGAAGGCGCTGACCGAATCCGGCGGCGACATGACGGCGGCGATCGATTGGCTGCGCGCCAAGGGGCTTGCCTCCGCCGCGAAGAAGTCCAGCCGCACCGCGGCGGAGGGCCTGGTCGGCGTCGAAGTGTCCGGCACCAAGGGCGCCGCGGTCGAAGTGAACTCCGAAACCGATTTCGTCGCGAAGAACGAGCAGTTCCAGTCGTTCGTCCGCGACGTGACCTCGGTCGCGCTCGACAAGGGGGATTCGATCGATGCGATCAAGGCCGCTCCGATGGCGGGCAAGACCGTCGAGGAAGTCCTGACCAACAACATCGCGACGATCGGCGAGAACCAGAACATTCGTCGTGCCAAGCGCCTCGAAGTCAGCTCGGGCGCGGTCATCCCCTACGTTCATAACGCAGCGGCCCCCGGCCTCGGCAAGATCGGCGTGCTCGTCGCCCTCGAAAGCGAAGCGGGCGCGGATGTGCTCGAACCGCTCGGCAAGCAGATCGCGATGCATATTGCGGCAGCGTTCCCGCTCGCACTGAACGAAGAAGACCTGGATCCGGAAGTGATCGAGCGCGAGCGTGCGATCGCCACGGAGAAGGCAGCCGAGAGCGGCAAGCCGGCCGACATCATCGCCAAGATGGTCGAAGGCGGCATCGCCAAGTACCGCAAGGAAAACGCTCTGGTCAGCCAGCTGCTGGTGATGGACGGCAAGACCAAGATCTCCGACGTCGTTGCCAATGCCGCGAAGGCAGCGGGCAAGCCGATCAAGCTGGTCGACTATGTCCGTTTCCAGCTCGGCGAGGGCATCGAGAAGGAAACGTCGGACTTCGCGGCGGAAGTCGCTGCCGCTTCGGGTGTCAAGCAGCCGGCATAGGCCGACGCGCCTGAGAGAAGATATCGAGGGGCCGCATCTTCTGATGCGGCCCTTTTCGTTTGTAGGACAGACGGCGCGATTGACACCCGCCACGCGGGCGGCTTGATCGGCGGATGACCAGAAACGATCCCACTGCCGCATTCAACGCCCAGATCGCCACCGCGCAGGCGCATGTCGATGCCGGGCATATGATTGAGGCGATCACCGTTTTGGAACGCGCGGTAAAGCTGCAACCGCAGGCGGGCGGCGCGTGGCGGTCGCTCGGTACGGCGAAGGCTGCAGTCGGAGATACCGAGGGCGCCTCCGCCGCGCACGCCCGTGCTGCGCAGCTTTCGTTCGCGCAGAGACCGGTAAGCGATGCCGCTGCCGCAATCGCCGCCAACCGGCTGGCCAGCGCGGAACAGATCATCCGCACGCGGCTGCAACAGGTGCCGAACGACGTCGCGGCGATCATGCTGCTCGCGACCCTGGCCGCGCGCGCCGGCAACGCGATCGACGCCGTACGCTTTCTGCGTCACGCTTTGGAGATCGCCCCGGGGTACGAGCCCGCCCGCAGCGATCTTGCGCGCACGCATTACGACAATCGCGATCTGCCCGAAGCGCTGGCGGAATTCGACCGGCTGCTGGCAACGAACCCATCGCATCCCGGATATCGCAACATGCGCGCGGGAACGTTGGACCTGCTGGGCGAGCATGATGCCGCCATCGCAGCGTATCGTGCGATGCTGGACGACGATCCCGACCAGCCGTCGGTCTGGGCGACGTTGGGCAACGTGTTGAAGACGACGGGCGCTATCCCCGGCGCCATCGCGGCATTCCGTCGCGGAATTGAGCGTGCGCCCGGCACCGGCGATGCGTGGTGGGGCCTCGCCAATCTCAAATCGTTCCGCTTCGATGCAGCGGATGTTGCCGTGATGCAGGCGCAGCTCGACCGGACGGACCTGCCGGTCGGCGATCGGATCGGTATCGAATTCGCGCTGGGCAAGGCGTTGGAAGATGAGGCGCAGTATGCGGCCTCGTTCGCGCATTACGAGGCGGGAAATAGCGCGCAGCTCGCGCAGGCGCCGCACGATCCGGACTATCTGCCGGCGCTCACGCGACGCTACGAGACGCTGTTCACGCCGGAATTCTTCGCGGTGCGGGCGGGGATGGGGGACCCTTCGCCCGATCCGATCTTCATCCTCGGCATGCCACGATCCGGATCGACCCTGGTCGAACAGATGCTCGCCAGCCACCCGGCGATCGAAGGCGTTTCGGAATTGCCCGAAATGCCGCGACTGACGCGGATGCTCGGTGGGCTCGGGGTCGATCCCGCCCGGGCGGCGTTCCCCGACAGCCTTGCCGCGCTGACCGGGCCGCAACTCGCCGGGCTGGGCGGGGAATATCTCCGTCGCGCGTCGCGCTGGCGGCGGACCGACCGGCCGTTCTTCGTCGACAAGCTGCCGATGAACTTCGTCTCGATCGGGCTGATTCGGATGATCCTGCCCAATGCCAGGATCATCGACGTCCGCCGGCATCCGCTGGGCTGCGGATTTTCGGTATTCAAGCAATACTTTCCAAGCGGATTGAGTTTCAGCACGTCGTCGGCGGCGATCGGCCGCTTCTACGCGGACTATATCCGCATGATGGACCTGTGGGACGAACGGTTGCCCGGCGTGGTGCACCGCACGGTCTACGAACGGCTCGTGGCCGATCCGGAGCGAGAGATCCGGTCGTTGCTCGACCATATCGGCGTGCCGTTCGATCCCGGGTGCCTCGGCTTCCACGACAGTGCCCGCGCCGTGCGCACGCCGAGTGCGGAACAGGTCCGCCGGCCGCTCTATACCGAGGCGGTCGAACATTGGCGGCATTACGATGCCTGGCTCGGTCCGATGAAAGACGCGCTCGGCGACGTGCTGGAACACTATCCGGAGCGCATTGAAGCCGGCGGCTAAACCGTTTCCACTGCGCGCCTTCCCGCTTCCAATCCGGGGCCCGCGCCACTAAGGTCCGCGCCGCCCCCGAACATCAGTTTATTGGATTCCCGTGACAGCACCCTCGTACAAACGCATCCTGCTCAAATTGTCGGGTGAGGTCCTGATGGGCGAGGGCGGGCTGGCGATCGATCCGGCGGTTACGGGGCGCGTGGCGCAGGAAATCGCCGACGCCAAGGCCCAGGGTTTCGAGCTGTGCGTCGTCGTCGGTGGCGGCAACATCTTCCGCGGCATGGCCGGCGCCGCGCGCGGCATGGACCGCGCGACCGGCGATTATATGGGCATGCTCGCCACCGTCATGAACGCGCTGGCGGTGCAGAACGCGCTGGAGCAGATCGACGTCCAGACGCGCGTGCAATCCGCTATCCCGATGGCCAGCGTGTGCGAGCCGTTTATCCGGCGCCGTGCGATGCGGCATCTGGAGAAGGGCCGCGTGGTGATCTTCGCGGCGGGGACCGGCAGCCCGTTCTTCACCACCGACAGCGGCGCCGCGTTGCGAGCCGCCGAGATGAAGTGCGACGCCTTGTTCAAAGGCACCTCGGTCGATGGCGTATACGACGCCGATCCCAAGACCGTCCCGACGGCAAAGCGTTATGAGACGGTGAGTTACGACACGGTGCTCGCTGATAATCTCAAGGTGATGGACGCCAGCGCAATCGCCCTGTGCCGCGACAACGACATTCCGATCGTCGTGTTCAACATCCGCGACCACGGCAATCTTGCCGCGGTACTGGCGGGGCAGGGCATCTCGACGACCGTCAACAAGGAGGGCTGACATGGCCGCATATGACAAGACCGATCTCGAACGCCGCATGGCCGGTGCAATCGAGGCTTTGAAGAGCGATCTGGTGGGCCTGCGCACCGGCCGGGCATCGACGTCGCTGCTCGATCCGGTGACCGTGGAAGTCTACGGCGCGCACATGCCGCTCAACCAGCTCGCGACGGTATCGGTGCCGGAACCGCGCATGCTGTCGGTGCAGGTATGGGACAAGGCGAATGTCGGGCCGTGCGACAAGGCGATCCGCTCGGCCGGTCTGGGATTGAACCCGATCGTCGATGGCACGACGTTGCGCCTGCCGATCCCCGACCTGACCGAGGAACGCCGCAAGGAACTCGCCAAGCTGGCCGGGAAATATGCCGAGGAAGCGCGCATCGCAGCCCGCAACGTGCGACGCGACGGCATGGATTCGCTCAAGACCGACGAGAAGAAGGGTCTGTTCGGCGAGGACGGCCGCAAGAAACTCGAGACCGAGGTCCAGAAACTGACCGACAAGACGATCGCCGAGATCGACGCTGCTGCCAACGCCAAGGAAAAGGAAATCCTTGGCAAGTGAGTTCGGCGCCGGCCCCGATTCCCGCCGCGGTGGGTGAAGCGTCGGGCGGACCGTCGCATCTCCCGCGCCACGTCGCCATCATCATGGATGGCAACGGGCGCTGGGCGAAGAAACGCTTCCTGCCGCGCATCGCCGGTCACAAGGCCGGGGTCGAGGCGGTGCGCAAGGTGACGCGCGCCGCACGCGCACTGGGGATCGAAGCCCTGACTCTCTATGCTTTCTCGTCGGAGAATTGGCGTCGCCCGGAGCAGGAAGTCAGCGACCTGATGGGCCTGTTGCGCGTGTTCATTCGCAGCGATCTCGACGAACTGTCGCGCGAGAACGTGCGGCTGCGCGTGATCGGCGATTACCGCCGTTTCTCCGCCGATCTCGTCAAGCTGGTCGACGATGCGATCGCGCGGACGGCAGGGAATACGGGTCCGATCCTGGTGATCGCGCTGAACTATGGCGCGCAGGCTGAGATCGCCGCCGCCGCCCGGGTGCTCGCGGAGCGGGTCGCAGCGGGAACGATGCAGGCGGAAGCGATCGACGAAGCGGCGATCGAGGCGGCGCTGGACACGCGCGATCTGCCGCCGCTCGACCTGATGATCCGGACGTCGGGGGAGGTTCGCCTGTCCAACTTCCTGCTGTGGCAGGCGGCCTATGCCGAACTGCTGTTCGTCGACACGTTGTGGCCCGATTTCGACGGCTCGAGCCTGGAACAGGCCGTGGCCACGTTCGGCCAGCGTCAGCGGCGCTTCGGCGGCCTGTGAGTTCGGACGCGACCGGCAGGCGCAGGTCGGACCTGCCAGTGCGCGCGGCAACGGGCGCGGCGATGATCGCTGTGGCGGCTTCGGCTTTATGGGCCGGAGGGATCTGGTTCTGGCTGCTCTGCATCGCGGGTGCGATCGTGATGCTGGGTGAATGGGCCGATCTGGTCGGTGCGAGCGCGTCGCAAAAACGCATCGCGCAGTTCAGTCTGTCGGTTCCGCTGGCGACGATCGCGCCGGCCTCGCTGATCATCGAAGTGCATTATTTCTTCACGCTCGGGCTGTTGTTCGGCGCGGCGTTCTTCGCCGTCATCGTCACGCGCCACCGCAACCTCGCCGCCGGATTGCTCTATTGCGGGCTGCCCGTGCTCGCGCTCGTATTCCTGCGCCGTCAGGACTACGGCATCGTCTTCACGTTGTGGGCGCTGGCTCTCGTCTGGGCCTGCGACATCGGCGCGTACTTCTCGGGCCGGACGATCGGCGGTCCGAAGCTCATGCCTACTATCAGCCCGAACAAGACCTGGGCCGGGCTGATCGGCGGGGTCTTCGCGGCCAGCCTGTTCGGGATCGTGATGCATTATCAATACGGCCTGCCGTGGCGCATGACGCTGGCGACGCCGGTGCTGGCGGTGATGGCGCAGGCCGGCGACCTGTTCGAAAGCTGGCTGAAGCGCAGGGCAGGGGTGAAGGATAGCGGATCGATCCTGCCGGGGCATGGCGGCGTGCTCGATCGGCTCGACGGGCTCGTGCCGGTTGCCCCGATCGCCGCCATCCTCCTGATCCTGCCGAGATTCTACACATGAAGAGCGTGACTATTCTCGGCGCGACCGGATCGGTCGGCAGTTCGACACTGGATCTGATCGAACGCGATCCGGACGCATTCGAGATCCTCGCGCTCACCGCGAATTGCGACACCGAGAAGCTTGCGGCGGCGGCGATCCGCACGAACGCCAAACGAGCCGTCGTCGCGGACGAGGCCTGCCTGCCGGACCTGCGCGAACGGCTCGCCGGGAGCGGGATCGAAGCGGCGGGCGGACCCCAGGCGCTGCTGGAAACGGCGGCGATGGGCGCCGACTGGACGATGGGCGCGATCGTCGGCTGCGCGGGGCTGGAACCGGTGATGGCCGCCGTCGAGCAGGGCGGTATCGTCGTCCTGGCGAACAAGGAACCGCTGGTTTCCGCCGGCGACGTGATCCTGGATGCGGCGGCACGCAGCGGCGCCACATTGCTGCCGGCGGATTCCGAACACAATGCGATCTTCCAGTGTTTCGACGCGAGCCGGCCGAACACGATCCGGCGGATCATCCTGACCTGTAGCGGCGGGCCGTTCCGCGACTGGTCGCTCGAGCGGATGCGCGACGTGACGCCGGAGCAGGCCGTGGCGCACCCCAATTGGTCGATGGGCGCGAAGATCTCCGTCGATTCGGCGACCTGCATGAACAAGGGGCTCGAACTGATCGAGGCGGCACGGCTGTTCCCGGTCGCGCACGAGGCGATCGAGATCGTGATCCACCCGCAGTCGGTGATCCATTCCCTGGTCGATTATATCGACGGCTCGGTACTGGCGCAGCTCGGCCCGCCGGATATGCGGACGCCGATCGCGCATTGCCTCGCCTGGCCCGACCGGATGGCCACGCCGATGGCGCCGCTGGACCTGGTCGCGATCGGGCGGCTGGAGTTTGCCGCGCCGGACGAGACGCGCTTTCCGGCGCTGCGGCTCGCGCGACAGGCGCTCGACGCGGGCGGGGCGCGCCCGGCGATCCTCAACGCGGCGAACGAGATTGCCGTGGCGGCTTTTCTCGCGAAACGCATCGGCTTCCTCGAAATTGCCGCAATCGTGGACGATACGCTCGGGCGTTACGACCCGCCGGCGCCGCAGACGTTGGACGAGGTTCTGGCAGTCGACGCGGGGGCGCGTGCGATCGCGACCGAACGTGTGAAGGAATACGCGAGTTGATCCAAAGCCCCGGCCTCCTCCTGACGATCCTGGCGTTCGTGCTCGTCATCGGGCCGCTCGTGTTCGTGCACGAAATGGGCCACTATCTCGCCGGGCGCTGGTTCGGCGTGAAGGCGGAAGCGTTTTCGATCGGGTTCGGACGGGAAGTGTTCGGCGTCACCGATCGGCGCGGCACGCGGTGGAAGTTCGGTTGGCTGCCACTGGGCGGCTATGTCAAATTTGCCGGGGACATGAACCCGGCCAGCCAGCCCGACCCGGATTGGTATCTGCTGCCCGCCGCCGAGCGCGCGCAGACGTTCCAGGCGAAGCCATTGTGGCAGCGCGCGATCATCGTCGCCGCCGGGCCGCTCGTGAATTTCGTGCTCGCCTTCCTGATCCTCGCCGGGTTCGCTTTGATCTATGGCGATGGGCGGACGCCGCCGGTCGCGCGTGAGATCGTGGCCGGCAGCGCGGCCGCGAAGGTCGGCATGCAGGCCGGCGACCGCATCACGGGCCTAGGCGGTCGCAGCGTCGATACGTTCGACGATGTCGCCAAGTACATCCAGTTGCGCGCCGGCGAGACGGTGCGCGTCGATTTCGACCGCGCCGGGCGTGCGATGAGCGTCGAGGCGCCGGTCGGCACGCAGACGATGCGCGATCGCTTCGGCAACGAATACAAGCTCGGCCTGCTCGGCATCGCCCCGGTCAGGCCGGTCTGGGTGCCGGTCGGACTGGTCGAGGCGCCCGTCGTCGCGGTGAAGCGGATGGGGTCGATCCTGACGATGATGGTCGACAGCATCGGCCAGATCATCACCGGCAAACGGTCGGTCAGCGAACTGGGCGGGCCGCTGCGCATCGCCAAGGTCTCCGGCGAGCAACTCGCATTGGGAATTCCCGACCTGATCGGACTCATCGCCTTGGTGTCGATTAACTTGGGGTTCATCAACATTTTGCCAGTTCCGATGTTGGATGGCGGCCACCTGTTCTTCTATGCGATGGAAGGGATCCGGCGGCGGCCGGTACCGCCCCAAGTACAGGAATGGGCGTTCCGGGGTGGATTGGTCGCAATTCTAGCACTGATGCTGATGGTGACGTTCAACGATCTTGGTTCGTTCGGTCTGTGGAAAAGTCTCGCCGGGTTGATCGGTTGACGCAGGTAAGGCAGGGCGGGCGTGAAATTCGTACGACCCGCGTGATTTCTCCGTTTTTGGGGTGGGATAGTGACAGCGACATTGGTTTCTAAATACGGCGCGCGCGCCACGACGGTTCTGCTGGCCGGCACGATGCTGTCCAGCGTTCCGCTCGCCGCCCACGCCCAGGGGCAGCCCGCGCCGGCACCCCGCCTCGCTGCGCCAGCACCTGCTCCCGCCGTCGCACCGGTGACGCGGACGATCCTGTCGCTGCGCGTCGAAGGCTCGCAACGTATCGAACCGGACACGGTGTTGTCCTACACCAAGCTGCGCATCGGCCAGCCCTTCACCAACGAGACGCTCGATCAGGCGATCAAGGATCTGTACGCCAGCGACTTCTTCGCCGACGTGTCGATCGCCGGTGCCGAGAGCGGCAATATCGTGC
>Ga0160428_1001435_pt1 | contig 18020 bp, 23 predicted proteins | sample SolpanmetagenomM_FD_108198 | JGI IMG/M metagenome (GOLD analysis project Ga0160428, IMG submission 108198) | Solar panel surface microbial communities from Lawrence Berkeley National Laboratory, California, USA - M | ecosystem: Engineered > Built environment > Solar panel > Unclassified ... | reverse complement strand
CGCCGGGGGTAGTCCGTCGGGCAGTTCGAGCACGACCTTGATCGTCGGACCGAGCGAGCGCCGGATGAGATCGGCGATCCCGTCGATCAGCACCGAGACATCCACCGCCTTGGGCTGCAAGGCCTGCCGCCGGGCGAAGGCGAGCAGGCGCTGGGTAAGCGTGGCGGCGCGTTCGGCTGCCTGGAGCGCATTGCTCACCATGCGCTGCGTCCGCTCATCGTCCTTGTGCCGGCGCCGGACGAGATCGAGACTGCCGACGATCGGGGTCAGCAGGTTGTTGAAGTCGTGCGCCACGCCGCCGGTCAATTGGCCGATCGCGTCCATCTTCTGCGCCTGGGCAAGCTGCGCATCGGCTTCCCGTCGCGTCGTCACGTCGGTGACCACGCCCATCAAGGCGACCGCATTGCCGGCATCGTCGAAACGCATCCGGCCTTTCTTGGTGATCCAGCGCCGGCTGCCATCGGCGCCACGGATCTCGCATTCGATATCCAGGCTGCCGGATGATCGCGCCGCCTCGAACGCCGCCGCGATCCGGGGCTGATGCTCGGCGGGAACGTGCGTCAGCATCCGCGCGATCGACCATTCGGCCTGCAGGTCGGAATATCCGAAAATCTCGTCATGCCGCGCGCTGCGCCGGATCGTTCCGCTGGCGAGATCGAGTTCCCAGCTGCCCATGTCCGCTGCGCCCAGTGCGAATTCGAGATTGGAGCGCGCGGCGGCAAGTTCCGACGTGCGCGCCGCGACCGCCGCCTCGAGCGACCCCGCGGTCGAGCGGATTTCATACTGGCGTTGTCGCGCCTTGATCGCCGAGCGGACCGCGCCCAGCATCGCCTCGGCGTGCAACGGCCGTTCGAGCAGGACTACGTTGCCCAGGTCGACGACCTGTTCGGTGGCGCGCGCCGAACGCGGCGCGCGTGCGCCATTGGAAAGCATGACGAAGGGCAGGTCCGACCAGGTCGGTTGCCGCGCCACCCAGTCCAGCAGTTCCGAACGGCCGGCCTCGCCCAGCGCTTCCTCGGTGATCAACACCGCCGCCAACCCGCGGGGCAGTTCCTCGATCAAGGCCACGAGCGAGGCCACCACCTCTGCCTCTATTCCGTGCCGCCGCAACAGGTTGGCAGCGATGATTGCATCACGTCCGCGGGGCGCGAGGATCAGGACCCGATCGTCCACTAGGCGACCTCGCCCCCGTCACCGGCACTGATGGCGTTCATCAACGCCTGTCCTTGTCCGGAGAAGGTCGGCACCCCGGTCAGCACGCCCTGGAAGTCGCGCAAGGGGTCGCCCAGCCGGATGCCTTCGCGATCGATCCTGAACTCGCGGATCGTCCGCTCGTGCTGCGCGGTCCGCGTCTTGATCACCGAGATCGCCTGATGCACTTCACCATAGGCTTCAAAGTATCGCAGCTGTACCGCCGTGTCGGCAAGGTAGCTCAAATCCACGTCCGCGCGAACGTCGCCCATGATACCGTGCATTCCGAGGATCAGCATCGTCACCGCACCGCTTTGCCCGAGATAGGTGAGCAATTCGTGCATCTGCAGGATCAGGAATTGCTCGCTCGGCATCGATTGCAGGTACGCATTCAGGCTGTCGATCACGATCATCCGCGCCCGATCCTGCTCGACTGCGGCGCGGACGGTGGCGGCGAACTCGCCGGGCGACAGTTCGGCCGGGTCGATCGCGCGAAGATTGAGGCTCCCGGAGTCGATGAAGGGCTGCAGGTCCATGCCCAGCGCGCGGGAACGGGCCAGCAATGTCGGCGCACGTTCGTCGAACAGGAAGTATGCCGCGTTCTCGCCCCGCTTCAGCGCCGCGACCATGCACTGGACGGTGGCGGTGGTCTTTCCGACACCGGCCGGTCCGGTCAGCAAGGTCGCGGTTCCGCGGACCAGACCGCCACCGAGCAGCGCGTCGAACGCCGCCGATCCGGTCGATACGAACGGCATGTCATGCTCCGCGGCGTGCTCCGCCGCGACCAGCCGTGGATAGATACACAGCCCGCCACGCTCGATCTCGAAATCGTGATATCCGCCGCGATATCGTACGCCGCGCATCTTGACGACATGCATGCGCCGGCGTTGCGCACCGAAGCCGGACAGGATCTGTTCCAGCGAAATGACGCCGTGTGCGATGCTGTGCAACTGCAGATCGCTGCCCGACGCGCTCTTGTCGTCGAGGATCAGGACGGTGCACTGGCGAGTCGAGAAGTAATGCTTCAGCGCCAGGATCTGCCGGCGGTAGCGCACCGGGCTTTGGGCGAGCAGGCGTAGCTCGGACAGGCTATCGATGATGACGCGCGCCGGGCGCAACTCATCGACCTTGGCCATGATCGCCCGCACCGTTTCGCCGAGTTCGACTTCGCTCGGATGCAACAAGGTCTGTTCGTGATCGTCGCCCAGCCCGTCGGCGGGGACCATCTCGAAAATGGTGATCGGATCCAGCGACCAGCCATGCGTCTCCGCCACCGCACGCAGTTCGACCTCGGTCTCGGCGAGCGTGATGTACAGCCCGGTTTCCTTATCGATCGCCCCCTGAAGCAGGAAGCCAAGGCCCAGGGTCGTCTTGCCCGTGCCCGGCGTGCCCTCGACCAGATACAGCCGTTCGGGGGTGAGCCCGCCGCTCAGGATATCGTCCAGGCCGGCAATGCCTGTCGATGCGACTTTCGACATCGGGTTCGTCACGTGGAATATCCTGCGCAATACACACGGGTTAAGCCGACTTCGCCTCGCCCGAAGAACAGCGTAGCCGGTTTACCTGCGGGCGTACAAGACACCGTTACGGGCGATGTTCCAACGAGGTGGGACCGATCGGACACGACGCCGGCGCTCGACCGCGTTGCGCAAGGTTACTGCGTGTTTCCGTCCCCTGCGGCACTGCCGGCATTCTCCATCGCACTTTGCACGGCGCCGTTGGGATCGGCGGCGTTGCCGGGCGTGGTTCCGTTGGCCCGCAAGGCATCCGCTTCGTTATCGAGCACTGCGGCGGCGGCGGGATCGCTCTGATCCGCGGCGTTTTCGAGCTGCGCAGCGGCATTCTCGGCCGGGCTTTCGCTTTTGTGGCAGGCGGAGAGGAGCAGGACGGCAGCAAGCGACAGCGATACGGTTTTCACGATGGGACCTCCACCGCCATCCTATCGGCCACGAGTTCGCGACACACTGATATGCATCAGCGTCCGGCGGGCGCCATGCAATGTTCGATCCGAAGCATCCGATGCCCGGGTCGATCGTTGGTGACACGAAGGAGACGATCATGACGACCAATGCCGACGATAGGGAAGCGGGTTCCGACGCGACTTCGACCACGAACGACGACATCGTTAGCAACCGCCCCGAAGCGTCTGAGAACGATACGCCGGCCGAGGAGGAGCAGGTTCGGGAGACCGAGCATGCGCAGGAAGTTGCGGCGGAAGAACGTAAGGAAGGCGGATACCAATAACGTGACGCGTACCGTCGGGCCGGGTCAGACCCGACCCGAGCCCGACCGTTGCCCGGGCCGGACCGCTTCCAGACGTCCGCCAAACGTAAAATCCGATGCGATCACACCCACGGCTAACGCGCTGTTAACGCGGCGCGTTTAGACAAAGGCGGATGACGTTCCGCTCGGCAGACCTGTTGATTCCGGCCCAGATGCTCACCGTGATCCTGTCGATCGTCGCGTTGACGCTTTGGCCGTCCCCGTCCGGTGCCGTGTTGCTCATCCCGCTGACGCGCGCCGCCGCGGATGACATGGCCCAAACCGTGATCGCCGCCGGTGCCTTGCTTGTCGGCAGCGGACCGTATCGCGGATCGCTGATCGTGGACGGGGATCGCGCACGCATCGTGAGCCGGCTTGGTTGGACGACGCTCATCCTCGCCGCGCCCGCCGCCGGATGCCGTGCGCGGGCAGTCCGGGGCGTTCCGGCATGATCCTGTCGCTCGAACCCGCGACCGGCACCTTGCCAGCGTTGAACGCGCTCGATCGCCTCCGTCGCCGCGCCGTCCAGGCATGGGCGGCGTTGAGCTGGCTGTCGATGGCGATCCTGCTGGTTGCCAATGCCCTGCTCGGCGCGGGGATCGCCGCTCCGTTGCTGCTGATCGGCTGCCTGTGCAATTTCGGGCCGACGATCGTCGCGCTGCGCGGCCGGCACGATAGCGGCGCGCGGACCCTCATCGGGACGCTGGCGGCGATCATCCCGGCGATGCTGGTGTTCCTGCTGAAAGGGCATCCGTGGCAGATGGATGCGCATATGTACTTCTTCGTCAGCCTGGCGGCGCTCGTCATGCTGGCGGACTGGCGGCCGATCGCGCTGGCGACGGTCCTGATCGCGCTGCACCATCTCGCGCTCGAATCGCTGGCGCCGGACTGGGTTTTTTCCGGCGGCGGCGATCTGGAGCGCGTGCTGTTCCACGTCGTCGCGGTCGCTTTGCTGTTCGGCACGCTGACGATCCTGACGATCCAGCTCGAACGACTGTTCCTGTCGCAGGAAGCCGCGTTGCACCACGCGCAGGACCTCACCGATATCGCCAATCATGGCCAGCGCCGAACGGAGCAGGCGATGAGCCTCGCAAAGTCCGCGGAAACCGCTGCGGAAACCGAACGGCTGCACCGCGAGGAACAGGCGACGCGGACTGCGGTGGAGCGCCACGGCGAACTGGTCACGCTGGCCAACGAATTCGACCGGTCGGTCTCGTCCGTCGTGAAGACGATCGGCAAGGCGGCCGAGACGCTGGAACATGCCGCCGTCCAGTTGGAAGCGGCGACCGGCGAGGCGACCCGCGATGCCTCGCAAGCCGCGATCGGCGCGAGCCAGGCCGCATCCGACATCGCGCGGATGGCCGAGACGATCCATGCCTTGTCGGGATCGATCGGGTCGATCGCGGTGACCGCCGATCGCCAGTCCGAACTCACGGTCCTCGCCAGCCTGGAGGCCGAACGGAGCGTGCTGACGGTCGCCACGCTGGAACAGCATGCAGTGCAGATCGAGGGCTTTCTTGACGATATCGGCGACATAGCGAACAAGACCAACCTGCTCGCGCTGAACGCCACGATCGAGGCGGCGCGGGCAGGTGATGCCGGGCGCGGGTTCGCCGTCGTCGCGGGCGAGGTCAAGTCGCTGTCCGCCGACACGAAACGCGCCAGCGACCGGATCCGCAGCCTGATCGCGGGGATCCGCGACGGCGTCGCCGAGACGGGCGAGAAGCTGCGCAGCGTGAACGGGGCGATCGGGCAAGTCTCGTCCGCGGCGCAGGGCATCGCCGTGGCGGTCGGCGAACAGCGGTCGTCGGCGGACGAGGTCCATGCCGGCGCGGATCTGGCGGTCGGATCCGCCGACGATATCGAAAGCCGGATCGAGGGCGTAGCGACGTCGATCGACATCGCCTCCTCGCTGTCCGCCGCGGTGCGCACCAGCGCGAGCGATCTGGCGACGAGCGCGCGCGACCTGCGGTCCTCGACCGACCTGTTCGTGTCGTTCCTGCGCGCCGCCTGAGCTAGATCCGGTCGGGTGCGGTGCCGTCGAGGTGCAGGTATAACGAGCTGAAATCGGCATCGAATTGCAGACCGCTGATATCGGGGAAGCGGATCAGGCGCCCGTCCCGCTCGATCAGTCCATCGCCTTCCAGCGACTTGAGCATCCGGTTGACGTGCACCGCGGTCAGCCCGGTGGCGTCGCCCAATTGCTCCTGCGTCATCGGCAGCACGTAGCCGGTGCCGGTTTCGAGCCCCTGCGCATCCATCCGCGTGGCGAATTCGCACAGCAGATGCGCGATCCGCGTCCGTCCGCGGCGGCGACCGACATTGACGATCCATTCGCGGAAGATCGACGCCTCGACCAGGACGTTCATCAGCACGGCATGGGCGACGCCGGGCCGCGCCGCGACCAACCGCAGGATCGCCGCGCGCGGAATGACGAGCAGGGTCGTACCGGTCAGCGCCTGGACGTTGTGATCGGCACAGCCGAGGAATACGTTCTGGAAATCGAGCGGTTCGCCCGGGATATGGAGCGAGACGATCTGGCGCGCGCCCTCTCCCGTCAACTTCTGGCGATAGGCGAATCCATCGACCAGGATGGAACATGTCGGCGTGATCTCGCCTTCGCGAACGATGTAGGAGGACGGCGCGACGCGGCGAATCGTCGTCGGGAGCGCCAGGATCGCGGTCCGGTCCCCTTCATCCAGCGGCGCATGCGCGCTCAATCGCCGGATCAGTAATAGAAGGGGATTGTCCATATCTGTCTCCGCCGCGGCGGGAGCCAAGCACTTCTCGATCGCCGACAAATGTCATAGTCGAGTGCGAGCAAACTTCGTTAACAAATGTTGATCTACATCAGACTACATTAGTTATCGGTAGACAGGGCGGTTCCGCCGATTAATACGATATATGAACCGCTTGTCGGACCAACCGGATGCGCCATTCCGCGCTTCCGGGTGGGCCAGCGTTGGCGTGACGACGACCCTCCTTACCTTCTCGTGGAGCTATATGGATCGGTGGCCGTTGCGCGGGCGCGACGCGGGGTTACGTCATGAGCGCGTTTGGCGCGTTCAGGACGGACCATGACCGAGGCAATCGGAATTTCTGCGCGTGAAGGAGGCTGTGACAAGGCAGGATGCGTAACCAGGCGACCCATACCGAACTCTTGGTGCGCAAACTGGCGCTGCTGGAACAGCTCGACGAGGCCGAGAAGGCAGCGATCGCGGAGCTTTCGTTCACGTTGGAGAACATGCCCGCGCACCGGACGCTGGTCCGGGAAGGCAGCGAGGTGACCGACTGCTGCCTGCTGGTGAAGGGCTTTGCCTGCCGCCACAAGATGGCGCGTACCGGCAAACGCCAGATCGTCGCGTTCCATATGGCCGGGGACATGATGGATCTCCAGCATTCGCTGCTCTCGCGCGCGGACCATAACCTGCAGATGATCACCGACGGCACCGTCGCCTGGGTCTCGATCAAGGCGCTGACGGCGGTGTGCAACGCCTATCCCCGTATCGCCCGGGCGTTCGCGAAGGACGCCCTGATCGACGCGTCGATCTTCCGCGAATGGGTGCTGAACGTCGGTGGCCGCGATGCCAAGACGCGCGTCGCGCATATGCTGTGCGAATTCGTCGCGCGCCGCGAAGCGATGGGTATCTCGCCGGTCGACGCGATGAGGCTGCCGATGACGCAGGAACAGATCGGCGACGCGACCGGGCTGACCGCGGTGCACGTCAATCGCATGCTGCGGCTGCTTTCGGAAGAAGGCGCGTTCGTTCACGAAGGCCGCGAACTGGTCATCTCGGATTGGCCGAAGCTCAAGGCGATCGCCGATTTCGATGCCGCCTATCTTCACGGCCTGGCCCATGAGCCACGCGAAATGGCGATGAGCTGACATGACGCGTGCCCGCCGCCCGTTTGCGTTGGTCCGTTTCAGGCCTTGTGCGTAAAGGGATCGGAATGGAGCGCTTTTTCTTCCACCTCGACGAAGACGGGACGATCCTGGAAGACGTCGAGGGTATCGAATTGCCGAACCTGAACGCTGCGCAGGCATCCGCGGTGCAGGCCGCTCGCGACATCATGGCGCATGACGTGTCGAAAGGCTGGCTGCGGCTTTCCTGCGCGATCGACATCGCCGATTATGCCGGGCATCACCTGCTGAAGGTCGCTTTTCGCGACGCCGTCACCATTTCCGGCTGAGAGCGCCGAGGCGATACGGAAAGGGCGGCGACACACGCTCGCCACCCCTCTTTACCATATTCTGAAAGAATTATCGGCAGCGCACGTTGCCGCGGTCGACCGAGCGGCCGAGCAAGGCACCACCGCCGGCACCGGCCAGCGTACCCAATGTGCCGCCGCCGATCAGATTGGCCAGCACGCCGCCACCCAGCGCACCTATCACCAGCCCCGTCGTGCCGTCGTTCCGCCGGCAATAGGCCCGCCCGTCACGGCCACGATAGATCCGGTCGTTGCGGCCCAGCCGCCGCTCGCGATATCGCCCGTCGCGGTAGCTGCTTGCGGGGTCCCAACTCCGGTCGTTGCGATCGCCTTGCCAGCGCCAATCGCCACGATTGTCACGGCGTTGCGCCGAAGCTTCGGTCGGCACGATGACCGGAGATGCCAATGCCACCGACAGGAGGGCGGCGATGAGATGGTTTCGCATGATAGGCTCCTAACTAGCGCCTGATCAAACCCGCAAGGCGGACGAAAGTTCAGCGCCGGGCCAGGCGCGGCGGCTCCGTTCGACGCACCTCAGGCACGGCTAGAGCGATCCCGTACGGCGGATTTCCTGCGTACGATCGGCGATACATTGCAGGCATTCGTCGAACCGGATGCCGATCAGATATTCCTCGCATCGATCGGCCAGGTCGAGCGCCGTGCGCGCGGCTTCTTCAAGCTTGGCAAGATCCTCAAGTCGCGCAGCTACCTTGTGCATGTCGGGCTCTCCACCTTTCGCCAAATGCCATGATCGACCGAACCTGTCGCGGGTGCGGTCATGCCCGGTTCCGCCCGCGGTCGAGCAACCAGGCGCGTCCTTCCGCCCGAAATTCGGACGGCACCCGCTTCGCCGCCTGATCCGCCATGTCGCGCAACGTTTTGGCCCGGAACACGTCCTTCATCCGCGCCTCCCCTTCCAGCATGACCGCATGGATCGAGCAGATGCCGGAGGTCGCAAACGCCGGCGCCTCGCCGTCGAACAAGGCGCAATGCTCGCGCACCCCGCGGCAATCGAACACCGGACGCTTGCCGTCGACTGCGGTTATGACATCGAGGAAACTGATCTGCTCCGGTGGCCGCGCCAGGCGGATGCCGCCTCGCACGCCTTCGACGGAGACGATCACCCCGGCCTTGGCAAGTTTGGTCATAATCCCGGCGACATACTTCACCGGCAACTTGCGCAGCTCCGCCAGATCCCGCGCGCTCGGCGAGGTCGCGTTATGCGGCCAGTCGACGAGGTAAATGAGACAATGCAAGGCATATTCGACCGCGACACTGATATGGCTCATGATGAACGTCTACCCACGTGGTGGGAGTTATAAGACGATCCTCCCATGTGCAAGCGCGGTTTTCCGCGCCTTCCGTCCCGCGCGCTCAATCCATTGCGGATCCAAAGACGATCCCGTATTTAACCTGCATCAATGCAGGGTCTGGTAATTCCGTCATGTGGCCTTTGTCCGTCGTCGTAACATAGTTTAAGAAGGGGTCTCGATGCCTGTCGCACATTGTGTCTCGAGCATCGCGGGAATCATGCTGACCGTGGACGACAATTTCTGTCGTCTGATGCAGCGGTCCGAGCAGGAGCTTATCGGTCGATCCTATACGACGATCACCGCCCCGGGCGATCTAGAGAAGAGCGCGAAGATGTTGAACGGGCTCGTCGACAAGGCGGCGCCGACGCGGTTGCAGAAGCAATACGTCCGGCCCGACGGGAGCCTCGTCAAAGTCGATTTGCGCGTGTCGCGGTTCGATGGGGATGATCGACTTGTATCGTCGCTCTCCTGGGTCGAGGACCGGCCACACCAGGCGACGCCGCGGCAATTGTGGCGTGCCGCACGCCATATCAAGGCGCTGTACGCGATGCGCGCCAGCGAACTCGGCGCCGACCTGTTCTCCGATCCCGTCGCGCTCATCCTGCTCGAAGTCTATGTCGCCGAGGCCGAGGGCCGTGTCGCGACGATCGCCGACATCGCCGCCGCGGCGGAATTGCCGCGCGCATCGACCACGCGCTGGATCAGGGCACTCGAACAACGCGACCTCATCCATGCGCTCGGCACCGGCGCGGCGATGATGCAACTGACCGAACAGGGGTCCGCCAAGGTCGAGCGCCTGTTGACCTCGGCGCTGCGACCCGGGGACGCCTGACGCCGTTACGGCGCCTTCGCCGAAGTGCGATAGCGATCGAACCAGGCGATGATCGCGGACGCCTTTGCCGCGGATTGCGAAGGACGCGCCGCCAGCCCGCCATGGCTCGCGCCCGGAACCTTGACCAACGCCGTCGGCACTCCGGCAATCTGCAGCGCCGCATAATATTGCTCGGATTCGCTGACCGGGGTGCGATAATCGTCGCTCCCGACGACGACCAGCGTCGGCGTCTTGACGTTGCCGACCAGGCTGAGCGGCGAGCGCTGCCAATAGCTCATCGGATCTTCCCACGGCAGTTTGGCGAACCAATAGCGTGACGTGAACAGCGTATTGTCCATCGTCAGTGCCTCGCTGATCCAGTTGATCACCGGCTTTTGCGTCGCTGCGGCCTTGAACCGGTTGGTCTTGCCGACGATCCACGCCGTCAGCACGCCGCCGCCGGAGCCACCGGTCACGAACAGATTGTCCGGGTCGGCGGTGCCATCGGCGATCGACGCATCGACCGCGGCGATCAGGTCGTCATAGTCTGCCGACGGGTAATTCTTGTCGATCAGGTTGGCGAACTCCGCGCCGTACGACGTCGACCCGCGCGGATTGGTCCACAGCACCGCGTAGCCGGCAGCGGCATAGAGTTGCACGTCCGACGAGAAGCCCGGACCATAAGCGGAATTCGGCCCGCCATGGATTTCCAAAACCAGCGGCAGGCGCTGGCCCGCCACGCGGTTCGCCGGCGTCGCCAGCCACGCGTCGATCGGCCGGCCATCGGGCGCGGTGACCGCGATCTTGCGAACGGTGGCCAGCGCCTTCGATTCCGTGAGTAGTGCGTTCAAATCGGTCAGGCGTCGGGTCTTCCCGCCGCTCGCCACCCACACGTCCGCCGGTGCGCGCGCGTCGCCGCCGGTATAGGCGACGATTCCCCCATGCGAGACCGAGAACTCGCCCCCGGTATAGGGACGATCCAGCCCTCCCCCCGCGACATTGTCGACCAGCGGCGTGACCCGGCCATCGAGACCGATCCGCGCGACCTTGCGGCGGCCGTGATCGTCATAGCTGGCATACAGGCTGCGTCCGTCCGCCGCCCAGACCGCAGTCTCGATCGCGCGATCGAGCGACCCGGTCAGCGAATGCGGTGCCGAAGCCGTGCGATCGCCGACATACAATTGCGTGTTCTCGTAGCTCCGGCGCTTGTCGTCGAACCCGAGCCAGGCGATCCGGCTGCCGTCCGGCGAGACGCGCGGTGCGGCGTCGGGCCCGTCGCGCGTCGTGAGCGTGCTCAGCGCACCGCTCGTCACGTCGACCGAGATGACGTCCGAATTCATCACCTGCCGATCGGCATCGGGCGACCGGATCGCCGCGAAAACGATACGGCGGCCATCCGGCGTCCACGACAACGGCCCCCCATCGTCATACTTGCCGAACGTCAGCTGGCGGGCCGCACCGCCGTCCGCGCCGATGACGAACAGGTGATCGTAGCCGGGCTTCACATAGCCCGGCCCGTCGTTGCGGTAATTCACCCGATCGATGATCGTCAGTGGTTCGGCCCATTTCGCGCCCTCGGGTTTGGCCGGGCTGGAGCCGAGCTTCACGCCTTCCCCGGCGACATTGGCGATGTACGCCAGCCGCTTGCCATCCGGCGACCAGGCGAGCGCCTGCGGATCGCCGGGGAAACTGGTGATCCGGCTGCTCGCACCGCCGGACACCCAGCGGACGTACAATTGCGACATCTCGCCGTCCGCGGCCGAATAGGCGATGCGCGCGCCATCGGGCGACCAGCGCGGGGAACTGCCTTGCGCGGCGAACGGCGTCTGCCGGCCGCTCGCGACGTCGATCAGCCAAAGCGACGACTGCATCCGGTCCGTCATCACGTCGCCGGTGCGGCGTACATAGACGATCGTCCGCCCATCCGGGCTGATCTGGGGGTCGGCAGCGATCGACAGGCCGAACAGGTCGCTTCCGGTGAATGTCCGGCTCGGAGCATCGGCGGCAGGCGAAGACGGCTGTTGCTGCGCGATCGCCGGGGTCGCGACGAGCATCATGAGGGCAAGGGTCAAGCGCAAGAACGAACTCCTTCGGACGGGGTGCGCGAACCTTGCCGGATGCATGCCGATTGGCAAGAGCCACGTCGCACAGCAGGTTGCCCGACGGACCTCAGCCAAGTCGCGCGTGCGTGGGATATCGCCGTCGCCACCGTCACAATGCGGAGCGACGGTATCCGGCCTTGGTACCAAACTACCACAGTTTGGGTAGGTCAGCAGGATAGTCGAGGGCAATCATCGACGATAACAGGTCGAATGATGACACATTTCGACCAAACCGACGCTGGATCCGAGAAAAACCCATCAGTCGTAGGAGACGTCGATGATGAGCGGACCTATCTTGCTAAACGCGCGCAAGATCATCGGCAACTTGCTGAAAACACAGGCGATGCGGGATCTCGCTCGATACATCTCAGGTTTGCCGAGCTCTATGATGAGCGCGTTCGCGATCTCGATCTAGTACAACCGGACCAGCATCACGCGCAAAGATACTAGGAACGCCATCAGCTTCGGACGGTTGATGCGGCCGAGCCGGTCATACTTCCATGACGCGGTATCTGAAGGACTTCCATGAAGGCTCTCGCAATCGCGCTGCTCGGCGCGATGACACTTTCCGCCTGTGCGGCACCAGCGACGCGTATCTCCACCGGGCTGCAACGCTATGGGCTGGACGAAGCGCGCTCCGACTGTGTCGGGACTCGGCTGCAACGCGAGTTGTCGCTCGGTCAGCTTCGGCAACTCGGACGCGCCGCCGCGGCGTTCCGCTCCGGCGATACCAGCATCGGCGCCCTGACGCCGGCCGACCTGATCCGCGTCGCGAGCGAAATAAAAGACCCCGCGATCGCCGTGGCGGTCGCCAAGGCAGCGGCGGGCTGCGGCGTTCTGGTGTGACCGCCATCCCCGACCGTCGCCCGGCTGGGGTCTCAAGAAACTTTTAGACGAAGGGATACGATGATGAACGAAGACGAACTCAAGGGCGGCGTCCGCTACACGGTCGGCAAGGTCGAAAAGACCATCGGTGACACGGTCGAAAGCCGTGACTGGCAAGTGGAGGGCATCGTCGACCAGGTCTCGGGTGGTATCCAGCACGGGTACGGCCGGGCGCGATCGGTGGCGGAAGATGCGTTGGACTCCGCGCCGGAACTCGCCGAGGCGGCTCGCGAACAGCTGAAGGTCGCCGCCGACCGGGTCGCGGCTGCGACGCAGCATGGCGGCCGCGTCGCGGCGCAGACCGTGCGCGAGGCTCCTTTATTGTGGGGCGTTGCCGCAGCCATGGGGGGCTACGCGCTGGCGTGGCTGGTCCACGGACGTCACGACCGGTAGGAAGGTGATGACGTCGTCCCTGAAATCGCTTCGCGAGACTGCCGATCTGCGCCATTTGCGCCAGATCATCGTCGGTCTCGACGAAGGCGTGATCCTGATCGATCCGGACCAGAGCCTGCTCTGGGCGAACGATGCCGCGCTGGCGATGCACGGGGTCGCGGCACTCGAGGAACTGGGGGCGACGGTCGACGAATATCGCGCGCGTTTCCAGCTGCGGTATCGCAACAACCATCGGCTGGAGGCGGACGATTATCCGATCGACCGTGTCGTCGCCGGCGACTCCTTTTCGGAAGTCGTCGTCGAGGTAACACTTGCCGGCGAGTCCGATCCGCGCTGGGTTCACCAGGTTCGCAGCCTGGTGCTGAACGATGCCGATGATGCAAGCCCGGCGTGCCTGGTCTTGATCATACAAGACGTTTCGGCACGCTACGAGGCGGAAGATCGTTTCGAGCAATCGTTCAACGCCAACCCCGCCCCCGCCGTCATCTGCCTTCTGAGCGACCTGCGTTTCGTCAAGGTCAATCAGGGCTTCCTCGACATGACCGGGCATCAGCGCGACCAGGTGCTGTGCAAGACGGTGTACGATATCGACGTGTTGCGCGAAGGCGAACGCCGCGATCTCGCCAAGGAACGCTTGGCCGAAGGTCGGACGATCCCGCAGATGGAGGCCGAACTGGACTTGCCGGACGGCGGTACCAAGCTGGTGATCGTCGCCGGCCAGCCGATCGACATGGGCGATCAGCCCTGCATGCTGTTCACATTCGCCGATCTCGAACCGCGACGGAAAGCGGAAGGCGCGCTGCGGCACAGCGAGGAACGCTTCACGCGCACGTTCCAGATGGCCCCGGTACCGATGGCGATCGGCTCGCGGGACGGACACCTGCTGTGCGAGGTCAATGCGAGCTTCACGAAACTGACCGGCTACAGTCCGACCGAAATCATGGGGCGCCCGCTCGGCGACGTCGAACTGTGGGCGTCCGACCAGATGCGGCGCGAGATCGAGGCCGCGATCGACGGCGGGCACGACCTGCGCAGCCATGAGGCGCGTATCCACGCCAAGGACGGCGCACGGATCGATTGCCTCGTGTCGACCGAAGCGATCCGACTTGGCGACGAAGCCTGCGTCCTATGGGCGTTCCAGGACATCACGCAGCGCAAGGCGACCGAAATCGAACTCGTCGAGGCGATCGAGGCGGTGATGAAGGACACGAGCTGGTTCAGCCGGTCGATCATGGACAAGTTGGCACGGCTTCGCGCACCGCAGGCACAAGCGGACGGACCTGGGCTGGACGACCTGACGGCGCGGGAACGCGACGTGCTTGCGCTGATCTGTCGCGGCTATGACGACAAGACCATCGCCCGCACGCTCGATGTCGCCGGGAACACGGTGCGCAATCACGTCGCACGCATCTACGCCAAGATCGGCGTCAATCGCCGTATCGCTGCGGTCGCCTGGGCCCGCGCCCGTGGCTTTGACGGGGAAGGTGTCGCTGTCGGCAAGCTGGAACAGGACGCGATGGCATGACCGGCAAACGGACCACCGATGCCTCGTCCAGCAAGCCGGCGGCACACCTTTCCGGCCCGAGGGACAAAAGCCCGGACGGCGCCGCGACGCGCGAAGCCAAGGGCTCGGTCCACGAGGCGATCGGTAAACTGATCGGCGACGATATCGCGCGTGACCACGGAACCGCCGAGAAACGGGCCGGCGCGATCGCAGCGCGGAAGAAACCCCGGCGCTGACGCCGGATGATCCAATTTCAACAGGAGTGACACATGGCTACCAATGGAAATAGCGGCATCGTGCCGATCGACGAAGCACGCCTGGGCAAGACGCCCACACGCGTGTCCTGGGGCGCGATCTTCGCTGGCGTGGTGATCGCCGTCGCGGTCCAGCTCGTTCTGGGCATCCTCGGCACCGGCATCGGCCTGACGATGGTCGATCCGGTCGAGGGGACGACTCCGGGCGCGACCGGGTTCGGCATCGGCGCCGGGATCTATTGGCTGATCACCACCATCCTCGCTCTGGGGGCCGGCGGCTATGCCGCTGCGCGTGTCGCCGGCGTGCATGACCGATTCGACGCGCTCGTCCACGGACTCGTCGTCTGGGGCGTGACGCTGATCCTGACTTTGTACCTGCTCACGTCTGCCGTCGGCGGGATCATCGGCGGCGCTTTTCGTACGGTTGGCGCGGTTGCCGGTGCCGCCGGTACGAGCGTCGGCGCGGTGACGCCGAAGGTCGCGTCGATCGCCGGCGTCGATGAAGGTGATGTGCGCAACGAAGCCGCCGCCTATCTTTCCGACGCACCGAACGATCCGGCGCAGATGACTCCGGAACAGGCGCAGAAGGAAATCGCCAAGCGGCTTCCCGCCCTGGCGCGCGGCGGCACCGAAGGCCGCGAGGCCGAAGCCCGCATCGTCGACATCGTCGCCGCACAACGCAAGATCCCGCGGCCGGAAGCGCAAGCCCAGGTCACGCGCGCCAAGCAGCAGTTCGTTCAGACCAAGGACAATGCCGTCGCAACCGCCAAGTCGGCAACCGACGCCGCCGCCGGCGCTGCCGCCGGTACGTCCTTCGTGATCGTGCTCGCCCTGCTGATCGGTGCGTTTGCCGCAAGCTTCGGTGCCACCGCAGCGACCCGTCGCACGATCCGCTGAACCTTCAACCTTCGAAACAGGAGTTTATCATGACCAAGACCCTCACGATCGCCACATTGGCCACGCTCGCGCTCGCCGCATCCGCCTGCAACACCGTCAACGGCGCAGGCAAGGACATGAAGTCCGCCGGCACTGCCGTGTCCGGTGCTTCCGGCAAGGACAAGAAATAAGACCTAACGTAAAGAACCGTCGGCCAGCCGGCCGACGGTTCTTTCCGGGCATTCCACGCGGAACATCCACGTCAAGTAAACTAGGCTAAGATCGAACTAATCGATCCGGAACTTCGCCGGTGTCCATTCGATTGGACCGCATACCCACGCGAACGTGGTGGAGCCCGTCATGCCGAAAGTATATTCAGAACCATCCGAGGTCGAACAATACGGGGGCGAAGTGATGGTCGAAGGCCCCGATGCGGTCGATGTCTCGTTGACCCCCGAGGCCGCGATCATCACCGGAACCCGTCTGATCAATGCCGGTGTCGAAGCGATCACGGCGCGAAAGTTGCGCGACGAGAAACCCTGACCCTTTACCGACCGATCCACCGAAAAAAGGAAGAAGAGCAATGGCCGACAACCGCCTGGAAATCGATCTGACAACCATCGAGGACGAGCCCGATCAGCGTCACGTCGAATTCGAAGGCGAAGTCGGCGACGAGCGCTACCTTTTCGCGGTGCAATATTCGGTGATCGAAGCGATCAGCGCGACGATACCCGGCGATGACGCCGCATCCCTGGTCAGGCAGCATGCCGACGAGATCGCGGTGGCCGGATTGTCCGCTTTGGCACGCGATCCGGATTCGGACACGATCGTGATCGGCGAAGACGATCTCGAATAGGCCCGGCGCCTATCCGGCGCGCCAGTCCCGCATCGCGGCATCGTAGGAGCTTTTCTTATCGTCGCGGTCCGCGGTGAGCCGTGCGAGTTCGGTATCCTGCTCGTCCTGCACGCGGCGCTTGCGTTCGGCCAGCCTCGCCTCCTCCTCGGCGATAGCGGCGAGCGCCTTCGCGTGCGTCTCGCGAACCTTCTCGATCGCCTGCTCGGCTGCATCCAGTTCGGCGCGGCTCGGCTTGGGCGGAGGCGGTGGGCTCGGCTTGGCCGCCTTTCCGGGCTTGGCGGGCTTGGCCTTCTTCTCGTCCGCCGCGGCATTCGGCGGCAATGCCGCCAGTTGCTCGGCGACCGAGCCGCGCGACATCTTGATCACTTCGCCGGGCGAGACGAGCGGCGCACGTTCCAGTTCGGGGTCGCTCACCAGTTCCGCTGCACCGCGTGCGAACAGATCCTTCTTGCTTCCCCAGGCCTCGAGCGCGGCTTTCTTGCTCGGCGCGGCGACATAGGCGTCGTGGAAGCCGATCGACGTGCGATAGACTTTCAGCGCCTTGCCCGCACTCTTGCCCTTGGCCTTAGTTTTGGCATTTGTTGTGGCCCCGGCGGCCGGAGACTTTCCCATGCGCGTTCCCCAAAGCTATCCCGTCTGCCGCAATGCCTCCCGCGCGATGCGGTGTCGATAGCCTCGCCCCACTGCAGCGGGCGCGTTCCAGGCGATCAGCCGGGCTCGCCGCGTCGCCGCTTCATCCGCGTCCAGCGACTGCGCAGCCGCATGTCGTGCAGCAGCGCGCCGGGCATGTCGGTCAGTGCGCGCAGCCCGGCGACGGTACCGAGATTGCGCACCACGCGCCGCGTTTCGCCAAGCACCTGCTGCAGCATCTCGCGCCGTTCGATATGCCCTTCTTCCTGGACGAGCGACAGACGGTGCAGCGCGTACAGCCCGAGGATGCCGGCGATCAGGAAATAGAAATCCCAATGCGACAGCGTGACCGGGCTCAGCAGGATCGTGCCGTTCGGGCTGGTCCAGCGGAACAGCAGTTCGAAGCGCCGATTGGCGAAGAAGTCGGCGAACAGGCCACCCAGGATCGGCGCGACGCCCGCCGCGATCGAACTCGTCATCGCGCTGGTCGCGACATAGGCGGTCGCCTCGCCCTTGGGGCTGAGCTTCAACGCGATGTTCGCGGTGGCCAGCGTCACGCCCGCGACGGCGGCGCCCATCAGCGCATGCAATGCGACGAGATAGCATATGCCGCCGAAGCTCTTGCCGAGCTGCGAGGCGCCGATCATGCCGACGATGCACAGGATATAGGTCGGCGCGGCGACCGCCAGCACCGACTTGTGCGCATAGCGATCGCTCAGCATTCCCCAGGATCG
>Ga0160428_1001434_pt1 | contig 18047 bp, 15 predicted proteins | sample SolpanmetagenomM_FD_108198 | JGI IMG/M metagenome (GOLD analysis project Ga0160428, IMG submission 108198) | Solar panel surface microbial communities from Lawrence Berkeley National Laboratory, California, USA - M | ecosystem: Engineered > Built environment > Solar panel > Unclassified ... | reverse complement strand
GTTGCCGACGTAGGGGCCCTCGGTGCCCTCGCGGACCACGACGAAGTCGACGGTCCCCGGGTCGCCCAGCGGCGTGGGCACGCCGGGGAACAGGGTGGACGGGCGCAGGTTCACGTAGTGGTCGAGCTCGAAGCGCAGCTTCAGCAGCAGCCCGCGCTCGAGCACCCCGCTCGGCACGCTCGGGTCGCCGACGGCGCCCAGCAGGATCGCGTCGTGCTCGCGGACCTCGGCGAGCACCGCGTCGGGCAGGGCCTCGCCCGTGGCGTGCCAGCGGCGCGCGCCCAGGTCGTACTCGGTCGTCTCGACGCTGCGGCCGGTCCCGTCCAGCACGGCCCCCAGCACCTTCAGGGCCTCGGCCGTCACCTCGGTCCCGATGCCGTCGCCCGGGATGACCGCCAGTCGCAGAGTGTCCGCCATGAGCGGGGAGGTTAGCGGCGCACCGCCGCACCATCCAGCATGCGGTCACCGCGTCTCGGCATGTGGACGCCTCCGGACGCCGGCGCGCCTCCACCCGGGGGCGGAGGCCGCACGTCCGCCCGCGGGCTGACGTGGTGCGGGCCGCCCCCCGCCTAGGCTCGGCGGGTGCCGCAGGAGACCGTCGTGGACCGCGCGAGCGCGTGGCTGCGCGACCACGTGGTGCTCGTCGACAGCGTGCTCGCCGCCATCGTGGCCCTCCTGTGCCTGGCGCAGGGCGGCTTCTACGGCGTCGCCGCGGGCCTGTGCTCGCTGGCGCTGACCGCCCCGCTGGCCCTGCGCCGGGTGCGCCCGACCCTGGCCGGCCTCCTCGTCGCCGCGGTCGGCCTCCTGCAGCTCCGCCTCGTCGCCACCCCTCTGCTGGCCGACGTGGCCGTCCTGCTCGTCCTCTACGCGCTCGCGGCCTACGGCCCGCGGTGGGCCTCCGCCGGCGGGCTGGCCCTGGCCCTGCTCGGCGCCGGGGCGGTGGCCCTGCGCTACTTCGGCTCCGAGGGCCTCGGCGTCCTCGCCGGGGTGGCGCTGTTCGCGGCCGTGACCTCGCTGGCCAGCTGGGCCCTGGGCAGCTTCCAGCGGGTGCGGCGCCAGTACGTCGATCAGCTCGCCGAGCGGGCCCGGCTGCTGGAGGTGGAGCGCGACAGCGAGTCCCGCCTCGCCGTGACGGGCGAGCGGCAGCGGATCGCCCGCGAGATGCACGACGTCGTCGCCCACTCCCTGTCCGTGATCATCGCCCAGGCCGACGGGGGCCGCTACGCCGCCGCGGCCGACCCCGCGCTCGGCGTCAGCGCGCTGGAGACGATCTCCGCGACGGGCCGCCAGGCGCTGACCGACATGCGCAGCCTGCTGGGCGTGCTGCGGGAGGGACCCGGGGACGCGCGCACCCCGCAGCCCGACGTCGCCCGCATCCCCGAGCTCGTGCGCGAGGTGCGGGCGAGCGGGCTCGACGTCGCCGTCGAGGTCGAGGGGGCCCCCCGCCCGCTGCCGCCGGCCGTGCAGCTCGCGGCGTACCGCATCGTGCAGGAGTCGCTCACCAACGTCCTCAAGCACGCGGGCCCCGCCGCCTCGGCCCGGGTCCTCGTGCGCTGGGACACCGACGCCCTGCGCCTGGCCGTGGACGACGACGGCCGCGGCGCCGCGGCGCTCGTGGCCCCCTCCCCCGGCGGCCAGGGCCTGCTGGGCATGTCCGAGCGCGCCCGGCTGCACGGCGGGTCGGTGACCGCCGCCCCGCGCCCCGGGGGCGGCTTCCGCGTCCGCGCCACCCTGCCCGTCCCCCGCTGACCACCCGCCCCGCTCCCCACCCCCGCTGTCCCCCCTGCTGACGGAAGGCCCCCGTGACCGCCGACGTGACCGCCCCCGACCCCGACGCCCGTCCCACCTCCACGAGCGTGCGGGTCGTCCTCGTCGACGACCAGCAGCTGGTGCGCGCGGGGTTCCGCATGGTCATCGACTCCCAGCCCGACCTGCACGTCGTCGGGGAGGCCTCGGACGGGGCGGCCGCGGTGCAGCTCGTCGCGGCCACCGCGTGCGACGTCGTCCTCATGGACGTGCGGATGCCGCAGCTGGACGGCATCGAGGCCACGCGGATCATCACGGCGCAGCCGGACCCGCCGCGGGTCGTCGTCCTGACCACGTTCGACATCGACGAGTACGTCGTGGCCGCGATCGGCGCGGGCGCCAGCGGGTTCCTGCTCAAGGACGCCCCGCCGGAGGAGATGCTCGCGGCCGTGCGGACCGTGCACTCCGGCGACGCGGTCATCGCCGCGAGCTCGACCCGCCGGCTGCTGCAGCACGTCGGGCCGCTGCTGCGCGACGCGTCGGGTTCGCCCACCGCGGCCCCCCGCGGGCTGCCCACCGACCTCACGCCGCGGGAGCTGGAGGTGCTGGTCTGCATGGCGCACGGCCTGTCCAACACCGAGATCGCCCGCCGGTTCGTGGTCTCCGAGGCCACCGTGAAGACGCACGTGGGCCGGGTGCTGGCCAAGACGCAGTCGCGCGACCGGGTCCAGGCCGTGGTGCTCGCCTACTCCGCGGGCCTCGTGCAGCCCGGGGAGGTCCTGCGCGACGCGCGGTGAGCCGCCCTCCCGCCGCGGGCAGGCGCGCGGGCACCCGCGGCGACGCGCGACACTCGTCGGCGTGAGCACCGTGGGAGCCCCGAAGCGCGATGCGCGCACCCTGCGCCGCTGGCGCCAGTACCTGGCCGACGAGCGCGCCGAGGCCGCGGTGTACCGCGACCTGGCCAGTCGCCGCCACGGCGAGGAGCGGGAGATCCTGCTGTCGCTGGCCGAGGCCGAGGGGCGCCACGCGGCGCACTGGGAGGAGCTGCTCGGCATCGACGTCGGGCTGCCCCTGCGCGGGGACCTGCGCACGCGCGTCCTGGCCTGGCTGGCGCGCCACTTCGGGTCGGTCTTCGTCCTCGCGCTCGTCCAGCGCGCCGAGGCCCGCTCCCCCTACGCCGACGACGCGGACGCGACCGAGGCCATGGCGGCCGACGAGCGGATCCACGGCGAGGTGGTGCGCGGCCTGGCGACCCGGGGTCGCGCCCGGTTGTCCGGGACGTTCCGGGCCGCGGTGTTCGGCGCGAACGACGGGCTCGTATCGAACCTGTCGCTGGTCCTCGGGATCTCCGCGGGCGGGGCCGCCAACCGCACCGTCCTGCTGGCCGGCGTGGCCGGGCTGCTCGCGGGCGCCCTGTCGATGGGGGCCGGGGAGTACGTGTCCGTGCGCTCGCAGCGCGAGCTCCTGGAGGCCTCCACCCCCGACCCGGAGGCGCGCTCGGCCGTCGGGCAGCTCGACGTGGACGCCAACGAGCTCGCGCTCGTCTACCGGGCCCGCGGCATGGACGCGGCGCAGGCCGAGGCCCACGCGGGCGAGGTCATGAACGGCCTGGCCCTGGAACCCGCCGAGGACCTCGCCGACGAGCACGAGGCGATCGGCACGGGGCTGGGCGCGGCGACGTCGAGCTTCCTGTTCTTCGCCTCCGGCGCGGTCATCCCCGTGCTGCCGTTCCTCCTGGGCCTGACCGGCGGCAGCGCCCTGCTCGTCGCCGGGGTCCTCGTCGGCCTGGCCCTGCTCGGCACGGGCGCCGTCGTCGGGCTGCTCTCGGGCGGCCCGCCGCTGCGACGGGCGTTGCGGCAGCTGGGGATCGGCGCCGCCGCGGCCGCGATCACCTACGGCCTCGGGACGCTGTTCGGCACGACGACCGGCTGAGGTCCCGGCGCGCGTCCGTCCTGGGGATGACGCGGCGGCCGGGGGCTCCGCCCGCCGGGGGAGGTGCGCGGGGACGGAGATCCACGCCCAGCCCGACGAGGCGGCGGGGTCCCGGAACCTAGCGTCGAGGTGTTCCGGGAAACCCTCCCGGAGCGCCCGACGCACCGCCGCTGGAGACCTCCGTGCCCGAGACCCGTCCCACCCCCACCGCTCCCCCGCTGCGCGCGGGCGAGGAGGCGGCCGTGCGCGCCGTCGCGCTGACGAGGACCTACGGCCGCGGTGACGCCGCCGTCACCGCCCTCGCCGGCGTCGACGTGGCGTTCGGGCGCGGGGCGTTCACCGCCATCATGGGCGCCTCGGGTTCCGGGAAGTCGACGCTCATGCAGTGCCTCGCCGGCCTGGACACGGCGACGAGCGGGCAGGTGTTCCTGGGCGACACCGAGCTGACCGCGCTGCGCGACCGGGAACTCACCCTGCTGCGCCGCGACCGGATCGGGTTCGTGTTCCAGTCCTTCAACCTCCTGCCCGTGCTGACGGCGCAGGAGAACATGCTGCTGCCCCTGCAGCTCGCGGGCCGCGCCCCGGACGAGGCCTGGCGGCGCGACGTCGTCGACCGGCTGGGCCTCCGCGACCGCCTGCGCCACCGCCCGCACCAGCTCTCGGGCGGTCAGCAGCAGCGCGTCGCCGTGGCCCGCGCGCTGCTGCCGCGGCCCGACGTCGTGTTCGCCGACGAACCCACGGGGAACCTCGACTCCCGCTCCGGCGCCGAGGTCCTCAGCCTGCTGCGCGGCAGCGTGCGGGAGTTCGGGCAGACCGTCGTGATGGTCACCCACGACCCGCTGGCGGCCTCCTACGCCGACCGCGTCGTCCTGCTCGCCGACGGTCGCCTCGCCGGGGAGATCACCGCCCCGACGACGGACGACGTCGTCGACGCCCTGCGCACCCTGGGCGCGTGAGCCGGTGCTGACCACGACCCTTTCCCAGCTGCGCGCCCACGCGGGCCGCGTCCTCGCCTCCTGCCTGGCGATCGTCATCGCCGTCGCGTTCGTCGTCGCGACGCTGTGCCTGAGCGCGTCCTCGCGCGCCAGCGTCCTGGAGGCCGTCGGCGCGCAGTACGCCGGCGCGGCCCTCGTCGTCACCACCGACGCCGACGCCGCCGGGACCACCACCGGCCCCGCCGACCCGCTGGCGGCCGCGGCCGCGGCGGTCGCCGCCCTGCCCGGGGTCAGCGCCACCGCCCTGGACCGCACCGCGCCGGTGCAGCTGCTGCTGCCCGGGCGCAGCGGCAGCAGCTGGGCCACGGCGGAGGGGGTGGCCGCGGCCGCCCCCCTGCGCTGGGAGCGCACCTCCGCCGGCCGGCTGCCCACCGCCGGAGGCGAGGTCGCGGTGTCCGAGCGCACCGGGGCCCGCGTCGGCGACGTGCTGACCCTCACCCCGCAGCCGGCGGACGACGCCGCTCCCGCGCCCGCCCCGGTCGTGGTCCGGGTCGTCGGGGTCGTCGACCTGGGCGGGGACCCGCGCGCGAAGGTCTCGGGCCGCGTGTTCGTCCCGGACGCGGAGCTGCAGACCTGGGGTACGGCGACGGCCGACGCCCTGCGGGTGGCCGCCGCGCCCGGCACCGACGTCGCCGCCCTGCGCACCGCCGTCGCGGGCGCCCTGCCCACCGCCTCGGTGAGCACGGGCGAGGAGGCCGCCGAGACGGTCGCCGCCTCCTACACGGGCGACGCCGCCAGCCTGACCGACGTGCTGCTCGTCTTCGGCGCGGTCGCGGTCCTCGTCGCGGCCCTGGTCATCGCCAACACGTTCGCGGTGCTGCTGGCCCAGCGCACCCGGGAGCTGGCGCTGCTGCGCTGCGTCGGCGCCACGACGGGACAGGTGGCGCGCGGCGTGGTGGCCGAGGCCGCCGTCGTCGGGGCCCTCGCCTCGGCCGTCGGCGTCGCCGGCGGGGTCGCGCTCGCGGCGGCCGTCGCGGCCCTGGCCTCGCGCGCGGCCTCGCCGGTCCCCCTGGACACCGTCGTCGTCCCGGCCTCGGCCGTCGCCGCGGGCCTCGTGCTCGGCACGGCCGTGACCGTGCTCGCGGCCCTCGCCCCGGCCCGCGCGGCCACCCGCGTAGCCCCCCTCGCAGCGCTGCGCCCGGTCTCCCCGCCCGCCACCCGCTCGCGCGCCGGGCTGCTGCGCCTGCTGCTCGGGCTCCTCGTCCTCGTGCCGTCCGCCGCGCTGCTCGTGGTGGCGTCGCGGGCCGGGCAGCTGACCCCGGCCGTCGCCGCGGGGGCCGTCAGCTTCCTGGGCGTCGTGCTGCTGGCCCAGCGCCTCGTCCCGGCCGCGGTCAGCGTGGCCGGGCGGCTCGTGCGGCCGCTGGGCGGGGTCCCGGCGCGCCTGGCGCAGGGCAACGCCCTGCGCAACCCGCGCCGCACGGCCGCCACGGCGACGGCCCTGCTCATCGGCGTCACGCTGACCACGGCCATGGTCGTCGGCGCCGCCTCCACCCGGTCCACCGCCACCGAGGCCCTCGTCGCGGGCTACCCGACCGACGTCGTCGTCGAGGGCTCCGACGCCGTCCCCGACGCCGTGCGCGAGCGCCTGGCCGGGGTGGCGGGGGTGCGCTCGACCGCGCCGGTCCTGACCGGGGAGGTGACGGGGCCGGGTGGGACGACCTCGTCCGCGCTGGGGGTGGACGCGACGTCGGCCGCGCCCGTCGTGCGGTCGCAGCGGCGCTCGCCGCTGCCGCGCGCGGGCGAGGCCGTCCTGTCCTCCCTGGCCGCCGGGGACTTCGGGGTCGCCGACGGCGCGTCCCTGACGCTGGCGGGGACGGCGGGCGAGCGCACCCTGCGGGTGCGCGTCGCGCCCGGGACCGAGCAGTCCGTCGTCCTGACCGCGGCCGACCTGCGCGGCATCGACCGAGCCGCCGCGGCCACCACGGTCTGGGTGCGCCTGAGCGACACCGGCGACGCGGCGCAGCAGCGCACCGTCGACGCCCTCACCGACGTCGTGACGACCACCCTGCCGAGCAGCGACGTGAGCGGGATCGTGGCCGTGCGGGGCTCCTACGACCAGGTGCTGCGGACGTTCCTGCTCGTGGTCACCGGCCTGCTGGGCGTGGCCGTCGTCATCGCCCTGCTGGGCGTCGGCAACACGCTGGCGCTCTCGGTCGTGGAGCGGCGGCAGGAGTCGGGGCTGCTGCGGGCGCTGGGCCTGACCCGCGGTCAGCTGCGGGCGCAGCTCGCCTGGGAGGCGCTGCTGGTCGCGGGCGTCGCGGCCGTCCTGGGCGTGGCCCTGGGCAGCGCGTACGGCCTGGCGGGGACCTCGGCCGTGCTGGCGCGGGAGGCGCCCGTCGTGCTCACGCTCCCGTGGGCCCAGCTCGCCGGCATCGTCGTCGTGGCGGCCGGGGCCGGGGTGCTCGCCTCGGTGCTGCCCGCCCGGCGCGCGGCGCGCACGTCCCCGGTGGCGGCGATCGCCGGGTGAGGCCGGGCCGGGGCCGCGCGGACCCCCGGAGGGGACGGTCCGCGAGCCCCGGCTCCGCCCGGCTCGCCGCGGAGGTCACGGCCGTGCCACGGTGAGTCACGACCCGCGGACGGCGGGCGCCGACCCGGGGAGACCACCGTGATCCGCACCCGCACCGCGTCCACCGCCGCCCGCACCGCCGGACCCACCACCGGGCCGGCCGTGCTGGCCGTCGGGCTCGCCGTCGTCCTGGCCCTCGTGCTGGGCGCCGCCCCGGCGCAGGCGGCTCCCCGGGGCGCCGGCGCGATCACCGTGCGCGACAGCGTCCTCGAGCTCACGCCGCCCCTGGCCACCCGGCCGATGGACGACCAGTGCGGCGTCGGCGGGATCAACCACCCGTACTGCGGGCGGGCGCTCCTGGTGCTGACGCTCGCCGGGTTCGCCGCCCACGGCGGCATCCCCGCCTGCGCGGACCCGGACGACTGCTACCCCGCGGCGCCCCTGGCGACCTCCGACGGGGGCCGCGCGCGGGTCGACGTGCTCGTGCGCTGCACGGGCGAGTGGTTCCCGCGCGCCCGCTCCGTGCCCGTGACCGTCCAGCCCGGGTTCGGGCCCTCCGACGTCTCCCCCGCCAGCCGGGTCGACGCGGACACGGCCCGGCTGGCGTTCTGGTTCCCGCTGCCGAGCCCCGGGGAGATCGGGCTCTGCCCCGCCGGCGGGACGGTCCTGGGCCTGGAGCTGGTGCGGGCCCTGAGCCTCGACTTCGTGAGCCGGACGGCGGGTCTCGCGTCCTGGACGACCCGCGTGCCCGGGGTGCACCGGGTCCCGCTGCCCCGCTGAGGCCGGCCGCCACCGCGCCTCAGAAGTCGAAGAGGTTGCCGCGCAGGCCTCCTCCGCCGAACTCCCGGCGCAGGACGCCGCGGCGGCGCAGCACGGGCACCAGCTCGTCGAGCACGCGGTGGACGGTGACGGGGTGCAGGTCCCCGGAGAACAGGAACCCGTCGTTCTCGGCGTCCTCCCCGAGCTCCTCGACGAAGTCGGCGAACTCCTCGGCCGTGCCGACGAAGCCCGCGCGCTCGCTGATCCGCCCCTTGCGCGCCTTGCGGGTCAGCAGCTGCCGCAGCGTGTCCGACGGGTCGTCGCCCAGCAGACCGCGGATCGTGCCGCGCGAGACGTGGTCGCCGAAGGTCGCGGGGTCGACGGGGACGTCCAGCGGAAGGGCCGTGAGGTCGGTCTCCAGGTCGCTGGAGAACCCCAGGGCGACCTGGTGCAGCACGTCCTCGCCCGGGTCCCGCGACACCGCGACGACGCGGTCGGCCTCCTCGCGGCTGGACACGATCTCGGGCTCGACCACGAACAGCACGCGCAGGTCCGCCGCCTTGCGCCCCGCGAGCGCGGCCGCGTCCAGGACCTGCTCGCGGTACTCCCGCACGCGCCCGGCCTCCAGCGGGGCCAGGGCGAGCTGGACGTCGGAGCGGGTCCCCGCGAACGCGAGGCCGCGGGGCGAACCCCCGGGGGACACGACGACGGGGTCGCCGTCGGGGTGCGGCAGGGCGTTGAGCGGGCCGGCGACGCGGAAGTGCTCACCCTCGTGGCGGAACGGCCGGATGCGGTCGCCGTCGGCGTAGTGCCCCGAGGCGGCGTCGGCGACGAGGGCGTCCTCGTCCCAGCTGTGCCAGAGCCGCCGGACGACGTCGATCCACTCCTCGGCCCGGTCGTAGGCGGCGGCGTGCGGCAGGGGTTCCCGCCCGACGTGCCGGGCGCTGCCGACGTCGGTCACGAGGTTGAGGCCGAACCGGTCGCCCGAGAGGTGCTGCAGCGTCGCGGCCTGGCGGGCGGCGAGGTACGGCGGGGTGATGCCGGCGTTCACCGTCGGGACGAGCCCGAGGTTCGTGGTGGCCGCGAACAGGTACGGCGCCAGCAGCAGCGGGTCGTGCTTGGGGCCGCCGTAGGCCGAGCGCACGCGCAGGCCCAGGGTGTCGTCGTTGCCGAGGGAGACCGCGTCCTCCATGACCACGAGGTCGAGGCCGGCCTGGTCGAGCTCGCGCGCCGCCTGCTGGTAGAGCTCGGGGCGGGTCCACCGGTAGTCCCAGTCCAGGTACGGGTGGCCCCAGCCCTGCGGGCCGAACCCGCGGGAGAAGAACCAGCCGAAGTGCTGCAGCCGCGCCACGCCTCAGCGCTCCAGCGCCGGGGTGAGCACGAGCGCGTCGAGCTCGCGGTCGCCCACCGGGCTCGCGTCGGCGTCGAGCCCCGCCCGCACCGCGGCGAGGCCGACCTGCAGGTCCGCCAGCAGGTCCTCGGGCTCCTCCAGGCCGATGGACAGGCGCAGCAGTCCGGGCCAGATGCCGCCCGCGAGGCGCTCGGCCTCGGTGCGGTGGGCGTGCGTCGTGGACGCGGGGTGCAGCACGAGGGAGCGCACGTCGCCGATGTGGGTCATCCGGCTGAACAGCTGCACCGCGTCCACGAAGCGCTGCGCCGCAGCCTCACCGCCGGCCAGGGTCACGCCGAAGACCGAGCCCGTGCCGCGCGGCAGGTAGCGCTGCGCGAGGTCGTGCGCGGGGCTGGACCCCAGCCCCGCGTGGTCGACGGAGACCACCTCGGGCTGCTGCTCGAGCCACTGCGCGAGCTGCAGCGCCGTCGCGCTGTGGCGGGCCACCCGCAGCGACAGCGTCTCGATCCCCTGCTGGAGCAGGAAGGAGTTCAGCGGTGACATGGTGGGGCCGAGGCGGGCGGCGATGACGGTTCGCGCGTACTCGACGTAGGCGCGGGAGCCGTAGCGCTCGACGTAGCTGCGGCCCGCGAGCGCCCGCGCCGGTTCGGTGAGGTGCTCGTAGCGCCCGGGCACGGCGGCGTGGTCGAACGTCGCGCCCGTGACGACCACCCCGCCCAGCGAGGCGCCGTGCCCGGCCAGGAACTTGCTGGCCGAGTGCACGACGACGTCGGCGCCGTGCTCCAGGGGGCGCAGCAGGTAGGGCGTGGCGAGGGTGTTGTCGACGACGAGGGGGACGCCGTGCTCACGCGCCACGGCGGCGACGCCCGCCACGTCCAGGACGTCGTTCTTGGGGTTGGGGATCGACTCCCCGAACAGGGCCCTCGTCGTCGGCCGCAGGCGTGCGCGCCACTCGGCGAGGTCGCGCGGGTCCTCGACGAAGTCGACCTCGATGCCGAACCGCGCGAAGTTCTCGCGGAACAGCCCGCGGGTGCCCTCGTACAGGCTCGCCGAGGACAGCAGGTGGTCCCCGGCCCGCAGCAGCCCGAGCAGGGCCACGGTGACGGCCGCCTGGCCGCTGCCGACGAGGATCGCGTCGGCGCCGCGCTCGAGGGTGGCCAGGCGCCGCTCGACCGCGGCGTTGGTCGGGTTGGCGTTGCGGGAGTAGGTGTACCCGTCGTCGTCGCCCGCGAACCGGGCGCGCGCGTCGGCGAAGCTGTCGAAGACGAAGCCCGCGGTGAGGTAGATCGGGGCCACGCGGGCGCCGAAGCCCGCGTCGGGCACGTCGCCCGCGTGGACCTGCTGGGTGGCGAACCCCGGTCCGGCCGCGAGGGGCGCCGGAGGGCCGGAGGGGAGGCTGGAGGGCAGACGGGACACGGGGGTCCTCTCGGGGAGGTGTCGCAGGGCGCAGCGCAGCGCGGCGACGAGGCAGGGGGGCGCGTCCCTGGTCGGCGGGAGCCGGCCGGACCGCGGTGAGAGGGGGCGGCGCCCGGAGGGCGCCGCGGGGCGTCAGCCCCGACAGGTCCCGCCGGCCGTGCGGCGCAGGTCGAGGTGCAGGCGCCGGCACAGGTGGGTCACGACCGGCGCGGGCGAGGGCGCACGCGGTGGCGCGAGCCGTCGGGGGTTGACGTGCTGGACCACGGAACTCCTCCATCGGCTTGGCGGTAGCACCAACCCCGGGGGGCGGTTGCTGCGGCGTCGTCGAGCCAAGTCTCTCGGCCGCTCTGGATGGTGGCCCCAGTGGACGACACGGCCGGCGACGCTGTCAAGCGCTTCAGCCGGACGGAGCGGGGTCCTCTCAGCGCACGCGCCGCACGCGGATCGGGCCCTTGGCCGTGGAGGGGTCCACGACGCGGCCACCCTGGGTGATCTCCGCCTCCCCCGTCACGACGAGCCGGCGGGCGGCGGCCCGGGCGGGTTCCATGAGCGGACGCCAGTCCTCGCCGCCGACGGCCCGGGCGACCTCGCTGGGGCACACGGTCGCCGACGAGGAGCGCGCGGCCAGCAGTTCGCGCAGCGCAGCCTCGAGCGAGGCGTCGACGTCCGCACCCGCCCCCTTGGAGCGCCGCCGGCAGGCGTCGGAGCAGTAGCGCACCTCGTCCCAGCTGCGCTCCCACTTCCGGCGCCAGGTGATGGTGCGACCGCAGACCGCGCAGTCCTTGGTGGGCAGCACCTTCGCCGGACTCACCGCTTCAGCCTCCTCGCGCCGCCGGTCGCCCCGACCGGGGGGACCTCCTGCAGCCGATCACCGCGCGGGCGCGCGCGCAAACGGGGAGCGGGCGCGCGCGCAAACGGGGAGCGGCCGCACCCGCAGTAGCCCGAACGGGGGTTCCTCCGCGAACGGCCTTCCACGTCGTCACTCAAATGGCACCATCGGTTACATGCTGCGACGACGCCTCACCGCTCTGCTGGGCCTGCTCACCGCGGTGCCCGTGGCCCTCCTGACGACGGCGGCCGCCCTCCCGGTCGCCACGACCACCCCCGCCACCGGCCTGCGGGTCGTCTCGGCGACCGTCACGACGGTGCCCCCGGCGCAGACGAAGCCCATGGCCGAGGACTGCTTCGCGGGGCGCAGCGCGGCGAACTGCGGGTTCGGGGTCGTCGAGGTCACGCTCACGGGGTTCGACGCCTACGGCGGGATCCCGGACTGCGCCGCGGCCTACAGCGAGGCCTGCGACCTGCCGGTCGCCGAGGTGGCCGAGGCCGTCGGCACGCGCGTCGACGTCGTCGTGCGCTGCGCGGGCGAGCTCCTCCCGCGCGTGCGCAGCCTGGCCGTGGGCACCGACCCCGGCGCCCAGCAGTGGGCGGCGCAGGTCGGGCCGTGGAACCGCGTCGACAGCGACACGGCGCGCGTGAAGGCGGAGTTCACGCTGCCGCCGCCCAGCGCCTTCGGCGCCTGCCGGCCCGGGCAGGCCGTGACGTTCCTGGGTGCGGTCGCCCGGAAGGTCACCGTGGGCTGGACCAGCGAGACCGCGGCCGTCCCCGACGGCCGCGCGACCCTCACGGGCCTCTACCGGTTCGCCGCCGCGCGCTGAGGTCCGGGCTCCCCGTCCTCCGGGACCACCAGCGACTCCAGGGCCCAGGTCCGCGCCGCGCTGGCCCCGCTGGACCCGCACGTCAGCCGCTGCGCCGGCGCCCGGCCCTCGCGCAGGAGGGCGACGAGCTCGCCGGCGCCGGCCTCGGCGAAGCGCACGCGCCACGTGCCGTCGGCCCCCTCGACGGGGCCGGCGCTCAGCGGGCGCAGCGCGTCGACGGCGTCGAGCCCCCGCTCCCGGCGCACGAGGACGTCGGCGGCCTGGACGAGGACGGCGTCGCAGGAACGCCCGCGCAGCAGGTCCACGACGACCCGCCCCTCGCGGGCCGCGGCGACGAGCGCGGGGGCGTCGGCGACGTCCACCCGCCCGTGCAGGACCCCGCTCGGCAGGCTCAGCACGGACGCCGCGAAGCGGTCCCCGCCGAGGTGGGAGCACTCCCACACCTGCTCGGGCTCGAGCGCGGCCAGCGCCGCGGCGACGGGGCGGCCGCGCACCGCGCAGCACCAGTCCTTGCGCCCGTGGGTGCAGACGAGCAGCAGCCGTCCGGGGTGCGGGGTCCAGCCCTCGTCCCCGCCCGCGAGGCGCGCGAGATCGGCGACGGGGGCGCTTCGCGTCAGGACGCCCGAGCCACCGCGGCGGGAGTCGACGAGGAACACGCGGCGGTCCCCCTCCGGGTCGCGGCGCGCCGCGTCCGGGCGGCGCACCAGCAGGAGCTTCACGCCCCGCACGGCCGCCACCGCCCGCAGTGCCGCGGTGACCTCGGTCCCCAGCCGCGAGACCGGGACCCCGCCCTCGCCCCAGGGTCCGGGCTCCTCCACCAGGAGGTACCCGCGCACCGTGGTGGCGGTGCCGAGCAGGGGCTCTGCGTCCTGCTGCGACCTGGCGGCGCAGGAGAAGCGCTGCCCCGGCAGGTCGGCGGTGACGCTCAGCGCGCGCCTGCCGCGGGCAGCAGGACGTGCTCGCGCACGAGCCGGCGCAGCAGGACGAGCGCGTCGCCCTCGTCGAGGGCGGGGGCGGCCGCCGCGACGAGGGACGCCGAGGTCTGCCCCGCCTCCCCCACGACGTGCTCGAGGGCGGGGCGCACCCAGGCGGGGAAGGAGACGCGGCGGTCGGGCAGCACGAGCTCGACCCGCTCGGCGCCGGACGCCTCCAGGCGCACCCGCAGCCCGCGGCGGCGGCGCAGCGGGGTGTCCGCGGCCAGGGCACGCGCGGTGGCGTCCTGGGCGAGCGGGCCGACGGGCTCAGCCGGGACGGCCCCGGCGCGGCGGCGCTCGACCAGGCGCCGGACGGCGGCGTCGTCGAGACCCGCGAGCCAGCGCGCGGCGGCCGCGCGGAAGCCCTCGACGTCGAGCGCGTCCCCGGGAAGCGGCAGCGCGTGGCGCAGCGCCACGTCGTCGTGGCCCGCGGAGGCGACGGCGTCGCCGAGGACGTCGGCCCAGGTCGTGGCGAGCAGGCCCACCGTGAGGTGCACCGAGCGGTCGTCCGCGGTGCGGGCGGAGTGCAGCCAGCCGCGCGGCAGGTACAGCGCGTCGCCGGGCTCCAGGACGGTGTCGATGACCGGCGCGCGACCGGCGACGGGGTCGGGGCCCAGCTGCGTCGTCGGCTGGGACTTCAGGGGCAGCTCGACCACGGGCGGGTGGATCGTCCAGTGCTTGCGGCCCGCGACCTGCAGGACCAGCACGTCGTGGGTGTCGTGGTGGGGCTTGAACCCCTGCGCCCCCGGCGGTGTCACGTAGACGTTGACCTGGCACTGGTGGCCCAGCTCCGCGGCCAGGTCCCGGCAGAAGTCGGCCAGGGGCGGGTGGGTGCGGTGCAGCGCCTGCAGCACGATCGTCGCGCCGTCGGCGAAGGCCCGGGCGATCCCGTCGCTGTCGGGCAGGTCGCTCAGCTGCTGGTTCCCGGCGACGGCCCGGCGGGTGAAGGTGCTGCGGGGCAGGCCGACCCCGTCCTTGACCAGGGTGAAGAAGGGGGTGCGCAGGGCGCGCGGGCCGAGCAGCTCGTCGACGGCGGCCGCGGAGAACAGGTCGTCGAAGTCGGCGCGGCCCCCCTGCGCCACGCGCTCGCCGGCGCGCACCAGCAGGGGTGCGGTGTTCCAGTGCGCCGTCGGCAGGTCCGCTGCGGCGGACCCGAAGCAGCGGGCCAGGGGCTGACCCGGCACCGCCCCCGCGACGTCGTCGGCGGGGGCGGTGCGGGAGGACGTCAGGGTCACGCGCCCGCGGAGTCCGAACCGGCCGGGTCCGAGCCCGCGGGGTCGACCTGGGTCGAGTCGCTGTCGCCGGCGTCGGAGTCCCCGCCCTCGCCGCCCGCGGGGTCCGAGCCCGCCGGGTCCGAGCCCGCGGGGTCGACCTGGGTCGCGTCGCTGTCGCCCGCGTCCGCGTCGCCGCCGGAGGTCGAGGTGGAGGCGCCGGTCGTGGTGATGTCGTCGTCGTTGAGGCTGCTCATGCGCGCGAGCGTGCCAGTCCCGGCCGCGCCGCGCGACCCGACGCCCCGCGACCCACCGGGTCCGGGGACGACGACGGGGCGCGTCCCGGCCCGGCGGGCGGCGGACCACTACGGTCGCCCGCGTGACCGCTCCCGCGCGCCCGGCCCGCGTCGCCCTCACCGGGGGCGGCTACCGCGCCGGGCTCCACCTGGACCTGCTCCGGCGCCTGCCCTCCCTCGTGGAGGTGACCGGCGTCCTGGTCCGCAGCGACGCGGCCGCGGAGGCGGCCCGGCGCCGCGGCCTGCCCGTGCACCGCGACCTGGACGCGCTGCTGCGCGACGCCCCCGACCTCGTCGTGGTCTCCCTGCCGGCCGCCGCGGCGCCGGGCCTGGTGCTGGAGCTCCTGGGGCGCGGGGCGGCCGTGCTCACCGAGACGCCTCCCGCCGCCGACCTCGGGGCCCTGCGCGCGCTGTGGGCGGCCACCGGGCCGGACGCCCGGGTGCAGGTGGCCGAGCAGTACCTCCTGTCCCCGCACAACGCGGCCCGCCGCGAGGTCGTGCGGCGCGGCCTGCTGGGCACGCCCACGTCGGTGCAGGTCTCCTCCACGCAGCTGCACCACGCGACCTCCATGCTCCGCGGGCTGCTCGGCGTCGGCGCGAGCCCCGCGAGGGTCGTGGCGACGGCCACGACCTCCCCCCTGGCCGACCCGATCACCCGCGCCGGCTGGACCGGCAGCGCCGCACCCCGGCCCCAGGTCACGACCCTCGCGACGTTCGACTTCGGGGACGGCCGCAGCGGGCTGTACGACTTCACCGAGACGCAGACCCGCAACCCGCTGCGCGCCCGCCGGCTGGTCGTGCGCGGCAGCGCCGGCGAGCTCGTCGACGACCGGCTGGTCCGGCTCGCGGACCCCACGACGGTGCTCACGTCCTCGATCGAGCGCCGCCAGACCGGCGTGCAGCAGGACGTGCAGGGGGCCGACCTGGACCTCCTCTCCCTCGACGGCGACGTCCTGTTCCGCAACCCCTTCGTCGGCGCCCGCCTGTCCGACGAGGAGATCGCGGTGGCGAGCCTCCTGCTGAGCGCCGCCGCCTGGGCCCGCGGCGAGGGGCCCGCGCCCTACCCGCTGGCCGAGGCCGCGCAGGACCAGCTGCTGGGCCGGGCGATCGTGGAGTCCCTCGCCACCGGCGCCCCCGTGACCACCCCGACGGAGGCGTGGGCCCCGGCGCTCGCGGGCGGCGCCTGACCGTCCGCAGGTCGCCGAGGCTGCGCCTGCGCGGGACCGGCGGGGGCGGAACCCCACCCGCAGGCCACGACGAGGACCGCGGGCGGCACCGGTGGACCAGTTCTCCCGTGTCGCTGCGCCGCCGGGTCGCGGGGTGCCACGATCACGGCACTCGACGTCGAGCCACCGGAGGCCTCCCGTGCAGTTCCCGCGCGTTGCGACCAGGCGTCCCCTCGCCTCCCTGCTGACCGCCTGCGCGGTCGGCGCCGCCCTGGCGGTGAGCGCGGCGAGCCCGGCGCAGGCCCAGGTGCGGCTGCCCGCGTCCGGGGCGCAGGTCGCCACGCTGGGCGACTCCTACGCCTCGGGCGAGGGGGCCCCGGCCCCCGGCGCGACGCCGTGGGTGACGAGCGCCTTCGGCGACAGCGGCGCCGACGGCTGCCACCGCTCCGTCCTCAGCGGGCACGCGAGGTTCGGCGCCCTCGCGGTGCGCCGCAACGCCGGGCGCGGCGGAGCGGGCTACGTGAGCGCCGCCTGCAGCGGGGCCACGACCGTGACGCTCGTGCAGGGGTTCGAGGGCGAGCGCTCGCAGCTGGCGGCGATCGGGCCGCGCACGCGCACCGTGACCCTGAGCATCGGCGGCAACGACGTCGGGTTCTCCAGCGTCGCCGCGGCCTGCAACACCGTGGCCCCCGTGCCCGGCGCCCCGTCGTGCGCGACCGCCCTGGCCGGGTCGGCCGCGGCCCTGCAGGCGCTGACGACGGCCCCGGCCGGCGGCGTCACGCCGCTGGAGCAGCTCTACCGCGCGGTGCGCGCGAAGGCGCCGAACGCCCGCCTGCTCGTCACGGGCTACCCCCTGCTGTTCCCGACGACCGCCACCGCGTCGCCGCGCTGCGCCGTCATCCAGCCGGCGGCCCGCCAGGCCGTGAACGCCGCGACCCTGCGGCTGAACGCGGCCGCCGCCGCGGGCGCGGAGGGCGCCGGGGCCGTCTACGTCGACCTGGTGCAGCCGTTCGCGGGGCACTCCTCCTGCGAAGCCGACCCGGCCGCGTCCTGGATCAACACGATCGTGCCGCAGGACGTCGTCGCGAGCTTCCACCCGAACGCGACGGGGCAGCGGGCCATCGCCGGGGCGCTCGTGGCCGCTGACTGCTGGCACCGCGGCCGCTGACGGTCCCCGCGGCACGCAGAGGGCCCCCGCACCGGCGACGGTGCGGGGGCCCTCTGCGTGCGCCCGGGTCAGCGGGCGGCGGAACCCTCGACGTAGTCGGAGTCGTCCGTCTTCACCCACGCCATGAGCTTGCGCAGCTCGCGGCCGGTGGCCTCGATCGGGTGCGACTCGGCCTCGGCGCGCAGGCGCTTGAACTCCGGCGCGCCCGCGTCCTGGTCGTCGATGAAGCGCTGCGCGAAGCTGCCGTCCTGGATCTCCGCGAGGACCTCCTTCATGCGGCCCTTCACCGAGGCGTCGATGATGCGCGGGCCGGAGACGTAGTCGCCCCACTCCGCCGTGTCGGAGATCGACCAGCGCTGCTTGGCGATCCCGCCCTCGTACATGAGGTCGACGATCAGCTTGAGCTCGTGCAGGCACTCGAAGTACGCGACCTCGGGCTGGTAGCCGGCCTCGGTGAGGACCTCGAAACCGGTCTGCACGAGGGCGGACGCGCCACCGCACAGGACGGCCTGCTCACCGAACAGGTCGGTCTCGGTCTCCTCCGTGAACGTGGTCCTGATGCCGCCCGCGCGCAGGCCGCCGATGCCCTTGGCGTAGGCCAGGGCCAGGTCCCACGCGGTGCCCGTCGCGTCCTGCTCGACGGCGACGATCACGGGGACGCCGCGGCCGTCGACGTACTCGCGGCGCACGAGGTGGCCGGGGCCCTTGGGGGCCACCATGACGACGTCGACGTCGGCCGGGGGCTTGATGTAGCCGAAGCGGATGTTGAAGCCGTGGCTGAAGAACAGGGCCTTGCCGGCGCTCAGGTTCGGCTCGATCGCCTCGGCGTACAGGCCGCGCTGCAGGTGGTCCGGCACCAGCACCATGAT
>Ga0160428_1001433_pt1 | contig 18064 bp, 19 predicted proteins | sample SolpanmetagenomM_FD_108198 | JGI IMG/M metagenome (GOLD analysis project Ga0160428, IMG submission 108198) | Solar panel surface microbial communities from Lawrence Berkeley National Laboratory, California, USA - M | ecosystem: Engineered > Built environment > Solar panel > Unclassified ... | reverse complement strand
GACCTGGCCCGGGGGCTCGGAGCAGGTGAGTGCGAGGATTCTGGCCAGGGTTTCGGTCGAAAGCGGCGCCCTGCCCGGCGGGCGCGTCCTGTCCTGCAGCAGGGCCTCCACGCCTGCCTCGGCGTAACGCATTTGCCACCGCCAGACTGCGGGACGGCTTACCCCAGCCTGGCGCGCAACCTCGGCCACGGGCAGCCTCTCGGCCGACAGCAGGACGATCTGTGCACGCTGGACGTGCTTCTGGGGACGGTTCCTGTCGGCGGCAATCGAAGCTAGCCGTCTGCGATCACCATCATCGACGACAAGGCAGATGTTCTGGGCCATTCGCCCAATCTGCCACGCTTAGCCGAGCCGGTGAATCACCCGTCTGCGTCAGTGCACTAGGTAAGGTTCAAACCTCCATCGGACAGCAGGATTTCTCCGGTGAGATAGTCGGACGCAACCAGCATGGAAACGGCTTGCGCGATGTCCTCTGGCCTTGCTGCTCGGCGCATGGGCGAACGCTCCTGCCAAAGCGTCTGGGCGGCGGTCCAACCTGCCGTCATGGGCGTATTCACCAGCCCTGGAGCGACGGCATTCACTCGGATGTCCGGGGCGAGGGACACGGCGAGGAGCCGGGTCATGTGGTTCAACGCTGCCTTTGAAGCGGCATAGGGGATCGACGCGCCCTTGGGCCTGACCCCGGCATGCGAGCTGACGTTGACGACGCAGGCCGGCCGGCCCCGCCCGGTAGCCTCTCGCAAGGCGGCTTCAGCTTCAGCAATGAGGCGAAACGGCGCCACCACGTTTACCTCGTGCAGTTCGTGCCAGATGGATGGCGAGGCGGCCATGAGGTCGGCATGGGGAATGACACGACTGACGCCGGCGTTGTTGACTAGGACATCGAGCCGACCCCATTGGGCGGTGGCCTGCCGCACCAGCCTGACCCTGTCGGTATCATCGGCCAGATCGGCTTGGACGTACATCGCCTTCCCGAGTTCAGTGGCTAATGCATGTCCTGCTTCGGCAGAACTGCGCGAGTGCACCACTACCGCATAGCCCTCGCTGGACAGCCGACGTGCTATTGCTGCACCGATGCCGGACGTGGAGCCGGTTACGAGGGCGACGGGCGAGTAATCAACAAGGGCTCGGCTCAGGGGTTTATCCTCTACTCTGCATCGACGTGACCTCGATCCTGGCGGTGAACTCGCCAAAACCGCAATGGTACGACGCGCGGCGCTGCGGTCGGCCGCGACGGCTATGACCGGCTTGCCAAGATGCAAACGGCCGAGAGTCTATCGAACCGCCTCAACTCAGCCGACGCGTCGAGAAGCCGAGATAGGTGGCTGAGCAGACCTACCGACACTCAGGCGAGACAGCAATGTGATCAGACCGGCTGAAAAGCGAGTTTCGCACGACCTCGGTCGACAGCGGCCAATGGCTTGTCGCTGAATTTGTAGCATTCGATACGTCGCAAATATCGTTTTTTGCACCACCAATTTCTCTTTAGAGAGGGGTAGGGCGACAAGCGATCGGGTTGTCTGTGACTTCCCGCTAACGATCGTGATGACTTCCCTTCGTCACGACAAAAAGCGTGCGCTATCCCCGATAGCGGAGTGTTTCGACGAGGGTTGCAAAAGCGGGTGTCGGCTGACGCCTACTTGGGTAATAGAGGTGGTAACCTGTAAAAGACGGACACCAGTCTTCCAGGACGCGAATGAGCCGACTGTCAGCCAGTCGCTCGGTAACTTGGTCCTCCATGACGAAAGCGAGCCCAAACCCGGCCTCGGCGGCGCGTGCCATCATCGCCGGGTTGTTGAACGCCAACTGGCCATCGACCCGGACCCGGATCTCCCGGCCTTCCTTCTCCAGTTCCCAAGCGTAGAGGCCGCCGGCCGTGGGGAGGCGCAGATTGATGCAGCGGTGCTCGGCCAGGTCTTGCGGCGTGGACGGGGTGGGATGGTTCATGAAGTATTCAGGTGAACCTACGATCGCCATGCGCAGGTCAGGCCCGATCCGCGTTGCGATCATATCCTTCGCCACGGCTTCTCCAATCCGCACTCCAGCATCGAAGCGCCCGGAGACAATGTCGACCAAAGCCGAGTCGATGCTCAGTTCGACGTTGATGTCCGGATAAGCGGGCAATAACCGGTTGAGCGCTGGCCACAGCACGGTGCTCGCGGCGTGTTCGGACGCCGTGATGCGAACCGACCCGGCCGGCCGTTCGCGCAGGGCGCTTAGTGCCGAAAGCTGCGCCTCGATGCTGTCGAACGCCGGCGTCAACGTGCCGAGCAACGCGTCACCTGCCATGGTCGGCACCACCCTGCGGGTCGTGCGCGTGAGCAGACGGACCCCGAGCCGGGCTTCCAGCCGCCGGATCGTGTGACTGAGCGCTGACTGCGACGTGCCGAGCTTGGCTGCGGCTCGCGTGAAGCTTCGAGCTTCGGCCACGGCCATGAACGCCCCTAGATCCGACAGGTCCTCGCGCCGCATTCATGAACCGTTGATATAGGTGCGTGCCGATTGCAACGGCTAATCGCATCCGAACACCAGGCCTATGTCCTCAGCGACAGTGAAGGATCGCTCATGGACATCAAACGCGCGGGCTCACAGCCCTCGGCCTGCGGGCCTGCAGACTATTTCACCGGGGCCGTCAGGGTCGATGCACCCTTCGCCGGCAGCGGCGGGCTTTCGGGTGCACTCGTCACCTTCGAGCCGGGCGCGCGCACGGCGTGGCACATGCACCCGCTCGGGCAGACGATCCTGATCGTGTATGGGCTCGGCTGGGTTCAACGCGAGGGCGACCGGGTCGAGACGGTGCGCCCGGGTGACATCGTGTTTTTCGAACCGGGCGAGAAGCATTGGCATGGGGCAGCAGCGCGGTGCGCCATGAGCCATCTCGCCATTGCCGAGAAGCAGGACGGTCAGGCGGTGACGTGGCTGAAGCAGGTCACGGCAGAGCAATACGCGGCGGGCGGCGCGTGAGGCCCGGCGAGCAGAGCGCCGCGCGAGAGGCATATGGCGACACGGCACCCGGCTTGGCCGACCTGTCCGATCGCGTGCTGTTCGGCGAAGTGTGGGAGCGGCCCGGCCTATCCAAGCGGGATCGCAGCCTGGTGACCGTGGCGGCGCTGGTGGCCGGCTACCGCCACAATGAGCTGCCCGGCCATTTGCGCCGCGCCCTGGCCAACGGCGTGACGCGAGAGGAGTTCGTCGAACTCGTCACCCACCTCGCTTTCTACGGCGGCTGGCCGGTCGCCAACTCGGCGGTACCCGTATTGCGGGCAGCGTTCGCCGAACTCGATGAGCACAAGGAGTAGAGATCATGCAGACACGCACGCTCGGAGCCAGCGGCCTCCAGGTTTCCGCCCTCGGCCTCGGCTGCATGGGCCTGAGCTACGGCTATGGCCCGGCGACTGAAAAGGAGGCCGCCATCCGGCTCATCCGCGCCGCCTTCGAAAAGGGGGTCACGTTCTTCGATACCGCCGAAGCCTACGCACAGGGGGCGAACGAAGAACTGCTCGGCGAGGCGCTGGAGCCGTTCCGCGACCAAGTGGTGATCGCCACCAAGTTCGGCTTTCAGGACGGCGATGCCAGCAAGGGGCAGGATAGCCGGCCGGAGCGCATCCGCGCCGTGGCAGACGCGGCGCTGAAGCGGCTGCGGACCGACCGTATCGACCTGTACTACCAGCACCGTGTCGATGCGACCGTGCCCATGGAGGAGGTCGCCGGCGCCGTCCGCGACCTGATCCAGCAAGGTAAGGTCAAGCATTTCGGCCTGTCGGAGGCCGGGGTGGAGTCGATCCGCCGGGCGCATGCCGTACAGCCCGTAGCGGCTCTGCAGAGCGAATATTCGCTCTGGTGGCGCGAGCCCGAGCGAGAGATCCTACCGCTACTCGAGGAGCTCAGCATCGGCTTCGTGCCGTTCAGCCCGCTCGGCAAAGGCTTCCTCACCGGCGCGATCGACGCGGCCACCAACTTCGACAAGACGGACTTCCGCAACGTCGTGCCGCGCTTTTCGGAGGAGAACCGGCGTGCCAACCAGGGATTGGTAGAGGTGCTAGGGCGGATCGCCGCCACGCGCGGGGCGACGTCGGCGCAGATCGCGCTGGCGTGGTTGCTCGCACAACGCCCCTGGATCGTGCCCATTCCGGGCACCACCAAGCTGCACCGGCTGGAGGAAAACCTCGGCGCCGCCGATGTCACGCTGACACCGGACGATCTTCGGACCATCGAGGAGGCGATGTCCGGTATTAATATCCAGGGTGACCGTTACCCGGCGAACCTGCAGGCGAGGGTCGGCCGATGAAGAACGTTATCGTCGTGGTCGGAGCCGGGTCGATCGGCCAGGCCATCGTTCGCCGCGTGAGTGCGGGTAAGCACGTCCTGTTGGCCGATCTGCGTGCGGAGAACGCCGAGGCGGCGGCCAAGACCCTGACCGATGCCGGGTTCGAGGTCTCGACGACGGAGGTGGATGTCTCGTCGCGCGCTTCGGTGCAGGCGCTGGTCGCGGCAGCGACGGCGCTGGGCGAGGTGACCGGCATCATCCATGCGGCTGGCGTGTCCCCCTCCCAGGCATCACCAGGCACGATCCTCAAAGTCGATCTGTACGGCACGGCGCTCGTGCTTGAACTGTTTGGTGACGTCATCGCCCGTGGTGGCGCGGGGGTAGTCATCGCGTCGCAATCGGGTCACCGGCTGCCACCGCTTTCCGCCGAGCAGAATGCGGCGCTGGCCACCACGCCGACCGAGGAGTTGTTGGCCCTGCCCATGCTGCATCCCGGCGTGATCAAAGACTCGCTGCACGCGTACCAACTCTCAAAGCGGGGGAACTCGCTGCGGGTCATGGCCGAGGCGGTACGTTGGGGAAAGCGTGGTGCCCGGATCAACACGATCAGCCCCGGCACCATCATCACACCGCTGGCGAACGATGAGCTGAAAGGGCCGCGTGGCCCGGGCTACCGGCGCATGATGGAGCTGTCCGCTGCCGGCCGGGCCGGCACTCCGGATGAAGTGGGAACCGTCGGTGCGCTTCTCATGGGAGCCGAGGGCGCATTCATCACAGGAAGCGACTTCCTGATGGATGGCGGGGTCACAGCCGCATACTGGTTTGGCGAACTAAAACCTCATTAGTCTGAGGCGACCTCGGCTACCGCGCCGGATCATGTGACAGGCGATGTCTCGATCTTTCGACCGCCCTGGCGCAGTCTCCATTCAGATGCAAACCCGCCATAGCTGTGGGCGCCTTGATCAGGCGCCCACAGCTGGGATGTCAGCTTGCGTAATGCGTCGGTCGAGTTCTCAGAGCGACCAGCCGCCATCGACGACAATGGCCGAGCCGGTGACGAAACCGCCTAAATCCGAACTCATCCACAGCACCGATTCCGCGATCTCCTCCGGCTTGCCGAGGCGGCCGACCGGCTCCAGATCGATGGCCTTCTGGATGTCGCCGCCGGTGAAGCGGTTCATCATTGGGGTTTCGATGTTCCCGGGCAGGACGGCGTTCACGCGGATGTTCTGCTTGGCATAGTCGAGTGCGGCGGACTTGGTCATACCGATGATCGCGTGTTTGGACGCGGCATAGGATGCACCGCCTGCAACGCCGCAGATGCCCGCCCCCGATGACGTATTCACCACCACGCCACCGCCTTGGCGCACCATCTGCGCGATCTCGTGCTTCATGCACAAGAACGTTCCGCGCAGGTTGATGCCGAGGATCCGGTCCCAGTCCTCGAGTTCGATCTCATGCAGCACCGCGGCCTCGTTCTCGACGCCTGCATTGTTGAACGCCACGTCGAGTCGCCCGAAACGCTCGACTACCTGCTTCACCGCCGCCTCGACCTGCTCGGGTGACGAGACGTCACCTACGATCGACAGCACGTCCGCGCCGGTGTCACGCACCGCCGCCTCCGTCTCCTTCAAGGCATCTTCGGTGCGGTCAAGAATGGCGACCCGCGCACCCTCGGTGGCAAAGGCGATGGCCGCGGCTCGGCCGATGCCGTTCGCCGCCCCCGTGATGAAAACGATCTTGCCGGTAAAACGGTCAGGTCTGGACATAGTGGTCACCCTTAGGAAGAAAGTTATCGCTGCCTGTTTGTCCGGCGTGCACTCAGCATGCCGACAATGGCCGAAGCGCCGAGGAGTGCCGCGCTGGCGACGAAGGTCGCGCGGTGACCGCCGGCATCGAACAGTAGTCCACCACCAGCGGCCCCGAGCGTGATCGCCAATTGCACCACGGCGACCATCAGCCCGCCTCCTGCCTCGGCGTCGTCGGGGAGTGTGCGGCTAAGCCAGGTCCACCACGCCACTGGCAACGCCGTGCCGACCAGACCCCACAAGCCCAGAAGGACGGCCGTCGGCACCCCGAGAGTGCCCACTGCGACCAGGCCGAGTGCGATGGCCGCCATCAGCAACGGTGCGATCGTCAGCGTCGCCGCCAGGCTCCGCTCGATCATGCGGCCGATCAGGGTCGTGCCAACCAGCCCGGCTGCGCCCATCACGAGGAGGACCAGCGAGAGCTGAGACACGCTTAAGCCCGTAGCCCCTTCTAGGAATGGGCGGAGATAGGTGAACAGGGTGAACTGCCCGGCGAACAGGAGTGCTACGGCAAGCATTCCGCCGCGAGCCGCAGACCGCCTGAGCACGCCAAGCGCGCTCGCACCCATGCTGCCGCGGGGCGACGGCATGCTGGGCAGAGCCAGCCATTGCCAGGCGAAGGTGATCGCGGCGAGTGGCACCACGACGAGGAAGGCTCCGCGCCAGCCGATATACTGGCCAAGGAAGCTGCCCAGCGGAGCGGCGATCGTGGTTGCAAGCGCGTTGCCGCCGTTGAGCACCGCCAGCGCCCGCGGCACCTGGCTCGTCGGCACCAGCCGCATGACGGTCGCGGCCGACATCGACCAGAAGCCGCCGATGACGACGCCGATCATCGCACGCCCGACCATCAGCACGACGTAGTTGGGGGCCAACGCCACCACCAAGCCAGACACCAGCATCAGCACGCTCAGCCCGAGCAACACCTTCCGGCGGTCGATGCCTCGGACTACGGTCGAGAGGAACAAGCTGGTCAGGACCGCAAACAGTCCCAACACCGCGATCGCCTGGCCGGCGGCACCTTCGCTGATGCGCAACTCGGTGGCGATCGGTGTTAGGATGCTGACGGGCATGAACTCCGACGCGATCAGCGTCGAAACGCAGAGCGTCAACGCCCAGACCGCACTCCATCCGGAAGACGCCAAGCCGTCATTTCCCGCTTCTATGAGCGGCTGCTCTGCCGCGACGCTTCCGCCCATGTTCATCGCCTACTTCCAATCGCTGTTGCGATGTGGGTGGACGGTCTCGAGATGATGAGCGGGTGGATCATCAATGCGGCGATGAGCCAAGTTCATCGCCGGGATAGCCCCGGCCCCAGCTACAGACCGAGCGGCCGCAACTCGCGGGTCAGTTCGATCAGCAGCCGGAGGCCGGTCGGAAGTTGGCGACGACTAGGATAGTAGATGTGGAAGCCCGGCCCGATCGACGCCCAATCCTCGAGCACCACACGCAACGCGCCCTGGTGCACCAACGGCAGTACATAGGGCTCGGGCAGGTAAGCCAGTCCAGCACCTGCTGTTGTCAGCGACACGACGAATGACGTGTCGTCGATGGTGATCGCACCGGGCACATCGAGGGCAAACACCTCCTCGCCGCGTTCGAAGTCCCAACGATAGATCCGATCGTTGCCGAGCCTGATACGGTGGCAGCGATGGTTGAGGAGGTCGTTCGGGTGCTGGGGAACACCGTGCCGCTCCAGATAGGCAGGCGCACCTGCCACGACCCAACGGATATCGGCCGACAGCCGTTGCGCGACCATGTCCTCCGGCACCGTGCCGCCATAGCGTATGCCTGCATCCGCTCCGGCCCCCACGACATCGAGCAGGTGGTTGGACACTTGCACGTCGATCTCGATCTCTGGATAGCGCTCAACGAAGACCGGAAGCACCGGTGCGAGCAGCAGCCCGCTCGCGTGCTGCATGACGTTGATCCGGATGCGTCCGACCGGGTCGCCCCGGTGCCGGTTCAGTGCCTCGGCCGCAACGCCGATCGCCTCGAACGGCGCTTTTAGGGCCGCGAATAGTTCCTCTCCGGCTGCCGTCAGCATGACGCTTCGGTTGGTCCGGTTGACCAGTCGCACGCCAATTCGTGCTTCCAAGCTCTTCAGCGCATGACTCAATGCGGAAGCGCTGACACCAACCTCCAAGCCGGCAAGCCGGAAATTGCGGTGCCTTGCAATAGCAAGGAAGTAGCTGAAATCGGCTAGATCGGATCGGCTGGTCGGCACCCCAGCACCGTGGCGGTAAAGGTTAGAACAGGCAATCGATTGGCGGGCGCAATCGGAAGCTGAAGTATCTCTGATTCGCAAAAATGGTAACTTTTTAGCCGTCGTATAAGTCCTGTTTTGCGACAGCGTGTCGGACGAATGCTGCGGTCCATAACCGGTCCGCTTCGGAGCGGAGGGTTTCAGAATACGGGCACTCGTCCTTCAGGAAATTTGGCCGGTAACGGACCATCCGGTCAGCGGACCCACCCCTCTGTCTTCATGATCTCCGCGCCACGGTCACTGGTGAGAAAGTCGAGGAAGCGCTTCGCCTCCGGATCGGCTTCCCGAGCCAGCACCACGTTGACGTCACGCCAGATACGCCGCTGCTCGGACAACTCCACGATCTCGGCCATGTCCGGATGCGTTATGGGCCAATCGGGCCAGGTGAGCCAAGCATCAGCATCCTTGGCGACGAACATTTGGAAGCTCGGACCGCTGCCCTTACCGAAACCGATGATGTTGCGCCGGAATCGCCTGACATCGTCCAAGCTGCCGGTTCGACCGGCAACGTCCTCCCACGTGCCGGTGCCCGACGTGTTGGCGACCCCGGCACCTTCCGTCACCACGAGACGCATGCCGGGTTTCAGCAAGTCCTCGAAGGTGCGGATGTCCTTGGGATTGCCCTTTTTGACCGCGATGATCGCCGGACGCAGGTAGATTGGGGTCACGTCGGCCCAATCGAACATCTTGTAGGTCTCGAGCAAGGCGGTGATATCCTCCTCGGCCGTGCCCCAGAGGATGTCGGCATCGGCTTGCGCCTTCTTCGACCAGGTCGGTTCCGGTCCACCCGTGACCTCGACCTTGATGCCGGTCTCAGCTGTGAACACTGTGGCCACCTTCTTGAAGGCCGTATCGGGTCCGCCCGCGCCATACAGCCGGACGACGCCGTCCCGGGCTTCGTGTTTAATAGAAGGGTCGGGAACCTCGTGCGCCATGGCCGGGCTGACGAGCAGCGCCACCATTGCGATGGCGAATAACCGACGAGATGAACCCATGCTGATAACTCCTGCGCCACGGCCTTCGATCGACCGACGATTCCATTTGGTTGCGGGGACTGCGAAGCCGGGAAAGTGCGCCGGGCGTGCGACGGCGTCCAACGCATGAAGCCGATTGGTTTGATCTCGATGAGCAATCGGTCACGTCGGCGTAGCCTGAACCTGCCAAGTCAAATCAGCCGATGTACAACCGTGTAGGCAAGGTAGCTGAACAGCGCCGCACCCAGGGCCAGCAGCAGCCCGACGAGGACCATGTCCAAGCGGCCTCCCCGAATCGGACGAGTTTCGGCCGCGTCGATGTCGCGGCCGACCTGCCGGAAGCGGAGGGTGGCGACCACGATCATTGCGCCGCCGAGCACGATCAGCAGCAGCCCGGCGCCGTCACCCACCGCCTGGTTCAAGCCCGAGGGTGGTCGACCCGCCAGTGAGCGGGCCGCTACTTCCAGAAACAAGTCGAACTTCTCGACGAGGAAGCCGAAGGCCATTACGGCAATGGCCGTTCGCACCCAAGCCAGGTAGGTCCGCTCGTTGGCGGCATGGTCACTGTAACGGCTGATCATCGTGCCGACGGACCTTCCTGGCCCTGCATCCGCTACTCGACCAGTACCGACACGCGGTGCCATGCAGCGGATAGGTAACCCTTGTAGTTCCACGTATCGTCCGGCAACGCCGGCTGGGTCTGGCCGGCATCGTCCCAGGCGCGGACCGCCAGCTCGTGCTCCCCTCTGGGCAGGTCCAGCGTCGCGTGCCAGAAGGTCCACGACCACGGGCCGCCCGAGTGGTCCTCCAGTTCCGCCTGCGACCAGGTGCGACCGCCATCCTGCGACACGTCGACGCGCGCGACGGCGCGGTCAGTCGCGGTCGCGTAACCGCGCATCATCACAGGCCCGGGCTGCAGCGTGGCGTGCGGCGCCGGCTCACAGATGGCGCTGTTCAGCGGCAGGCCGTTGATGGTGATGCCCTTGGCCGGGTCGGCCGTCTCCTTCGTCACGTGCGGCGGGAACAGCTTGTAGTCGTCGGCCTGGATGGGGTTGTCGCTGGGGACGTCTTGAACGGTGATCGTGTGCAGCCATTTCGGGCTCCGTACGCCCGCATAGCCCGGGACAACGAGGCGCAGCGGCGCGCCGTGCTCGGGGGTCAGCGGTTCTCCGTTCATCTCGTAGGCCAACAACACCTCCGGCCCGAGTGCCTTGGCGATCGGGATCGAGGCGCCGTAGTGGAACGTCTTGCCCTCGACGTGGCATTCGTCGGCGCAGCTGAACGCCACATGCCCGGCACTGTTCTCCGCTCCGGCGGCGCGCAGCACGTCGGCCAGCGAAACGCCCCGCCACTCCGCGGTGCCGATCGCGCCGGGCGCCCATGGATCACCGGACACCGGTCGCACGCGCTGCATGTCCGCCCGGCGATTGCCGGCGCACTGCATCGTGGCGCTGACGGTCTTCGCGGGGAAGCGCTCTCGCAGTTCCTCCATCGACAGGCGGAGCCCGGTCGCGACGCGGCCTGTCACGCGCAAGCGGTGCTCCATGGCGTCGATCACCGGGATGTCGCCGTGGCTCCGGACATAGAACCCGCTCACCGGCGTGAAGAAGCTGGCACGAAGCTGCGCCGTCGGCGGTTCCGCGTTGTAGGGGTGCTGCGAGTGGACGATCAAACTCGGATTGTCGATCTCGGCCGTCGGCGGCTTGGAGCGGAACGGGTTCAGCATGCATGATTTCCGGCTAGGGCTGCACCGTGAACGCGGCAAGATCGGTGACGATCCCGACGGCATCAGATTGCCATGTGAGTGGCGTGCTGGCTCACCAGCCCTCATGCTATCGGTATGACCCTCGAGCAGCTCCGCGTCTTCGTTGCCGTCGCCGAGCGCCAGCATGTCACACGTGCGGCCGAAGCGCTCAACATCGCGCAGTCGGCGGCGAGTGCGTCGATCGCGTCGCTCGAAGGGCGGCATGGGGCCAAGCTGTTTCACCGCGTTGGGCGGCGCATCGAGTTGACCGAGGCGGGCACGCTTTTCCTGGTCGAGGCCCGAGCCGTACTGGCGCGGGCAGAAGCGGCCGAGCTCATCCTGTCCGAGCTCGGCGGCCTCAAGCGCGGCACCCTGCTCGTGCAAGCGAGCCAGACCATCGCCAGCTACTGGCTGCCGCGGCATCTAGTGGCCTTCCGCCGCCTGCATCCCGGGATCGACGTGCGGCTCGGCGTCGGCAACACGGCCCAGGTGGCGGCCGCGGTGCTGGACGGTGCGGCCGAGCTCGGCTTCGTTGAAGGCGCCGTCGACGACCCGGCGCTCGAGAGCCGCGAGGTCGCGCGCGACCAACTCGTGATCGTGGTCGGCCCGGAGCACCCCTGGGCCGCGGGCGGGATACCGACACCGGAGCGCCTAGCCGAGAGTGACTGGGTGCTGCGCGAGCCGGGCTCCGGGACACGGTCGGTATTCGAGGCCGCGTTGGAGGGTTTCGGCATCAGCCCGACGAGCCTTCGCGTCGTGCTCGAGCTCCCGACCAATGAGAGTGTCCGGGCGGCGGTCGAGGCGGGTATGGGTGCGACCGCACTCTCTGCCTCGGTGGCGGCGCCGAGTATCGAGGCAGGACTGCTGCACGACGTCGGGCTCGCCTTGCCGGAGCGGGATTTCCACGTGCTGCGGCATCCAGGGCGCTATCGCAGCCGAGCCGCGAACGCATTGTTGGGGCTCCTGGGTCTCTGATCGATCGTATTCGGCGATCGAACCAAGCAGATCGTTCGCATGGACCTGATGCCCGATCCGCGCGATTGAGCGTGTCGAGAAGACGGAGAACCGCCCATGGCATCGGAAACACAGACACTCGCCCGCCGGACCCTGTTGCGCGGGGCCGCAGCACTCGGAGCGGTGTCGCTCGCCGCGCGCGCCCGCGCTGAGGGACCGATCGACCTACGGCTGAATGGCGGGCCGGACCAGCGGGCGCTGACGAAAGCGTTTCCGCAGAAGGGCGAGATGATCCTGCAGCGGACCCGGCCGCCGCTCCTCGAGACGCCGTTCGAGGTGTTCGATAAAGGTGTGTTCACGCCGAACGACCAGTTCTTCGTGCGCTGGCACTGGGCTGTGATCCCCGAGCAGATCGACCTCGCCAAATACCGCATGGCCGTGCGTGGACACGTCAACCAGGTGCAGTCGCTCAGCATGACCGACATCCTGGGGCTGCCCCGCTTCGAGATCGCCGCGGTCAACCAGTGCTCCGGCAACTCGCGCGGCTTGTTCGAGCCGCGTATCGCTGGCGGGCAGTGGGCGAACGGGGCCATGGGCAACGCCAAATGGGTCGGCGTGCGGCTGCGCGACGTGCTGGACCGGGCTGGGGTCAAGCCTGGCGCAGTCGCCGTGCGCTTCAACGGGCTGGACGAGCCGGTGGTGGCCGAGGCCCCCGATTTCATGAAATCGCTCGCGATCGATCATGCGCGCGACGGTGAGGTCATGCTGGCCTATCAGATGAACGGCGAGCAGCTTCCCCTGCTGAACGGGTTCCCGCTGCGGCTGGTGGTGCCGGGCTGGTATTCGACCTACTGGGTCAAGATGGTCAGCGACATCGAGGTGCTGGACAAGCCGGACGACAGCTACTGGATAAAGAGCGCCTACCTGATCCCGGCGACGCCGCATGCCAACGTCAAGCCCGGAGAGACCGGCTTTCCGGTCGAGCCGATCAACCGGATGGTGCCGCGATCGTTCTTCACCAACGTGACCGCCGCGACGACTGTCAAGCCGCGCGCCCCGGTGCCATTGCGCGGGATCGCCATGGGCGGCGATTGCGGCGTCACGTCGGTCGAGACTTCAGCCGATAGTGGCGCGACCTGGCAACCGGCGGCGCTCGGCGCGGATGAGGGCGCCTACAGCTTCCGCCGCTGGACCGCGCAAGCCACTGCGCCGGCCAGCGGGGCGCTGACGGCGATGGTCCGCTGCACCAACACTAAGGGCGTGGTGCAGCCGATGGAGGCGAACTGGAACGGCGGCGGCTTCATGCGCAACGTCGTCGAAACCGTGCAGATGCAAGTCGGCTGAACCATTTCTTCGAGGAGCACCCCATGTCGACCATGTCAGTCCTGTCTGCCGTCGCCGCGATCGGCGCCGTCGTCGTCCTGCTGAGCGCCAATGCCGGCCAGGCCGAACGCAACGCCGCAGCCCAAGCGCAACTGTCACGGGCCGAGCCGATCCCGGCCTTCGCCCAATCCGTCAACGCCAAGATCGCGGCCTATGCTGCCGAAGCCGGGCCGAACGCGCCGGCGGCGACCGCCTCGGCCGATGGAGTCAGCCTGCGTTCGGTCGGGTTCGACTTTCCGGCGAGCGACCGCGCGTTTCCGCCCGGCGAGAACGTCGATGTCGTGACGAACAACTGCACCGCATGCCACTCGCCGGGCATGATCCTGACACAGCCGAAGCTCACCGCGGCGAATTGGACCGTCGAGGTGAACAAGATGCGCGGGACCTATAAGGCGCCTGTTCCTGAAGAGGCCGTTCCCCAAATCGTGGCCTATCTCGCCGCGCTCCCCCCTGCAAAATAAGCTCTGATGAGGACCGGGGAATAACCCCGCCGTCTCGACGTCCATCACTTGCACCCGGCAATCGCGCCGGGTGCAGCAAGGACGGAATATGAGGGTTCGGCGCACTCACGGCGGGACGATAACGGTTCAGTGGCCGGCGACAGCTTTATGGCGTTGGCAGATTCTCGCGACCGCGGCTGACCGCGCGGCAAAGGCATAACGGAAGCAGACGGACCGCCGTCGATCGGAATGCGCAACGCCGCCGCCCTACTCGAGCCGCACATCCCGGCGCTGCGCCGCTACGCCTTCGCGCTGACGCGCGATCACGCTGCGGCGGACGACCTCGTGCAGGATACGCTTGAGCGGGCGCTCCGGCGCTGGTCGGTGCGGGGCGAGACGGCACGGCCCTGGCTGCTCGCGGTGTTGCACAATTTGTTCGTGGACGGTGCCCGCGCGAGGAGGCGACGGCCACTCCACGGCCGGCTTGATGGTCATGAGACGGACATCGCGGTGCTGCCGGGGCAGGACGGCGCGATGATCTCGCGTGACATGCTCGCTCAATTCAGTGGGCTGGCGGACGAGCACCAGGCCGTGCTGCTGCTCGTGGCCGTCGAGGGCCTGTCCTACGCGGATGTAGCGACGGTGTTGGACGTGCCCATCGGCACCGTGATGTCGCGGCTGAGCCGGGCGCGCGAGGCGTTCCGCCGGCTGCTCGACGGCGAGCGCGTCGGTTTGAGGAGAGTGAAGTGACGGAGCCGACATCTCCCCAGCCGATCGGCGATGACGATTTGATGGCGTGGGTCGACCGGCGACTTCCGCCGGCACGGCAGGCGATGGTGGAGGCATATCTGACGGCCCACCCGGAGGTCGCCGACCGCCTCGCCCGCTATCGGGAGCAAGATGCGGCGTTGGCTGAGGCGCTGCGTGCCAAGCTCGAGGAGCCGCTACCGGCCCGGCTCCGAGTCGCACCGATGCTGGCGCAGCAACGCAGCCGGAGGTGGGCCTGGGTTTCGCGGGCAGCGGCGGTGCTGCTGCTGATGAGTGGCAGCGCGGCAGGCGGCTGGGTCGCGCACCGCGCCGCCGCGCCGGATCCGCTGCAGAACGCCGGCGCTGTCGCCGAGGCAGCCTACGCGACCTTTGCCGTCGAGGTCAGGCACCCCGTCGAAGTACGGGCCGACGAGGGTGCCCATCTCGCCCAATGGCTGTCCAACCGCCTAGACCGCCCGGTGCGGCCGCCTGAGTTGGTGGCACTCGGCTGGCGGCTGATGGGCGGCCGCCTCGTGCCGACGACCGCGGCCCCGGCTGCACTACTGATGTACGACGACGACCGTGGCACGCGGCTGACAGTCTACGTCCAACCGATGACGATCGAGGGCGAGGAGTTCCGGTATCGGCGGGATGGCGAGGTCCGAACCATCCTATGGTCGGAGAACCATCTGGCGCTGGCCGTCACCGGCCGGGTCTCGCGTGAGGTCCTGTTGCAGGCGGCGCAGCGCGTGCGCGCCGAGGCGGAGCGGAACGGCTCGTGAGATTTCGCCCGAAGTTCCGGGAATAGTTCGCCGCCAGGGACGTCCATGGGCAGAGCAACTTCTCCGGAGCATCCCGCCATGATCAGAACCGCCGTTCTCGCCGCTGCCCTGATGGGCGTCGGCCTCCAGGCCCACGCCACCACCATCACCGACCCGGCCGGCGACTTCATCCCCAGCTTCACCGGTGTACGGACCGCCGACCGCGACGTCGTCTCGGCCTCGGCCAGCTACGCGAACGGCATCTTCGATTTTGGCGGCACCTTCAACGGCGCCGTCGGCAGCACCGCCGGCACGGTCTACGTGTTTGGCATCAACCGCGGTGCCGGCACGGCCCGGTTCGGGGCGCTCGCCAGCGGCGTGCTGTTCGACAGCGTCGTCATCGTCACGCCCGGTGTTTCGACCGTCGTGCGCGACTTCGTGGCCGGCACCGTCACCCCGCTCGCCGCCAGCGCCACCACGATCAGCGGCAACAGCCTCGACATCATGGTGTCGGGCTCGCTGCTGCCGTCGACGGGGTTCTCGGTCGGGCAATACACGGTCAATCTGTGGCCGCGCTCGGGGCTGACGGATAACAGCCAGATCGCCGACTTCGCGCCCGACAACAGCAATTTCGGCGTGACGGTGCCGGAACCGACGAGCCTGGCGCTACTCGGCGTCGGGATGCTGGGCCTGCTCGCCGCGCGCCGCCGCACCGTTTGAAACGCGGCAGGCCCGGGATCATCACCCCGGGCCTGCCGACAGCTGCTCGATCAGGCGATGCCGAGCGCCTTGATCAGGGCGAAGCTGATGATCATCAGCACGGCCAGGCTGCCCGTCACCGCCGCGATGACCCGCGGCCCGGCGCCGGCCACGGTCCTGAGGTCGGTCCCCAGGCCCAGCGCCGCCATGGAGATGACGGTCAGGATGTTGGCGGTGAACGCGGCCGGGGCGAGCAGCGCGGTCGGGATCAGGCCGAAGGAGCGCAGCGCGGCCAGGCCGAGGAAGCCGACGATGAACCACGGCACCAGCTTGTGCAGCGGCAGCTTGCCGGGCTCGGGGCGGTCGCCGGCGGTGAGGTGCGAGGCGGCCTCGTCGGTCTCGTCCCGCATGCGCCGGGTCAGCAGGGAGAGGCCGAGCACGACCGGACCGAGCATCAGCACCCGCACCAGTTTGACGAGCGTGCCCATCTGGATAGCGACCGCTCCCATCGGCGCCGCGGCCGCCAGGACCTGCGGGACGGCATAGACCGTCAGCCCAGCCAACACTCCGTATTGCAGCCCGGTCAGGTGCAGCACGGCGGGCAGCAGCGGCAGCCCGAGCACGACCAACACGCCGAGCACCGCCGTGAAGGCGATAGAGGCCGCGACGTCCTCGCCATCGGCGCCGATGATGGGGGCAACCGCGGCAATGGCGGAGTTACCACAGATGGAGTTACCGCAGGCGACCAGCAGCGCCATGCGATGCGGCAGGCGCAGCGCTCGCCCGATGCCGTAACTGGCGGCGATCGCGACGATGACGATCCCGGCGATGCCGACGATCAACAGCGGCCCGGCGGCGATGATCATGGACGCGCTGATAGAGGCGCCGAGCAGCAGGACAGCGATCTCGAGCAGCGTCTTGGCGCTGAACGCGATCCCGCCGGTCCAGCGCGCGCTCGGCCGCCACGCGGTGCGGACGGCGGTGCCGACGAGGATCGCCAAAACCAGCGCCTCGAGCCAGGTGGCCCCGAACGCTGCCGCCTCGACGCGCTCGAGGCCGATGGCGATGGCGGTGACCGCCAGGCAGAGCAGCAGGCCCGGCAGAATACGACCGACGAAGCCGGCGATCTTTTGCGCCACGCCGCCGGAGGCGTCCGGCTCGGCAGAAAGCATGGGGGCGAATGCGATGCTGGACTGGGTTGGCATGGTGGCCTCGGCGAATTGCGTTGGCACAACCTCGCCGTTTCGACCGATCACTTCCAACATCGACCGACGATCTCTTCGATCACCTGCATCGATTGATCGCAGGCTCAGGCATCGCTGCATGAGACCGGTCGATCAACACCGGCGGCTCGCCGTCGCAAATATGGTGAGATTTGCATCATCGACGGCCATCGCGTGATTGCAGGAAGCCTAGCGTCGCAAAACTCGTTTGCAAAAGCGCCGTATTTCGAAGCACTTCTGCGACACTCACATCCCGCAAACGACGCGGCCGGGTTCCGTTTTAATGGCGAGGCTGGCCGATAACGGACTGTCCGGTCGAGAGAACTATCTTTGGAAAAGCAGACATAAGTGTAGCTTCTTAAAATGCGGCTTATTGCTAAAGGAGAGAGGTGACCCAGGGGCAACGCACGAGATTTGCTTGCTGATGACATGCTATATGCGGAGTAACTGGAGCATGTAGTTATCGTTCCAAGCGGCTTGCTTTCGTCTACCCCGTTTGCTGGTCTTGGATGCTTGATCGCGGCTGATGAGGTTGAGCGCGATCTTGCGTAGGACCGCCAGGTTTCGCACTGCGATCCGATCACGCACCCGGCTTTCATCCTCCCTGAACGTCACGTCGAGCACCCAGTGCAAGTTGTTCTCGATCGTCCAGTGCTTGCGGATCGCTCCGGCCAGGATCTCGGGTGCGTCATGCCCGCTGGTCAGGTAATAGCGCCATTCCGCCACCGTCTTGGCGGTGCCGTTGATGCTGCGGATCGTCTCGACGGCCAGCACGGCATGCAGACCGGGCCAGCAACGCAG